>ENA-ORBV01001446-ORBV01001446.1-microbial-mat-metagenome-genome-assembly--contig:-NODE-1446-length-52752-cov-20.894960_pt1 | contig 52752 bp, 74 predicted proteins | sample MGYA00237777_ERZ505514 | MGnify/ENA primary metagenome ERZ505514 (study PRJEB26160, sample SAMN06269048) | microbial mat metagenome | isolation source: Oligotrophic lake microbial mat | place... | reverse complement strand
TTAATGATCCGGCGACCACCGAGATCTACACCTCTCTATTCGTCGGCAGCGTCAGATGTGTATAAGAGACAGGTCTGAGTCGCTGTGTCGGTCCAAGTCGAAGTCGATGTCGCTGTGGCAGGCGTGCTCCACCTCGCGCACATCTGCGCAGTTTTTCAATGCGGTGGCGAAAGCGTTGTCGCTATGATTCGGTTTCCCTCAGATGTAATGAAAGGGTCGGGGTCGCGGTCGCGGTCCGGATCGCTGGCGCTGTGGTTGTCTCGGGCGCGGTCTGGGTCTGCGTCGCTGTGGCGGTCGAAGTCGCTGTCGCTGTCGCTATCGCGGGGGCGGGCGTGGTCGTGGTCGCGGGCGGGGTTGTGGTCTGGGTCGCTGTCGCAGTCGCGGTGGTGGTCAAAGTCGGGGTCGATGTCGCTGTGGCAGGCGGGCTCCACCTCGCACACCTCTGCGCAGTTTTTCAATGCAGTAGCGAAAGCGTTGTCGCTATGATTCTGCTGGACCTTGAAACAATGGGGGGTTTGCGTAAGGGGGCTGCGTCGCGGTCTATGTCTTGGTGGCGGTCGATGTCTCGGTCGATGTCGCTGTCGTGGTCGTGGTTGTCGCGGTCTGAGTCTCTGTCGTTGTCGCTGGCGTGGTCAAAGTCGCGGTCGCAGTCGCGGTTGCAGGCGTGCTCCATCTCGCGCACCTTTGCTCAATTTTTCGACGAAGTATCGAAAGCGTTGTCGCTGTGATTCTGTTGGACCTTGAAATAATGGGGAGGTTGCGGGCAGGGTCTACATCGCGGGCTGCGTCTTGGTGGCGGTCGCGGGCGTGGTCGTGGTGGTCGCGGTCTGAGTCTCTGTCGTTGTCGCTGGCGTGGTCGTGGTCGAGGTCGAGGTCGCGGTCGCGGTTGCAGTTGCGGTTGCGGTCCGTCTCCCGCACATCTGCGCAGTTTTTCAATGCAGTGACGAAAGCGTTGTCGCTGTGATTCTGTTGGACCTTGAAATAATGGGGAGGTTGCGGGAAGGGTCTACATCGCGGGCTGAGTCTTGGTGGCGGTCGCGGGCGGGGACGCATTCGTGGTCGCGGGCGGGGACGCATTCGTGGTCAAGAACGCGGTCGTGGGCAGAGGCGAGGTCGAGGTCGCGGTCTAAGTCTCAGGCGTGCTCCATCTCGCGCACATCTGCACAGTTTTTCAATGCAGTAGCGAAAGCGTTGTCGCTATGATTCTGTTGGACCTTGACACAATGGAGGGATCGCGGTCGCGGGCGGGGTTGTGGTCGCTGTCGCGGTCGCGGTCGGGGTCGTGGTCGGGGTCGCTGTCGTGGTCGTGGTCGCCGCGTTGGTGGTCCGTCTCGCGCACATCTGCTCAGTTTTTTGACGAAGTAGCGAAAGCGTTGTCGCTGTGATTCGGTTGGACATTGATACAATAGAGGGATCGCGGTCGCGGTCGCGGTCGCGGTCGTGGTGGTGGTCGGGATCGGGGTCGCGGTCGCGGGCGGGGGCGGGGTCGCCGCGTTGGTGCTCCCTCTCGCGCACCTTTGCGCAGTTTTTTGACGAAACAGCGAAAGCGTTGTCGCTATGATTCTGTTGGACCTTGACACAATGAAGGGATCGCGGTCGCGGTCGTGGTCTAGGTCTAGGTCGCGGGCGCTGTGGCGGTCGCTGGCTAGGTGGCGGGCGTGGTCGTGGTGGTCCCGTGGGTGCTCCATCTCGCGCACATCTACGCAGTTTTTTGACGAAGTAGCGAAAGCGTTGTCGCTATGATTCTGCTGGACCTTGACACAATGGAGGGATCGCGGTCGCGGTCGCGGTCGTGGTGGTGGTCGGGATCGCGGTCGTGGTCGTGGTCGCGGTCGGGGTCTCAGTCGCAGTCGTGGTCGTGGGCAGAGTCGCTGTCGCGGTCGTGGTCGTGGTCGCGTTGGTGGTCCGTCTCGCGCACATCTGCTCAGTTTTGTGACGAAGTATCGAAAGCGTTGTCGCTATGATTAGGTTTCCCTTGGAGGTAATGCAGGAGTCGCGGTCGTGGTGGTCGGAGTCGCGGTCTGAGTCACTGTCTCATTCGCTGTCGTGGTCTAAGTCGCAGGCAGAGTCGGCGTCAGCGTCGGAGGCGTCGTCGTGGTCGTGGTCGCAGGCGGGGTTCGCCTCGTGGTCGCGGTGGCGGTCGGGGTCCGGGTCCGGGTCGCTGTGGCGGTCGGCGTCGTGGTCTGAGTCGCGTAGGGGGTCCATCTCGCGCACATCTGCGCAGTTTTTTGACGAAGTAGCGAAAGCGTTGTCGCTATGATTCGGTTTCACTTGGCGGTAGTGGATGGGTGGGGGTCGCAGTCGCGGTCAGGATCGCTGGCGCATTCGCGGTCGTGGTCGCGGTCGTGGTCGCAGTCGCGGTCGATGTTGCTGTCGCGGTGGCAGATGCCGCCGGGGCCGCTGGCGCAGTCTCGGTCGTGGTCGCGGTCGGGGTCGTGGTTGCTGGTGAAGGCGCGGTCGCGGTCTATGTCCACCTCCCGCACCTTTGCGCAATTTTTTGACGATGTAGCGAGAGCGTTGACGGGATGATTCTGTTTGACCTTGAAATAATGGAGAAATCGGGGTCACGGTCGTGGTCGTGGTCTATGTCGCTGTCGCGGTCTGCGTCGTGGTCGGGGTCTGGTTGGCGGTCGTGGTCGCAGGCGGGGATGGGGACGCATTCGTGGTCGCGGTCGCGGTCGTGGTCGCGGTCATGGTCGCTGTCGTGGTCGTGGTCGCTGTCGCGGTGGCATTCGCGGTGGCGGTCACAGTCAGATTCGCGTTGGTGGTCCATCTCGCTCACCTCTACTCAATTTTTCAATGCAGTGACGAAAGCGTTGTCGCTATGATTCTGTTGGACCTGGATACCATGGAGAAATCGGGGTCGCGGTCGTGGTCGTGGTCGTGGTCTGAGTCGCTGTCGCGTGCGGCTTCGCAGTTGCGGGCGGGGTCGCGGTCGCAGGCGGGGTCGCGGTCGCAGTCGGGGTCGCGGGCACTGTCGGGGACGGCGGCGTGGTCGTGGTCTTGGTCAGGGGCGGCGTGGTCTCGGTGGCGGTCGGGGTCGCTGGCGCATTCACGGTCGTGGTCGGGGTCGTGGTCAGGGGCGGCGTGGTCTCGGTCCACCTCCCATACCTCTACTCAGTTTTTTGACGAAGTAGCGAAAGCGTTGTCGCTATGATTCTGTTGGACTTTGATCGAATGGCGGGATCGCTGTCGCGGTCGCTGTCGCGGTCGGCGTCGCGGTCGCTGTCGTGGTCTCTGTCGCGGTCGTGGTCGTGGTCGCGGGCGGGGTCGCGGTCGCTGGCGGGGTCGTGGTCGTGGTCTGGGTCGTGGTCGCGGTGGCTGTCGGGGTCGTGGTCGGGGTTGCGGTCGCGGTCGCAGGCGCGCTCCATCTCGCGCACCTCTACTCAATTTTTCGACGAAGTAGCGAAAGCGTTGTCGCTATGATTCTGTGGGACTTGGCTAGAATGGAGAGATGGGGGTCGCGGTCGTGGTCGTGGTCGCGGGCGGGGTCGCGGTCGCAGTCGTGGTCGTGGTCGGGGTCGCTGTTGCGGTGGCGGTCTGCGTCGTGGGTGCGGTCGCGGTCGTGGTCGTGGGCGCGGTCGGTGCCGGGGTCGCTGTCGTGCTCCATCTCGCGCACATCTGCGCAGTTTTTTGACGAAGTAGCGAAAGCGTTGTCGCTGTGATTCGGTTGGACTTTCATACAACAGCGGGATCGCGGTCGCTGTCGCGGTCGGAGTCGCTGTCGCTGTCGTGGTCGCAGGCGGGGTCGTGGTCGCGGTCGCAGTCGTGGTCGCGGTCGCAGTCGCGGTCGCGGTCGTGGTCGTGGTCACAGTCAGATTCGTGTTGGTGGTCCATCTCGCGCACCTGTGCTCAGTATTTTGACGAAGTAGTGAAAGCGTTGTCGCTGTGATTCGGTTGGACTTTCGTATAACGGCGGGATCGTGGTCGCGGTCGCGGTCGCGGGTGTTGTCGCGGTCGCGGTGGCGGTCGCGGGCGGGGGCTTGGTCGTGGTCTGGGTCGTGGTCGCGGTCGCTGTCGTGGTCGCGGGCACTGTCGCGGTCGTGGTCGCTGTCGCAGTCGTGGGCAGAGTCTGCCTCGCGTTGGTGGTCCATCTCGCGCACCTGTGCTCAGTATTTAGACGAAGTAGCGAAAGCGTTGTCTCTATGATTCTGCGGGACTTTCATGCAATGAAGGGATCGCGGTCGCGGGTGTTGTCGCGGTCGCTGTCTAGGTCGGGGTCTCGGGCGCGGTCGCTGTCGTGGTCTCTGTCGCGGTCGTGGTCGTGGTCGCGGTCTGAGTCTGCATCGCGTTGGTGCTCCATCTCGCTCACCTCTACTCAATTTTTTGACGAAGTAGTGAAAGCGTTGTCTCTATGATTCTGCGGGACTTTCATACAACGGCGGGATCGCTGTCGTGGTCGTGGTCGTGGTCGCGGTCGCTGTCGAGGTCGCGGGCGGGGGCGTGGTCGCGGTCGCGGTCGTGGTCTGCGTCTGCGCCGCGTTGGGGCTCCATCTCGCTCACCTCTACTCAGTTTTTTGACGAAGTAGTGAAAGCGTTGTCGCTATGATTCTGTTTCCCTCAAATATAATGAAGGGGTCCAGGTCGCGGGTGCTGTCGGGGTTCACCCCTCGGTCGTGGTCGCTGTCTGGGTCTGAGTCGTGGTCGTTGTTGCGGGCGGGGTGGCGGTCGCGGTGGCAGTCGGGGTCGCGTGTGCTGTCTCGGTCGTGGGTGCTGTCGGGGTTCGCCTCGCGGTCGTCGTCGTCGTCTGGGTCGCGGTCGTCGTCAGGGTCGCTGTCTGAGTCGCTGTCTCGGTTGTGGTCTTGGTCCACCTCCCGCACATCTGCTCAGTTTTTCAATGCAGTAGCGAAAGCGTTGTCGCTATGATTCTGTTTCCCTCAAATATAATGACAGAGCAGATGCTCCCTGTATCGCTGTCTGGGTCGCTGTCGCGGTCGCGGTCTGCGTCGTGGGCTCGGTCAGGTGCGTGGTCGTGGGCGCGGTCTGGGTCGGGGTCTCAGTCGCGGTCGTGGGCGCGGTCGCTGTCTCGGTCACTGGCGCGGTCGGCGTTGCGGGAGCTGTCCAGGTCGGGGTCGCTGTCCATCTCGCGCACCTCTACTCAATTTTTTGACGAAGTATCGAAAGCGTTGGCGGAATGATTACACATAAAGGTCTGGTACCCATGCGAGTGATCCCTCAAAGAAAACGTAAAACATCCCGTTCACAAGCCGTGCTTGAACCTGACGAAATCCAGCGCATCCGCGATGCCGCTGCAGACGCAGGGCCTATGGTAGCTGCGCTGCTCGAATGGATCTACACCAACGGCGCGAGGGCATCCGAACCGGGTCTCGCACGGATGGAGGATATTGATTTGCGCGGCCGCAGGGTGCAGTTGATTCACCTCAAGGGTGGACTCGACCCTGATTGGATCCCTTTAGCAGCGCGCTGCGCAGAATCTTTGCAAAGGTGGCTCGCGTCGCGCGACGTGCACAAGGAAAAAACCCAACAACGCGATTTTGTGTTCCCCGGAAAACATCCAGGAAAGTGCTACCCATGCGAGGGCACCGGGACGATCACCAAAAGCCACCGAAAAACAAAACAAACCTCATCTATTCCCTGCCCCCACTGCGACGCTTGCGGGGTCCGTTGGGGCATCACCAGACACGAAGTGAGGCATATCGTGGATACGATTTTTCAAACCGCGAACATTCCTGAGGAAAAGCGTTTTCCTCATATTCTGCGGCACAGCGCGGTGACTCACATGGTGGAAAAAATGTCACCTGCTGCGGTTCAGGAGCGCGTAGGCCACGCCAGTGTCCAGACCACGTACAAATACATCAAGGCCACGAAAGCGGCCCGCGAATTGATTGACGACGTGTTTGATGAAGGAAAATAAAAAATGAGAAACACATTTGATTGGAGAGCCGAAATGCCCTTGAAAAACCCGAGACCCGGTGACTCTCGCACGCTCTTACCTGGAGACCCTACGTTCGCCTCGTGCGCATGGGTTTCACATGACACAGGGGACAAAACCCCCATCGCGCTTCGCGTGACCCCCAACGGAAAAGCACTTGTACCCGTGTGCCGAATGTGTTTGATTCAACCTGTTACATCGGGTCGTCAAATTTCACTTCTCTCTTTCCGACGAGGCAGCACACCATGAAATCTATGTTTGAACGTTTACGTGATGCTGCACCCACAGCAGTCATGCACGAGCCCCCCGCAAACGTCGCGCCAACGCCTAACAGAAAAGCGAGGGAAGCGCAGCACGAGTTTATCCAGGAGCGCTCGCAGCGATTGCTGGGCCAGATAGACAAGTGCTGTCAAGGGATCCTGTCGTTGCGGCTTGAGGAAGACGCAGAGTTGGTGCATATCAGAGGCGAACTCGCGCGGCTTGCGAAAGAGATTGAAAGGGTAAAAGCCGCAAGCAGCCACTTCCGATCTGTTACTGCCAAGTTGCAGGCAGAACTCTGTGGGATAGTACAACAAATCGCGAAGTTGGAAGAAGTAGCAGAGGGTATACGTACTTCTGTGGCTGAGGCAGAGGCGGGGCAAAGTGCGCAGGTAGAAGTGCAAACCGCCCTGCAGCTAGATCTCGCAGCCTCCTTTGCGCAAGAAGCGCCTCTGTACCTGAAGCGCGCCAAACAAATCGAGTACCTCGAAAAGCAAAAGGCGAAGTACCAAAGACGTTTAGGCCATCACCAGATGCGCACCGATCACCTCGTCAGCGAGGAATAACCGTGCAGAATAATGCTTCGCTCAAAGGCACGTATGCCGCTGCTGTGGGTATGCCCATCTCCAGCAATCCCTACCCGTACTCGTCTCTGAAGGCGGCGGATTGGGCATCAGGGTGGCTCTGCGCGGATAACAATCGCAAGAAAGGACGAGACCCCACGGGCGATCCTCCAGGCGTCCCCCATCTCTGCACTCGCGATGTCCGCGCAGTTTGTAACTGCAACACAAACACTCGTGCGAACTGCGTTAACAAACAGTACCCCGAACCTGCGACAGGTTTGCTGCGCAAACTGATCAGGAGCTTCACCCGATGATTTCCTGCCTTAATATTAAGACGCGAGATGGCGCTGAATTGACGGCACAACTCAACGCAAACAAGCAGCTAAACTTGCACATGTATAATCCCGTCACGGGGGTTTCGCACAGCGGCAGCTTCCCATACGAAGACCTGCTGCAATGGGCCCGCGCGTGGGTGGCTGCGGAAAGAACGAACGAAACCGATTTCAATCCCAGCGTTTTCCCTTCTGCTACCGCACCCCGGATCGCGTCTGAATCCGTCGCTGCTCTTACGCCTTCAGGCGAAATGACCGCAAGCGTGTTATTTCGCCTGGAAAAGTACCAGTGGATTTGGGATTTTTCTTTCCTCCCCGGGGGCCATCGCAAAGGCGAAATGAAGATCGCAGAAGACGTAACCGTTTCCTGTATAGACTGGGGCCCCCTTACTGTCTGGCAGGCGGACTCTTCAACCAAGTTTCACGCGTTGTCCTTTGAATTGGGTGTTCTCGCTGCATCCCAGTACGTCCTGGAGAAGTACGAAAAAAATTTAGGTGAGGTCTCAGCGGCTTTGAGTGAAAAATGAGCTTTCAAATATCCAAGGTAGACGCAGTAACGTTTTTGAAGGGCCTAGAGACCGCTTCTGTCGATCTCGTTGTGACCGATCCTCCGTACGAATCCCTTGAGGAGCATCGCAGCAAAGGTACCACAACGCGCCTTTCGCATAGCAAAGCTTCAAGCAATGACTGGTTCCAAATTTTTCCGAACTCGCGCTTTCCTGAACTCTTCGCGGAAATCTTCCGCGTGCTCAAGAAAGACCGGCATTTCTACATGTTCTGCGACCAAAAAACCATGTTCGTTGCGAAGCCGCTGGCGGAACATGCCGGGTTCAAGTTCTGGAAGTTTCTCGTGTGGGACAAAGAAAAAATCGGCATGGGATACCATTACCGCGCAAGGCACGAGTGCATCTTGTTTTTTGAAAAAGGTAAACGTAAGCTGAACGACCTGGGCACCGCTGACGTGATACGAGAACCGCGTATTTACCAAGGCTACCCCACCCAAAAACCTGTAAAAGTAATGGAAGTCCTCGTCGCACAAAGTACGACTCCCCACGAAATTGTAGTCGATCCTTTCATGGGCTCAGGCACAACAGGTATCGCGGCTCTGTCCCTGGGTTGCCGCTTCCTGGGGAACGATATCTGCGAAGAAGCTGTGGCAATTGCTCAAGCTCGTTTGCAGGCAGTCCAAAAGAACGCATGACTGCGTACTCCAACGAGGGCCGACCGCTGTCGAGGCAGGCATTGTCAGCGGATACTGGCGAAAAGTAAACCCATGATCTGGCGTAGTCTGCCTGGGGTTCAAGTTTCACTAGGTGACACTTTTGAACGCATGGCCGAAATACCTGACGGTTCGATTGACATGGTGTTAGCCGATCTGCCCTACGGTACCACGGCTTGCAAGTGGGATTCAGTTATCCCCTTCGAGCCTTTGTGGGCTGCGTACAAACGGATCTGCAAACCTGACGCAGCTATCGTGCTTACTGCATCACAGCCGTTTACGAGCGCTTTGGTAATGAGCAATCCTAGGATGTTTAAGTACGATTGGACGTGGCAAAAACCGAAAGGTACGGGGCATCTTAACGCCAAGAAAATGCCCATGAAGGACAAGGAGGATGTTCTAGTGTTCTACGCCAACCAATGTACCTACAACCCTCAATTTTCTTCAGGGACTCCGTTCAAAAAAAACAAAGGGGGAGATCCTACTAAAAGCACTAGTCAAACAGACTGTTATGGGGCCTTCACAAATCAGAGAGAGGACAACCCCGGCAGGCGATACCCTAAGCAGGTAATTAATTTTGGGTTTGTTGAAAGAGGCTCCGTACACCCCACGCCAAAACCCGTGGCGCTTATGGAATACTTGATCCTGACATACACGAACCCAGGCGATCTAGTGCTCGACAACACCATGGGCAGCGGCACAACAGGTGTTGCTGCGATCCGTACAGGCCGTCGCTTCGTGGGTATCGAGCGCGACGAGAAGTATTTTGATACTGCTTGCGAGAGATTGAGAACGGAAAAAGTTAACCAATGAAAAGACCACACAGCATCAAGAAAGCGGGAGACGATGATCATCAAAGAGCTTGAAGCCCCATGGGCAATCGAAAAGGGACGCACGCCGGATATCCTGCTGACGCGCAATCAAAATCTGAGCTATCCGGAAATTGGGAGGCTCACGGGACATCACCACACCACGGTACTAAGTGGATTGACCAAGGGCAAGAGGTCGACATGATCACTATAGGTTCGCTATTCAGCGGCATCGGTGGCCTAGAAGCAGGCATCGAGGTTGCTATTCCTGGCGCGTCTGTCCGCTGGCAAGCGGAATGCGATCCGTATGCACGTGCAGTACTCGCTAAACATTGGCCAAATGCAACACGATATGAAAACGTCAAGGACATCAATGAAAACACCGAACGCGTCGATATTATCTGCGGAGGGTTCCCCTGCCAAGACATCAGCAACGCCGGCAAGCGCGAAGGAATCGAAGGGGCAAAGTCCGGGCTCTGGTCAGAATTCGCTCGAATCGTTGGCATTCTTCGACCCCCCTTCGTGTTCGTGGAAAACGTCTCAGCGTTGCTTAGACGCGGAATGGACCGCGTTCTTGGGGACCTTTCCGCGCTCGGGTACGATGCGGAGTGGGGTTGTTTTCGAGCGTCCGACGTTGGCGCGCCCCACCGTAGGGAAAGGATTTTCATCCTGGCCTACACCCGACGCGAGCGTGTCAACTGGATACAATCAGTCGGACTCGCCAGGGGCAGCGAAACGACCGGCGTTGGCGGCGTTGGCGAAAAACTGGGCTACCCCAAGAGCGTCGGAGAGCGAGAATCGGCAGACGAAACCGTCGCCGTCGCAACTGCGCGGAAAGCACGGAATGAACCTAGCCACACAGGCGGTCACCGCTTCCCGCCTGGGCCAGACGGAATCGAGGGGTATGATGGCCCTAAACCCGCTGTTTGTATGTTGCCTAATGGGACTGCCAGAAGATTGGGTGGAGGTTTAGTCGATGGGTCGAAAGCGCAAAGAGATGCCACTGAAGATTTGCGAGCACTGTTCGGTGCCGCTTTGTCGGAAAATATACGGCTCGACATTGGAGGACGCATCACGCTTCATGATGCGGAGATTTTGTTCAACCGAATGCTCGGGCTTATTCCATCGAGAGGAGGCCCCATCGCGTTCAGCAATGCTGAAGCGCGTTTACAAGATCAGGGGGCGATCATGCGAGAAATGTGGCGCCGTCGTCCGCTTGTCAATCCATCACAAGGACAGGAACTGGAGGAACAACGCCACGGAGAACTTGCAAACGCTTTGCTCGTCCTGTCACACATCATTGCATCATGCAGCGGGGGAGATCATTCGATCTACCCCGAAGCGGTTGTGTTCTGTCTGCGAGAGGCCATCGTCCCGAAAAGGACTTTGCGCGACCCATCTTACACGCTCAAAAAAGCATGGCGACCCACGTCTAGTCATCAAGTGGGTGAATGGATCGCGCGAGCTTGTCGTTTCTATTTAGGTCGCAATCAAGTGAACCGTCTTAGGTGCCTCGGAAATGCAGTCGTTCCTCAAGTTGCGGCGCTTGCATGGAAAACGCTTAGCGAAAGGATAGAGACATGACACAGACGATTCAAAAAATCAGCAAAGACGATTTAATCCCAATTCCAGTTACCGGCGGATGGGTCCGCAGACCCGCGCCGTGTGACGGTATCCTGGTGGAGGACGGTGATAGCGCGATGTTCGTGCCGGACTCCGCGCTGTCGAGTGTGTTGACAAACACCACGCCTGATGGGGATACGTAGCACATGGCAACGGTTCACCTTCGGATTATTACGGAAGAGCCGCCACCGCGGTCGGCAGTCGGACGGTGCATTTGAAACACTATAAGGGGTGGGGACTGAGAATAGACTCCGATCAAAGATTTGTCACCTCGACAATCCCATCGACGCGGTGGCAAATCCAGGTGCCTGTATTACGTTTTCTGCTGGGTGATAGAAAATGAGTCGCCCACCGAAGCGTGTCACCGTGTGGGGTCGAATGGAATTGCTTGCGTTCAGGTGCCTGCGTAGTTTATTTTGCGTGCGTGAAAGCGGGAGACGATGATCATCGAAAAACTTAAAGGCCACTGGGCAATCGAAAAGGGGCGCACGCAGGACATCCTGCTGACGCACAACGGTGAGGTCATAATCAGCATCCAGCGCGGGGGGCTGAGGTCCGCCGTGTTACTATCCCGGGCCCCCATCGAACACGTTGAGGCTCTTATCCAAGAGTGGCGCAAACGGCATGCAGAGGTGAAGCCATGCACATCGAGCGGCAAGCGCGTTGTTCCGCAACGATGTGAAAGAGTGAAGTCATGAGTGACGCAATAAACCCAAAGCGTTCGTAACTGCGTATCTTTCCCTGACACCTAACCCCATCTAAAAGGCGCTCCAATGCTCATTTCCATCATCACACCTACGCACAATTCAAAATGGCTCTCAGACACTTGGAAGTCGATCAAAGACCAAGAAACAAACTGGGAATGGATCATATTTTGCAACGGCCCCGACGCGGATACCCATGCGCGGATCGCACGAGACCTCGTGCAAGAACATCCCAGCGTGCATGTCTACTCCCAAATGATCACGGGGGGGATCGGCGCCGTTAAAGCCGCCGCATTCCGCAAAGCTCACGGCGACCTGCTGCTGGAGCTGGACCACGATGACCTGCTCACAGACAACGCCCTGCAGGTCCTGACAGAGGCGGCCCAATCCAATCCAGACTGCGGCTTCTTCTACTCAGCTTCTGCGAATTTTTCGGATTCTGAAGGACCCCTATTGCAGGGCACTGACCATACATATATGGCCCCGGGTGCGCGGGCTTCATGGGAGGCGAACGGCTGGCGCTTCAAGAAAACCTCTGTGCAATCCCGCGCACGTCCGGGGCAGTACTGGTACCCCGAATCCTTTGATGCATCCGCTGCATCCTTGCACTCGTTGTTGTGGTCTCCCAATCACTTGCGCGCTTGGCGTTCAGTCACGTACGCTGCTCTAGGTGGTCACAATGCGCTGTACAGCATTGCAGACGATCACGAGCTGCTCATACGCACTTTTCTCACAACAAAGATGCACTCCATTCGCGAAGTGCTGTACCTGTATCGATGCTCAGGGGAAAACTCCTGGGCAGCCCGCGCGGGCGAGGTCGCAGAGATCAGCGGCAAACTCGGTGCTGAATACCTGGAAGCCATGATCTTACGCGAAGCTGCCTTGCATAAACTGCCTGCGTACGATCTAGGGTGCGGCAAACATCCAAGGGCAGGTTGGACCGGCGTAGACAAAAACCCGGACAATGCCCCCCAAGTGCAAGCGGACCTCATGCAGCCCTGGCCTTTTGCAGATTCGTCCGTGTTCGCGTTCCGCGCTTCGGACTTGATCGAACACTTGCCCAACAAACAATTCACCATGTCTGAAATCCATCGCTGCCTCGTGCCCGGGGGCTGGCTGCTGTCGCTAACGCCATCCACAGACGGGCGTGGCGCGTTTCAAGATCCAACCCATGTGAGCTTCTGGAACGAAAATTCGTTCTGGTACTACACCCGCGCAGTCCAGGCTGCGTATATCAACAGCGAAGTGAAGTTCGCTGCTTCATCGCTCTACACGCATTTCCCAAACCTGTGGCACAAGGAACATAACATCGCCTACGTTACCGCCCATTTGATCGCACTGAAGCCCGGATACCTGGGCCCGATTCCTCAGAGCGCTTGAGCAGCACCACCTGCATTTTTTGGATAGTAGGATGTGCAGGTGCCTTGGGCATAAACTTCACTCTACACGTAATCAAACTCGCCTTGGTAGTCGTCAATATCAAACGTCACTCCACCCCCCGCTAACGCTGTCGTCTCTAAATTGAACATTTGTTCCTGCCCGTTGGTGGGAATCGTGGCTGTGGTGGTTGCAACTAACGTGCGCGTTCCTCTGACCGTATCCACGTACAGGTTGACCTCGGACCTTGTTAGCTCCAATTCGATGTAGTACCAAGTGCCCGCAACTACAGCGACACCTGAATCATCTGTCGTTGCACTGCCCCCGCTTGCGGTCCTTAACTGGAAATTGCCCCCGTTGATATTGTCCGAATACACCAACATGGCCGCGTTGTCGAACGCCACCGAATCATTGCTAGAGCCCACGCGTACGATGAATCTGTCTGTCACTGTCGAAAGTTGGTTGACCTTGAAAACCCATTTCCACCGCCACACCCCGTCTGCAGCCGCAGGAATTAACGACGTGTCGTTGCCATACCCTTGACGCATCAGCGTGAAGTACACGCCCGTCGCAAACATTTCTAGGATGCCCTGAAAAAGCGGATTGGTTCCAGGCTTGAAAGTAGTCCCCCCAGAACCCGTCGAAACAGTCTGGAACAACAACGACTCTCCCGCTGATTTCGGCGTGATAAACGGGTCGTGTAGCCGTATGGCCGGAGTTGCGGCAGCCGCGCCCTGATTGCCTTGAAAACCCTGATTGCCTTGAAAGCCCTGATTGCCTTGAAAGCCCTGATTGCCTTGGGCCCCTGCCACACCCTGAAAACCTTGGTTGCCCTGAGCCCCGGCTGCACCTTGGAAACCTTGCGAGCCTTGTGCCCCTGAAGCTCCCTGGAAACCTTGCGCCCCTGCTGCACCCGCAGCACCTTGAAAGCCCTGATTGCCTTGAAAGCCTTGATTGCCCTGGGCCCCTACCGCACCCTGAAAACCTTGATTGCCCTGCGCCCCGGCGGCACCCGCAGCGCCTTGCGCACCTTGCGCGCCTTGATTGCCCTGGGCCCCTGCCACACCCTGAAAACCTTGGTTGCCCTGCGCCCCGGCTGCGCCCGCAGCGCCTTGCGCACCTTGCGCGCCTGAGCCTGCCACACCCTGAAAACCTTGGTTGCCCTGCGCCCCGGCTGCACCCGCAGCGCCTTGCGCACCTTGAGCGCCTTGACTGCCTTGTGCTCCCGTACCCGGCACTCCCTGATTGCCCTGGAAGCCTTGATTACCCTGAAAGCCCTGCGCACCGCCCCCGCCGCCGCTCTGGATCGGACCTAGATATGCGGGTGCCCAAGGATACATAGCCGTCTTCAGACAATGGCAGAATCACACACGAAATTCAAATCGGGGGCGCGCTGCCCCTCCCTCTTTTCTGTCACCATCCATGCCTCAGGTCTCCCTACAGTGGAAATATCCCAGTGCTCAGGAGGGATGCCCGAAGCAACCAGGTACTTGATTTGCAGCAAGGCAACAACCGCAGCCCTCTTGAATACATGGTACTCCTCCAGATCTGCACTGTTTGTGTCCGCGCTTAAATTCACGCGAAGCGTTGTCTTGTGAATGGTGATCGCCATATCAGTTTTCTTCGACGGCGAGCAAATGCCAGTCTCCATCTAGTTCAGTTCCCGCAGCGGGTTGGATGCGCGTCAACTCAAATTCCACTGCTTTACCCACATCTACGTTGAGCTGCCCTTCCCCTGAACCTATTGGTACGGTCACACTGTAGTACTGAAAATCTGTCGTACCAGGTATGGAAGCATCAGACAAAACCAAAGACATGAATGCACCCGTCGCCTCAGCATCCTTGACGACTCTGTAATACAGTTTGAGCCCTACAGAGCGCTGCGCTCCTGGTGCTGTTCGCGCTTTGTGTATCACTCGAAACGTCAAAGAAGATGCTGAAGCTGGTACAATTGTCAGCCAGCCTCGCCCCTCTTCCGTCGTGTCATCGTACGCGCATATGGGATACGACGGGTACGTGTTATCCAAAGCGGCCGGAGCAATCGCTTCGACAGGCCAGTTGCTATCCGGGGCGATAAGTTGATGGGCAAAATATGAACGGCGAGGCATAGCCTCCGCTCCCCCGGATACCCCCGGCCCTAGAAATGTGAGTCCCGCTGCTAATGCCCCACTCAATGTGACCTCCTCTTACGCCGCTCCATCCGCAGCCACGGATATATTCTCAGGAAACCAAGCAACCACAGCTTTCGTGCCCGACACTACACGTATCACACGACCCACACGCAGTTTGCGTCGCGTACCCCCCGCCGTCGGGCTAACTGTCGTGAGCCGTCCCGCGACATCCGCAGACAGGTACGCGATTTGGCCCGGGGACGGCGCTCCGTCAAAGGTGGCCACCACGTAGGGCCCCGCTGACGCAAACACCACAGTAGTGCTGCCTGACAGCATCACGCCAACCACGTAAGCATTCGCCTCGGTGTCTGCTTGCGCGAACGCAGTACCGTTGCCTACACCCGTACCTCGCAGCACATCGCCCTGCACTGCTGCAGCGAGTCCTGACATGACCAGCGCTTGGCCCGTGACGGACAGTCCTGTACCTATCAGATTGTTGCCGTTCACGTCTAAGATATTCGTGGAGATCAAGTCAGCCCAGAAAATCGGATTGACCCCCGCAGCCGCAAAGGCAGCACCGCCTGCGCCCGTCAGCGTGTTCGCAGCCAGGCGTCCGCAGACATACGTACTGCCTAGAGAGTCCTCGACGTTGATGGCGTATGAAGCAAGCGACGTACCTGTAATATCGTCAAAGGTGACGCCCAATCCAGAACCGTTGTATGTCAGGATTGCACTGTCTTCCATAACCAGACCGTAAAAACCCAACGAGCCGTAAATACGGAAAAAGGCACCCGTACCACCGATGCGCCAAGGGCGGACAGTCGCGCTACCCCTATTGCCCCACACATTGCGAGGTCTGCTGAAACTGTTAGATGGAGTCATTCCTGAGCCAATATTAATCTCAACGGAAGACACTGAAGGGCGTCCTAGGTACACAGCGCCCACGCTCAGGACACGATCAGCGGAGATACTGAAGAGCGCGGTGCTTGGGCTTTGGATCGAGGTCGCGAAAAATCGACTGAAAAACCCTATGTTAATAATGGATATCAAACCTGTTGTTAGTACACGCAAACCTGCACCCACACTAACCGGCGCTAGCCCCAAACCCGTGGTGTACAATACCGAGATTTGTAAGTCTCTGAATCCTTCAATTTGAAGGGCGCACGGATCTACGATGTTACAAAAAGCAGTGTAAAATGACGCACCCGTAGCATTAAACAGAGCCTGAGTTTCGATACCTACCACACTTAGCCCTGTGCCACCCACAGCACCTACAGCAATCAAAGGACTTATACCCGCCACACTGATAGACAGCGTTCCCAGTTCAACGCTTGGCTTTTCGATAACAAAAAGCTCACCTACCGTCGGTACCACGGTAAAATTTACAGGTGGAGTAATGACCGTCGCGGTATTGTTTTCGAGCGCCGAGTACGTTGTGCTCAGCGATTGGTCACGTTCGATAAATCGAATGCGATACGCAAACAAACTCTTGTCCGTCGCCAATCCGCCCCCGACCACAGGCAATGCAGTAGCCGAAGCCCCTGCGTCCACTGTAAACGACCCGTCCGCGTTTGGCCCCGTGATCGCATTCTCCGATCCGCAGCGTCGCTGGTCTGTAGTCGTATCTGAAAAATCTGTAGTTGAGCGAATTGTGACGTTGCCGTAACCGAGCAACGTCTTCGCAAAATTAGCAATCGTCACACCGTCAGGCCCTACGTATATGCCTGTACGGCCCTTGAAGGCGATGACAATGCCTTGACTGATGTTACCGGTTATCGGAATCAACTTCGCCAGTTGTTCCGGTGTCTTGACCGCAACGAGTCCCGCAGCCGCCATTGAAACAGACGAAAATCCGGAATTCGCGTCGTTTCCGTTCTCGTTGTCCACGGCGAAGTACCCGTTTCCAACCCAATTTGCAACGTCTGTTCCTCGACCGTCGCTCAATTGCAACACGACCTGCACCAAGCCTTGCGTCGTGTACAGCGACGCGTCCACTACGAATCCCACAAATTCAGCAACAGACGGGGCTACCGTCGTGCCTCTCCCTGCCACGGTCGCAGACACGTACACCTTCTGGCCCCCAACAGGCGTCAACCCTGTCTCAAGCAACACAAGAACCGCCCCGTCCACGGCGCTCTGAAAAGCCGCCCCCGCAGACGCTCTCAAACTACTGACAACGCCTGCAAGGTTGGCTGCGCCTGCCGTCGCCAGTGCTGTCGTGGCTTGATTGACACCCGTGGTCGCTCTGACGATCTGCCCTCGGACCACCGCGCTTCCTGAAGCGTTGTAATAGGTCTTGTTCAGTTCGTCTGTAATGGACATGGATACCGTACCATACCAAGACGCTTTCGATCCTACAAATTACCCCGTTCTTGCTCCCCTTTTGCTTCTCTGACATCCTCTCAACATGTTCAAAAACGCAGTGTCTCTGTTTTGCCTCGTTCTCGTGCTTGGCTGCCCTGCCATCCCCATCGTCCCTACAGGGGACGAAGTTGCGGATTGCGCGAAAGAAGCAGGGAAGGATATCTTTTATACCCTGCAGCCTCAGATTTCGACCCTAGTCTCAACTTCAGATTCTTATCCGGAGTACGCGGCAGGTTTGCTCCCGCTGGTTTCCAAATTTGGGATCGCTCTTGTCACGTGCGTGGTCGAATCTGTTCTGACCCGCAACACGCAATCTGCCGGAATCGCCACCGGCTCTGAAAAACAACTCCACGTGCGCAACGCAGAATGGAGCCAGCGTTGGCTCGGGGAAAAAGGCGCTGCACTAAAAGCGCAGTAGGTTTACCTCTTCGTCGCCACTGCTCTCAAGTGGGTGAGGTTTGTTGCCCCTGCACTCAGGTGCCTCTCGTACTCGTCTATGAGTTGGGCCTGCATCTGCACCCCGATCTGAAAAGTCATTGAGCGGATTGCTTCGTAGAGTGTGCGGATGATTCGTGTGTGCTCTTTCAACTCTGTCACGTCGTTTGCCAGAAACGCTAAAACTTCGCGGTTGCCCGGATGCCCTAACGGGATCCCCTCTGTAGGGGTGACTTCTTCGTCGCCTTTGAATCCGTTACCGAAACTCATGGCTACCTAACAAGACTATGCACATGCCCTTACTCTAGCCTGGGCCCAAACAGGTTTGCAAATTAGGTCCTGATTTTGCATTTTGCGAGGACATAGACGAGACTGAACCCTGTCCATGCAAAAATGCAATCGAACTGTTCACGCGAAAAAGGTACAGGCGATCCGAAAGCTGCGCAGCCGAGTGCACCCTGATTTGCGTCCTCTTTTCAACCACATTTTGAAGCTGTCCATCCACAGCGTAAAAGTCGGTTACTGCCAGCGTGCAGGGCAAGAACTGCGAAGCGCTCGCAAACTCGTAAAGGCTTCTTAGATCCATGCTCACCCCTGCATCACGACACATCGGCATCTTAGACTTCCGTGAGAAGTCTAAGAAACAGTTTGGCGCGCGCGAGATCTCCTGGTTCGTAGAAGCCTGCAACCAGTTCATGCGCAAAGAACTTCGCTCGCTCTACCCCGAAGATCCCGTGTGGACAGTGGAACATTACTCGTCAATCACCAATATCGATCTCGTCGAAGTGTGGCCTATGGGCCTCTTCGACGATGACGGGCTCCCAGATGCCTTGGGCCACCATTACACTCAATGGGGACTGATCGGCGCTGCCATAGATTGCCTCGACCGCTCCATTGATGACATCTTAAGCACCATCCTTCATGAGCTTGAAATGTGCTTCAACCCGTACCTCGTCAACTGGGCTAACCTTCCCGACAGACGCCGCACCCCCCGAGAAGCAGGCGACCCAGTTCAGTGGGAACCCTACCCGATCAATGTCTCCCAACGCTTCGGCGGTGTCACTCAATCCCGCTCGTTCAACGTCCAAAACATGGTCGGCGCTCGCTATTGGGGCGAACTCCCTGCTGCAAATCTCGTGCCTTTCGACCTGCGCGGCTCCGTCACTTCTGCTCATCAGTGGCCTCTAAAAGGCTACCGCGTAATCAAAGACAGAAGCACGATTTACAACGAGTACGGCGCCGCGACCAATACCCGCATGGGTGCTCGAAAATTTAGCCCCCTGTCCCGCACTTGGTGCCTGATGAAACTCACTCCCACTCTCACCCAGGCGCGCGGTGGGTGGTCCGTCTCCACAAGCTCTTCGTCGTCTCCCCCCTCTATCGAAATCGCGAATACCCGTTTGGTCAAATCTATGCCCACGCAACTCGCTGCGCTGCATGCGTTTCGTAAAGCTCTCGTTTCCTCCCCGACGTAACAAAAAGGGTACGTGCTACGTTACTGAAAAGGTACGGGACGTTCTCCCCGTCCTGCCCTACGTTACTGAAAAGGTACGGGACGTTCTCCCCGTCCTGCCCTACGTTACTGAAAAGGTACGAGACGTTCTCCCCGTCCTGCCCTACGTTACTGAAAAGGTACGGGACGTTACGTTAAACGAACGTAGCCCAACCACTCAGGGGCAACGCTTTTCCCGTGGCCGGATCGGTGACCGTACCTGAAACGAGGTAGTCCACCTCTCGTTTTGCTGCTGCTGCCGCTGCGTTCATCGCTCGTTGTACGATGTCCGAAGGGTTCGCCCAGAACGCATCCGGCTCTGCCAGTGCGCTCGGGATAGGGACTGCTGCGGCCCCTGGAGACAAGACGGACGCGCGGCGAAACGGTAGCAAAATGAGGGCTAGGGCTTGGGGCGCCGTAAGCGTTTGATTCTTCTTCGCCTTGAATTCGTTCATTGCGTACGTGACTGCCTCCACGTACGCAACATCGACAGCTTTCAATTTGGCTGCACTCATGTCTGTTGTCACTGAGGGTTGACGCTTTGATGTCGCAGGCACGGGTTCGCCGGGCACCGCTCGGGGAGCAGGTGGGGTTTCGGTGATGTACAGGTTGATGCTGCGTGTGATCTTGGCTTTGATCTCTGTTTCGGGAAGCTTCCAGAACGCTAGATTTGCATTGGGCGGATTCAGGTCAATCCCTTGCGCCTGCATCTTCGCGGCTGCGATATTGATCTGCTTTTGCTTGGATGCGCTCGGGTTCATGCGCTCAACCTCAGCCAACATCTGCTGGAATCCGTCAGATACGATCTGCCGCTTGCTCTCCAGCACATCCGGTAGCTGTCGAGTCTTCGCCTCAATAGGCAACATCACAGGGACAAACGTTCGCGTGTCCGTGACTTTTTGCGCAATAATTCTCGTCGCTGCAGCGCGCGCCGCTTGACCCTGTTCGTTCAGCACTTTCGCGTGCGCAACTTTCAAATCCGATTCTCTCTGCAAAAACGCGCGGCGAACGGCATCCGTCGTCGCTGCTGCCTGCCTCGCCAATGCCGTCGCTTCGCTCGCGGCGGCATTCGCCGCAGCTATCACTGCGTTTGCTCGCGCCACGGCCTGCTGCGCAGCCGATCCTGCCGCATTGGCCTGCGCTGCATACCTCAAAGCCTCTGCGCGCGCAGTAGCAGCGGTCGCAGTAGCTGCCCTGGACGCGTCCTCGGCTTCACCCGCCCTCGCGTCTGATGCGTGCGCTTTACGCAACGCCCAAAACAAAATAGCCCCTGCTGCCCCTGTACTTGCCAAACCAATCAAAACCTTGGCACGGATGCTTTTATTTCGCGCCATTTGATATGCACTCTAGCTGCAAAATGCGGAGCACGTCAAATTGCCTTCCCAGACGCTCCTTGGTACTCTGTACCCTAGATGTCGCCCTCGATCATGGTTTTCATTATGGCAGGTTGCTCCGCTTGCGAAGAATTTTTGCCTCGGCTCCAAAGAGCGGCACGCGCAAAAGGGCTGCGCCTCAATGTCCACGACGTAAACACACGCTATGGTCAGTACCTGGCGGACGAACACAAAATTAAAGCCACCCCCACTACCATCGGGCGCTGTTCCCGTGGGACGATAAAGAAAAAAGTAGGTGGGCTCCGCGACGCAGACCTCAATCAGTTCCTTGCAGCGCTACCCTAATTTGACCCTGCCATCTCTTCGCGTGCATGATGGCCCTGATGGACGAGTTAGTTCACGCCGCAGCACAACCCGTAGCTCAAACATTCCTAGACAAGGGTCTTTTGGGTGTAGTCTGTCTTATGGCGATTGGCGTGGCGTGCTTCTTCTACCGGGAGAAGCGCAAGATCGAAAAGCGCAACGACGAATTGGTAGAACGACATCTCGCCAAAGCGGAAAAATGGATCGAAAAGTACAACGAGCACGCGCGGGATATGCGCACTGTGCTCGACTCTCTTTCCCGTAGGATGTGACCCCCATGGCGCGACCCCAACGAGACTTTGCACTGCTCGACCAACATAGCCGCGAATGCTACGAGAGCTTTGAGAAAATGGGTCACGAACTCAAGCAACTCGCCGCGAGGGCTGAAGGTTCTGCGCCTGTGGCTCCCATGGCTGACGTGGATACCTTGGTCCACAAAATTCAAAACCTTAGAAATCAATCCTCCTACGCAGCAATGATTCCCACCGTCGCATTTGTAAATGCAGACGCAGCCCAACGGGAAGCGTTCGAACTCGCTTTTCAAACCGATGCGCACGTTATCGCTTTGGCCACTAGCGCCGACGCTTTGCAATTGCTTAAAACTCACCCCATTGATGTGCTGATTTCCGATCGCGACATCTGTAGAGAAGTCCGCACAAAATACCCTCAAGTGCGTGCCCTCGTGGGGACCTGCAACGCCACGAACTTAAAGGCGTTGCGTAGCTTTTTAAGTGCCTCCTGATAGCGTCTCTACTACGCCTTTAACGAGACGAAAATACACAGTACCCGCCGATACCCGCTACAAGCAAGTTCAGGCCCACAAGCGCCCAAATTCGTGTAGACGAGGGCGCAGGAGGCAGCATCTCCGCAGGCCCCACATTCACACGCGGCGCTTGCGGTGGCGGAACAGGCACGGGCGCCCCGCCTCGTCTCAGAACTTCTTCGTTCAATCTGATCGCCAAGATCAATGCGTTCTTCGCAATGTCTTCTACACTCAACGTGCCCGAACGAAACGCAGCGGGAGCGGACCCCTCACCAATGTGCTGCGTGAATGCCTTGTTGATGGCGTCCCTCGTATTTCCCCCGATTACCCCGTCCACTCGGATCGCCGTGAGAAAAGAATCTTTGGCTCGGGCCCCAAGCGCACGCAACGCCTTCTGCACTGCTGCTGCTGCATCCGAATAGTATCTAGGAGGCGGACCCCCGCAGTTCCCTTTTGGTGTCCTCGTCCACCCTGGCGGACATGTCACCAATCCAAAACCTGGCCCGTTGATCGAAATAACTTCCATGTAATTTTCCCTTTAAGGCGCTTGCGCTATCTGTCCCGTAGTAGCCTGACCCCTCAACGATGCTGCACCCGCAGAAACGCGTGCACTGATGCGATAGAACGGTGCGACTCGGGTTAATTGCACGCTCATTAGGTGCGTTCCCGCGCCCAACGTGCCACCCCCGTTAGCTGCGAAAGATCGTATGGCCAGCGCGTTCACGACCACTCCTCCAGTTGTCACCTCTTCAGATAACTCCCTGAACCATAGGGGCGTGGGCGTCTCAAAAGGGTTGTCACTGAACTCGATGTACCACTGGATAGTCGCAGCAACAGTGACCACGGCGGTACACGCCAAACTGATCAGATTGTTCTCAATGTACACGGGATCGCCCACTGCGTAAGCGGAACCCAATACCTGGTTTTTGAAAATAGTAATCACGACTGCCCCATGGTATCATCCTTGAAAAATGAAACAAGTTCTTGCATTTGTAGGCGGGTTGGCCCTCGGTGTAGGCGGTTGTTACGCGTACCAAAAAGTGAAATCCATAACTGGTTTTGGTGCGGCTGACGCAATCAAAAACGCAGTGGACGTGCACGCGCGCCAGATCCAGCGCTACGCATTCGCAGCGTCTCAGGACATGTCCCCCACCGTCGGTATCACCCACGCTTCCTACGCCTTGATCCTGCTAGACACCCTTGAAGAAATCATCGGTCGTGATGCCGTCCGTGATGCCGGACTGTCCCCCCAAAAGATCCGCAAATTCATCACCGATCAACAAGACCGACACGCCAAGAAATTGCAGGGATGTGACGCACATTTGCAAACGATCTTGACCCTCGCCAAGCGCGAAGGCATCAATATCGCAGGTGGCGTAGGCGGCGCTCCCCGTGGCGCTTGAAAATTCTGCCCGACTTGTCTGTTAAGCGAGAACCCTTTGTGCTCCCTGTTGATCTTAGATTGCTCTAGATCATGTGGTCGGGGAGCACGAAGGTGGGCACTACCCCCGTCTGCATTTTTTCCGGATCTTGTTCTGTACCCGAACTACATCCAGCATCAACGCCTGCACGCTTCGATCCACCGGGGCAATACCCGACAGTCTGCGGTCTCTCATTGCCGTTGAGATCCACTCTTTTGCGTCGTTCAACGACTCCTGCGCTGCATTACAGCCGCCATACCTACGAAGTGCCTGATCTGCAAAATTGATACGCACTCGTGCTCGGCGTAATGCGATCTCGGCTTGCCTCGAACCCGATGCGGTTGATTGTGCCGCGCCCATTCCGTAGATACCTAGCGAAGCGGGTATCGTCATCGGCCTTACGCCGCCTGCGCCACACGGCAAACCTGCGAATTCATGTGTGTGACCCGCTGCCGGTAAAATCTGCCTGCGTTTCACATAGTGAAAATGTGAATCCTCAGTGCTCGTCACCCCGTCCCCCATCAGATCCACCACGGCGCAATGCCAGTGGACTGGCGTACGCGGTCCCTGATCCTGCGTCGTCATCTGCGGCGCGAATCTAGGTGGCTGCGTCGTCGGATATGGAATCCGACGAGGATCGGGATACTCGTCCATCAGATTGCGTCAGGATACGAGAACGGGAACTGGCTCCGCACCAGTCGCCCCGAATTCTGCACACCTTGCCGAATGTTGTTTCCTGACGCGTGCACCCCGGGAATAACCCCTAGACGCATGACCATGTAAGGATCGACGCCCCCAAAAGTCCCGAATGCGCCCCGCCAAGATCCAAACCCCGAAATCTGGGGGGATGGCGCGTTCACAGGCACGTCTGCAGTAGCGTACGCAAAAGGCAGCTGGTTTCGCACCTTTTGCCCTGCGTTTTGCACCCCGCGACGTAGGTTGTTGCCCGATGCGTTTACGCCCGGAATAACTCCCAGACGCATCACCATGTATGGATCCATGCCGTTTCCGAAGATCATGGTTTCAATACTACGCCGGGGATCCGGCTCCCGTCAAATTCAGCCCACCAAACGCGGCTTCGGCTGCTTCTCAGCCAAACTGATCCTTGCTCGGCGCCCCTCTATGTCCAGCGCCCCCATCAGATTCAACACGTCTTCGTGTTCCGTCTCAAAAAACCCAAAACCCTTGGAATGCCCCGTGTCCTTGTCCGCCACCACACGCAAATTCACCACCTGCAAGCCCTGAAAATTAAGCACGTCCGCCAAACTCTCTTCGGTCATGTCATAAGGCAAATTGCCGATATAGTACCTTCGCTTCATCGCAGTTCTCCTGGGTCTGAAACCCCGGCCTTTAGGCCGCCTGCTTCTTGGTGTTGCACAACGGTACTTGCACTTACACAAACATCGGCTACGTTGTAACTGTGTTCAAGGCGTTCCGCTACCGCTTCTATCCAGCTCCCGAACAGGAGTTGCTGTTGCGTCGAACGGTTGGGTGTTGTCGACTTGTTTACAACAAGGCACTGCATCAGAGGTCTGAAGCGTGGACTAGTGGGCAAAAGAGCATTGGGTATGCAGCGCAGAGTTCCACGCTCACTGAGTGGAAGAAGAGCGATGGTCTGGCCTTCCTGAACGAAGTGTCGAGCGTCCCGCTTCAGCAGACCTTGCGACACTTGCAAACCGCGTATTCCAACTTCTTTGCCAAGCGAGCTAAATACCCCCGCTTCAAGAAGCGGCGGAGCGGTGGGGCTGCGGAGTTCACGCGCAGTGCCTTTCGAATGGTGGACGGCAAGGTCTATCTCGCCAAGATGACCGAGCCGCTGGCAATCCGCTGGTCTCGTCCCCTGCCGGCCGGTGCAGAGCCGTCCACCGTTACGGTCGGCTTCGACTCCGCTGGCCGCTGGCACGTCTCGATGCTCTGCGAAGACGCCAGCATCAAGCCTCTCAAGATGCTCAAGACCGCCGTTGGTATTGACGTTGGCTTGAACAGCTTGGTCACGCTCTCCACTGGGGAGCACATTGTCAACCCTCGACATGACAACCGGGAGCTTGCGCGGAAACGTGTCTTGTCCCGTCGCTACGCTCGAACACAGAAAGGTTCTAAGAACAGAGATAAGGCACGAATTAAGCTGGCTCGCCTCCATGCTCGCGTCACCGACCGCCGTCGGGACCATCTCCACAAGTTGAGCACTCGCATCGTCCACGAAAACCAAGTGGTTGTTGTCGAAGATCTTAACGTACGTGGAATGGTCCGCAATCGGTCGCTGGCTCGAAGTATCAGCGATGCTGGTTGGGGTGAACTGGTGATGCAACTCGAATACAAGTGCGACTGGTACGGGCGTCAGTTCGTGAAGGTCGATCGCTGGTTTCCGAGTAGCAAGACTTGCAGCTCTTGTGGCTTGGTACTCGAACGTCTCGACCTCAGCACGCGCAACTGGCGCTGCGAAGGTTGCGGCGCAGAGCACGACCGCGACCACAACGCTGCGAAGAATATTTTGGCCGCGGGGCTCGCGGTGTCTGTCTGTGGACCTGATGTTAGTCAACGTGTTCTCCGGAATACGGTGCAGTCGGGGTTGAAGCAGAAAAGCTCGGCTGTGAAGTCGGGAATCTCCGCCCTTTAGGGCGGGGAGGATGTCAAGACGCCCCTTGCTTTTTGAGCAATTCCTTCAATTCCGCAGGTAAATACGAATCAAGCATTGCCTTTTTCATGACCGAAAGCTCTCGGTAAAACTGAATAACCAGCGCTCCAATCCGCGCTGTATCCTCCGCTGTCGTATCTGACTTCAAGATGCCTTCACTTTCAAGTACGCTTCGTGCTTCGCCATTTTGCCCAGTAACAACAGATAATTGATGACATCCACGATGCGGCTTTCAATCGGCTCTGATTCTACCTGGCCCTTCTGAATGAAAGTTTCGATAGCAGACCAGTGCTTGGATGCGTACACGCCCCAAATCTGGTACGGCGAGAGCCCTAGCCTTTTCGCATTGGCGTAAAAGTTGTCAAGAGGCCCTCCCCCCTGCGTGTAATCCGCGCCCTTGGCACGCAACAAAGCGTCACACGTTTCCATGATGCGGGTGAAGTCCAGATCGTTTTCAATTTTGGGTAGCTTCATCTTCTAAATACTCGGCAACAAAAACCAATTGCGGGCCCTATCGTGACGACCCCTATCAACAACGCCACGGTCCAATCTACTGCGGATGCGCACTTCGCAAAGTCTACAAACGCAGAATACAAAACAGAACACTCGGTACGCATTTTCACCTTGCCAACTTATACGTCCAAACGGCTACCCGTACCATGAGTACCACACGCTTCGCACCTGCAGCGGTGTACTTCGTGAGCTGGTTTTCAACGGCCAACCCTTCCACCTTTTTAATGTCATCCGCTGCAAGTCCAACGGTGTCCTCGTCTGTTGCGCCTATCAGCAACGTAGGTACTAAATCCCCTCGCGCAATCTCACTGGCAATGCAAAAACGACAATTCCAAAAAGTCTTGGCGTGTTCGGGGCACACACTGCTGGAGTCGATCTCGTTTAGCTGCTGCTGCTTCATCTCAATGGCAGGAACACGAGGCTTCTCCGATCCTCCGCTGCTCTCCCACGTTGGCGGCAACTTCATATCGTCAGGCATCTTTTGGCCTGACAAAAAGTCCTTCGCCTCTTTCTGTCTCCGCTCTAAACGCATTGCGTTCTCCACTAGAGACAAATGAATTGCTTCTTCAGGTTCCAACTCTCGGGAGATCTGAGGCACCATCCCGCCGTGTCTCTGCTTCTGTTCCTCGTTCGCCAGTTTTCGGACCTGTAGCCCCCCCGATGTCTCGTGCACCAGACAATGCCGGTCTGGCGGCACGAAACACGTCAAGGAAAAGCGAGCACCCCCCATTCGATCTCGAACCCATTTAGATTCGTCAATCGATACCCCGTACTCTGCCAAACCCGTACACCCCAACTCGATCACATCGTGCGCCGTCTGCGCCCCACACCTTCCAAAAATTTCTCGGACCTTTGCAGCATCCACCTCACGCAATTCTGGATCAGGATTGTCTATCGCAAATTCCACTTTAGTTAAAAGTCGAAGGTCTGGTTTCTCAGGTGTGGGTAGTGGCATGAGGGAAGATCGCCTTGGTTAGGATACGCTGGCTACGCTTTTTTCTTCGTAGGCGCGTACCCCTGGAATGTTTGCGTCCCCCTTTTTATGCGTAACGACGCCCTGAATCAAGCGCAAATTCGGGGTCAGGTACTCGCGAGGCAACAGTTTCTCGTCCTCAATCTCGAATTTCCACGCAGATCGGTACTGAATCCCTTTCGCAGCAGGAAATTCAACCGCTTCATCATGCGCCGCCAACGCTTCATCTAGCCCTTCCGTGTCCCCCTCACCCGCAGCTACCCCCGCCTGTTCCAACGCCTGCCTCGCCACGTCTTCAGCTTTGGCCTGCGCCTGCACGATCTTAGACTTCAGCGTTCGTTCGATCTTCTCGTAGTACGTCGTCGCAGGCTTGAATAGATCGTTGACCGCTTTCAATGCCTTGTTCAGCGGCCCTGTGATCTCTTTGCGCTTCTCCTCTAGCCCCCGGATGCGCTCCTTCGTTTCGGACAATGCCTCTGCTGCGAAAACCATGTCCTCCTTGTTCTCAATCTGAAACCCTTCCAGCGCCGTCCATGTGCTCTCGGCCTCGTCTACTTCCTTCGCCAGTTCCGCCCTCAACGCGTCCTCTGACTTCACCACCTGCACATCGTGCTGAGGCACCTTCTCAATAGGCGTGCCCTCGCTGCCCGCTTCGGTCCACTCTAGCGTGAGCCCTTGCTTTTCTGCCATGTCTTGCGCCCCAAACAAATGCTCTTCGCACAACGCTATTGTCCCCTTAGACCTCTTGGAAAAAAACGTCTTGCCTACCGCGTCCGCAACTGCTTTTTGCGCGCAAGTCTCTACCTGACACTGCCCTTGCGCTGCTTTTCTATCAATTTCCATCTTGTGCTTTCCTTCGTTTTTATACGTTTTCTATCTACCTAAAGCCCATATGCCTAATCCAATCGCATCCCACATGTTATGCGCCAACGAAGGCGGCATCGTCGCGGGCTTGCCTAGTGCTACCGGCTGTGCCGCGATCTCCTTCTCAAGGCTGCTCAATTTTGAGAGAATGCGTCGATGCGAAATTTCTTTGGGTACCGAACCCTTCCATTCCTTGGGCTGCGGCGTCCTTGCAGATGTACCCACCGTCATCGCTGCGCCTGCGACCACAGCCACGCTGATAAGATCTCTTGGATCCCCTTTCCAATACCTTTGCAAATACACCTCGGGCCTTTCCACTACAACGCTTACCTCGACCCCGTTTAACACTTTTTGAAGGTTCTCTAGGTGCACGTACACAGCAAGATTTACCTCGTGTTCAGTCCTCGATACCCCGCAACGCTTCAACTCTGCGCCTTCAAAAAATGCCCATCCTAAACACTTGATCCCGGGATCGATTGCAAGCAGATTTTTCACTCGAAGACCAGATTTAGCTGCTCACTCGCTCTTGTGACCGCCGTGTACAACCACCGCCGCGCTGCATCTTGAGTCTTGCCCAACCACTTCTCAACCATGACCGTCACCTCCCGTGCTTGGCTTCCCTGCATCTTATGGCAAGTCATAACATACCCGTAATCGTAGAGGGACCCCGCATCATCCCACGTACGATAAGGGGTCCCCGGAATCTCATCCAGCTTTTGAAATGTCTTAGGCGCCCCGAATTGCTGCGGGCAAACATCCACAGTCGCCCTGATGCCTTCCTCAGGAAAATATAGCCACAGCAGCGAACCCTTGCGACCTTCTACAAGCGCCCTCATGCCATTGTAAATCGGTGCCTTGTTTTTGAGACAAATTACGATGTCGCCCTCGCTTAACTCTTTCTGCATCCCCTTCGCGTCCCTGACCACCTCGTTCATCAAAACCCTCGTGCCATTTGTGAAGCAAATGCCGACATGGCCCAGCCCTATGGTGTTCGCGCCGTCTATGAAATTGTCGAGGCTCTTAACCCTTTCGTCTGTCTGTCTGAATTTGCGTGGATCCCCCCCGTTCCTGACGAAATTTGCCAACGCCAAAATTGGATTGCCTTCAGCTTGCCGGTGAATCTGATCCAGACGCGCGTCAGGCTTCTCCATCAAATTAGGATTGGCTCCAACCGGAGGCAACTGGCCATGATCCCCTACCAACAAGATCGGTACCTTGTACTTCAGCAAGTCGTTCCAAATGTCCTGCGGTACCATCGAAGCTTCATCGACTACGACCAAATCACAGCCCAAAGCCTCCCGCCTTACCCACGACACTGACTCCTGCCCGTGCGTGCGCGGCTCGTACATCAATCGGTGCATCGTCGAACACGTAAACAACTCGCAGTCTGACGGAAGTTTGTTCCCCAATACGCTCGCAGCCTTGCCTGTGAACGCGCAAAAAGCCGTGCGAATGCCTTCTTCTTGAAAAACTTTCGCTAATACCGCAGTAACTGTGGTCTTGCCTGTACCCGCGTACCCTCCAAACGAAAACCACTGCCTTCTGTTGGGATCGCTCAGCCAATGGACGATGCTGTCATACGCTACCCTCTGATCTGGCGACAGATCGGATTGCTTCATCAATTTTTTGTTTCGCGCAGACTCCCGCAGCTTCTGCATAAGTAGGAGGTCTTCCGGACTGCTCTGGCCGTGCCTCGGCCTCGGCCTCTGCCTCGCCCCTGTGAACGAGTCCCACTCGTCACCTTCCAGTACTATGTATTCTTCTGCACTCAAGCTCGGTCCTCCCAGGGAATAAGCAAACCTTCTTTGTTGGTCGCAACCCTCGTGTTCTTTGACCACTTCCGGGATAACGTGACCTCTGCCCTCGGAGGCACGTCGGGCAACCACTTTGTTGCTTCCTTCACCATCACGTCCACCAAACGCTTCGCAGATGCGTCAGCCTTGCGTAAATCATCGGGGACCTCCAGCATGTAACTGTCGTGCACGTAGTTCACGATGCGGCACCCGTACAATGCTGTGCCCTGATCCACGTAGCATTCCTGTGCAATCGCGAACAACGCAGCCTTTGTTGCGTCTGCGCCCAACCCCTGAAAATACGAATTCGCAGCAACCGTGAACGTCACCAAACCCCGCGTCCTCCCACTCATCCATTGCTCAATCGTCGCATACCCCCCGCCCTGCTCACACTGCGCTTTAATCCAACGAAAATACGCGTCTGATTCAGGCCAAGTCCGCTGCCACGACGTTCGGATAAAATCCGCCTGCTCCTCTGCAAAAACAGTCTTGTACTGCGCACGCGCCCATGCACGAAACGTCTTGGCTGCCATGCCCCCCTGAAAACCAAAGTTCCCAATCTTGGCAAACTGCCTTGACCCCTGCGGACCCGCTACCTTCTCATCCCCGTCTTTGTATCTCCGCTTCGTCTCGTCATACGTCAGCTCCATCATCGTGCTTGCCAGCACAAGATGCGGATCGATTTTTTGATTCAGTGCATCCGCCAACTTGCTCTCACCTAAGCCCCATAAACACGTCTGCGCCCATGTGTGCAACTCTAAGCCCGAAAAGTCTGCGTCTGCATAAATGAATCCCTCGCGTGGTACGAAACATTCCCGAATGCCCGGTAATCGCCTGACGTTTTGCAACTGGTACCCATTGACCGGGCCTTTCTTGTCGTTCCCCTTGCACGACGTGCGCCCCGTTTCGACAAGAGGCTCGAATCTGGCCTGAATCGGGTAATTGATCCCGTTCTTAAGCGCGGGAATATGCGTGTCCACTACCGTCGTCAAACTGGTGACTTTTGCGTATGCGATCAACACTGGATCACACGAAGATTCACACGCGTCTTCGTCTACCGAAATGCCAAACAAAGGGTCCGCCAAATCCTTGATGTTCCGGGGGGTCAACTCTCCCCCTGTGTCCCGCTTCCTTCGTAACTCAATGTACGTGGGCGTAACCTTCGCTTTCTCGCCCAAAGCTCCCATCACCTTTAAGATCCTCGTCCGGGCTGCCTTTGTGTCTCGGGTGCCTGTATCCCGTACTAGCCCTTCCCGCAAACAAATGGCCACAGCCTCTTTGTGATCTTTTTCTACAACCTCTTGAAACCGCGCGATCTGCAATGGATCGGTTCGGATCCCCCAACACGAAATCAAATGCAAACCCCACGCAGCCCGCGTCTGCCTAAACTGATCTTGCAGATACGCCGACTCCTCCTTCTCCTGTATTGCAAAAATGTCGTACGTGTCCCGGGCATCCTCTAACGCGTACTCCGCAGCTCCCTTAGGCCATGCCGATGGATGCACGCCTCTCAATTCGCCGAAAAACGTACGGTGCGTAACCTTGTCTCGCTCCTTGCCTAAGTACCGTTTCACCAACGCCGCCAACGAATATTCGTACGATCTGAATTCCCCTGTGATCGCGTCGGTCCTGCCCCTGAACTTGCCCTTGGCAATGTCGATCAACTTCTGCCTTAAACTGATGTCCGTAATACGGTTTTTGCGGTACGCATCGAAAACGAGAGGCAGGAGATCGGGCCACTCCGCTGCAACTACTCCGCAATCGTACGCCACATTCAAACCGATCAACAACCTGTTGGGATCGCTTAACATCCCCTTCAAGTAATCGTAAGCTCCCGTGGACCCGATCCAATCCAAACGTGTGCTCGCCCCATCCGCCCATGTGATACATGTGAGCGGAGGGGCCAATAGCCCGACCTTGATCAAAGCAGTTTCAGTATCGAAAGCGACGGGCTGCACGTTTTTTGTTTCCTACTTTGCCGGGGTCCACTTATGCAAAGTGAAGTCCTTGTCCGTTCTCGTCTTGATGCCAACGCATTCCAAGTTCACTTCAATTCCTGCCAACGGATTTTCATCCGAACACGCGAACTCAACCACGTCCTCAGTCACTTCTGCGTTGACCTTAGCAGCGTCGCCTGGATCGATACCATTGACCGCTGCTATGAACCCCTTGATGTTGCCCAAGGCCGGATCCATACCGAGATTAACAACCCAAGAACATGTTGTCCCCACAAGCCTCAATGGCTGCGAACTCTCTTTGATCTTCGTCTCTACAATGAACAGATCCTCTTTCTTGCGACTCTGTAGCGTGCACACCTTGATCACCTCTACAACGTAAACACCCTCCAGGAAATAAACTCCCCCGGCGCTTACACGTGCATCTTCTATCCCTGAAAACAGGCCCATTTCTTTTCTCCTTGTTACGTTTTTATACTAGGCGAGACCCACCGCACACCGGCGCGTCTGGCCACTTCTTTCCCGTCCATTACATCCACCGACGCGTACGTCAGTTTTTGTAGCTGGCCCGTGGAATCGTTTATGTACTTCGCATCGTCCAGCGCTTTCATAAAATCTCGCCACTGCCCTAAGCAGTGAACTATTACCTCGAACGAAACTTCGTCCGCCATCTGCCCACTTCGATGCTCACGACCTAAAAGCTGTTCCCACACACTGCCGGTAGGCGGTGGCGACACTACTAGATTTTGAGACCAAACTTGCAGATTTCTTCCCTCTGCATTGGATGCAACAGATGCAATGATTGACCCGTCTGCAGGCTTCGTCTCATCAATCAAATTACCCCTGCCGTCTTCACCCTTGCGCTGGAAAAATGGGCGCCCTGTTACCTCTGCGAGACGCTCACCAAAGCAAACGTGTTCCACCCACACAATACCTTTGTTCTTCTGCATCCAATCCGCAGCGTAATCCACAACACTTTCGTCAAACCACACCGGCACCGTGTTCGGCTTGAACGTCTCCCTTATGGCTGCCCAGTTTGCATAGATCGTTCCGGACTCGTACGAGTCGCTAAACTGACTCGCTTCGACAATGAAAGGCAGGTCCTTCAACTGCTTGCGGTATATCGCCTGCGCAACCTGTAACTCGCTGTCCAACTCCGTTTTTTTGATCGTCTCCCGGACAAATTTGCACCAGGCCCGTCGGGCAATCATCCAATCCAACGGCCCCGCTGGATCCCATTTGTAAAAAAAACCACACGCCAACTCTCGCGTGTGCCTCCATAGCGATACTGGATCAGGTATGGGCTGCCCGTCCGGCGTCGCCCAATCTCGAATCAACGTAGCAAACGCTTCCTCTGTCGCTACTCCTACCTCAGGCTCTACCCCTGTCAACTGCAACGAACAATCAACAAAACTCTCTTCGGTCGCGACAACCCCTGGCGTCTCCGTCAATCTCCTTTTGAACACCTTGCGCAACTCAGGTAACGCGTTTTGTTGGATTTTTAAAATCTCCTCCTGCGTCGCCAAACGTAGCAATGCCCCCGGCGCTAGCCTGTTGTCCATCCCCTCGTCCAACGCGTCTGCCCACTCCCTCAGTACCGGCCAGATTAACGGTATCGGCGCGTTCTTTTTTAAAGCCCATTCCATCAAATGCGCATAGTCCACAATGGAACGTTTCGTGATCGTACCCGACATTCCTAAAAATCGGGTTGTCGGGTTCGCCGTCATGTGGCGCCCAATCCTACGAGTAACTGATGCACCCGTGTTTCGCAACTTGTGGCATTCGTCCGCGATGATCAAATCAGGCCCGTACTTACGCAAAAATCCTGCCTTGATAACTTTGCCCGCATCGTCCTTTATGTCGTCTGCCTGTACCCTGCCCAGCCATTCGTATGACACAATTGCAGGTTTAGTGAAGCGCCAGTGCGCTGCGTACTTTGAGATTTCCATTTCCGTTTTGCGCTTCAACTTTGCCGGAATCAAAAGCAACGGCCTCTTAGCCTCTACGATTTCTTGAGCCAACAATGAAATTAAAGTCTTCCCGCCACCAACTGTAATCGACGCGATCAATCCCCCAAAATCATGTAGCTCTGTCAACGCCGCCGCTTGTACCTCGCGCAAAATCATCTTGCCTACGGGCTTGCGTAACCAATTCGTTAATTCTAAATGAATGGAAGTACGCTCGCGCCAATCCCGTCGCGGTAGATTGACGATTCGGTTTAGCTCCGCAGAATCTGCAACTCCCTGCCGCTTGAATATCTTCCCAGCCTTGGAATTCTTCGCTAGATCCTGCGGAGTCTTGTTGACCCTCGCAAGCATGCTGTTCAACAACGTGCTCACGTTTTAAACCTATCCCTCCACTGCAAGCACTCGAATCACTTCGGTCGCCGCGTCCTGCAACGTGATCAAGGCGTTCATGCCCTCTTGCGATCTCGTGTTGATGCAAATCGCAACGCCCTTGATCTTTGATGGTACACAATCCACGTACATCGTGAACACTGGCATCCCTCCCGGTACTGCCTGCGCCCCTCCTGCCTTTTTGCGAAGCGCTTTCGGTACCGCTGCTTCCGTAAGCTCGACCTGCGCCGCTTCCTCTACGGGTGCAGCTATCTCCTCGCGCGTGGTCGATCCCTCTGGCGGATTGATGCCCGTCGGTACCGTCGCTGCCTTTTGCTTGCGTGACTTCATCTGCTCTGCCAACGACAGTTTTACTCCACCCACTGCAGGCGCTTCTACTGCCTGTGTCGGTGCCGGTGCCGGTGCCGGTGCCGGTGCCGGTGCCGGTGCCGGTGCCGGTGCCGGTGCCGGTGCCGGTGCCTGTGCCTGTGCCGATACTGGTACCTGCGCCGCTTTGTGCGCCCTCATCTTCTCTGCTAACGATGTCATGTTTTTTTCTTGCTGCCTTTCTGGTTCTGTGTACGCGATGCCATTCTGAAATTTTATTTTCATCTTGTCCGCCAACGACTCTTGACTCATCAATGCTTTGATCTTGTCCTTCGTACTGAGATTGCAATTCGGGATATACCTGCATCCGTCGTACGCGCTGCAAGACTTAGGGTTTGCTTCTAGTTCTAACGCTGATTTTTTAGATCGACGTGCTTCCAAAATTTCAGCCGCGCTGACATCCAGGTCGTCAAAAACGGCCTCAACTTCATCCTTTAACAGAACCAAACTAACCTTGTGCGCCCCCGGCGCACCCCTGGTCCTGTAGTACACCCATCTGAGTTCTACTGCGTCTTTTTTCGTCGCCGTCATCAACCACGCTGCGTAAATGTTCGCGGCGGGATCCTTTTTCAAATCCTCTGCGGTCTTCGCCCATTTGAAATCTACCGTGCTCTTATGATCCCCTACAACCGGGACCTCTTTGTCGGGCTCATCAAAATCTATGTATCCAATGTACCTTGCAACTTCCGTCTGCACTTCGATGTAACGTTCGGTGCCGCACGTCTTGGGCGCTGGTAAATGCTTCAACCCCGCAGCCGCTATCGGCCCTGGCTTGAATTTCGTCCCGTCAGACAACGTATGGATCAGATCTATGTCTATCGGCTTTGCATCCTTCAACCATGCTTCTAAGATCTCGTGAATTACTATTCCCTTTTCTGCCGCTACCTTCGGTGCGCCTTTGATCTTGTCTAGCCTCGGCCATGCCCACTTGCGCTTGCAAGCCCTCCATGCCTCAATTTGACTCGCGGATACATACTCACCTGGTGGTGCTTCTTCTCGCTTTGACATTTAGCTACCCCTATTCGACCGAAGTCGCTTGATGTGCAATCAACCATGTTACGCAGCCCTCGTCAACCCCTTAATTCATATTCACGCCCACTTTTTGAGGATCAGATTCTTCTGTCAACGCATGCTCCAACACTTCTTGTGTTGCGTATCCGTTGCGCTCTGCCCATTGCACTAAATTCATCTTGTCGATAACCCAGTAGTGCGTCCTACGATTCTTCTTGTCCCGCAACTGCACCTTCTGGCCTGTACTCAATCCGGCAATCGCTAAACTCACACGGCCTGCGGTCGGTGCTGGCTCGTTCGTCGGATATATATTCCAACCCTGCGCCAACGCCCTTGCAGTTACCAATAACTCGCCCTGATACCTGCGTACCAGCAAATCGGTGCCCGTCTCCCCATTAACAGGACTCAACAAAAACGCAACAAGCCAGTTGCAAACCGCAGATCGCAAACCTGACGAAGTTGTCAACGTGCGGTGCAACGAGGAATCCCGCCCCTGTACCAAAAACCGCCCGCTGTCCCTTACAATTCTGTTTTTAGCCAACCATAACGCGTGCTTCGCTAGTCGATCTTGTGTCACAAAACTCTTAGCATCCACGCTTTTCAAATACTTTGCCGCGTTCTTGGGACAATAAATGTAGATGATCCGATCAACAATTGCCTGAATGTCGTTCTCGGTTAACGCCTCGTTGGATACGAACAGCTCCTGGTTGTTCGCTGTGATCACAACCCGCACAGCCCCCCTTATCGTAGCACTCGGCAAAAACTTCCTGTTTAACGGCCTCGTTCTTGCCTGAATGAATTCGCGTAACTCCGCTGTCCTCGCCCTCCCCCTGTAGTCCCTCGGTATCGTCTCATCTGCCAGTACCAACGGACACTTGGATAGCCCGTCGTTGAAATTGCTCATCGCGTTCTCTAGCTTCGACGCCCTCTCCGTTGTCCACAACCGTGCTACACCCTCTGCGAACATCGTCTTACCTGCATTGGGTGCCCCGTCTAAGTACAACGCGGCGCACGGCTCATCTAGCCTCGTAGCTACCGCCAACCAATCCGAAATCACTTCAAATTGATCCCCTGCAAACCATCGCAACCATGTATCTACCTGGTCATCGTACTCGGGCGTCAACTTGCGCAAAGGGCAAGGCGCTTCGATAAACGTGGAAGTCTTGATCTTAAACTGCGTCTTCTGCGCCGTTAAATCGACTTCGATCTCGTTTGCAATGCTCCCGTACTCTAACATGATCTCTTCGGTCGTTTTGATCTTCAGGTTGCCCTTTTGATCCATCTTGTACAGGTTCACTCCCGCCGTGTGCGCAGGCGCTAAAAACTGCGCTGCTGCAACCGTGAACTCGACATCCGATACGGGTACCTTGTTGTACGCGCCGTTGAAAAAAATGTAGTACGAACGCGCTTTTTGAATGACCCACAATTTTTTGAAATCTGCAATAGCTACCCCGGACTCATGCGCATAACGCGCCAACTCAATATCCGTGTAGGGATGCTGCCTCTCGCCCCCGAACGCTTGCCGTATGCTCACGGTCAACGCGTCTGTGAATTTTTGATCCAGTTCTTGTTGCTTGGCATGCACCTCTTGTTGATGCCGCTGAATCTTGCTGCGCACTTCTTCGAGCGTGGGACAACCCGCACTCGTAGCAGACATAACGCCTAGCGACGTTGCGAAGACCTGCGCAAGCGCCCTTGCGTCTACACTAGGCCAGTGCTCAGCCAGTACCCCCGTCACTTGGAAGATCGTCTCGTCTCGTTTCCCCTCCTCTGCAAATACCTTGCCATCTAAGATGTCTTTCAAGTTTCCGGCAATACGCTGGTAATACGCCGATTGCCTCCTCTTGAGTTTGGGGATCAATTCCGCGACCTGCCTCACATCAATGCTTTCAGACGCTACGTCCTCAATCTTGATCGGCACAGCCATCAGCGCGTCAACATCAATCTCCTTCCCCTCCTGGTACTCGAATACCTGATCGGCTTCCGTGCCCTTAGGGGCCGCTGGAATGAAGTACACCCGCGAAGCGTCTTTGCACGCCGGATCGTTCAGACCCGCGAAAAGCCGGTTTAACCTCGGCCAGAAGTTCTTCCACTCCCCACCCTCGACCGGCCTCGAAAACGGTAGCAGTACCCTGATCCGCCACAACCCGTCTGCCATCGCCTCAGCATGGGACCAAGTGGTGTACACAATATGTTCGTAACCCTCCAGGGCTGCCATCAGCCGCTGAATCTCCTGGTCTGTCTTCTTGTCGATATCGAGGACCCCAAAGTGCACCCGCACTACACGGTCCTTTGCTCTGCGTGCCCCTTCAGGATACTCCGCAGGCGAAAACGCCATTGCCTCCCCCTTCGTCTCGTACGTGAATACGTGAGGGTCAAACTCCCGGACGAATTCCTGCCAGGACAGTACCCGGGCTAAAGGGTGATTGTCAGTGATCTGAGAAAACAAACTGATGCGCACAGGATATTCAAGCCTCTCTAGGACGGGGAAGGGGAACCGAAAGTACGGCCTCCCGTACCCTGAGCGCAAGCCCTTTTTCGGGGAATCGTACTACGTCGTCAAAAAGTGAAATTTGAGCATATGACGCGGCACAACCAGATATTGTGACGCGGCACAATGCGATGTAAACGTGACGCGCTGCTAATGACGCTGTAAGACTTCCAACGCGGCGCAGCTTCGGCCAGATTCGTCATGTTGTGCTGCGATTTGACTTTTCGTTGTGTCGCGTCATTCCCGTAAGTTCCCAATACTATTAAAGTTTTTTTAACACAACACAACATCACAAAAAGAATAATAGGGAGTTGCACCGTGTTAAAATGAATAAATACAGGAGTTTAGATATGAAAACTATAACGCAGCACAACTCTAGGTGGTCGAAGGAGATCCTCAAATTTTGATGTAGCTGTATTTGTAAGCTGTATTACTATTTTCTCATTTTTCTTACAGCAATGACATGTTTTATATAGCGGCCCTTTAGGCGCCAAGTGGTGTCGCTGCACTGCGGCAATTTGTGACTTCTGTTTTCTCCTGTAAAAACAAGGTGTTAAGTCCATTTTGATCTTTCTTGCGGGATCGGACTGCAAAAAGCTCTGCGGGAGGGTCGCAGCGGGCTGCAGGGGGGCAATACTCGCAAGAAATCGAAGGAAACAGCGCTACGAGACGGTACTTGTGCCCGGCACAACTCGGCACAGAGTAGGGGATCTGTGCCGGGCCTCGTACGAATCCGGGATTGGGTACTGGTTTCCCGCCGTGTTGTTTTTGTGTACACGAGAAAATTCAGCTTGCTCTAGTCGGGAGGCTTGAGTATTTTGCTCGGAGTAGCCTTGGCCCCGGGAAGGGTTTAGGTGAAAAGCCCCAGCGAGCTTGTCTCCGTTGGGGCTTTTCTTTTTTGGGGGGTCCGCGTATTCTTCGCCGCATGACGAAAACGCACGTGGAGAAAACAGAGTTCTGGTTGTCTCTGGTCGCGGGTGCCGGGGTGTCCCTTGCAGCAGCTACGACACACCTGGACAAAGCTGCGCCTCGGCTGGCGCTTGCCGTGACCGCTGTGCTCGCGTTGGTGTTCTCAGTGTTCCAGACACCCCTGGTAGATCCCAAGCGCCCTGGAGTGACAACGAAGGCATTCTGGATTGCAATGGCGACGGTGGTGGGGTTGGTCGCGACCGCGATAGCTGAAACAGACATCGCAGGGCTGCCTGCACAGGTGACGCAGACGGCAGGCATGATTGCAGCGGGGGGGGTAGCCTTCGGGTATAACGTCTGGCGTTACATGTCCAAAGTCGTTGATCCGGACATTGAGCTTTGATACGCTGCGCGGATGGCGTTATCTTCTGCTCCTGTACTGGATGCGTTTTTTGGCCCGTTGGCTCAAGCGGCGCAGCAATCAAACATCACGACGATTGCGGTGTTGGCGCAGGATCCAGTGACGGGCGCATACCGGATGATTGCGACAGCGGGAGCGGCAATAGAGCTTCGCAAGTTCGCAGCGGAGAAGTTCAAGTTACAAGATCCGGATGTTTGTGAGGTAGAATGGGCCGGATGAAGACTAGGAGAGTGCAGCTAGAGGGCCCAGCAGCGGAGACGAGCGTTTGCGGTCCTGCAGGCCCCAAGCAGACTGTGAGGGTTTGCATGCGCACCACGGGCAAGCCAGGGCCCCAGCTCCTAAGTCACGAAGACGTATGCAAGTATATGCGAGGCGCAGAGATGGCAGATCGCGAAAGCCTGTACGTGATTCATGCGGACGTGCGCAGGCAGGTGATCGGGCTTGAAGAAGTTGCAAAAGGGTCGTTATCCAGTGTCCAAGTACACCCCCGTGAAGTTTTCAAGGCTGCTATTTTGAACAACGCGTCATCGATGATCGTGGTGCACAACCATCCGTCTGGAGATGCAACGCCGTCACGCGAAGACATCGAATTAACGCGGCGCCTGGTGGATGCGGGGCGGATGTTAGGAATCCCCTTAGAAGATCACGTCATCGTCGCGCCAGGACGAGACTGTAAGAGTCTAAGGGCTCTGAATTTAGTAAGCTTCGACGGCAGCGAACAGTTAAGCGGGCACAATTCTACGCGTAAGGCTAAGGCGAAGAAGTCAGAAAAGGACTAGCGTCTTTCCGTTGTGTCCAGGCGAGAACTTCAGGTGATAATCCGAGGTCCTGGAGAGACCATAGGGGGTTGAGGCGCGTTCGTGCGAAGAGCGGCGCGAATTGCAGTGGACGCCAGCGATCTCACTTGATTTTGTTGGTCCGTGTTCAGATTTTCCCAGGGCACCAGGTCGAGGGCAGCGAGCGCTTTTGCAGCGGTGTCGATCATGGCATCATCGATGGTGTGTAGCGCGTCCCACATTTCCTGAACTTCAGGCGCGGGGCGATTCGCACGCACGCGAATCATGAGCCTGTTTTCCTCTTTCACTGCGTATATGAGCAGGGCAGGCACTTTTTGTTTGGTGCACTCATTCATCATGGAGCCCATAAACGTGTCTGGATCTATTTCGTGGCGTTGCATGAGCGAACTGTGAAATAAAATCTGGAGTTTGTAAATCAGAATTATTTGTGGTACTGCAACAAGGTGGGAAGACAAGCAACACATGAGATGACGACGATTCAGGTCGGAGGCGAGGCACAAAAAGTGTCATGCCGAGAGGTCGGGGCTTTCCCTGAGATCCAGCATTTCGTCGAATATCTGACGGACATTCGGGAGTGTAAACCGCTAACGGTGTTGAGTTACGCGAGGGCGGTGGGGTCGTATTTGGCAAAGCCGCAGGAGAAGCGCAAGCCACCAAAGGGGCCGGTGTCGATCACCGCGCTAAAAAACTATGACAGGTGGCGAGATCGGGTATACGAGAAGAGGCTTTTTGTGGTCGCAGAAGCGGTGCCCGTGTTGGCTGGCAGTGGTTTGAGGACTTTGCTTTCTGCGGAGTTGATGCCAGGCGACCCCTGGACCTTGCAGGGCGTCGCGCTAAGTGCAGCGCAGCTCAAGGTAGTAGCAGACGCATTCTATCAGGCGTGGGGCAAGGACAAGCGTCCTGGAGACGTGGCAGGGCCGTTGTTCGGATTGCCTCCTGAGCCCATTGTGGTTCGCAAGGTAGGGGAGCGAGCGACTTTTGTATTGGCCGCACTGACGGAACCTACCGGTTTAGCGCAGGATTATGCGAACAACGCAGGGGCGTTTGTGACTGACAATATCGAGGAATTTCGCGAGTTTATGAGGACGAACACGCCAGACGCGATCTTGGTGAGCCGAAGAGCAGCGGGCCCTCACGGGCAAGCGGTACACGCCCTGGTCGCGGAAGTGTTGACGAGGTGGGTAGCTTAGGCTGCAATTGTGGGAGTAGTATTTAAAATCCGTTGCCCTGTGTGCGGGGGGCTGAGGAGTCCTGTAGCGTTCAGGGACACACACGCGTTGCGCGTGTCCCGAAATGACATTGGATCGGGTAAGTGTTCTTGGGATCACAACGTTGCGATTTCCCGAGAAGACGCGTTGATGGTGCGACAGCAAATCGCAGCAGTACTCGTAGAGCTAGATGCGGCCCTCGCGCAAAAAAGCTAGTTACTCTTTTTCAAACGCGGTGAGAGACAGGCCCCACAGAAGCAGGGCCTCAAAGACGGGCGTCAACCAGATGCCGAGGATGCCCTGAACGATGTGGGTTTGCCAGTGGCACCAGGGGGCCCCGTTGACGGGGAGGCACAAGATGCCGAGCCAGAAGCCGGAACAGGCGGGGCACTCCAGGAGGGCAGCCCAGCGGCCGGTGGCGCGGCTCCAAAGGGGCTGCATGATTTTGCTACGTGCGATCAGCCAATGAACGGAACTAAGCAGGGTGCCCAGTAAAATCAGGTGGGGGAGCGAGAACGAAGGCATCAGCGTTTGGCTAGACGGTCCGCGAGTTCCGCAGCGGTGCGAACGGGGGTCCATTTTTCGCAGGAGGCGATGTCTTCCGTCACACTTGTTTCGTAGCGACAGAAACCAAACTTTTTGGGATCGATTGTGAGGTTCGCGTGAGTCCCTTTGTAGTCCTTGCGGATGGGGGATTTGAACGTACCGTCGGGCATCAATTCAAGTTTTCGTGACATGAGGTGTTCGATCAATTTGCGCTCGTCGCGTTCCCAGCTACGACACATCACGCACGGGCGTATCTCGTTGCCCTTGACCATTTCGACTTGGCCGCCCGCAGTGCGGTCGCCGTCGCCTCCTACAATTTTGATCGGTTGCCAGCCAGTGTCATTTATCGTCACGATCACTTGTGTATGACGGGGACAGAGAAAAGGTCAAGGAAAAATTTTTTGTTGTCGGGGGCAAAAAATACTGATACGACGTACCAACATGGCATCACCACTGATCGACCGTACCCTGCCCACCGTTCGTTCAACGCCCGACATAGGGAAGCTCAATGGGATGGCATCGCCTATTGTGCAGGTAACGAAGTACACCGCAAAAAACAGCATAGGGCATGCGATTTTGCCCCCTACAAAAATGTCTGTAGGAGAGATCATCAAATTGATGACAGATATCCCGGGTAAGTGGGGTGCGGGCACGTATCACTTCAAGGTCAACGAAGAGGGGGGATCGGACGAGGATTCGTGGACGGTCAAGTTAGGAATGGATCCGGAAGCGATGGGGATCTCGGGAGGAGAAGGTGGAGGATCGAACATGATGAATGGAGTGTCTGTCAAAAACAGCGAGGATTTTCAGGGTACGCAGTTAGCACCAGGTTGGTGGTCGGTGCCTTCGTTGGGTGCAGTGATCACACCCCAAGGAAAGATGATTTCGTGGGCGCAGTCGCCTTTTGCTGCGCAGCCGCAGGGCGTGGCAACCGAGGTAAGGTCAACGCCGATTCCGCAGCCGGGGTACGTGCCTGGTTTTGAGAGTGTGATGCAGTTGTTAGCGCAGCAGCAGAACAACGGGGGAAATCACAAGAAGGACGAAGGAGATCGCAGAGAAATTGATGGCTTAAAAGACATGCTACGAACGCAGCAGGAGCAGCAAAAAGACGCGAGTTTCATGCGAGGGTTAGCAGATCTACGAGACGGGTTCACGAAGGTTGTGCAAGATCTAGCGAGCAAAACCGAGTCTCGTTTCGAAATGTTGCTGAACAAGATGGCGGACAAGCCCGCAGGACCATCGGAGACCGAGCGTTTGTTGCTGCAGCAGGTCGAGGACATGAGGCGACGGGAAAGCGAGCAAGCGCGTGAAGCAGCTTTGCGCAACGAGTTTCGATCTACGATGGACGCACTGGCATCTAAGATGGACGGAAACAAGACCGATCCAACGATGATGATGCTGACGCAAATCATGTCGAAGGCGATGGAGGCTGGCGCAGCTACGACGCAAGCGATCCAAGCTGCGGCACAGTCACAGGCGCAGACTTCGGAGCGATCTGCAATGATGATGGCAGACAGGCTAGGTGGTTCGATTATGGGCCCTGTGCAGATGGTCGAGTTTCTACGAATGGCCAAAGATCAATCGGGCAGCGCAGGCATCCAGAAGCAGATGTTTGATATGTTCGGGGATCTGATGGGAATGGCCAAGGGATTGGTGCGCGATCACGCTGAAATAGCAGGGGCAGGATCGGGACCCGCTTGGATGCCGCTTGCTGAGCAGGGCGTGCAGACGGTAGGGAAACTAGCGACGATTCTCGCGCAGAAATCTGCAATGGGACAACCACAACCCCAGCGAATGCCGATGCAACAGCCGATGCAGATGCCCCCGCAGCAGTATCCGCAGAGACCCTTGGGGGCACAGGTGGCCCCGCCGGGGGCAAGGCCGCTAACGCCAGGCGAACAAAGCGACGCGCTTGCAGAACGGATCTACGGTGTGGAAGCGTTGAAAGAGAAGGCGCCGCAGGCTCCGCGTGCAGCGGAGGCGCCTCAGGCCGTTCTGGTACAGCAGAAGCAGACCCCGCAGGATTCGTTCGCTGTCGCCACGCAAGAGGCAATGCAGGAGGCGACAGCCCAGCTATCCGACCTTGATTTCTTCGGGGTGGTGATGGCGGATATCGAGCAAATGCGGGAGCAGATCGAGAATCTGACGCCGGAGGAAATCGCAGACGGTGTGTTTCAGGCGTACACACAGCTAAACGGAATGGGCGCGCAAGTGCCGTGTATGGAAGTTTTGCGTGCGGGGCACGTCGATCTAGTTGTCCAGCGGATGGTGCCTGATCTCGAAGAGGAGTCAGCGCAGATGATAGCGAACGCGATTCGGGTAAAGTTTGGAGTCGTAGCCTCAGCGCCTGCTGTGGGTATGGCTTTCCCCTCGCCAAATTGACAATCGTAGGACGGGAGGTTAGTTTTCCGACATGGCAAAACATAAGCGAACCGGGCCTTTGACTGGTGCAGCAAAGCGCGCGCAGAAAGCGCCGAAGCATTGTAAAGTCGAGCTATCGCAGTGCATGCGAGGCGGGGGCAAGGGCAAGGCCAGCACTTGCATGCGTGCGTTCAACCGTTGTTTTAGGTAACTAAGGCGGATGGCGTCTGCAGCAGATCTTCCCTTCGCTGCTAAAAAACGTAGCACAGTTCGCAAGCGCAAACGCGTTTTCGAGGTAGGGGACCCGTACGCTGCGGGGTACGACGCGTCTGTTGCAGGCGTGGGTAAGGCCGGGAATCCGCATCGAGCGGGGTCGGATCAAGCGGAGGCATGGATCGCGGGCTGGCGATCCGCGCGATCCGCGTGTTGCTGATTTTCTGACACACCGTGTTAAGGCAGGGAAACGGACGCGGCGCGATCCGCGTGGCGCGGATTTCCTGACACACCGTGTTAAGGCAGGGAGAAAGACGCGGCGCGATCCACCGATCTAGTGATATATGGGCGCGAGAGCGCTCTTTTAACGCGCCTAGCCATAAAATAAAAAATAAAACACGCGATTTTCCCGAATCGGGTGAATTCGTGGCAGTCTTGGATCGTCTCAGATACAGAACACAACGGAACGGCCAAGGTGGCCAAAACCGGGTGAATCGCCCTAATGGCCACGGTGGCCGAAAAAGGAAACTGCATGGAAACGAAACATTACCGATTGGTCCCTACCCTTGTGAAAGCGAACAGCGAAATCGAGAACCTGATCCAGTGTCTCGGTGATATGCTACCCGTCACCCAGCGGCGCGACTGGCACCGTACCTCACGGGAGGCGCTAGGCGGCTGCGCGGATGTTCCCGCCGCTCTGACACGCTGGCTCATCTGGATCCTACGTAGCGAATCGCAGAGATTCGGGGAGGCGATGCCCGCCGCGTACGCTGCATGTCTCTACGAGCAGCGACTTGCGGGAGTAGAGCCTACGGCCGACGAATGGGCTGTGGTAGTCGAGAAGGCAACTGAAGCCAAGATCCGTCTGTACGACTTACTGGAGACGGCGGAAACCGCGTGGTACGCATCGCTCCGACTCGACTCAACACTGGTCTACGCCGACGCTGATGCGGAGGCGGAATCCAGATCACACGTGGCCGGGATTATCTCGGGCTGCGCGGCCGCGAAGCGGCGTGCAAAGGGTAGGTGGGTTGCGGCCGAGATCGCGCGATTCGCCGCTAGGGAGGCGAACACCGATGATCCGCAGCGTGCATCGGTATGTGCTGCGGATATCGCCTACGACACTGTGGGTGTCGAAGATGGGCCGTGGCGTGAGAGGGTCGCGAGAATGACGGCGCAGCTTATCGTCGCGCTGGAGGCTGGACAATGACAACCCTACAGAGCCGGTGGCCGAAAAAGGAACAGAACATGGACACACTACGAAACCGCGCAGAGCAATGCACTACATTGACGCAATACACCGAAATTCGCAGTCTCTGTAAGACTGGCCTATTCAAAGCGGAAAAAACATTGTGGGACGTGGACACGGCCCCCCCGCCTATCGTGTTCGTCGTCAGGGAAGGGGACAATAGCGACTATTGGCGCTGGATGGCTATTCAAGCCGTCCTACTTCAAGAAGCGTACACGCACACTTAGGGCTTTCGACGCAGCAAACCCCTAGTTGATCCGTCAAGGGCCCGCACAAGCGGGAACACCCAACCCAGGAAACGCTATGGAAACGAACAGTAAAGAACCAGTATTTCGCAGCAAAAAGCAAGCCGAGTTGGCCGAGAAAAACCGCCGCATACAGTTCGCAGCGGAGCAACGGGTTTGGGAAGCAGCCGAAGCTGCAGCAGCCTCACGGTATAATATTCAAGAGCGAAACGAAGACGCGGAGTAGACAAAAAGAAAAAATAAAAAATAAAACACACGAATCGAGTGAATTTAGGCCAGTATGGGATCGTCTCATACACAGACACAACGGAACGGCCAAGGTGGCCGAAACCGGGTGGATCTCGAAAACGGCCACGGTGGCCAAGAAAGAGGTAGTAGATATGATATTCACGCTTATTGAAGACGGCAACGAGTACGAGACAGTTGATCTCGACTGCATCGCGGATGCGCTAAGCCACGCGGTGACGAATGTCGACCGGGCCAATTACCCGGCGATGGACGATGCTGGCGAGACGACGCTCTACGTCAAAGTCGAAGCGCGATGCGCAGAGACAGGGCGCACGGCTGGGGAGACGGTGACGCTACATCCGGATGAGCCCGAGTGTTCGCGCGCTGCACATAGTTGGTGCAGCCCTCACGTTCTCGTCGGCGGCGACGAGTCCAACCCGGGTGTCCGTGGCCATGGGGGGGGCGTGCTGATTCACACAGTGTGCCGACACTGCCTAGTGTCGCGGCGCCGCGACACGTGGGCTCAAAACCCCGAAGACGGGGAGCAGGGACTGGAGTCCATCAGTTACGACACTGATTTACAGGGGGACCCGGACGCCGAGAAGTGGGCTGGGTCACGGACACAGGCATAGCCTTGTAGGACCCCGGCGCAACTAGCAGGCAGGGACGTGCAAGCCGTCCCGTGCGCCCAAACTTTGTCGAATCCGCGCGGTGCGGATTCGGAGCGACGAACGAAACACGCAAGCCCGGGAACAGGTTTCCGGGCGAGGGACAATGAACATGAACACGAACACGAACACGAACACGATCACGATATCACTTTCGGGCGGCGCGCAGCGAGAGGCGATTCTTGCGGGACTACCCGCGCAGTCGCGGCAGGATTACGAGGTCCCTGCCGATCTGCTTCCGAGGGTGCTGGCATTGTCGTGGTCTAGGATTGATCGGATGGGTAACGTGACATGTTTCGTCACAGACGATTGCGCAGCGAGACCCGCAGACGCTGTTGCAGCGGTGGAGCACGGCGAGCATGCGGCTCGCATACAGCAGACTGCGGACGCCGCTGCGGCGGCGGAAAAACAGCGGGTTGATGAAGGCGTGCGCGCTGCGTGTGCAGCGTGGGCGGCACTGCCCCTGAATGAGCGTGCGCGCAGTACAGGGCGCCCGTGGCGCGTGGGTGACTACGAGCCCGCAGCGGTGCGAGAGGCCGAGGATGTTCTGCTCGCGGAGCGGATCATCGCGGCAGATCGCGAAAAACTGGAGCGCGAGGCGGCTCGCGCGGAAGAGGAGCGCGAGGTCTCGGCGTGGGTGGAAACCCATGGGTCGGAGAGACTGCGACTCGCAGTCGATCTCAAACAGGATTGCGACGGGATCTATCAGTCGGAGAGACTAGAGATTGAGCACTCGGGAGCGTACTGGGATTCGAACAAATTCGAGGACAGTGACGTGATAAATCCATCGCTAGAGGCACTCAGAATGCTCGCGTCAGTCCGAGACAGATGTGCGGACTCGAATATCCTGAAACACCGAGTTAAACGCGAGGACTGGGACGACGATCACAGCCCGTGGTTCGAGGTCGTTTGTTTCGACCCCGGCGAATGGTCGAAAAAGCGGGCAGTGATCCGGATCCGTTGATCCGCCGCGCCTCGTGCCCGGATTCAAAAATCAGGGCACGCACGGGGCAGATGAGCAGACGGCACAAACACTTGGGAGACGTGGGTAGATCATGATTTTTCTCGCATTGCAAAACACGAAATTGGACGGCGTTATCGAGATCGGGAGGTCGGCGGACGAGCAAGCGCTGCGCGCCGATCTCGCGTGCTCGATTTTCGAGGATTTTTTAGAGTCGGTGGCGTCGTACGATCAGACGGCAGAGATCGAGCGGCGGATTCAGTCTGGCGTATCTGCGCGTAGGGCCGTCGCTAGTGTCCTGGGGGCACGGTTTCAGCCACGGTTACACGCGTATTTTCAGCGAGTTATGCCTACGATTGAGATCGTCCGGGTGCCGGATGAATTTCAGAACTAAAAAATAAAAATTTTTAGAATATCTTGTAAACGGGTACGTCTCAAGATAAGAGTTTCAAAACGCCCCCGCTTCGGGGGTTGTACAGGAAGGCACAACATGGGAAAATCTCGATTAGCTGTAGTTGACGGGCATACGCTGGGCGTAATTGATCCGCGTACGCCGGACATGTACACGACAATCGCGACCCTAGTTTCGCGGGGTGCTCAGCCCTACAGCGGACTCGCAGGGACTGTGCATGTGCCAGCAGGCGCGACTGTCCGGGCTGCGACGCACGCGGATCTGACAGCATTCAGGGTGTTCTACAGCACTGCGGTGCTCAACACTTATTCACTCTAATCATTCGACAACGCCCCCGCTTCGGGGGTTTTACGGGAAGGCACACAATGGGCACGACATTTGAACGCATTTTGCACGCAGCACTCTACACGATATCGCCCGAAGGCAGTTGGGGCTTGCCCCTGCTGTTATGGGGCAAGCCGGGGTCGGGCAAAACTGCAGCGATCAAGGCGGCCGCGTCGCGGTCTGGGTTGTACTGCGAACGGATCTCGCCCGCCGAGAGGGGCGAGGGTCAATTCGGGGTGATCGGGGTACCCTCAAAGGACCGCAAATTTTTGGATTACCCTGCGCCCCGATTCGTGGAGGCATTCGCCAACGGGGGGTTGTTGTTTCTCGACGAGATCAACACTGCACCGCCTGCGCTGCAGGCGCCTTTGTTGGGCGCGGTGCAATTGAGAGCAATCGGCGCGTCCTACCTGGGTGATCGCACTAGAGTCATAGGGGCGGCAAATGAGGCCCGGGACGGTACCGGGACGTGGACGCTAGGCATGTCGTTGCGCAATCGGTTCGGCCATTTAGATTATTCCGGTCTAGATCCGGTCGCATGGGTGTCTGGTTTTTTGGGGGGATTCGGGGACAGCGAGGGGCGAGTAGACGCATGCGACGAGGAGGCGCGCGTAACGCGGGCTTGGCCGGGCGCGATTGCGATGTCGCGCGGGTTGGTGGCGGGGTACGTGGGAGCGATGGGCGCGAGCGCTTTAGACGCGCCGCCTGCGGCGGGATCGCCGCAAAAATCGTGGCCGTCCAGGCGTACTGTGGAGTATGCAGCGCATGCGTTGGCTGCGTCATCGGTTCACGGGTTGACTGAGGACGAATCAGATGAATTTTTGGCGGCGTTCGTAGGCGCCGCGTGGGTGTCTCAATTCAGAACGTGGGTGTTGGCGGCAGATATGCCGGATGCGATTGAATTCCTGGACGGGCGCGTGCAGTGGTCGCATTCGCCGCTACGCGTAGATCGCACTGCTGCGCTATTGGCGGCATGCGCCGCGATAGTGATCCCCGAGGGGAGCGAAAGGAGGTTAGAGCGTGGGCGGGTGTTGTGGGAGACGATAGGAGAGATCTGCAAGACAACACCGGATTGCGCAGTAAGCACTGCGCGGATGCTGTGCAAAAACGGGCTTGACCATCGCACAGTGAAGGGCGCGCATGTGGCGCTCGAACGCTTGGAGGCGGTTTTACGCGAAACCGGAGCGGTATCGTGACGCCGGAACAAAAGATCGGAGCGGCAATATCGTATCTCACGGATCCGTACAAGGGGAGAGCGCCGTATCTCGCCGGGATTTTGGAAACGCTGGTGCGCGTCGAATCGACAGCGATCCCAACGTTGGCAGTGACGCAGGATGCACGACTGTTGTGGTCGCCTGAGTTCGTCGCGAAAACCGCTACTGCGGTGTTGGGGTGGGGCCTGTACCACGAGGCGCTACATGTGTTGTGGGATCACATAGGGCGGGTGCAGGGCCGCGATCCGAAAGCGTCCAATATTTGTCAGGACGCATGTATCAACGAGACGGCGCGAGAGGCCGCCGCGCAACATGGTGTAACTCTGCCTGCGGAGTGGATATACCCGGAGTCGCTAAAGCAGCCGGGCGGGTTGACGTTTGAGGAGCGTTACGATCTGCTCCCGAGGATTCAACTCCCCCAGGAGGGAGGGACAGGACTGGGCCACGGTGAGTGTGGCTCGTGTGCAGCAGGCAAAAAAGCGCAAGGGGAGACAGAAGGAGAGGAGGGGGAGGGGCGCACGCGGGCGGAAATTAATCGCGCGAGGATGCGAGTCGCGGAGCAGATTAAGATCGCGAAAGAGCGGGGCAAAGTGCCTGCGGGCTTGGTGAGGTGGGCCGATGAAGTTTTGGCTCCTGCGCGGGTGAATTGGTGGGACGAGTTGCTGTGTGAGGTGCGTACGAGTGTGGCCCGTGCATCGGGGTACGCAGATCAAACATATATGAGGGCCAGTAGACGGCAGGCGGGGGTTGGTTACGGGTCTAATTCTCCTGTGCTGCCGGGCTGGTTCGCGCCCCTGCCGGAGATCGGCGTCATCATAGACACGTCCGGTTCGATGTCGGACGGGGATCTGCGCGCGGCATTCTCTGAATTGCAGGGAGTGCTCGACACAGTGACGGCGCAAGTTTCGGTGGTGGCTGTAGACGCGAGTGATCACGGTGTGCGCGTCGTGACATCAATCAACGATGTGGTGCTGACGGGTGGGGGAGGTACGGATATGACGCCCGGTTTCAGGGCGTTGCAGAAGCACACACCAGCACCTAATATCGTCGTGGTTCTGACAGACGGGCATGTAGGGGACGGATACCCGGGAACAGAACCGGGTTGGTGTCATACGATATGGGTGACGGTCGGAGACAATCAAGCTACACGGGCGCCGTGCCCGTGGGGCAAATGGATCGCAGCAAAATAAATCTGAATTTTTCAAGAGAATCAAACGTTACACAATAGAAGCAGGCGCTACTTTCGGCGCTTGTAACAGGAAGGCAAGCACATGAAAAACGAAAATGTAAATGTAATCGCAGTAGAGTCGGAAAACGCGGGGGCCGTCGCATATTGGCGCCTGTCCGGGGATACTGTTCTGGCCGACTTGGCCAGTGCGTGGCAGGCCCAAGGATTGGATACGGCGTTGCTACCGCCTAATCCGTCTGCTGAGGTGACGTTGCGTCGCGCCCTCGTGGACCAGGAGAGCGCCTTACGCAAGGCGATCAAAATCAAGGGGGGAGATTTCAAAGGCGGGTGGGCGTTGGTGGCGGTGGACACTTCCGACGGACATGTGAAAATCGAAGAGGTGTTGAGGGCGAAGCTAACAGGGGGGAGGGTCGAAATAGATTCAGCGCATTCGGTGCTAGCTGAGGGGGTAGAGGCATCGTTCAAAACGTTGTCGAGGGTGTTGGCAACTGCCGATGTGTCAAGCTGGTTGATCAAGCTGGCACAAGACAAGGCTGCGGTTTCGCTGCGTGAGTCCGGGGGGGTGTATTTTGTACCCCGGGTACATGTGGATTTCTGGGCAAAGGTGGCGAAGGCGTTGGGCGCATGTGGGGACCATCGCATCTTCAGGATACCCGCGATGAAAGCGGCCGAAGCAGTAGAAGCTATCTTAGACGGCGTTGCTCAAGAGGCGATGCGCTTGGTGTCAGACGTGGAAGCCGATATTGGCGAGGTAGGCGGACGGGCTTTGCAGGAGCGTCAGCGTCGTTGCGACGCGATGCTGATCAAGATCAGAGAGTATGAAGAACTGTTAGGGGTCAAGATGATCGCGTTACACGAGCGCGTTGCGGGGCTTGCTGTCAATGTTGCTGCGGCGGCGTTGGCGGCATAAAACATGGTTTTGCTGCCAGGGGGGCCGGATGTAGTCTTGCCTTGGGGATTGCCTTCCTGCTAAGGCAAGTTTCGGGCCCCCTGGTTGCCTTCTCAGATGGAAATACGTACGTATGGAAAAGAAAAAACGGCTCTATTTTTGCCCCAAGCGCGCGCCTAAATGGTGGCCAAGGGAGGCAGGTAAAAAGTGTTTTGTGGGCGCGTTCAAGGACGGTATAGGGTGGATGGTAGGCAAAGGGGATCTGCTCACTGCAGATGAGTTGCGCTGGGCCAAGCGCATGCTGCGGGAAAATTGGGCTGGGTGTGAATTTAGAGTTGATTGAGTGGGAAAACGAGGAGGATTCTGATGTCAGGTACAGGGTTGATTCTGGTGTACAGCGATCTGCAGGCGGTCATGCGTCAGGTGCTGCGGTTTTTGGAAAGTAGGCAGACGATACAGCACACGAAAAGCCCTTTGTGGTTTTTCCCTGTATGCGCGGACGTGTCAAGCAGCGATCTACGCGAAGCCGTAGCAGCGAGCGTGACACAGTACTATCGCAGAGGGTGTGACCGCGAGTACGTTGTAGTGCCCGCGTGTTGGGTGGGCGAACAGGATTGGGAGCGTACCCAGCAAGCGTATCCCAACGCAAGGTATGTAAAGGCGCTAGCGGCGCCCTCTGAGGGGTGGGAACAAGTAGTTACGGAAAGGTTGGGGATATGAAAGCGTTATCAGGTATTGCAATCGCAGTGTTGATCGCGGCTTGCGGAGCGGAAAGCGCTGGTTTGGGCGTCGAAGTAGACTCGGGTTTGTTGGGAGACGGGGGGGAAGTGCGTAAACAGGGAAGTGTGATCGGCAGACCGATGCCGGATGCGGAAGAGCAAACAGGGGGTGTTTCAGGC
>ENA-ORBV01001444-ORBV01001444.1-microbial-mat-metagenome-genome-assembly--contig:-NODE-1444-length-52777-cov-6.662486_pt1 | contig 52777 bp, 44 predicted proteins | sample MGYA00237777_ERZ505514 | MGnify/ENA primary metagenome ERZ505514 (study PRJEB26160, sample SAMN06269048) | microbial mat metagenome | isolation source: Oligotrophic lake microbial mat | place... | reverse complement strand
TAATGATACGGCGACCACCGAGATCTACACCTCTCTATTCGTCGGCAGCGTCAGATGTGTATAAGAGACAGTGCTGCGTGTCATCGCCCATGCCGAGGCGCGTAATGTGCGGGTCATCCCGCACTGCTGGTCGACCGACATCCTGGTCGCCGCGACGCTGCATTGCATCTCGACGATGCGCGACTGCCCCTATCTGGAGTACAACGCCACCGACAACCCGCTGCGCACCGAGTTGCTGGTCGAGCCGATCCGTCCGCACGAGGGTGTCGTCAACGTGCCGGAGAAACCGGGCCTGGGCATTGAATTGCGCGAGGACACGCTGGCGCGATTTCGCTGGCAGCCTTGAGCGGACGTCGGCAGGCGCGAGCCGCCCAGAGTGCCGCGCCAATCGAAATCGGCGTCTTTTGGGCGGCAGAAATATCACCTGATTCCGCCTGATTTCATTGAAAAAAGTCCGCGTTTCGCGCCGGAGCCATGGTCTTGGTCGACCGCCTTCTGTAAGATTTGTTGACAAAAGCACGAGCAGGTGATGTGAGCCTGCCGAATCGCGGAATGGCCGAATCGCCGAATCGCCGAATCGCGGAATCGCGGAATCGCGGAATCGGAATGGCTGGGTGCCGGCTCCAAGCCATTCGGCTTGGCTTGGCGTCAACTATCTTGGCCCGTCGGGGGCGAGGAATGAATTGGATGTCTGGGTGGTTCAGCCTGTCCGCAACAATTCACGCAGGCACTCCGTCGCCGCGTACCGGGGTACGGGAACAGGTCTCCCATTTCTCCCACTTCTCCCGCCTGGGCCAGTCGGTCGAACCTAAACGCTCGCACGACGTGCATGTTTTCCCGCCCCCGTGCGCGAGCCCAACAACAGCGGAAATCAGCGATGAAGCCGGTTAATCGCGGCGACCGATATCGGCCGCTGCGGCCGGATGCCGAGCGCCTGCTGGCGCCGCCGCGATTTCGCCCCGGGTACAAATGTCGTCGCTCAATCGCTCGTTGTGCCGCTCAGGGCCGGCCGCTGGATAGCCGACCGGATTTCCTGAAACGCCGCTGCGATGTCGTCAGTGGCTGGCGCGGTGCCTTCGAGTGTGATCCCGATCAGGCGTGGCTGCGGCGCACCAGCCGTTAGCCGATTTAGCCCGCGCGCGGCTCGCAGCTCCAAGCTCGAAACCGTCGTGAAATCGCCGACGATGTAGGCGTGGTAGACATGCCGAGGCAGAAATTTCCTGCCGCGTTGCCAGTGGGTATGTATTAGCGACAGACATGGCGCTGCGACGCAACTGACCACGGCCATCGATTTCACGTCGCGCCAGATCTCGCGGTCTCCTGGCGCCAGGCGCTCATGCTGCAGCTTGGCGCTGTCGGACAAGGGCTGCACGATCAGCAACTGCAGGTCGCGTCCGTCCCGGCGGTAGGTCGCAGCCAGCGATTCGGTGTCGCCGCGATCGTCCTTCGACCAACGTGGCTGCGCCGTGGTCAGCTCCCAACCACCGGCATGGCGCGGTAGGTTCAGGGCTTGATCGCTGTGCACCGTTTGGGCGGCGCCAGCCGGGATCCACGCGACTGGCGCCGCCAGTAATAGAGCCGCGCTGCCAGCGACTGCTGGAGCGAAGCGGCGCCAGTTGCTGGGGGTTTCCCTTGCGGCCGGCTCCCATCCGACCGACGCACGATCGGCGCTGAGCCGCGCGAGCAAGACGAACATGGCGCCCATCGCGACGATGAGGCCGACCCACTGGTAATAGGCGTGCGCCGACAAATCCATTTGCGTGCCGTCAAGCCAGTCCACCAGCACGATGGCGTTGACGCGAAGCAGGTTGGCGAGTAAACCCAGCCCTGCGCCGAACAATGCGAGCGCCACGATCTTGCCGACCGATCGGTACAGCAGAAGGCCGAAGCAGTAGCCCAGGAACAGCATCAGCGTCACATAAGACAGTCCCGAGCAGGCGTCGACAACAAAGTAGCGGTTGTCACCAACCAGCACCGAGAACCCGTCGATGTGGTGCGGCAAGCCGGCCAGCGCCGTGAACCAGGCAATCGACTTGACCGTCAGCAGCCGCAATACGGGTTGCAGCACATCTCCGCTGGGGACCATCAGGAACAGCAACGCCAGAATCGGAAAAAGGTGTCGGTATGGTCGCCACCCAAGCGTGCACATCGCAATGGCATGCAACGCCATCACCAGGGCGATCTGGCCGCCAAGCTGGATGTTCATGAGCGCGGACGCGCCCCACAACAGCCCGGCTGCCAACGCCAGAAGCGCGCCGCTGAGATCTGGGCTGGGGTCACTGGCCAGGACTTCGTTGCGAAAGTGCCAACCCAGCAGGTAAACCAGCGTTGGCAATACCAGCCAGCCGTAGCGGTAGGACTCGTTGCCCTGCCAGGCACCGATCAATTGCAGCACGGTCGGCCACATGACGAGAATGACCAGGCCAACCCCGATCGCGGCGCCCAGCAGCGCGTGCCGCCAGGCGGTTGACAGCGCACGTGTGGCCTGCGGCGCGGCAACGCCTGACGGGCGGTCGACCGTGCTTGGATCTCGCATGCCAACCCGAAACAAGAAGGGTTGCAGCAAGGTGCGTGCGAGCCCCCCATCTTGCGGCCGGCGAAAGTATTCCAGCCCGTAGTGCCGGACCTGCTGCTGGTCAGGGTCCGTGTAACTGCCGAACAGCCGGTCCCAGAGTGTCAGCACCATGCCGTAGTTGCTGTCGGTCTGGCGACTGTCCGAACTGTGGTGGGCTGCGTGAAAGCTCGGCGTGACCACTGCCAACCGCCGCATCAATCGGTCCACTGCGGCAGGAAGGCGCAGGTTGGCGTGGGCCCATATCGCAAATGCCGAAGCGAACAGCAGGTACAAGCCTATTGCCGGCGCGGGCAGTCCCAATGTCGCCACCAGGCTGAGCGTCAAGCCGGCGCCCAGAGCGGCTTCGAGAGGGTGGTGCCGCTGCGAGGTCGTGATGTCCACCTGTGTATCGCTGTGGTGCACCAGGTGCAGGCGCCACAACACCGGCATGGCATGAAACAAGCGGTGCGATGCGTAGCCCCACAGATCGAGCAGCAGGAATGTCAGCAGGTACTGCACTGCAAGTGGAATGCCCAGTCCGGACATCAGGCCTGGCGGCTGGTCAATCGCAAAGGCGATGATTCCTGCCGGTATGACAATGCGAGCCGCCACACCATCGAGCAGAAACAGTCCGATGTTGGAGAACCAGCGCTGGCCGCGTTGGACCTGGCGCTGCGCAAAAGCGCGCGGCAGTTCGAGCACTCCGACCAGAATCAACGTGGAAAAGAAGACAAGTCCGAACAGGGACTCGAAGTGCTCGGCGGTCATTGCGCGTTTGTTCCGGCTTCTGGGTCGAGGTCGGCCTGCTTCAGGTCACAAGATTGTCTCGCGCTAAAAGACGCAGTCCGCAGCAGGGCAGCGGACCCGATACGTCCACCGGACTTCCTGACCGGTGTTGGAGCGCAATCCGCCAGAGATCAGTCTTTGCGGTTCTTCTTGCGCTGCACGAGGCGAATGCCGGCCACCAGTGCGACGACGGCGACGGTCAGGATTCCACCCTCGAGAATCGGCAGGCCGGTACCGCCCAATACCCGTGCTCCCAATGAAACGTCTTGGCCGCTGGCCATGGCTGCGCTGGTCATGCCTACGGCAAATGTTGCTGCTTTGAGTTTCGACACGATCATGGTTGCTCTCCTCATGTTGTCAGGTACGGGCCCAACGCAAAGCGCGAAGCGCGAAACACGTATTGGTCAGACAAGACCGGGCTCGACCAACAAATAGCAATGTTTGTGCCACAACGAGGATGGCAATACGGCGCGCGCTGATTGCATTGAAGAAATCCGCGTTTCGCGCCGGCGCCATGGTCCTGGTCGACACCCTACTGTAAGATTTGTTGACAAAATGACGAGCAGGCAATGTCTGCCTGCCGAATCGCGGCATGGAATCACCCACATTTCTCGGATATCCGCGTGCCCGCGGTGCAGCGGGGGTGCGCAACCACCTGCTGGTGTTGTCGGTCGCCGGGCTGACCGGTCCGTCCGCGCGGCGGGTGGCACGTGCGCTACCCGGCGCACGGCTGGTGACGATGCCATTTGGCGGCGGTCTGTTGGGCGACGACTACGCACAACATCTGCGTGCGCTGGCCGGTTTCGCGTGCAATCCGAACGTGGGTGCCGTGCTATTGATCGGAAGCGACCCGCCCAAGGTCGACAAGCTCACCGAGACCATTCGTGCGCACGGCACACCGGTTGCGGCCATCTGTCTCGACGATTGCGAGCACGACGCGCTGACCCTGAGCGATCGGGCCATTCGCGCCGGCGCGCGCTTGCTGCGTGCCATGTCGCGCCAGCGGCGTGAGCCCGTCGCACTGTCACAGTTGTTCGTCGGGCTTGAATGTGGCCGCTCCGATCCGAGCTCCGGCATGGTCGCCAACCCGCTGATCGGCAAGGTGACCGACCTCATGGTCGCCCGGGGCGCTAGCGCCGTCTTTGGCGAGACGCTGGAGTGGCTGGGCGCCGAACACCTGCTGGCGCGCCGCGCTGCGACGCCGGCCGTGCGCGAAGCGCTGGTGCAAGCAGTATTGCGGCGCGAGCAACTGGCCGCGCGCCAGGGCGTCGATCTGCTGGGCAACAACCCGGGACCGACCAATATTGCGGCGGGCCTGTCCACTATCGAGGAAAAATCGCTGGGCGCCATCGCCAAGAGCGGCAGTTCCGCGATCATGGGCGTGTTGCAGTATGCGCAAGCGCCGCCTGCGCCGGGCCTTTATGCGATGGACGCATCGGCCTATTCGCCCGAATCGCTGTCGGGTTTCGTGGCCGCGGGTGCGCAACTGCTGCTGTTCTCCACCGGCGTGGGCAACAGCTATGTCAGTGCGCTGGCGCCCACCATCAAGTTGTCGGCCAACCCTGCGGCCGCGAACCGGCTGGGCGAGCAGCTGGACTTCGACGCCAGCGCGGTGTTTCGCGGCGCCGCCTCGCTCGACGACGCGGCGCGGGACCTGCTGGCAACCGTGATCGACATCGCCAGTGGCACCCTGACCTGGGGCGAGATCCTGGACGAAGGCGACGAGGTGGTGAGCCGGCTCGGAGAAGCCCTGTGAGCACGCCGGCAACAGGAAGGCCTGCAGCAGGCGGCGATGCGCCCGCCAGTGTGGCTGGCGATGCGCTGGTGCTGCACCCGCGCGACAACGTGGCCACTGCGCTGCGCGCGCTCGAAGTCGATCAAAGCGTGTTTCTGCTCGGCGTGGCTGCCGTTGGCGCCACCGTGTTGCGTGAGCCGATCGCGCTGTGCCACAAGTTTGCGCTGCGCGACATTGCGGCGGGCGAGCCGATCATCAAATACGGCGAGTCGATCGGCCGCGCCACCCGGGCGATCCGCGCTGGTGAACATGTGCATGTCCACAACCTCGTGAGCGCGCGCGGGCGCTGAAGTCCATCGCGCGGCAAGTTGCGCCGACCCCGCCTGGGCCGCGCCATAATTTTCATGATGCCTACTCTTCAGCCCGCATCGTGAAGGTTATTTCACGTTAAAGTTGTGTCACGTTGACGCGCGAGCGCCCCGGGCATCACCGGGCATCACCGGGTCTTGCTCACACCGGCGTCTTGCCGACCCGAGGTTCGAGCATCAGGCGCGGATCGACCCAGGCGTCGAACTGCTCCGCAGTCACTTCCCCCAGCGCCAATGCCGCTTCGCGCAGGCTGGCGCCATGGCGGTGCGCGTGTTTCGCGATCGCCGTCGCGCGGTCATAACCGATGTGCGGGACCAAAGCGGTCACCAGCATCAGCGAACTTTCGAGCAAGGCGCCAATACGCGGCGCATTGACCTCGATGCCGGCCACGCAGTGGCGCGTAAAACTGCGCATGGCGTCGGTCAGCAGGCGTACGCTGTCCAGCGCATCGAGCGCAATCAGGGGCTTGTAGACATTGAGTTCGAAATGGCCCTGACTGGCCGCAAAACCGATCGCGACATCATGTCCCATGACCTGGGCGCAGACCATGGTCAGTGCCTCGACCTGGGTCGGGTTGACCTTGCCGGGCATGATCGAACTGCCCGGTTCGTTTTCGGGCAAATGCAACTCGCCCAGGCCCGCGCGCGGGCCGCTTCCCATCAGCCGGATGTCGTTGGCGATCTTGGTCAGCGCGATCGCCAGCATCCGTAGTCCGGCGTGAAAGGCCACCAGGGCTTCGTGGCCCGCCATGGCGGCAAACAGGTTATCCGCCGGTGCCAGCGGCAAGCCGAGTTCTTGCGTCAGCTTGTCGCAGACGCGTTGGCCGAATTGCGGGTGGGTGTTGAGTCCGGTGCCGACGGCGGTGCCTCCGAGCGCCAGCCTGTGCACGGCATCGAGCGCATGGGTGAGCTGCTTTTCGCACAGGCCCAACTGCGCTTCATAGGCACCGAACTCCTGACCCAGCCGGATCGGCGTGGCGTCCTGCAAGTGGGTACGGCCGATCTTGATGGTATCTGCGAAGGCTTGCGATTTCGCCGCCAGCTCCCCGCGCAGGTCGCGCAGCGCCGGCAACAACTCGCCCGAGCTCTGCAGTGCCACTGCGATATGCATGGCGCTGGGAAATACATCGTTCGACGATTGACCCAGGTTGACCTCGTCGTTGGGATGGATGCGCGCGATGTTCTTGTCCTGCTCATGCAGTCCGAGCGTGGCCAGGCGGGCGACGACCTCATTGACGTTCATGTTGCTTTGGGTGCCGGAGCCGGTCTGCCAGACCGACAACGGAAACTCGCGGTCGTGGATGCCGCTGGTGACGGCATGCGCAGCCTGCGCAATGGCGCGCGCACGTGTGCGATCAAGCAGGCCGAGTTCGCCGTGGACGACCGCGGCCGCCCACTTGATCCAGGCCAGCGCGCGAATGACCGGTATCGGCATGGTCTGGGCACCGATCGCAAAAAACTGCAGGCTGCGTGCGGTCTGGGCACCCCACAACGCATGCAGTGGCACTGCGATGGGCCCGAAGCTGTCGGATTCGGTGCGTGTGTTGTCCATGGAAAGACCCTCCTGGCGTTGACACCCGATGCTAAGGCACAGTCCGGGCGCGCGGCACGTGCCGCGCGGCTTCGTCCTACGTACACATGCGGCGCGCACCGATGTTCCGTTTGGGGCCCGGCTTCTACATTGAGCCCATGGCCCAAGCGCGCTGTGCGTCGGCCAAAACCACTGGAGAAACTCTCATGCACATCCGAACGATTCTCGCCGCCGCAATGACCACGGCCGTCCTATTGACCGCAACCGGCTGTGCCGTGATGCGCGGCCAAGAAACGGTTGGCGCCTATGTCGACGACACCGGCATCACCACACTGGTGAAGAGCCGCATGCTCGAAAACAAGCAGGTCGATGGAACATCGATCAAGGTCGAGACATTGAACGGCACCGTGATGTTGTCCGGCTTCGCCAAGAACAGCACCGAAAAATACACCGCGCAAAGCATTGCCCAGGGTGTGAAAGGCGTGAAGATGGTCAAGAACGAGATCACAGTTCGCCCGTGAACTGACTCACGGGCACCGACGACAGGCATCACTCCGATTTGGAGTGATGGTATCGAACTTACTTTGGAGGAAATCACCATGAAATCACTTATTCGCAGTTCCGTGACGATGCCGGCGTTGGCCTTGGTCGCCGTATTGGGCCTGGCTGGTTGTGCCGGCATGACGCAGCAAGAAAAAGGCACCGCCACCGGCGCCGTCATCGGCGGTGTGGTGGGCAACGTGTTGTGTGGCGGTCTGGCCTGTACCGGAGCTGGCGCTGCCGTTGGCGGTGTCATCGGCCATGAGGTCACGAAGAAGCCTTGAGTCAGGCGAGAGCCCTGCGTGCATTGCCTTGTGGCGCCGACGTTGAAAGACGTCGGCGCCACAGCTGTTTTCACAGCAGCTAGCCGGCCGGGGTCACTTGCGTTTGAACGCGAGCAGAAAGATGCCCGCAATGATGGCGCCCGCGCTGGCAATCAATGGCACGTTCACTGTCTTCTTCTCTTCGACTTTCAGCGCGATGGGGCCTAGCTGCACACCGGTGGTTTCGCGGGTGTAGCTGAAGCCGCCATAGATCAGGCCCAGGCATCCTGCGACGATGAGAACGATGCCGACGAGTTTGGTGGCGTTCATGGTAAATATCTCCTTCAGTGGTGGTGGATAGCGTGACAAGCAGTGGGTGGAAGCGGTCGCGGCTGTTGCGCAGCGCGGGAAGCCAGGCGCCTGTGCGGGGTTGGCGTCAAAGCCCGGAGTTCGGCCAGCGGGTGCTGGAGGAGGAGCGCTGAACCTTGATATTGCCCAACCACTGGCACTCGTGGTTGCGGAACCGTAAGCGTTGCACCGGTGAGAACAGGCTGACCAACCGGTCGATGGGCCGACGCGGAATTCGGATCAGTGCCTGTCCGCATTGCGGGCACGTCAATCTGTAACCTCCGGCATCGGCGTGGGTGTCTGTGCTGTCGTGATATCCCATGGCCGATTGTGGTCTGGCTCGCGAAGGCTGAGGTGCGCAATACCCGACGACGAGCGGGGAATTGTGGTTCATATCATCTGTTACCGGCTTGCGAGCGCGTGCCAGAGTCGGCCAGGTGAATGACCGCAGGCGCCGCGCGGATGTTCTGCGCCTGGAAGGTCGAACGCAAGGCCTCGCCGCGCCGGATCGACACATGCAAGGTGTCGATGAACTGCGACAGGATCATGATCGCCACCAGCAAAGCAGCTGTTGCGGCGATCCATGGAGCGATGCTCTGCAACGCGTCCGGTAGATAAGGTTTGGGTGCGGACATCTTGCTGGCTCCTGAATTCTGGATTCAGGTAACTATCGCGCAGGTACCGCGCAGGTCCTATCGGTGAGTGCAGTCAGTTCATGTAGGACGGTAGCCCGCAGCGGCGCGGATGCGCCGACGAGGTCAGAACCGCGGCAGGCCTTCGAACGCCGGATTGGCCGGCTTGTTGCCGCGCACCAGCTCGCGTCCGTATTCGGCGCAGCGTTGCAGGGTGGGAATCACCTTGCCGGGATTGAGCAGGCCCTTGGGATCGAACGCCGCTTTGAGGCCCAGCATCTGCGCGTTTTCATCGGCATTGAACTGTACGCACATCGAATTGAGCTTTTCGACCCCCACGCCGTGTTCGCCGGTCACCGTGCCGCCCATCGCGACGCTGGTCTCCAGTATGTCGGCGCCGAACAGCTCGCAGCGGCGCAGTTGATCGGCGTCGTTGGCATCGAACAGGATCAGTGGGTGCAGGTTGCCGTCGCCGGCATGGAACACGTTGGCGCAGCGCAACTGGTATTTCTTCTCCATCTGCTGGATCGCCAGCAGGATGTCGGCGAGGCGCTTGCGCGGAATCGTCGAGTCCATGCACATGTAGTCCGGGCTGATGCGCCCGCTGGCCGGAAACGCGTTCTTGCGCCCGCTCCAGAAACGCAGACGTTCGGCCTCGTCGCGGCTCACCGCAATGGCGGTGGCGCCGTTGCGGGTCAACACCTCGCGCATGCGGCCGATTTCTTCCTCCACCTCCTCGGGCGTGCCGTCGCTCTCGCACAGCAGGATGGCCTCGGCTGTCAGGTCGTAACCGGCGTGCACGAAGTCCTCGACTGCGGCCGTCATGGGTTTGTCCATCATCTCCAGTCCGGCCGGTATGATGCCAGCCGCAATGACGGCCGCCACTGCATCGCCGGCCCTGCGGATGTCGTCGAAGCTGGCCATGATGCAGCGCGCCAGCAGCGGCTTGGGCACCAGCTTGACGGTGACTTCGGTGATCACGCAGAGCATGCCCTCGGAGCCGATCACCACCGACAACAGGTCGTAGCCTGCGGCGTCGAGCGCCTGCGAGCCGAACTCGACCGGTTCTCCGTCGATCGTGAAACCGCGCACCTGGAGCACGTTGTGCAGCGTCAGCCCGTATTTCAGGCAATGCACGCCGCCCGAGTTTTCGGCCACGTTGCCGCCGATGGTGCAGGCGATCTGGCTCGACGGATCGGGTGCGTAATACAGCCCCAGCGGCGCCGCCGCCTCGCTGATCGCCAGGTTACGCACACCACACTGGACGCGGGCGGTGCGGCTGAGCAGGTCGAGTTGGAGGATCTGGTTGAACTTGGCCAGGCTCAGCGTCACACCCATGGCATGGGGCATCGCCCCGCCGGACAGGCCGGTTCCCGCACCACGGGCGACGACCGGCACGTCCATGCGGTGGCAGGTCTTGAGAACAGCCTGTACCTGTTGCGTCGTTTCAGGAAGCGCCACCACCAACGGGCGCTGGCGGTAGGCGGTCAGGCCGTCGCATTCATAAGGCGTCGTGTCTTCCGCAGTCCACAACAAGGCGTGCGCCGGCAACACCGCCTGCAAGGCCTTGACGACCGCCTGCTGGCGCTGCGCTCTGGCTATCGGTGGCGCGGTCTCGTTTGGGGCGATGGTGGCTTGCATGCGGGGTCTGGCTCCTGGGCGGTCCGGTCGGGCCATCATAGTGCCGGCCCCGGCACCCGGCTTTGAAGAATATTGCAGGCGGGCGTGAATCCGGGCTGTCGGTGGCAAGCGCTCTGCGTTTGGTCGGGGCCGCCGTGCGTCTGCTGCCGAGCACCAGCGCCGTACACTACCTGGACGCTGGCGGCATCTCCGTGGCACTGGCAGCCGGTCTGGAAGCGGTGCTCGGCGGTCTGCGTGAGATGCATGCCGACGCCGCCGCGCTACAGAATGCCGCCGACACGGTTTTTGATGCCCTCTACGCCATGCCCGCCATGCCCACCTTGCCAGCGTCTGGCGCCAACGCACCGACACCAGCATGACCGACACCAGCATGACCAATACCGCCGAGCTGGCCGACGCTCCTGCACCATCCGTTGCGCCGGTTGCTGCGCCAGCACCTGTCAGCCTGGCGCAGGCGTTCTGGTTCTGGCTCAAACTGGGTTTCATCAGTTTCGGCGGTCCGGCCGGGCAGATTGCGATCATGCACAACGAGTTGGTCGAGCGCCGGCGCTGGATCAGCGAGAAGCGTTTCCTGCATGCACTGAACTACTGCATGGTGTTGCCGGGGCCGGAGGCGCAGCAGCTGGCCACCTACATCGGCTGGCTGATGCACCGCAGCTGGGGCGGTCTGGTGGCCGGGGGCCTGTTCGTGTTGCCGTCGCTGTTCATATTGATACTGCTGTCGTGGATCTACATGGCGTACGGCCAGTTGCCGGTGGTTGCCGGCATCTTCTATGGCATCAAGCCGGCGGTCACCGCCGTGGTGCTGCATGCCGCCTGGCGTATCGGCAACCGGGCGCTGAAAAACGGCTGGTTGTGGGCGGTCGCCGGGCTGGCCTTTGTCTGCATCTTTGCGTTGCGGCTGCCGTTTCCGGCCATCGTGCTCGGTGCCGCGCTGGTCGGCTATGTTGGCGGCCTGTACAAGCCTGCCGCCTTTGCCGTTGGTGGTGGGCACAGCGGCGGGGCCAAGGGGTATGGCGCTGCGCTGATCGACGACGATACACCGACGCCCAGGCATGCGCGCTTCTCCCGCGCACGGTTGATCCGGATGCTGGCGCTGGCCCTGGTCTTGTGGGGTGCGGCCATGGTGGGCATGGGGCTGCTCTGGGGCTGGCAATCCACCCTGTCCCAGATGGGCTGGTTCTTCACCAAGGCGGCGCTGCTGACCTTCGGCGGCGCCTACGCGGTGCTGCCCTATGTCTACCAGGGTGCGGTGGAACAGCACCAGTGGCTCAGCGCGGTGCAGATGATCGACGGTCTGGCGCTGGGCGAAACGACGCCGGGGCCACTGATCATGGTCGTCGCTTATGTCGGTTTTGTCGGCGGCTGGGTCAAACAGGTGTTTGGGCCTGAGTCGCTGTTTCTGGGTGGCGCTCTGGCGGCGACTGTCGTGACCTTTTTTACCTTCTTGCCGTCCTTCGTGCTGATCTTCGCCGGCGGCCCGCTGATCGAGACGACGCATGGCAATCTGGCTTTCACCGCGCCGCTGACCGGCATCACGGCGGCGGTGGTGGGCGTGATCCTCAATCTGGCCCTTTTCTTTGCCTGGCATGTCTGGTGGCCCGAGGGATTCGCCGGCCGGTTCGATCCGGTCGCTGCGCTGATCACCATCGTGGCAGCAATTGCCTTGTTCCGGTTCAAGCTCGGCGTGATGACGCTGATCGCTGCTTGTGCGCTGGCAGGACTGACCATCCGCCTGTTGCCATCATGGTTCAACTGAGGGGAATCACATGCATCCAGAGGAAATTGATGACGAGGGCCTTGGTGTTGACCAGGGGGAGATTGCGGGTGCGCTGCTGATCGACGTGCGGCGATCGGCAGCGTTTGCGCAGTCGCGACAGATGCTGCCGGGCGCGATTTGGCGCGATCCGGAAATGATCGCCGATTGGTCGCAAGACCTCGACGCGGGGCAGGAGGTCGTGGTCTATTGCGTCCATGGCCATGAGGTGAGCCGCAATGCCGCTCGCTATCTGGGTGCGCAAGGACGCAAGGTGGGTGCGCAAGGACGCAAGGCGCGGTTCCTGCGCGGCGGCTTCGAATTATGGAAGAACGCGGGCCTGCCGCTGGCAGACAAGCCGGGCGTCGAGCCATGAAACGGACCAGCCGTGCATGCGTCTGTTCGGGCGCGCCGCATTTCGAATATTGACATTGCTCGGGTTATTCCGGATTCCGGTCGGCGCGCAGGGGTGCTAGAGTAAATTTCATGCTGCGTGACGCCGCTTAGTCTTTCTTAGTCTTTTTACGGCGTTACCAGAGCCATCCGAACAAGGAACTACCCATGCAAAAACTTCCGACCCCGATCCGCCGCCGTTCCGTGCTGCTGGGCGCGATTGGCGCCGCGTCGCTGGCGCTGACGCCGTTGGCGCGGGCACAGCAGAAATTCATCAATGTGCTCACTGGTGGCCAAAGCGGCGTCTATTACCCACTCGGTGTGGCGCTGTCGCAGATCTACGGCAAGGTCCTGCCCGATGCCAAAGTCACGGTGCAGTCGACCAAGGCCTCGGCCGAGAACCTGAACCTGCTGCAAGCTGGCCGCGGCGAGATCGCGCTGACGCTCGGTGATGCCTTGTCCGATGCCTGGAACGGCGACAAGGAAGCCGGTTTCGCGACACCGCTCAAGAAGCTGCGCGCGGTAGCCGGCGTATACGCCAACTACATACAGATCGTCGCCAGTGCCGATTCCGGCATCAAGTCGATGGCCGACCTCAAAGGCAAACGTATTTCGGTCGGCGCACCCAAGTCCGGCACCGAACTCAATGCCCGCGCCATCCTCAAGGCTGCCGGCCTGGCGTACAGCGACTTCGCCAAGGTCGAGTACCTGGCGTTCGGCGAATCGGTCGAGCTGATGAAAAATCGGCAGCTGGACGTGACGCTGCAGTCCGCCGGTCTGGGAGTGGCATCGATCCGCGATCTGTCGACCTCGGTCAAGATCGTCGTGGTGCCGATTCCAGCCGATGTCGTGGCCAAGGTGGGCGATGCTGCCTACCAGCCGTCGACCATTCCGGCCAATACCTACACCGGGCAGACCACCGACATACCGACCGCCGCGATCAAGAACTTCCTGGTCTCGCACGAAGGCGTGCCGGCTGACGTGGTGTACCTGATGACCAAGTCGATGTTCGAGAACCTCGACACGTTGGTTGCAGCACATTCGGCCGCCAAGGGCATCAAGAAGGAAGGCGCAACCACCGGTACGCCGGTGCCCTTCCACGCGGGTGCTGAGAAGTACTACCGCGAAGTCGGCCTCATGAAGTAAGCGGCTGACCAGACCATGGCCAGCAACGTGCCGGGTTCGGCGGCCGAGAAGCCCGCCGTGCTGCACGCAACCGAGAGTCACGCGCCGGCATTCGCCGGCGCTTTGTTCTGGGTTGCGATTGTTTTCTCCACGTTCCAGATCGTCACTGCAGCGTTCAGCCCCTTGTCAAGTTCGGTCGTGCGTGCGGTGCACGTGGGCTTTCTGCTGGTGCTGGTATTCGCGCTGTATCCGCCCATGCGCCAGCGCGGTATCGGCTGGATCGTCGGTGCGGCGGCGTTCCTGGGTGGCTTGTACCACTGGGTGTTCGAGGCCGACCTGGTGCAACGTGCCGGCGAGATGACCCAGATGGACATGTTCGTAGGCATCGTGTTGATCGTGATGGTGTTCGAGGCCGCGCGGCGCGTCATGGGTTTTGCGCTGCCGCTGATTTGCCTGTTCTTCCTGCTGTACGGTCTGTTCGGGCAATACCTGCCCGGGGCGCTGGCGCACCGCGGTTATGGGCTGGACCAGATCGTCTCGCAGCTGAGTTTCGGCACCGAGGGCATCTATGGCACGCCGACCTACGTGTCGTCGTCCTACATCTTCCTGTTCATCCTGTTCGGTGCGTTTCTGGAGCAGGCCGGCATGATCACGCTGTTCACCGACTTCGCGCTCGGGCTGTTCGGCCACACCAAGGGCGGCCCGGCCAAGGTGGCGGTGGTGTCGTCGGGCCTGATGGGCACGATCAACGGCTCCGGGGTGGCCAACGTCGTGACCACCGGCCAATTCACGATCCCGTTGATGAAACGCTTCGGCTACAAGGCCTCGTTCGCTGGCGGGGTGGAGGCCACCGCCAGCATGGGCGGGCAGATCATGCCGCCGGTGATGGGGGCCGTGGCCTTCATCATGGCCGAGACCATCGACGTGCCCTACCTGGAGATCTGCAAGGCGGCGGCGATTCCGGCCATTTTGTACTTCATCACCGCGTTCCTGATGGTGCATCTGGAAGCTGGCCGCGCTGGCCTGCTCGGTATTCCGAAAGAGGAATGCCCGGACCCGTGGGCTGCGATGCGCCTGCGCTGGTACCTGATCCTGCCGCTGGCGATCCTGGTCTATCTGTTGTTCGCGGGTTATACGCCGCTGTTCTCCGGCATGGTCGGCCTGGTGCTGACGGTGGTGCTGATCTTTGGCGCCGCCATGGCAAAGAACTTCGGCAGCCGACCCTTGCAGACCATTTTCTGGGTGCTGATCGGGCTGGCCGCATCGAGCTTCTTCAAATACGGCATCCAGGCCATCATCGGTCTGGCGCTGGTGATGGCGCTGGCCCTGTGGTTTGCCAAGGGTGGCCGGGCGACGCTCAAGGTCGCGCTCAATGCGCTGGCCGACGGCGCACGCCACGCCCTGCCAGTGGGTATTGCCTGTGCGCTGGTGGGTGTGATCATCGGCATCCTGACGCTCACCGGTGCGGCGACGCTGTTCGCCGGCTACATCATCCAGATCGGACAGAACAGCCTGTTCCTGAGCCTGGTGCTGACGATGCTGGTGTGCCTGGTGCTGGGCATGGGCATTCCGACGATTCCGAACTACATCATCACCAGTTCGCTGGCTGCGCCCGCGTTGCTGGAGTTGGGTGTGCCACTGATCGTCTCGCACATGTTCGTGTTCTATTTCGGCATCATGGCCGACCTGACGCCACCGGTGGCATTGGCCGCCTTTGCCGCTGCGCCGATCGCCAAGGAAAGCGCCATGAAGATCGGCATGCAGGCGATGCGCATTGCCATCGCCGGCTTCATCGTGCCCTACATGGCGGTGTATGCGCCGGCGCTGATGCTGCAGGGCGGCACCTGGTGGGACACCGGCTACGTCGTGTTCAAGGCCCTCATCGCGATAGCACTCTGGGGCGGTACCGCGATCGGCTTCTGGCTCGCGCCATTGAATTGGTTCGAGCGCGGCTGGGCATTTGTCGCCGCTGCGTTCCTGGTTGCAGCCTTGCCGGTGTCCGACGAAATCGGGCTGGGCATGGCGTTGGTGCTGGCACTTTGGCATGGCCTGCGTGTGCGTCGGCTGAAACAAGTGGCTGCCGCATAAGCGGCCGGCACACCGAACCGTGGTGTCGGTTCTGGCCGCCGTGTGCCTGGTCGCCGGCACTGTGCATGTGCAGCTGCCGGTGAGCCAGTTCACGCTGCGCTGGCAACACTCCATCGAAAAGATCGAATGGGCTGAGGACTACGAGGTCGTTGGCCCGTGGTTGCATCTGTCCCAGGCCCGTATCCGTGGTTCGGGCGCCGGCATGGAGCCGCCCGAGGGCGCCACGCTGGTTGACGGCGTCTGGCGCTACCGCCTGCAGGATCCGTGGCGGCGCGAGATCGTGCTGGCGCGCTCGGAGTTCGTGCCGGACTATGAACTGTGCATCGATGGCGTGTGCCGGCGGTTGACGCATTGGCTGCCGATTGCAGCCGGGGCGACGACGGTGCGTGCGTGCGATGGCGTGCGAGTTACACCAGTCGACCATGGTTTGGTGCGACTTGACCCGCTGGAAAACTAGTCGGAACATCAGTCTGAAGTTCCGTCCCGCCGAGCGCGAGTTTGGCCTTATGGAACCCGGGTTTGCAGTGGTTTTGGGGTTCCGCGTTCTGTCTACAGTGGTTCGCGTAATGCAGCCTTGGCCCGGGCAGATGGCGAGCGTTGGGCCGGTGCCACCGGATCGCGCTGTTGGAGCTGCTTGCGGATGGCGAAGTCGCTGCGTTATTTGCGCAAGAGATCGTTCGCGCTCTCACTCTCTCACCCCACCGTCCCGATACTCTTTTGCAACCACTGCGCAAACGCCGAACATTCCCAGCGCTCCATCGTGCCGGCGCGCCAGCACAGGTAGTGCGCGTGCGGGCTGGGAACTTCGTGGTCGTACAGTCGCACCAGCGTGCCGTTCTCCAGCCACGGCGCGCCGAGTTTGAGGCGGATCAGGCCCACGCCCATGCCGGCGGCGGCCGCGTCGCACATCAGGCCGATATCGTTGAACTGCGAACCCTCGAACGGCTCCGGCCAGCCCTGCTGGTGTGCGCCGAACCAGGTGCGCCAGGGCTCCAGCGGGCTGCGCAGCAAGGGCACGCCTTCGAGGTCCTGCGGCGTCTCGAACGGGCCGTGTTCGCGCACGAAGGCCGGCGAGGCCAGCGGGGTGACCATGTCCTTGAGCAGGCACAGGTGCTCGACGTCGGCATAGCGGCCGGTGCCAAAACGCACCGTCAGGTCACCGTCTTCGGCCACCACATCGAGCAAGGGAATCGACACCTGCAATGTCACGTCGATCTCCGGATAGGCCTCGGTGAACTGGCGCAGTCGCGGGATCAGGATCGATCGCGCAAAGGTCGGTGTCACGGCCAGGCGCAGCTTGCGTTTGCTGCTGGTCGCCCCGTTGCGGCCGGGAAACTTCTGCAGCGTGGCCAGGCCCTCGCGCACGTGCGCGAGGTATTCGCTGCCGTCGGTCGTCAGCGAAAAATCGGCGCGACCGAACAACTTGGTGCCGATGATCTGCTCGAGTTGTTTGACCCGGTGGCTGACCGCGCTCGGGGTGACGAACATCTCGTCGGCCGTTTGCGTCACGCTGCGCAAACGGGCGAGCGCCTCGAAGGTCAGCAGACACTGGATGGGCGGAATGCGCGCGGATGACATGGCCCGATTGTCAGTGCTTGAGCCCGTGCGTGGGACCTCGCGCAACGCGTCGCGTGCAGAGGCCGTCGATATAATCCTGCACCTTTCGTTATCCGGCGGCGCCACATCGCCCATGCACTGTGTCTGACCGCTCCAAAGTCCTGTCCCAATACCTGATGCCCAAGCGGCTCATGACCCAGTTCGGCGGGGTGATTGCATCGATGCGGGCCGGCGGCGTCACCACCGCCATCATCCGCTGGTTCGTCGGCAAGTACGGTGTCAACATGGCCGAGGCAGCCGACCCGGACATCCGCAACTACACCAGCTTCAACGACTTCTTCACGCGTGCGCTCAAGGACGGCGCCCGTCCGCTGGCGCGTGCTGAGCTGATCTGCCCGGTCGACGGCGCGATAAGCCAGTTCGGTGCCATCGAGGCGGACCAGATCTTCCAGGCCAAGGGCCACGGGTATTCCACCGCCGCGCTGCTCGGTGGCGATGCGGCACTGGCGGCGCGGTTTCAGGACGGCCTGTTCGCCACGTTGTACCTGAGCCCCAAGGACTACCACCGCATCCACATGCCGTGCGCCGGCCGACTGGTGCGTATGGTGTACGTGCCGGGCGATCTGTTTTCCGTCAACCCGACGACCGCCCGCGGCGTGCCGGGCCTGTTTGCGCGCAACGAGCGTGTGGTCTGCGTGTTCGATTCGCCGCGTGGCCCGTTCGTGCTGGTGCTGGTCGGCGCCACCATCGTCGGCAGCATGGCCACCACCTGGCATGGCGTCGTCAATCCCCCGCGCACCGGCAAACCACGCCGCTGGGACTACGCGGGGCAGGCGATCGATTTCAAGCAGGGCGACGAGATGGGACGTTTTCTGCTGGGCTCCACAGTCGTGGCCCTATTTCCGAAAGGCCGTTTTGCCTTCAACGCCGCCTGGGCGCCCGCGCGACCGGTGAGCCTGGGCGAAGCCATGGGGCTGGCCAGCAACACGGCCTGACCGACATACGCGCGACCGCAGCGTCGGAGCCCCACGCTCAGACAACAGCCAAGTGCTGCCAAGGCTCACCTAACTTTCGCGTCGCACAGTGCGGTCCTCATCCACAGGATTCGCAGCATTTTCCACACGCTCCTGCGGCGATTTACTTCGCAGGAATACGCAGCACCTGTCCCGGGTAGATCTTGTCGGGGTGCTTGAGCATGGGCTTGTTGGCCTCGAAGATGACCGGGTACTTGTTCGCGTCGCCATAGTGTTGCTTGGCTATCTTCGACAGGTTGTCACCGGAGACGACGGTGTAGAAGGTCGCCTGGGGCTCGGCCACTTCGACGGTCATCTTGTCGTCGACCTTGGCCACGCCGCCCACGTTGCCGCAGCACAGCAGGATTTTTTCCTTGGTGGACTGGTCGGCGGCGACGCCGAATACGGTTGCCGTGCCGGTAGCGCCGTTGAAGGTGACGGTCAATGCGGTTGCGGAGAGGTTCTGGGCCTTGACATAGGCTTCGATCGCGTCGCCTGCGGCGCGGTTGGAGGCGTCTGCCTTGGCCTTGAGCGCAGCGTCATCGGGTTTGGCCGATTGTTCTGCGGCAGCCGCCTCGGTGTCCTTGGAAGAGAAGAGTTTCTCGCCTGCTGCCTTGATGAAATCGAAAAATGCCATGGGGGACTCCTGTCGGTGTTGGGGTGTTGGGCGACCGTGTTGGCCAGTTGCGTCCAGGCGGCACTTGTCGTGCCCAGGTCAGTCTAGCAGTTGAACATGTCGCCACTGTGGGGCGGCCCGGCGGCAATTGCAAAACACCACACTTGCGGGTGGCTGCACCATGAATGGGAGCCGCCTGCCGCAATTGCGGTTACAGGCCGCGCAGGGTGGCCGAAGGCGAGCAGCCAAAACGCTGCTTGTAATAGGCCGCGAACCGGCCCATGTGGATGAAGCCGTGTTGCAGCGCGACGTCCGTCACGCTGGTCGGGCGGCCTTGCGCGGTCGCGTTGCGCAGGGCGGCACGGGCGTGTTCGAGTCGCACCCCCCGCGCATAGGCTAGCGGCGACTGATCGTAACGGCGCCGGAAGCTGGCCTCCAGCGTACGCGGGCTGATACAGGCTGCCTTGGCGATCGCATCCAGCGTGAGACTCTCACACGCATGGGCATGAATGAAGTCGAGCGCGCGCTGGAGCCGGCCGATGTTGCCACTGTCGGCCGGCGCCGGTTCGCCGGCTCGCGCGCGCTCGGGTTGCAGCAGGTCGAGACCGGTCAGCAGGAAACCTTCCATCGCCGCATAGGCGGCCGGATGGCGCAGCCACTGCTGTCCGTGGTCGTGCAGGTTGCGCGTCATGTCTGCGACTGCCTGCCACCACGCCGCCACCGCGGGCTCCTGGCGCGACTGCGTGAAGCGGAATTGCGGTTCGCCGCTGCGTTGCAGCCGACCGCGCAGCACCGAGCTGGGCACCTGCAGCATGACCATCGAACAATCGCCGCTCCACTGCATGCAGGTGCGCGCGTGGGGATGCAGCACGCTGAGCACGGTGGGGTCGACCCAGGCCTCCTGTCCGTCGCACCGCAGGCGCGCACGGCCCTGCATGGGCAACTGGATCAGATAGAAGTCGCCCCGTTCACCGGGGTCGATCTCGACCTCGGTGCCATAACTGAGCACGTTGAGCGACACCTGGTTGAGCCGGATCTGGTTGTGCCGAGCCTCGAATGCGCGCTCCGTGCCGCGCAGATCGAGCCGGTGCGGTGACAAGGCGCGCCCGACCAGCTCACGTGCCTCGTCCGCAGACCGCGACCGGATCAACGGGTAGTTGTCCAGCAGATGGCGCGGGTCGGCCTGGGCGCTGGTCATGGACGGCGATGGCGCGTTCATGCGACAGACGGATCCGGTTGGCGGTTGGGGATTGAAACGGGCACGGGCATATACAGCCAGATTAGTTTAGACCTGAAGCATTGCCTGATCCTAAGGGTAAACACCGAGCTTGTCAGCCCATACGCGCCGCGCGCTGCGTTTTTCGGATAACGGACAGCGTGAACCGGCTTGTCGGTACCGCGCTGACTGGCCATACTGACAGCCATGCGATCCGCTTTCCGCTCTATTTCCACTGGCTGCCCGTCATGAGCCAGTTCGACGTCGTCATCGTGGGCAGCGGCATCAATTCGCTTGTGTGCGCGGCGATGCTGGCCAAGCGGGGAAAAAAAGTGTGTGTGCTGGAGCGCGAGGCGGTACTGGGTGGCTGTATCCGGACCGACGCGCTGACAGAGCCGGGTTACCTGCACGACAGCCTGTCGGCCGCCCATCCGCTGTTTGTCGTCGGCCCGGCCTACGCCGAACTCGGCGCCGGGCTGCATGCCGCCGGCTTGGAATATGCCAGCAACGACACACCCACGGGCGTGTTGTTGCCCGATGGCCGGCATCTGGTGCTGAACCGGTCGCGCGCCGCCAACGTGGCGCGATTCGACGCCCTGGCGGCCGGCGACGGCGCGGTATACGAGGCGGCGATGCGCCATGTCGAGAGCAACGCCGAACTGATCTTTGCGTTGCTGGGCAATGAGTTGTGGAGCCGGCCGGTCACCAAGACGCTGATCAAGCGGGCCTGGAAACAGGGTCTGCACCCAACGGCGGCCTTTTTCGGCCAGTCGCTGCAAAGCGCGCGTGGCTGGTTGCAGACTGAGGTGCAGTCAGAGCTGCTGCGTGCCCTGCTAGCGCCCTGGGTGCTGCATTGCGGCCTGGGCCCGGAAAGTGCCTTGTCCGCGATGATGCTCAAGGTCGTGGCGTTCACGCTCGAGGCGGTCGGCATGCCGATGGTCAAAGGCGGCAATGCTCAGACCGTGGTGGCGTTCCGCAAGCTGATCGAGGACCACGGCGGCGAGTTCCAGACCGGCGCCGACGTGGTCAAGGTGCTGGTGCGGGGCGGCCAGGCGGCCGGTGTGCAATTGCACGATGGACGCACGATCCACGGGCGGCAGGTGGTGTGCAATGTCACGCCAACGCAGTTGTACGGCCGGCTGCTGGACGCCGAACATGTGCCCGAGACTATCGTGCAGCAGGCGCGCGCCTACCGGTATGGCAAAGGCAATATGCAGATCCACCTCGCGCTGTCGGAGCCGGTGCAGTGGTGTGCGCCGGAACTGGCCAGCGTTGGTTATGTGCACCTGACGCCGGGCCTGGACGGGGTTGCGCGCGCGGTCGATGAAGCGCAGCGCGGTCTGCTGCCGGCGCTGGGCACGATCTGCGTCGGCCAGCCCAGCGCCGTCGACCCCTCGCGTGCACCTGCGGGCGCCAGCGTGTTGTGGGTGCAGTTGCCCGAATGCCCGCGTCGTATCCTGGGCGATGCCGCCGGCGCGATCAATGTACCGCAAGACGGTGCCTGGACCGAAACCGTGCGCGAGGCCTATGCCGACCGCATCGTGGCGCGGATGGCGCTGCAGATGCCCAACCTGGCGCGTGCCATCGTCGGGCGCCGGGTCCTGTCGCCGGCCGATCTGGAACACATGAACATCAATCTGGTGGGCGGCGACCCCTATTCGGGCGAGTGCAGCCTGGACCAATACCTGTTATGGCGCCCGCTGGCCGGTGTCAAAAATCACCGGACTCCGGTCAGAAACCTGTGGCACATCGGAGCCTCCACCCATCCCGGTCCGGGGCTGGGCGGTGGTTCCGGCGTGCATGTTGCCCACCAGCTGGCTGGCGCGTGAGGCGCCAGCCGTGCGCACGCGAAGTCCCTTCACCCACCACCCGTCTATTTACCCAACCCAAAGGAGATCGTCATGACAAACACCCTGGCTACATTCGCCGCCGAGCTCGCTGCCGGCACCATCAAGGTCGTCGACCTGACACAGACGCTGTCGTCCGAATTTCCGGCGCTGGTATTGCCGCCGCAGTTCGCGCAGGTCTGGAACTTCAAGATGGAGCAGATTTCGAAATACGACGAGGCCGGGCCGGGCTGGTACTGGAACAATTTCTCCTGCGGCGAACACACCGGCACCCACTTCGACGCGCCAGTGCACTGGATTTCTGGCAAGGACCACCCCAACAACACCGTCGACACCATTGCCAGCGAAAACTTCATGGCGCCGGTGGTCGTGGTCGATGCCAGTGCCGAAGTAGCGGCCAACGCCGACTGGCTGCTGACGGTCGAGTTCCTGCAGCAATGGGAAACCAAAAACGGCAAGATTCCGGCCGGCGCCTGGCTGGCACTGCGCACCGACTGGTCCAAGCGCATCGGCGACCCGGCGTCCTTTGTCAACATGAAGGAGGACGGCGCGCACACGCCCGGCCCGACGCAGGCCGCGGTCGAATGGCTGATCAAGGAGCGCAACGTGCACGGTTTCGCGGTCGAAACCATCAACACCGATGCCGGCCAGTCGTACTCCTGGCCGGTCGCGTACCCGTGCCACACGCTGATGCACGGCGCCAACAAATACGGCCTGCAATGCCTGAAAAACCTCGACCAGCTGCCCGCCACCGGCGCGATGATCGTCTCGGCGCCACTCAAGATCAAGGGCGGCTCGGGCAGTCCGCTGCGCGTTCTGGCGCTGGTTCCGGCCTGAGTTCGGCGAGTGCCGCCCCTACCGTGTCCGCCATGACGCCACACCGCATGTTGCAGCCCGCCGGCTGGGTGCGACCGCTCGGATATTCCAGCGGTGTCGAGGCGCGCGGCCGGCACATCTTTCTGGCCGGTCAGGTCGGCTGGAACGAGCAGGCGGTCATTGCCTGCGCCGATCTGGTGGGCCAGGTGCGCCAGGCGCTGACCAATATCGCCACGCTGCTGGCTGAGGCTAGCGCCGGCCCGGAGCACATCACCCGCATGACCTGGTACCTGGTGGACAAGCAGGACTACCTGCTGCATCTGCCGCAGATCGGTCTGGTCTACCGCGAAGTCATCGGCCATCAGTTCCCGCCATTGACTGCGGTGCAGGTGCAGTCGCTGATGCAAGACAAGGCCCTGGTCGAGATCGAGGTCACGGCGGTTGCGCTGGACCATTGAACCTGCAAGCACGTCTATTCCCCATCCACTCCCGAGGACCCCACCATGAACTTCACCGACACCGCCGCATTCGCCGCCCAACGCCGTACATTCCTGCGTCAATCCGGGCTGGCCCTGGCCGCCCTGGGCAGCGTGGGTCCGTTGCAGGTGCTGGCGCAAACCAGCAATACGCTGACGATCGCCTACAACGTCGACCTGCCGTCGTGGGACGCCACCACCGGACCATCGGCCGTCAACCCGACCATCCAGTCCTTGTACAAGGCGGTGTTGTCCCAGTACATCGATCAGAACGCGGACCTCAGCCTCAAGCCCGACCTGCTCACGGCCTGGGGCTGGAACGCCGATCGCAGCAAGATCAGCATGACGGTGCGCAAGGGTGCCAAGTGGCATGACGGCAGCGCCGTGACGGCCGAAGACGTGGCGTGGTCGCTGCGGCGCGCGGGAGACCCGGCCACCGGCAACCCGATCCAGTTCGTCTGGGGCAAGGTGACCAACGTCAAGGCCGAAGGCGACAAGGTCACGGCCGACGTCAAGGAGTTCGAGCCCGCGTTCTTCAAGTGGATGGCTTTCCTGACCGGTTATGTGCTGCCCAAGGCGTATTACGAGAAGGTCGGCAAGGAGGGCTTCGAGAAGAAGCCGGTTGGCAGCGGCCCGTTCATGGTCGAAGAGTTCGTCGCTGGCTCGCACATGAAACTCAAGGCCTTCAAAGATTATTACGGTGCCAAGCCGGCCTTCGAGACGGTGGTCGTCAAGTTCGTGACCGATCCGTCGGCGCGCGTGGCCGAGGTCGAGTCGGGCCGCTCCGACATGACGATGGAAATTCCGTTCGAGGAATACGACCGCCTCAAGGCCAAGGGGTTCGGCGGCACCAATGCGCCGGTCACCGACATCGGCATGATCTTCCTGACCAATGTGGAGCCGATGCTCGACGTCAAGGTGCGCAAGGCGCTGGCCATGTCGATCAACAAGAAGGCCATCACCGACAAGCTGCTGCGCGGCGCCGCGCAACCGATCGACACGCTGGAGGCAGCATCGTATGCGGCGTACGACGCGTCCATCAAGGTTCCGTACGACGTCAAGAAGGCCGCAGCGTTGATGAAGGAGGCGGGTTATTCGAAAGACAAGCCGCTGAAGTTCAGGGTGCAGACCACGCGCGGGTTCAAACCCAAGGACTTCGAGGTCATGCAGGCTGTGCTCGGCATGTGGAAGTCGATCGGCGTGGAGGCCGAACTCGAGGTCTACGAGGTGGCCAAGCACTACGAACTGCGTGCGCAGCACAAGCTCGCGCCGGCGGCGTTCTACAACTGGGGCAACGCAATTGGCGACCCTTCCACGTCGACCGGATTCGCGATGTTCTCGCATTCGCCACACTCGGCCTGGAAGACCAAGGACGTGGACGACATGATCGGCCCCTTGTGGGGCGAGAAGGACGAAGCCAAGCGTATTGCCGGCTACAAGAAAGTCAGCAAGTACATCGCCGAGAACGCCTACGTGATCCCGCTGTTCCAGTACAACCAGACCGTAGTGTTCCGCAAGGGCCTGAGCGCTGCGCCCCATGGTGCCGGTTTCGTTCTTCCGCAGACCGTAAAAAAGGTCTGATGGCTGAACCCGTGGCCGGGTCGCCTGTGCGGCCCGGCGCTGTGCCATGAATCCGCTTGTCCTGTTGCAGCGCCTGCTGCTGGCTTTGCCGACGCTGTTCGGTGTTGCGCTGGTCGTGTTCGTGCTGATGCGCGTCGTGCCAGGCGACCCGATCGCGATGATGATCCCGCCTGGCGCCAGCCAGAACGACATCGCGGTACTGCGGGCCTTGTACGGCCTGGACCGGTCGATCGGCGCGCAGTTCCTGATCTGGCTGCGAGAGGTCGGTGGCGGCAACTTCGGCACCTCCATCACTTACCGCCAAGATGTGTTGTCACTGATAGCCGATCGCCTGCCGGCGACGCTGGAGCTGGGCTCGGTGGCGATGCTGATCGCGTGCGCCATTGGCGGGCTCGCCGGCGTGGTTTCCGCCGCGCGCCATGGCCGCTGGTTGTCGTCGCTGATCGACAGCCTGGCGGCGATCATCCAATCCATCCCCGATTTTTTGTGGGGCCTGATCTTCATTTTGCTGTTTGGCGTGTTGCTGCCCTGGCTGCCGATCTCCGGCCGACTTGACCCGCTGCTGAGCCAGGCCGCCGGCACCGGCTTCATATTGCTGCGCAATTTGCTCGACGGGCGCTTGGACATCGTCGGCTCGATCCTGACCCATATGCTGGCGCCGGCGCTGGCGCTTGCGCTGCCGGTGGCAGCGATGTTGTCGCGCGTGCTCAAGGCCTCGATGCAGGAGGCGCTGGCCAGCGACTACGTGATGCTGGCCCGGCTCAAGGGCCTGGGCGCTCGGCGCGTGTTGTTGTACGAGGCCCTGCCCAATGCGGTGACGCCGACGCTGTCGTTGTCAGCGGTGCAGTTCGCCTTCCTGCTCGGTGGCACGGTGCTGATCGAGCGGCTGTTCAGTTATCCCGGCATCGGCAGCCTGGCCATCAGCGCGGTGGTCGGGCGCGACCTGCCGCTGATCCAGGCCGTTGTGTTGACCTTCGCGGTCCTGTTCATCACCATCAACCTGCTGGTCGACGGCCTCGTGGTGCTGCTCAACCCGCGCCTGCGCAGTGCCCACTGATGGCTGAGCGAACCGATATCCGTCTGTGGCAGCGCCTGCTGCGCAACCCGCGTGTCGTTATCGGTGGCCTGGTGTGCCTGCTGATGCTGGTGCTGGCCGTGGGCGCGCCCTGGATCGCGCCGGCCGACCCGCAGGCACAGGACCTGATCGCCTCGTTCGAGTCGCCGGCCTTGTTCGGCAGCGCGGCCGATGCTGAACCCGATGCGCCGCGTTATTGGCTCGGCACCGACAACCTTGGGCGCGACGTCGCCTCGCGCATGGTCTACGGCACCCGCATCGCGTTGCTGGTGGCAGTGATCGCAGCCACGCTGACGGCGCTGGTCGGCACCCTGCTGGGGGCATTGGCGGGGTTTTACGGCGGCAAGGTGGACGCCCTGATCTCGCGCCTGGTCGACGTCTGGATGTCGTTTCCGCCGGTGTTGCTGGCAATCGTGCTGGTGTCGGTCATCGGAACCGGCCTGTGGTCGGTGATCGCAGCCATCGTCATCGTCGACTGGACGCGTTTTTGCCGCGTCGTGCGCGCCGAGACGCAGGCCCAGAAGGCGCTCGACTACGTGACATCGGCGCGCATGCTCGGCCTGTCGCCGCTGCGCATCCTGGCAAGCGAGATCTTTCCAAACGTTGCGCCACTGCTGATCACGTTGATCACGCTGGAGATGGGCGTGGCAATCGTCGTTGAAGCCATTCTGAGTTTTGTCGGCCTGTCGCTGGCCTCAGGCACCTCGACCTGGGGCGGCATGATCGGCGAAGGCCGGCTCTACGTGAACCAGGCGCCATGGCTGATGGTCTTGCCCATGCTGGCGATGATGACCGCCGTGCTGGGCCTGAACGCGCTGGGCGATGGCCTGCGGCGCGAGCTCGATCCGGTGCTGCAACGATGAGCCAAGGTCTTTCCATCACCGACGCAACCACGACCGCAGCGGTCCCGGTGCTGCAGATCGACGATCTGCATGTCGAGATCCGGCAGGCCGGGCGCGTGACGCCTATCCTGCGCGGCGTCAAGCTGTCGGTCAGCGCGGGGCGCATCCATGCGCTGGTGGGTGAGTCGGGCGGCGGCAAGTCGATGGTGGCCAAGGCGGCGACCGGCCTGTTGCCCGAGTCGGCCGTCACCACGCGTGGCCGCATCGTGCTTGCAGGGCAGGACGTGACCCGGTGGGACGAGCCACGCTGGCGCACATTGCGTGGTCGCACCGTCAGCATGGTGCTGCAGGACCCGCTCACCGCGCTCAATCCGGTGCGCCGCATCGGCGCGCAGATGGCCGACGTGTTGCGTCTGCACCAGGGTCTGCGTGGTGCGGCCGCAGATGCCGAGAATCTGCGCCTGCTCGACCAGGTGCAGGTGCGCGACCCGGCCCAGGTGCTGCGCCAATATCCGCACCAGCTCTCGGGCGGCATGCGCCAGCGTGTCGTCATCGCGATGGCCTGGGCCTGCCGGCCGCAACTGATCATTTGCGACGAACCGACGACCGCGCTGGACGTGACCGTGCAAAAGCAGGTGCTGCGCCTGATCCACCGGCTCGCCGGCGAAGGCCAGGGCGTGTTGATGGTCACGCACGACCTGGGCGTGGTGGCCAAGTTGTGCCACAGTCTGTCGGTGATCCATGGCGGGCGCATCCTTGAAAGCGGCAGCGTATCGGATGTTTTCGCGCAGCCGCAACACGCCTATACCCGCGCGCTGCTCGCCGCCACGCCACGCTTCGACCGGCCTGGCCACACGCTGGTGCCGGTCGACGACGCGCTGATCGCGCAGCTCGACGACGAGACACGTGCCTACGACCGGCAGCAGGGGGTGGCAGCGTGAGTGCATCCACCGACGCATCGGTGACCGGCAGCACCGCCGGTATGGCCGCGTCCGCGCCTTTGCTTCAGGTGCAGGCTCTGGGCCTGTCGTTGCCGGACATGGCGAAGAAGCCATTTTTCTCGGCCGCGCCGATGAGGCGTATCCTGCGCGACGTCAGCTTCACGCTGCAGGCCGGCGGCACCTTGGGGGTGATCGGCGAGTCCGGCAGCGGCAAGTCGACTTTGGCACGCGCGTTGACGATGCTGATGCCGCCGCAGGAAGGAACAATCGAATTTCAGGGGCGCGCTGTGCGTGACTTCGATGCGGCCGCGATGGTGGATTACCGAACGCAGGTGCAGCTGGTGTTCCAGGACCCGATGTCGGCGTTGAACCCGCGCCGGCGCGTGCGCGACATCGTCAGCCAGCCGCTGCGCGCATTGGGCCGACTCCCCCGTGGCGACAGCGACGGCACACGTGCCGCTGGGCAGTTGCTCGAACGTGTCGGCCTGTCGGCGCAGCTCGGCGAACGTTACCCGCACGCGCTCTCGGGCGGCCAGCGCCAGCGTGTCGGCATTGCGCGCGCTCTGGCGCTGCAGCCGCTGGCGCTGATCGCCGACGAGATCACGTCGGGGCTCGACGTCTCGGCGCAGGCACGCATCGTCGCCCTGCTCGAAGAACTGCGGCGTGACAGCGGTCTGGCGCTGGTGTTTATCAGCCACGATCTGTCGTTGGTGCGCAGCCTGTGCGACGATGTGCTGATCCTGCGCCAGGGCGAGGTGGTGGAGCAGGGCGATGCCGCAGCCATCTTCGCGCGGCCGCGCCATGCCTATACGCGTCAACTGCTCGACGCGATCCCGCTGCCCGAGCCCGATCCGCTCTGGCTGGAACGGGAGGTCGCGTGATGAGCCGACCCTTGCTGCGGCCCGCGACGACGCCAATGAACCGACTCGCGTCAGGGTCTTGTCCGGTCGACACGGCAGCAGTGCGTTCGCGCTGGCAGTCTGTATTCAATTTTTCCAGAAGGAGGCCGTATGGCTGAAAGATCATTTGCCACTGAAGTGCAACAACTGCGGGCCGAACCCGGCACCGTTTTTCGTGGAGAGGGCATCCTGGCCGTGACCAAGGCGTTGCTCGAATGTGGCGTCGGTTACGTGTCCGGTTACCAGGGCTCGCCGATCTCGCACCTGATGGATGTGCTGGCCGATGCGCAGCCGATCCTGGAGGAACTGGGCGTGCATTTCGAGCCCAGTGCCAACGAGGCCACGGCTGCGGCCACCTTGTCGGCCTCGGTGATGTACCCGATCCGCGGTGCCGTCACGTGGAAGTCGACCGTCGGCACCAACGTGGCGTCCGACGCATTGGCCAACCTGGCCTCGGGTGGCGTGACCGGCGGGGCGCTGATCATCATCGGCGAGGACTACGGCGAAGGTTCATCCATCATGCAGGAGCGCAGCCATGCGTTTGCGATGAAATCGCAGATCTGGCTGCTCGATCCGCGCCCCAACCTGCCGGCCATCGTCAAGGCGGTGCATGACAGTTTTGAGTTGTCCGAGGCGACCCGCACACCGGTGATGCTGGAACTACGCGTGCGCTCCTGCCATGTGCATGGCAGTTTTGTCACCCAGCCCAACCTGCGTCCGAAGTTCACGCTGCGCGAGGCGCTGGAGTCGCCGGTGCGCGACACCGGGCGCATCGTGTTGCCACCGGCCTCGTATGTGCACGAGCAGGAGAAGGTGCTCGACCGCTGGCCGGCGGCGGTGCGCTTCATCGAGGAACGCGGGCTCAACGAATTTTTTGACGGCGACATCGCGGACCTGGGCATCATCATGCTCGGGGGCATGTACAACAACGTGCTACGCGCCCTGATGGGCCACGACATGGCCGATCTGTATGGCAAGTCTCGTATTCCGCTGTACGTGATGAACGTCGCCTACCCGGTCATCGACTCCGAGCTGGAGCGTTTCTGCGCCGGCAAAAAAGCGGTGCTGGTGGTAGAGGAGGGACAGCCCGAATTCCACGAACAGGCGATCCACACCGTGCTGGGGCGCGCCGGCATCCGCACCACGATCCACGGCAAGGACATGCTGGCCAAAGCGGGCGAATACACCGTGGCCGAACTCAAGCGCGCTCTGGCCACGTTCCTGCAGCGTTACCACCCGTCCGCGTTGGCCGTGCCCGTGCCGATGGGCATGCCGATGCGCTCGGCCGCCGCAGCCAACGCCGCCAGTAAGGCGATGGCACAGGCCAAGGCCAGCATCAGCACCAGCACCAGCACCAGCACCGTTCGCCCTGAGCTTGTCGAAGAGCCTGCCCTGAGCTTGTCGAAGGGGCCTCGACAGGCTCAGCCCGAACGGGTGTTAGCTCAGCCCGAACGGTTAGTAGCTCAGTCCGACAGGGTGTTAGCTCAGCTCGAACCGCCGGCAGCATTGAGGGTCGCCAACAATTCGCCGGCCGCCATGGCGGCCGCCGGTGCGACGATGCGCGCTGCGGCGCCCGAGCTGGCCGCGGTGATTCCTGCGCGCCCGCCCGGCTTTTGTATCGGTTGCCCGGAGCGCCCGATCTTCTCCGCGATGACGCTGGTGCAGGAAGAGCTGGGCATGCACCACATCTCGGCCGACATCGGCTGCCACCTGTTTGCCGCCATGCCGCCGTTCCACCTGGGCGCAACCACGATGGGTTACGGGCTGGGCGCGTCCAGTGCATCGGCGTTCAATGTCCCGGCCGGCAAACGCTCGATCGCGATGATGGGTGATGGCGGTTTCTGGCACAACGGGCTCGCCAGCGGCGTCGGCAACGCGGTATTCAACAAATCCGACGGCGTGATTGTCATCGTCGACAACAACTATTCGGCCGCCACCGGTGGGCAGGATCTGCTGTCGTCGCGCGGCGACCACGAACACCGCAGCACCCAGCACCCGATCGAAGCTGCCGTGCGCGGCGTCGGCGTGCAATGGGTGCGCACCGTCACCAACACCTACGACGTCAACGCCATGGAGGCGGCCTTGAACGAGGCTCTGACAACCGATGTCAAGGGTCCGAAGGTCGTGATCGCACAGAGCGAGTGCATGCTCAACAAGCAGCGCCGCGTCAAACCGCAGGTCGCAGCGGCAGTCAAACGCGGAGAACGCGTCGTCAAGGAAAAATTCGGTGTCGACGCGGCCGTGTGCAGCGGTGACCATGCCTGCATGCGGCTGTCGGGTTGTCCATCGCTGACGCTCAAGAACAGTGGAGACCCGCTCAAGCCCGACCCGGTGGCGTATGTCGACGATGGTTGTGTTGCGTGCGGGCACTGTGGCGAAGTCGCCGACGCAGCGGTGCTGTGTCCGTCCTTTTACCGCGTCGATTGGGTGCGCAATCCCTCGCCCTGGGAGAAGCGGCTCGATGGCTGGCGCCGCGGTGTCGTCGGCTGGTTCCAGTCGCGCCAGCGCCGCAGCCTGCAGCGCCGCGCCTTGTATGCGCAGGAGCAGTCATGAACGATATGGCATCACCATCGCAGGCGGGAGTCCGTGTCCTGGGCCAGGACCCCAAGCAACCGATCACGATCGCCATCCTGGCCATGGGTGGCCAGGGGGGCGGTGTGCTGGTGGACTGGATCGTCGACCTGGCCGAGAACAACGACTACCTGGCGCAGGCCACGTCGGTGGCAGGCGTCGCCCAGCGCACCGGCGCCACGATCTACTACATCGAGTTGTTTGCGCAAAGCCATGTGCGCGCCCATGGCGGCGCGCCGGTGCTGGCGCAGATGCCGGTTCCGGGCGAGGTCGACATCGTCATCGCATCTGAGCTGATGGAGGCCGGGCGTGCGATGCAGCGCGGCCTGGTCACAGCCAAACGCACGACGCTGATCTCGTCCAGCCACCGCGATTACGCGACGCTGGAAAAGGTGGTGCCCGGCAACGGCATCGCCGATACCGAGGCAGTGCTGGAGGCCGGTCACAAACACGCGCAGCGATTCCTGTACGACGACATGCAGGCGTTGGCCAAGAGCAATGGCAGCGTGTTGTCGGCGTCGCTGTTCGGGGCGCTGGCTGGCAGCGGCGAGCTGCCGTTCGACGAGGCCGCGTTCGAGGCCACGATCCGCCGCGGTGGTGTCGGTGTCGAGCCCAGTCTGCGGGCCTGGCGTGCGGCTATGCAGGCGGTGCGCCAGCCGGTGCAGCGCGATGCGCCGGCCGACCCGATGGCCACCGCGCCCAGACCACTGCCTGCGCGTGCCGCCAGTGCCGAGGTGGAGCCGCTGCGCGCGCGTATCGAGCGCGAGTTTCCGCAACAGGCGCATGCGATGCTCGGCGCCGGACTGCAGCGCGTGCTGGAATACCAGGACATCGCGTATGGCAGCGAGTACCTGGACCGCATGGCCGATCTGCACCAGCACGGGCTCAAACATGGCGGCGCCGACCATGCCCACGCCGCCACGGTGGAAGCCGCGCGCTGGATCGCGGTGGCGATGGCTTACGACGATGTGATCCGTGTTGCCGATCTCAAGACCCGTGGCGAACGCTCGCAACGTGTGCGCTCCGAGGTAGGCGCGGGCCCGGATGAGGTTGTCGGCACGGTGGAGTTCTTCCACCCGCGCGTCGAAGAGGTCTACGGCATGATGCCGGCCGGTCTGGTGCGTTTCATCGACGGCAATAGCCTGCTGCGCAAGCTGCTGGCGAGCCGCTTCGGCAAGGGCCAGCGACTGCGTCCGCACACCGTCGGTGGCCAGATGCTGCTGCAGACGCTGGCCGCAGCGCGCCGCTGGCGCCGGCGTAGCCAGCGCCATGCCATCGAGATGGCCCACATCGACCAGTGGTTGCAGCAGGTCAAAAAACTGATGCCAGGCGACTACCGGCTGGCGCAGGAACTGATCAGCTGCCGGCGCCTGGTCAAGGGTTACAGCGACACCCATGCCCGGGGCAGCAGCAAGTTCGACCGCCTGTGCAGCGCGGCCCGGCAACTTGAAGGTCGACCCGATGCGGCGTCCGACCTCGCGGCACTACGCGCGGCGGCGCTGGCCGATCCCCAGGGCACGCAGTTGACACAGCGTTGGGGTCTGCTGGGGCTGGAACACGCCGGCTGACACAGGCAGCACTCCTGCTGTGTGTCGCAGGTCACTGGCTTGAGCGCCAGCGCCATGCGCACCCGTGCGCGCGAGCGTCTGTATTGCCCTGCCTGTTTTTGATTCGCCCTTTCCCCACGCGTGCCCCACGACTATGGCCAGCACCCGATCACGATCGAGGCAGGACTTAGAGACAATGAGCTGCGCAAAGCCCAGCGAGCGCATGGCCAAAGCCACGGGCCTGGACGTGACTATGGGAACGTAAGGTGGTGATCTCGAAAGCTGCGGAGGCCCGCACGAAAGTCTCGCCTTGCAAGGAACGGCGAATGAGGTCGATGACGCTCTCGGGCAGGTGGGACAGGTTGCCCAGCTGCGTGGCTATGCAGACGGCTGGAACTTCAGCTTAATCATCGTGTGAAGGAAGCTCAACGTAACGAGCCCGGTTCTGCTCGACGTAGAAGTGAGGTGACATAGGTGCGTTCAACACGTTCAGGTGCGCCTTGATCTCGCGTTCGATTTGTGGCGCTGTTTCGCCCCTTGGTTGGCATCGTTCGGCCCAAGCACGACCCTCGTGCAGAACATCCCACTTTGGCCGCATGCCGTTGTAACGACCTTTTCCCGGGTCATGGTTTCCAAAGCCGTCGATGAGTGTGTTCCAGACAGGAGCAAACTTCGCGATAAGCAGCGACTCTCCAAGCGGGATCCAAATATCGTCCACGACCAAGTAACGGCAAAGAAAGTCATCGACTTGCAAGTTCTCGGTCGCGCCAATGCTCTCAGCGTGCTCCTTCAAGCGCCCGAAAAGCGCCCGTGTAGTCGTTCCTGTGAATGAAGAGGCTCCTTTGCGCCCACCAGCCGGAATGGCCTTCCCAACATAAATCGGGGCAACGGGGCTGTCACCTTGGTTTTGTTCCGCGAGCTTTTGGTAAGCAGGAAACTTCCCGGTGTAGTAGATCGCGTAAATGCCTGCGCCCGAAAAGCTTCTCAATTCTTTGAGCGCACGCGGTTTGCGCCCAAGAAGTGCTTCTGCCACGCTCGCACCGAGATTCCTCTTGTCAAGCGGGTTGTACGGCGCGGGGTCACTCATGCCGAAACAGTGACATCCGACGTGTTTGAGAACAGCGACGCTCGACGAGCATCCTCTGTGAGCAGATGCTCCGCGACACTGGCAGCCACCGCATTTGCCAACGTCACTGGGACTGCGTTTCCAAGTTGACGCATTGCCTCGGTCCAGGACCCGTGAAACGCGTACCCATCGGGAAAGGCCTGAAGGCGGGCAGACTCGCGGACGGTGAAATACCTGCAGCTCCCATCATCCCGCACCATCATGTTTTCGCCCCCTGGCACCCCGTGATCTCCTGCCTTCAGTGTCTTTGCGGGTGCGTCGAGCGGACTCCCGGTATGTCCCGCATAGGCCTTCGCGCCTGATTGAAACCGATGATTCCAGGCATCGCCTTGGCACAGCTCCGGATCAGTGAGGCCAACCAGTGCATCCCGGACGGTCATCCAAGGTTGTCTGGTTGGGGGTAGCCCTAAGCCCCTAAGCCGTGCAACCAAGTTGGCGTATGAGTCGTGAGTTTGTGGGCGATTTCGTTTTGCAATGCGATGCCGCTCCCAATAATCTCCTGAAACCCACTGGTCATGAAGCATCGCATCCAATGAATGCGTCTCTCGCGGGAACGACCACTGCGCACTTACGTCCGACCGAAACCCAACAATGAAAACCCGCTCACGTTTCTGAGGCACACCGAAATTTGCGGCGTTGACAAGCGTCGGCACAATGTTGTAACGCAGGCCGATTGAACCGTTGCGCTTGGCAGTCTTGAACTGTTGGATCCGCAAATAGTGATCGGCCCAACTTTCATCAATCTTGCGACCGAGTTCAGGAAATTGCAGCTGAGAAAGGATGTACTGGTAGTAGTTATGAAATGACGAACGTGTCAAGCCTTTGACGTTCTCAACAATGAACGCGCGCGGTTTGAGTCGGCGAATCACGTCAACAGTGGCAGGAAACATATCCCTTTCGTCTCGATGTGCCTTGTGCTTGCCTCCCATCGAAAACGGCTGGCATGGCGGACCGCCAGCAATAAGATCCAACCCAGCTTCCAAAGGCCGCGTATCGAAATCTCGGATCCAATGCCGCACATCACTCTCAAACAGTGGCCATTCCCGCACGAGTGGATTGCCCATCTTTTGGTTTTCGCGCACGGTGTCGCAAGCCCACTTGTCCCATTCCACGACCGCGTGCGAACGGAACCCCGCAAGAGCGACGCCCATTGCCAGTCCACCTGCCCCCGCAAATAGCTCAATTGAAGAAAGGGACATTTACTGCTCCTCCAGGAACGCCAACAAAGAGAACATCACCCCACAGGATCAAGCAACGCGAACTCCCAAACCAGTATGCTTGACCAGCCACCCCGGGTCAACGCACGTTGAATTGCTGCGTCGCACCCTGCTGCATTCCAACTTAGACCGTCAAAATCCAATCTTGGACCTTTGCATTTCGGCAAAGTGACCTTGATTATGCCGATGCAAAAAACCGACATTCAAGACGACCGCATTGTCTCGACTCGGAAACAATTAGTTCAGAAGCCGGCCCAGATTCATCAACTGCACTTCGCCGCTGTTGTCATCGACCCCGTCGTTGTCATTGACGATGATGACGTCGCCATTGGCGAGTCGGGCGGCGCCTTCGATTTTTTCTGGCACTTGGCCACCCGGGGCTTTCAGGTCGCTGATCAGATCGCGCACCAGAACTTTTTTCAAGGTCGCGCCGTCGGCGACACCCGTCAGATTGATGCTGTAAAGGCGTTTGATACGTGCATCCGGCCCACCCTGGTTGTCACGCTCGACCAGCATGAACTTGCCGCCGCCCAGCGCCGTGATGTCGGACAAGCCCACCCAGCCGCCGTTCGGAGACGACACGGGATCAAGCGGGTAAAACATGAACTGCCAGGTTTTGGCGCCCAGGTCGTAGACGCCAATACGTGGCTGCGTTTCGCCGACCCACGCGCGCTGGAAGGCCACCACCAGTTTGCCATCGGCTTCGGCCACACCTTCAAACCCAAAACGAAGCTGCTTGGCGTTGACATCGGCAGGCAACTGAATAATGTCTTCGATCACGCCGCTGGCACTGAGCTTGAAGATCAGGTTGGCGGACAACACAGGCCGTGCAACGCTGTCGTTGACGGACCCAGCACCCTCAGAAGCAATCCAGAAGCCGCCGGCCGATGCCAGCGATATACCTTCAGGATCGATGTTGACCGAGCCGTCTGCATTGACCAAAGCTGCGAGATCTGTGTCGTCGAAAGTAAGCGCATCTTTGGTATCGGGCAAAACTGCCGCCAGCGCGGCAATCTTGCCGGTCGGGTCGGTGATGCGGATTTCATTTTGCAGCTTGGCCGGCTTGGTAGCCGTGTCGATTACGAAAATGCGATTGGATGCGTAAAAGCTGTCATCCACTGCATACACCAGCGTGCCCGTTGGCGCGGCGGCAAGACCCGACAAGGCGCCCCACGGGATGGGGGTGCCATCGGTACGATTCACCGATTGAATGGTTGGGTAGGCGGCAGCGGCGCTCTGGTACTGGTAAATGTTCAGGGATGATCGGCTCAGGTTGGAGCGGTCATCATTTTCACTGGCGGCGATCAGCAGATTGCGCGCAGGAATCGCCAACACGCCTTCAGGGGCTATGCCTGTGGGCAGCACTTGCTTGAAGGCGGGTGCGTTGGCTTTGCTGAGGTCATAAACGGCCAGCACGCTGGAGCGTTCGGAGGCGACAAACAGGTAGTCGGTACCTTCAAAGCGACCGAACTTGGCGTTTTCAGGTTCATTGCCCTTGGCGTCCGAGCGCTTGTCGTTGTAATGGCCGATGCTGGCCATCAGGTGCTCCAGCGCGTTGCCGGCTTCATAGGCCACCGTGCCGTCGATGTTGAACACGGTAAAGCCGCGACTACCGCCGTTGAGGTCGCCTTCGTTGGCGGTGACAAACTGGGTGTTCGATATCCAGGTGACGCCGTCGGGTTCGCGCAGGCGGGCCGTTTGGGTTTCGGTGAAGCTCACCACATTGGGTCGCTTGTCGGTCAGATCCACTAGCGTCAGATCAACACTGCCTGCGCTGAAATGCTTGGTGATCTTGCCAGTGGCCAGGTCTACCAGCGCGATGTGGTTGTTTTCCTGCAAGGTGACAACCGCGATGTTGTTCTCGTTGATGTCCACGTACTCGGGTTCGGGGTCGCTTGGGAAAAGCGTGGCGATGCCGGTCAAATCGACGGTGCGGGTCTTCCAGGTGCCAGCAGCACCGGCAACGTCCACAATGACCAGACTGCCGGCGGGCAGTTGCGGCATGGCGCCTTTGTTAAAGCTTTCGTCGCGCTGGTTTTCAATCACCACGGCGATGAATTTGCCGTCCTTGCTGACCGCAATGGAATCGGGCTGGCCGGGCAGGGCGATGCTTGCCACTTCCTTGCGGGTTGCGATGTCCACCACCACCAGTTTGCCGGAGGGTTTGACAAAGTCGCCGGCCGAGGTATTCACCGCCACCAGTGCCAGGCTGCCCAGCACAGTGACGGAAGTGGGTTCGCCGCTCATGGCCAGTGCGCCCAGCCCTTTGGGTGCCTTGACGTCGCTGATGTCAACAAAACCGATTTCGCCTTTGGGGCTGTTGCTGTAAATCAGCGTCATGCCGTCGGAGCTGGCGGCCACGATTTCTGCTGCGGTCTCATCGTTTGACTCACAGGATGAGCCTACCTGGTCGCAGACCACAAACGTGGCGGTGCGGTTGAAAAACATGCTTTCGTTCGGTTTGGATGTCTCCGCCACGACATTGGTCGGGTCATCGCTGCCGCCGCAAGCAACAAGCATGGCGCTCATCATGAGGGCGGTGACAAATAGTCGGACGCGATGGCGTGAGAGAAGATTTTTCATGTTTCGGTCAGGTTACAAGTTGGTTGAAAGACATTTGTTTGTAATGGCCCTGCGTGACAAAGCTGTGACATGGCCAGAGTCATTTGGCGGGCGGGCATGACATTGAAGGCCCGGTCCTCTTGCGCAGGCCGGGCAATCGGCAAAGCCGCGATCAACTTCGACCTTTTAGCTGGGGTGGCAACGTACCAGGTACCGATTTCTCCCCCGTCATCCTTGGTGATTGCGACGGTGGCCGAGCGCGGACGCTTGCCGGCGCCGTAGCCGGCGTTGCTGGGCCACTGGCTGCTGTACTTTGCCGGGTCTGCAATGGCGGCCTGGGCGGTGGTCTCGCATGGGTGCGTGGCGCGTGTGACTTGGGGGGTGGTTGTGAAGCCCGGTGGGTGTTCTGTGGAGCCAATTTTTGGCGGATACTTGGTCTCATGTGGTTGGAATTCCTATCCCCCGCAGGCACGCTGCGGGAAATCGATGCCGCGTTCGCCGTGCGAGCCGCTTGCGCGTCAGCGGCGTCAACGTGCCCGGTTCGCCGTTCCTCCATGCCTATCGATCGCGCATCACCGACCTTGCAGCCAAGGCGCGGCTGCCCGTCATCTATCAATGACCCATGACTGCGCACGAGGGCAGCCTGATGGGATATGGGCCCAGCCTGGAGGCGATGGCCCGGTTGCTTGCCGGCATGGTGGTCGCATGATGCGCCGCCGCGTGTTGCTGGCAGCCTGGGGCCTGGGCACGGGCTGGCCGGCGGGTCTGTGGGCGCAAACCCTCGACAAGCCCTGGCGTGTCGCCTTCCTGGCGGCCGGCGGTGTGCCGCAGACCGGACGGTTTTCGACCTTTGACGCGGTCGCGGCCGGCCTGCGCGAGCGCGGCTTCACGTCGCTGCAGACCCGCGCCTGGTATGCGGACGGCCGCGCCGACGCGCTGCCCGCTCTGGCGCAGCAACTACTGGCCTGGCAACCGGACCTGATCGTCACCAACCTGACGCCGGCCACGCTGGCAGTGCAGCGCGCGACCCGCACGATCCCTATCGTCATGGCCGGCAGCGGCGACCCGGTGGCCACCGGCCTGGTGCGAAGCCTGGCGCGGCCCGGCGGCAACCTCACCGGTGTCGCTGCCCTGGGCCCGGAACTGGCGGCCAAGAGCATCGATCTGCTGCGCGAACTACGCCCCGGGCTGCGCCGCCTGGGTGTGCTGGCCCACGCCACCGACAGCTTCACGCCGGTGATGCTGGCGACCGTAGAGCAAGCCGCCGCCGTGCTGGGCCTGGAGCTGCACGTTGAGCGCGTGCGTGAGGCGGGTCAATACGCGGCAGTCTTCGAAGGCTGGCGGCGCCAGCGCATCGACGCGGTGTTCGTGCAGCCCAGCCTGCCGGGCAAGCCGGCCGCAGAGCTGGCACTGCAGCACCGTTTGCCCTCGGGTTCCTTCGTGCGCAGCTTCGTCGAGCAAGGCGGGTTGCTGGGCTATGCCAACGACGTGGCCGAGATCGCCAGGCTGGTCGTCGACATGGTCGACCGCATCCTGCGCGGCGCGTCGCCAGCCACCCTGCCGGTGCAGCAGAACACGCGCTTCGACCTGCTTCTGAACCTGCGCACGGCACGGGCCATCGGCATCACGGTGCCGGACTCGCTGTTACAGCGCGCCACCGAGGTGCTGGAATGAGCCCGCTGCAAGCGCCGCGGGTTTTGCCCCTCATGGGGCGCGCGATGCACGGCCCCGACCTCGGCTCACCGGATCGACCACGTCAACCCCCATGTGCCGGTGCGGCAGTGGGTGCTCTCACTGCCCATCGCGCTGCGCCTGCTGCTGGCTGCGCCGCCGAAACGGGTTACCGCGGAGCTGCAGGTCGTGCACCGCGTGATCACCCGCTTTCTGCCCACTCTGGCCGGGCTAAAGGCCGATAACGAGGGCCTGCCGGGGCCAGGCACCCTGAACGGTTGCCCTGCCTGGAACCAGACAACTGGCCGGCACCGAGCGTTCAAAGACCGTTGCCAGGGTATGCTGACCGCCGCATCAGGGTCCGTTCACCAATAGCTGCACTTCCTTCGGCTGCAGCCCCTCGCCGGGCGCAAAGCGGAACATCAGCTTGCCCTTGCTGCCCGGCGCGGTGGTCAGCTCGCATTGCGTTCCGCCGGCGAGTACCACGCCTTCGCGGCAGCCGGCATTGGCGGGCAGTGGCCAGCCCTCGGCACGCAGAAGTACCAGGCGCGCCGGCGGTTCGCGTGCCGAGCGCGGGTTGTGGATCACGATGCGGTCGCCCTGCCGCTCGACGCGCCCGTCGCGCAGTGCACGCAGCCACAGACGGATCGCGTCCAGCCGCGCATCGGTCAGCGCCGGATCGGCCAGCACCGATTCCATCGCGACGGCCCCGCGCGGCTGCGCCATGGCCCGGCGCATCGTCTGCGCATCGGCCGCTGCCGCGCCGGTGGCGACGATGCGTCCAAGGCCCGCGTCCTGGCTCGGCGTCGGTGGCCGGCCGTGGCACGCGCCACAGCTGCGCACGGAAGTGCCCAGCGACAACATATACGCCGGCGGCTCGACGCCGGGCGCCACCGGCGGGTCGGTCGCGGGTCGGGCCAACGCCGTCTTCTCTCCCGGCAGCGGGCCGGGCGCAGCAAGCAGCGCGCGCGCCCAGCCGCTGTGCGAGGTGAAAAAAAACAGCTTCCACTGCATGCCCTCGCGGCGCAGCCGGGCGTACGAAGGGTCGCTGTCGAAACTCCGCGCGTACTTGCCCTGCTTGCGCGGCAGCCAGCTGACGCGCTCCTTCAGAAGCGCTGCCACCGTGCCGTCGGGCAGCGCCTGCAGGCTTACGACCTCCCACTGAAGGACGGTTCGACGGATGTTTTGGTCGAGCACGCTCAGCATCTTGGCGCGGCCCTTGAAGCGCTGATAAAAGCTGTCGTCGACCTCGCTGAACCAGACGTCGTCGGTGACACAGGCGTCGGCAAAGGCCTTTGGCACGTGCCGGTTCCAGGCCGCGACGCAGCGGCCGAGCGCGGCGCGCACGCCCGCTTCGTCGGGCAGCGGCTGCGCCACGGCCGGTAACGGCACAAGGGCGACTATGGCCGCAGCCGCAATGCCCATCATCGTCGCTCGGTGCTTCATCGTCTCCTGCGCGATGCGAACCAGCTCCGCATGGAGGTGCCAAAACCCGGAAAAAGACGAGATTGTCATGAGCGCTACTCCTCATGTGAAATGGGTCAATCGCTTCGCTCGCGCGATGGCATCGACTTGAATGACCGCCCACGGAAGAACGACGATTGCGCAGTTTCGTTGCATCGGCGGGCCCGTGTCCCGAACAAACGCCGAAAAAGTTGCGAAACCGTCGCCTCACCAACCCCGCCACCTGCACGACCTGGAGGACAGCGCGGGTGAGGACAACGCAGGAGAACAGCGCAGGTTGTAAGCGCGCAGGCTTTGCCCGATGATTGAGCCCTAAGCACGCCGCATTGATATCGGCAGGCCTGCGACCGTGAATCCAAGACCATGCAACGCGACGCCGAAGCCCCCCTTGCCGATGCGGCCACGCTCGCCTGGCCCGGCTTCGTGCTCGACGTGGCGCGCGGCGAATTGTTCGACGCCGCCGGCCGACCGACAGGGCTGCGCGCACAGGCGCTGAAGGTGCTGCTGGTGCTGGGTGAGCGCGCGGGGCAGGTCGTCGGCAAGGACGAGTTGATGCAACGCGTCTGGGGCGACTTGGTCGTCACCGAAGACTCGCTGGTGCAGGCCATCGGCGACATCCGCCGCGTGCTCGGCGATCAGGCGCATGCACGCATCCGCACAGTGCCGCGGCGCGGCTACCTGCTGGAGGTCGATGCGTGTGCGTCGGCGGCCGGGCCGGCGCCGCCCGCGCCCGAAGCGCTGGCGCCGGCACCGGTCGCCAGACCGCCGCGGTGGTGGCATCGCTGGGCGGCCGGAGGCTTGATTGTGGCCGCGGCGATTGGACTTGCGGCGTGGTTGATGCCGTCGGGCGACATGGCGCCGCCGCGCTCGCTGGCCATCCTGCCCTTCGAGGGCGAGGCCGGTGCCGACGACTGGTTCGTCGACGGCGTCACTGGCGACTTGACCGCGCTCGTCTCCACCTGGCCGGAAGCGACGGTCATCGGGCGCGGCTCGACGGCTGGGTACAAGGGCAAAGTCGTCGATCCGCGCGAAATCGGCCGCCAGCTCGGCGTGCGCCATGTGCTGACCGGCCACGCCCGGCGTTATGGTGACCAGGTGCGCCTGGCCGTGTCGCTGACCGACACGCGCACCGGGCGCGTGGTTTGGTCGGAGATGCGCGATGTGCCGCGCGCCGAGCTCGCCAGTCTGATCGGCGATGTCGCCGGCGGCATTGCGCGCACCTTGATGGTGGAGTTCGGCGACGCGGTGGCGGCCGACGCGCGCGCGCTGGCACCCGAACAGGTGCGCGCGGACGACCTCGCGATGCAGGGCATCGCCGAACTGCTGCGCAGCGTGTCACGCGAGGGCTGGGAGCGTTCGCTCCGGTTGTTCGAAGAGGCGGTGCGCCTCGATCCGAGTTCCCGGCGTGGACTGGCCGGCGTCACCCTGGCCAATGCCAACCTGGTGTTATGGGACTGGACGGACGACCGCGAGGCAGCGATCGCACGTGCCGAACAGGCGCTGGCGCAGCTCGATCTGATCGCCCCCGACATGCTCATCACGCGGCTGGCGCATGCCAGCGTGGCCCATCTGCACCGCGACTATCCAGGGCTGCTGGTCATCGGCGACCAACTCGCTGCGCAGTTTCCGAACGAGCCGACCTCGCACCACCACCGCTGCTCGGCGCTGCTGCGCCTGGGGCGCTTCGATGAGGGCATCTCCGCCTGCGCGCGCGCGATGCGCATCAGCCCACGCGACTCGCGCGTGTCGGTGTGGCAGGGCTTGAGTGGCTTCAATCAGCTCCAGCTGGGCCGCCATGCCGACGCTGAACAGTCACTGCGCCAATCGGTGCTGGCGAATCCGCGCGTGCCGTTCTATGGGGTGGTACTGGCTGTGGCGGTGGCCGAGCAGGGCCGGAGCGCCGAGGCCGCGGGGCTGCTTGCAGAGACGCTGGCGCGCCATCCGAAATTCAACCAGGCTTGGATTCGCGACTACTGGGTCGCGCCCGATCCGCGTTTCATCGCCGGGCGCGACCGCCTCATCGCCGTGGCCAGCGGGCTGGGGCTGCCGCCGTAGGCGGCGAGAACGGCGCCTCTTGCATCGCTCACCACCCTTGCTTCCGGACACGCCAAATGAGCACACATCGCCCGCCCATGCTGTCGCACGTTGGACTGTATGTGACCGACATGCAAAGAATGCTCACGTTCTACACGGCATTGTTCGACTTGAAAGTAACAGACAAAGGGCGAGGTCGAACGTTCAAGAGCGACTTGATATTCTTGAGTGCAAACCCTGAAAACCACCATCAGTAGGTTCTATCGTCCGGCCGCCCCGAGGAGGCGACGTTCAGCACGGTCATGCAGCTACCGTTCAAGGCTCAAGCCATTGAAGATCTGCGCCGATCCGACATTCACGACTGCAAAGCAGTGGCGCAAGAACCTCTGCCTCGCGTGAAGGCAGGTCGCAGAGATTCATCCTTGCGCTGACACGCCAACAAACTTCTCAGGAGCCTGCCATGGAATTCGAGCCGGGAACCATTCTTCTTACTGGCGCCACAGGTGGATGTCCCACTCAGGAAATATGGGTCACCTGCGGAGGTCGCTGTCGCCATTGAAGGTCTACTATCGCCGTTCTCCGATCATATGACCGGCCTCAACGTGTTGCACGGTGGAGGCTTCACAAGGGCATACCAAAGGGCCGGGTAGTTGGAACCCAGCGGTACGCCGTTGGGCCCGCCCCAACCTGATCAACGCGCCGGGCGCAACCACCATCGACCCAGCCACCGGCAATGCCACCTACTCCGGCGCGCCTGCGCCGAGCTACTTCAGCACGCTCGAGGCGATGACCACCGACATGAGCACCGGCATGACGAACGTCGCCAATTTTGCAGACGATGATGGCACCTCAGGCATCACGGGCATCATTCCCGTGGGACAGGCTTTCCTGACTGCCGTGCAGGCCGGCTTGGCCACCCGCAACATGTACGCAACCGATGCACTGACCGACGCCCTCATCGACCTCTGGTTCAATGACGGCACCCATGCCAGCGTGGCCGGCTCCTACCTGAGCGCGCTGACTTCGTTCGGCTCGATCACCGGCCTGGACCCGGCGATGTTCGGCACCGGCGAGATTGCGGCGGCCGAGCTTGGCCTCTCGGCCCGTGATGCGGTGCTCCTGCAGCGGGTGGCAAGCCTGCAACTCGGGTTCAGGAACAGCGTGCCCGAGCCGGGCAGTCTGGCTCTCGTGGCGCTTGGCCTGTTAGTCGCTGGCTTGACGCGCCGCCGTACTTCACAGGCAGTTGCCACGCGGCACTGAACCTCAGTAGCAGTTGCGAACTGTCTGCAGCGCCGCCCACAGGGCGACTACAGCCTCCGACGGTTCCGTAGCCGCAGTTGGCGACCGGGTAATAGCGTTGTTGCAAAACGCCGAGCACGGACGAGGTCGCTGTCTCTCACGACTGGTGGACCGCTTCCGATTGACACTTGCACGACGGGCGCACAAGGGAATCGTCACCCACAGGCACAACTCGCAGTGCGCACGCTGTGGCGTCTCGCCCTGCTCCCGAAAAAAGCAGGGTCATGCGTCAGTAACTCTGTCCGATCCGCGTGACGTGCGCTCACGACGGGTCCGACCACGAGGTTTCGGCGTGCGCAATGTAACTTTTTTCGACATCCGAAAGCTCGCCGAACCAACCTCTCCGAAAACACATCTCAGGCCGGACGGGTAAAGCCCGGCGCGAACGGCTGTTGACCCTGCACTCCTGCCAACCGCGCCAAATACCAACGAGACGCCAGGAAGCCACCGGTCGTCGACGTCACTTCGTGGCACACCCAGCGAAAGCTATGACTCCTTTCTGCCACGTCCAGTCGGTCGCAGCGAAAAATCGGTGGCCGGCCAATGGTGGTCAACAATGCTGCGTTGCGGTCACTCGGGACGGCTAGCTGAATCCAGGTAGCCGAGCAGGTTCTGACACCGAAGCCGCAATGAATAGCCACTGCGGATCGGCTGGCCTTGCCTGTAGGGCCGACATTCGCTGACTTGAGAAACGAATTGGCAGCAATGGCCGTTCCGTGGATTCAGCGTGGTATTCGAGAAAATCTGAACTGTGTGACGGCAAGGCCAAGTTTGAAACAATCCCGATAAACTAAATGTGTGCGCCACACCCGCACTCACCGGTTTCAGACCCAGATTCCGAGTCGAATATCAGCTCAATCTCCCTTTGAAGAGCTCTGGGACACCACTGGAAAACGAATGAATTTGCCCAAACCGTTGCCCACGACGCCGGATTTTTCTGCGCGTTTTGTGCTGTTTTCACGCGTTGCTGCCCTTGTCGCGGCGTTGGGATGCGCTGCTGTGCTGGTGGGATGGTGGTTGAATATTGCCGCACTAAAAAGCGTGTTGCCCAACATGGTTTCCATGAAACCCAACACGGCCTTGTGCTTCATGCTATTGGGTTCCGTTTTGTGGCTGCTCAATGGACGGAACATATCAACGCGGCGCCAATGGTGGCTGCGTGGTTTGGCCAGCTTGGTGGTGCTTACCACGGGACTGACCTTGCTGCAGTACCTGCTGTCGTCCGATTGGGGCATAGACCAATGGCTGTTTCTGGATGACACGCGCGCCACCAAAACGTCTCAGCCCGGTCGTATGTCTCCCGTCACGGCCATCGCCTTGGGGATGCTGGCACTGGCAACGCTCTGCATGATCACGCGTCCTGCAATCACCCGTAAATTGGCCACTGGCGCTTTGCTTATTGGTGCGCTGGGCATCAATGGCTATCTTTTTGGCGTTGAATCGATGTACGGCGCGGCGGCATTTACTTCGCTGGCCGTTCATACGGCTATTTTGTTGGTGTTGCTCAGCTTGGGGGTTCTGGTAGCACGCCCCACCCACAGCGCAAACGACCTCATCTTGAGGGCGACCTTGGGCGGTGCATCGGCGCGCGCCCTCACGCTGACCATTCCTTTGGCGCTAGGCGGTCTCAGCGTGCTGATTTGGTTGGGATTGCAATGGCAATGGTTTGACCCACGCTTTGGCCTCGCAGTAGGCGTTGTGCTCGGCATGGTGCTGTCGGTGCTCATTGGGCAACGCGTGGCGCGCGAACTCTATACGGCCGATACCGCCAAGGGCCGGGTTCAGGCTGAGCTTGTTGACCTGAACCAGCGGTTGGAGCAAACGGTGGCTGAACGTACTGCATCCTTGCAGCAACTCAATGCCAATTTGCAAGCCGAAATACTGGAACGCGAATTAGCGCAGAGGGTGCTGAGCGATAGCGAAAGCCGCTTGACCGGGGTGCTTGAATCGGCCATGGATGCAATTGTCAGTGTGAACAGCGCCCACCAAATCGTTCTGTTCAATTCTGCGGCCGAAAAAATGTTTGGTCGTGCCGCTGACGACATGAAGGGCCAGCCGCTGGATCGCCTCATACCGGCACAATTCCGTGCAGAACACAGTCAACACATCAGCCATTTCGGTAAAACGGTCAACACCAGCAGGGCGATGGGGGCGCTGGGCCAGCTCGTCGCGCTACGCGCCAACGGCGAGGAATTCCCGATTGAGGCTTCTATTTCCCAAGTGGATGTGGGCAACCAAAAGCTTTTTACCGTAATCGTGCGCGACATCACCGAGCGAAAGGCGACCGCGGCGGCGCTGAGTGCGAGCGAGGCGAGCTTGGCCGCCGCGCAACAGCGCGCGAAAATCGGCAGTTGGGAACTTAAGCTGGCCGATAAAACGGGCTATTGGTCCGCGCAAATGTTCCGACTATTTGCCCGCGATCCGGCCCTCGGGATAATGACCCTCGAGCAGTTTATCGCCATGATCCATCCGCGAGACCGTGAGTTTATCGGCCGCGACCTGGCGCAGACGATCGCCGAACGCCGTGACCTCCATCAAGATTTCCGAGTTGTCTTGCCCGACGGCAGCGTCCGCTGGATCGAAACCCGCGGCGAACTGACGTACGACGAGGCGCGGCAACCCGCGAGCCTGATCGGCACGTCGCAGGACATCACCGCGCGCAAGCTGGCTGAGGATTCCCTCATTGTCGCCAAGGAAAAAACGGAGACCGTCAACATAGAACTGGCACGCTCCAATGCCGACCTGGAGCAGTTCGCCTACGCTGCGTCGCACGACCTGCAGGAGCCGCTGCGCTCGGTCGCCAGCTGCGTTCAGTTGCTGCAAAAACGTTACAAAGGCCAGCTCGATGCGCGGGCTGACACGTTCATTGCCCACGCCGTCAGTGGTGCGACGCGCATGCAAGCTCTCATTGACGACCTGCTTGCCTTTTCCCGGATTGGCAGCAAATCGAACCAGGCTACCGATATCTCGATGCAATCCGCCCTGGCTGCAGCCATCGCCAACCTGGAGATGGCCATCGCTGACAGCAACGCGCAGATTACCCACGACCCGCTGCCCAACATCAACGCGCAAGGCATCCTGATCACGCAGTTACTCCAAAACTTGATTGCAAACGCCATCAAGTTCCGGGGCGACAAGCCGGCGGTGGTGCATGTGGGCGCGCGCCAACAGGGTGATGAATGGGTCTTGAGCGTGGCAGATCAGGGCATTGGCATTGAGCCGAAATATTTCAAGCGCATCTTTGAACTGTTCAAGCGCCTGCATACGCGCGAAGAATACGCCGGCACCGGCATTGGCTTGGCCTTGTGCAAAAAGATTGTGGAGCACCACGGCGGGCGTATCTGGGTCGAATCGGAGCCAGGGCGAGGGACGACTTTCTTCTTTGCGTTGCCGCGTAGACTGAAACAACACTTGGCAACAAACTTTGATGGCGGTCGGAATCATGGTGTTTGAGGGTGCCGCCCAAAGGATTTGCCCGCGCCGATTCTCGTAGCCAGCGCACTTTGGGCGCATTTAAGGAGCAGAATCAACCCTTCCAATAGTACGTGGAGCCATGACATGGATGCATATGGAGATCGGCGCGATGCGTTCCGCCGCTTGCACGCCGCTGATTGCTTCGTGATGCCAAACCCGTGGGATGCAGGGAGCGCTCGGGCTCTTGAGCAGATGGGATTCAAGGCTCTGGCGACGACCAGCTCCGGCTTCGCGTGGACGATCGGTCGCCCGGACAATGGAATCACGCTTGATGAGGCGCTCGAGCATCTCCGTCGCATCGTGGCCGCCGTGGCGCTGCCGGTGAATGCAGATTTCGAGGGCGGCTTCGCGATTGATCCGGAACAGGTCGCCGCGAACGTGAAGCTCGCCGTGGCCACCGGAATTGCCGGACTCTCGATCGAAGATTCCACGGGCGATGCGGCCCATCCTCTCCATGACTTCGATCTGGCAGTGGCGCGTATCAGGGCAGCGCGTCGGGCGATCGACGAGAGCGGCACAGGCGTGGTGCTCACTGGCCGATCCGAGGGTTTCGTGTGCGGGCGTCCCGATATCGACGAAACGATCCGCAGGCTGATCGCCTATTCAGAGGCCGGGGCGGACTGCCTCTACGCGCCGCGGATTGACAACGTCGAGCAAATCGCCGCAGTGATCGCCGCGGTGTCGCCCAAACCGGTGAACCTGCTGATAAACGCACCATTCATGACGGTCGCCGAGGCGGCTGATCTGGGAGTGCGCCGGGTCAGCGTGGGCGGTACGCTTGCGCGTACGGCTTGGGCTGGATTCCTGCAGGCGGCCAGAGGCATCGCAGAAACGGGGACGTTCTCTCATTTCGAGCGGCTCCCGAATGTGGATGCACTCTTTCTTGACCGTTAAGGGTTTTCACGCCCATGCACCAGAGACCCACCCGAAGGTGCAGGAACTGCGCGACCTCGCCGCCTGGTCGGAAGGCATGGTCTGGTGTTCGCCCGAGCGCCATGGCGCGATGACCGGCATCATGAAGAGTCAGATTGACTGGATACCGCTGTCCCTTGGCGCGGTCCGTCCGACCCAGGGCAAGACTTTGGCCGTGATGGAGGTCAGCGGAGGCTCGCAGTCGTTCAACGCGGTCAATCAATTGCGTATCCTTGGCAGGTGGATGCGTATGCTGACCATCCCGAACCAAAGCAGCGTTGCAAAAGCGTACCTGGAGTTCGACGAGGCGGGCCGCATGCAACCGTCGCCGTACTATGACCGGGTCGTCGATGTCATGGAGGAGTTGGTCAAGTTCACGCTACTGACCCGCGACGTGGCGCCTTACCTCGTTGACCGCTACAGCGAGCGCAAGGAGTCGGCCCAAGCGTTGTCGAAGAAGGTGAATCATAAGGCGCGCTGACGTTACGGCTCGCGCGCGCGAGGCCTGCCGGGGCGCCGTGCAGGGCTGACCGATTCAAGGAGAACAGGCAGATGAATACGTCGATCTTCGAAGCCGGTGGTTTCCGCTGCATCCCGGCCGTCTCCCAGTATTCCGGCGGCGTCGCCGCGCAGTGCGGTTTCCGCATCGAGCGCGCTCGATTTTCCAGCCTAGTCCCGCTGGCCGAGGGTTTTGAGCGTATCGCCCGGCATCTGGCGGCCCTGGGCCGACCCAATGGCGCCTTGTGTGCCTGCGAACTGCGCTCGCCCGCGCCGTTCACCGAGGACGGTTTTCGCGCCTTCAACGCCCTCTACATCCAGACGCTGGAGCGCTGGGAGTTGATGCGCGGTGGCATCAATCCGGTGGCGCGCAGCAATGTCTGTCCCGAGATCGACCCGCCGGCGCAGCCAGGTTTTCATGCGTTCTGCTACACCGTGGCCGATGCTGCCCCGCAGCCGTCCTTCGTCGTGTCCGGTAGCGGCGAGGCGCCCGAGGGCAGGGGCGACTACCGGGACCATACGATCGCGTTCGGTGACGTCTCGGCCACCGGTCTGCGCAAGAAGGCGCAGTTCGTGCTGTCAGAGATGGAGCGGCGCTTGCAGGCACTGGGATTCGACTGGACATCTGTGACCGCAACGCAGGTCTATTCTGTCCACGATATCCATCCGCTGCTGGCCGATGAACTGGTGCGCCGCGGCGCGATGCGCCACGGCCTGGTCTGGCACTACGACCGGCCACCGGTCCAGCACCTGGAGTACGAGATGGATTGCCGCGGAGTATCGATGGAGATCGTGTTGCCGGCCTGAATTGCCCGTCGGTTGCACGCGCTGCGGCCCGGGGCGCATTGCAGCCCCCATCCATCCTGGAAGGCCCGCTCGCTTGAGGGTACGTCAGTCTTCGCGGCGCAGCAGCCGCACATGCATGGGCTGCTCGAACACCACGCCCACGGGTCCGCCGCCGTGGTGTTGGAAACGCCGACGCACCTCGGCCAGCGTATCGGCGTCCAGGCGATGGTCCGCATAGGTCTGCTGGATCATGCGTCGTTCGAACTCCGCGAAATCGGCAAAATGCCGCGCCATCGCGAATCGGCGCTGCGCCTGCTGTGTCCAGCGGCCGGTCAGCAGTTCGGCGTCGATGGCCGCCTGTGCGGCGGCGCGCACCACACCTTCATCGTTGTACAGCTTGACCACGTCGTTGAGCGGGCCGTCGTAGATCGGCTCCGACACGTAGAGGTGGCCGCCCGGACGCACGACCCGGGCGACTTCCGCCAGCGCTTGGCCCATCGCGGGCATCGGCACGTGGTGCAGCGACTTGAGCATCAGCGCCAGGTCGAACGCGGCATCGGCCCCGGGGATGTCCTGCGCAACGCCGGTCACGAAATGCAGCCGCTGCTGCGGCGAAGCCAGGTTCTTTGCGTGCTGGCGCGCGTCGATCTCCACCCCGGTCAGTTCGCTGTCGGGAAACCGGGTGAGCAGCGCGCGCGCCAGCGCGGCTGCACCGCAGCCCAGCTCGACGATGTGTTGCCCGGCCAGCGGCACCATGGAGGACAAGAGGTCCAGTTCATCGCCGATGGGCTCGAGTGCCGAGGGTGTCATGGTCTTCTCACGGGGTACGGGTTGCAGGAGCGGCCATTGTGCCTTGCTGCAACGCGCCGGGCAGGGCACGCGCCCGATACCGAGACCGAGACCGATACCGAGACCGAGACCGAGACCGAGACCGTGGCATGGACCAGACCCCTATTGGCAACCTGTTGGCAAGTTCCCGGCCTGAACGCGGGGGATTGCGTGTATTTCGGCAACCCTCCCCAGACGGACCGCAAGCTATTACAGTGGGTGCATGAACAAAACCTGTCCCGCCGCAGCCGCACGCCTGATCCACCAGCGGGTCCCACATCGCTGGCGGGTCTGCCTGACTGCCGTGCTCGCCCTGGCTTGGGCGCTGCTCGGAATGCTGTGCGCCGTGCCGGCAGCGGCGCAGGTCCCGCCCTCAGTGCCCGCCGCGAAAGCCGTGCCGGTCGTTCATGTCGTGCCGATCGAGGGCACGATCGACCTGGGCCTGGCGCCGTTCGTGCAGCGTGTCATCAACGAAGCGACAGCCGCCGGTGCTGCGGCGGTGGTGCTGGACATCAATACCTTCGGCGGGCGAGTCGATGCCGCCGTGCAGATCCGCGACACGCTGCTGCGCAGCAAGGTGCGCACGATCGCGTTCATCAACAAGCGGGCGATATCGGCCGGTGCGCTGATCAGCCTGGCCGCCAACGACATCGTCATCGCCAGTGGCGGCACGATCGGAGCCGCGACGCCGGTACAGAGCGGCGGTGCCGGCAAGGCAGCGTTGCCAGTGGAGGAAAAGACGGTGTCCTACGTGCGCAAGGAGTTTCGTGCCACCGCCGAGGCCCGCAAGCGGCCATTGCAGATCGCCGAGGCCATGGTCGATTCGGACGTGGTCATTCCCGGCCTGATTGCCAAGGGCAAGCTGCTGACACTGACAACCGACGAGGCGATCAAGTACAAGGTGGCGGAGCACCGCGCCGACACCCTGGAGGAGGCGCTTGAAAAAGTCGGGCTGGCCGGCGCCGAGATCCGGCGCGCGCAAGCCAACTGGGCCGAGGAACTGGTGCGGATATTGACGCACCCGGTCGTCAGTTCGCTGCTCGTCACCGTGGCGATATTGGGCATCGTCATCGAACTGCGCACTCCCGGCTTCGGTGTGCCAGGTGCGATCGGCCTTGGCAGCCTGGGCCTGATTCTGTGGGGCCACTGGATCGTGCAACTGGCGGGATGGGAGGAGGTGCTGCTGGCTGCCGCTGGCATGGTGCTGCTGGCGCTGGAAATTTTCGTGATCCCCGGCTTTGGCATCGCCGGTGCGCTGGGTATTTTGGGTATCCTGGCCGCGCTGGTGTTGGCAATGGTCGGGCAGGGCAACACCACCGAACTGGTGATGCTGGTGGCGGCCCGCGTGATGTTCTCCATGCTGTTTGCGTTGCTGCTCAGCCTGGTGTTCCTGCGCTTCATGACCCACTCGCGGATCGGGCGCTGGCTGATCCTCGATACCGGCCTGGCCGCGGGACAGGGATACGCATCCGCGCCCGAAAGCGACCATCGCCTGTTGGGCCGCAAGGGCGTGACCACATCACCCCTGCATCCGGCGGGGATTGCGCAAATTGACGGTGTGCGGGTGGATGTGGTGTCTAATGGCGCGCCGATAGACGCGGGAACAGCCATCGTCGTCGAGAAGGTGGATGGCAACCGGGTCGTGGTCGGTTTGGCGAAAGACACAACACATAACAGGAGTGAGAAATGATCGGAATGGAAGGCGGCCTCGTCGGAGGCTTCGGATTAATCATCCTCATCGTCGCCGCACTGGCGCTGGTGTTGTACCTGGTGCCGGTGCCACTGTGGATCGCGGCCTGGGCGTCCGGCGCCTATGTCGGGTTGTTCACGCTGGTGGCGATGCGACTGCGTCGGGTTCCGCCGCACGTGGTGGTGACAGCGCGCATCAGCGCCGTCAAGGCCGGCGTCGATGTCTCCCTCAACGACCTGGAGGCGCACTTTCTGGCCGGCGGCAATATCGTGCGGGTGGTCAACGCGATGATCTCGGCCGACAAGGCCAGTATTCCGCTGCCGTTCAAACGCGCGGCGGCGATCGACCTGGCGGGGCGCAACGTGCTCGAGGCGGTGCAGATGTCGGTGCTGCCCAAGGTGATCGAGACACCGCGCATTGCAGCGGTGGCCAAGGACGGCATCCAGCTGCACGTGGTCT
>ENA-ORBV01001443-ORBV01001443.1-microbial-mat-metagenome-genome-assembly--contig:-NODE-1443-length-52791-cov-13.072049_pt1 | contig 52791 bp, 36 predicted proteins | sample MGYA00237777_ERZ505514 | MGnify/ENA primary metagenome ERZ505514 (study PRJEB26160, sample SAMN06269048) | microbial mat metagenome | isolation source: Oligotrophic lake microbial mat | place... | reverse complement strand
GATAAGGCACGGTGAATGCGAGCAGATTTTCACGCATCCCCCGACGGTTCACCCTCGGAAACCAGTCTCTGTCTGAAAGCAGAATTGCCTTATCCGAGCCGCTAGGCGTTAGCCTGCGGTGGGTCGGTGGTGCAAGGGGGTTTCCAAGTTCCGCAGGCTTACGCCTTGCGGCTCGGATGGGTTTTGTAGGGTGGGCATTGCCCACCACGATGGAGAGCGAAGGTTATTCATGGCGGGCGGTGAGATGGATTTTTCACCATGTCGTTTGCTGTGTGGCTGAAGGTGTTGTCATCGTTGATTGCTGCGCTGATGTCGCTACGCCGCAAGCGGCTTGGGGTTGAGGCATGTGATACTTTCTGATCATCGCCTTCGGCTTGTTTTTGTGATACAAAACAGGCATGACCACGACTGCGACAACCACCGCTTCCAACCCGCCTTTGGCGGCTCCTTCGCTCGCTGTTGACCTGGCGGGGCTGATGCTGGGCAATCCGATGATGACGGCTTCGGGGACGTGCGGGTATGCGTATGAGTATGGGGACTTTTTGGATATGTCGCGGCTGGGGGCGTTTGTCACCAAATCGATTTCGCCGCAGCCACGCAAGGGCAACGAGGCTTACCGCATTGTCGAAACGCGCGGCGGGATGCTCAACGCCATCGGGCTGGCGAATGTGGGTGTTGATGCGTTTCTGGCGGACAAGCTGCCGCAGCTTGCAAAGATGCGCGAGACGGGGCCACGCATTATCGTCAACGCGGTGGGGCATACCATTGATGAATATGTCGAGGCGGCAGGGCGACTGGCGGAGCAGGAGATTGTTGATGGCATCGAGCTGAATGTGTCGTGTCCGAATGTGAAAGATGGCCTGGTGTTTGGCACGAATCCGCCGCTCTTAAAGGAACTGGTTTCGCATGTGCGTAAAGCCATGCGAAAGGAATGCAAACTGATCGTCAAGCTCTCGCCCAACACTGGCGACATTTGCGCCACTGCCCGCGCAGCCATCGAAGGCGGAGCGCAGATTCTGAGCATGATCAACACCTTCAACGGTATGGTCATCGACATTCACAAACGCAAGACTCGCCTTGCGAATGGATCAGGTGGTTTGTCCGGGCCTGCGGTGAGGCCGCTGGCGATTTATCTGATTTCGCGGGTGTATCGGGAGGTGGCGATGAAGGCGGGGGTGCCGATTATTGGGATGGGCGGGATTCAGTACTGGCAGGATGCGGTGGAGTTTTTGCTGGCAGGTGCGACAGGGCTGGCGGTGGGGACGGCGCTGTTTGTGGATCCTGCGACGCCGGTGAAAGTGATGGAGGGTGTGCAGCAGTGGCTGGGGCAGCAAGGGTGCAAGTCGGTTGGGGAGGTGATCGGGACGGTGAAGCTGCCGGGGGATTAATAAGTTCAAAGTTCAAAGTTCTGAGTTCAAAGTTTGGAGTTCGGAGTTTTGGATTTTGACTCTACACCTTGACGAGCGTCCCTGACTTTCTGACCTCTGACCTCTGACCTCTGACCTCTGACTTCTGCCTTCTGAACTTTGAACTTTGAACTTTGAACTTTGAACTTACCCCCATGCTTACTTCCGCCCAGCGACGACAGTTTGATTTGCTGCTTGATGAGATCATTGCTCAGTTGCCTGAGCGGTATCACGAGCTGCTCGATGTGATTCCGGTTGTTGTTGAAGATCGGCCATCGCCTGCGCTGCTCGATGAACTGGGCATCGATGGTCGCAGTACGGATTTGTGTGGTCTGCATTCTGGCATTGCGCTGACGCGGCGGAGTGTGGAACAGAGCGGCAATATTCCCGACACGATCATGCTCTTTCGCGAGCCGATCATGCGATTGGCCAGTAGCCCGGCGCGGGTGAGCCGTCGCTTTGGTGCGGTGCGTGAAGCAGCCAAGCGCAGTGCGAAGCAAGCACTGGAAGAGGAAATCCGCATCACGCTGCTGCACGAGATGGGGCATCACTTTGGTCTGGATGAAGATGATCTGCGGGAACTGGGGTACGGGTAAAGGGACATTTCGCTGTGATAGGGGCCTAACCCCGGCGAGCGCTCAGAAAATACTGCATGAACGTAGCGCTATTGTTAATCTAAAATCCAACCCTCCCCCAACCCCTCCCTGGAAGGGAGGGGAGCAGGAGCCCAATGCGCTGGCCCGAGGCCTAACCTGCGGTGCTTTTACGACAAGTTAGCAAGGCAGGTCTGTTGCCTACAATAAAGGGCAGCCGGTGGACGTTTGGCCGATGGTGACTCAGGAATTGTCCCTGGCAGGTTTTGGTTGTTTTGGTTTTGACTTTAGGTTCCAGCATGATGCACGACATGAATTCAACTCGATCCATTTATCTTTGTTCTGCGCGATTGCAGTGTCAGCATCAGCGTGGCGCTGCCTCGAAGGTGGTCGTCGGTGTGATACTGGTGGTTTCGGTACTCATCGCGGTGGCCAAGGGCATCACCACGCTTTCCAACAGCGACGGCGAAGATCAGCAGGCGACTTCCAATTCCAATCCCGAATGGCACACGGTGAGACGGACTAATTTCGACATCATCGTCACCGCCACGGGTGAGCTGGATGCCAAGAACAAACTCTTCATCCGCAATGAGGTGGAAGGCAAGACCACCATCACCGACATCGTCGATGAAGGCACGCGCGTTTACAAGGATGATGTGCTGATTCGGCTGGCCGATGACACCATCAAACTTCAGATCGAAGAATCCAAGGAAGCAGTACAGAAAGCGGAGACTGACAAAATCGCCAAGGAGCAGGCCCTGGCCATTGAGAAGAGCGAAGCGGAGAGTCTCAAGCGTGCTGATGAAGTGAAGCTGGCGCTGTCCGAACTCGAACTGGCCAAGTGGCGCGATGGCACGCTGGAACAGACCAAGCGCAAGTTGCAACTGTCGCTGGTGGAAGCGGAGGACAATCTCATCATCGCCAGGCGCCGCTCGGATGAAGCGAAGAAGCTGATTGAGGCGCAGTTCATCAGCCGAGATGAATACGATCAGGACATGCTCAAGCTCAAGCAGGCGGACTCGGCCTTGGAGACGGCGAAGAAGGACATCACCGTTTACGAGCAGTACACCAAGCCACAGGAAGAAAAGAAATTCACCTCGGATGTGGAAGAGGCCCGGGCTTCGCTGGACCGCACGATCCGCAAGAACACCAGCAAGATCGCCACTGCCCAGGCCAACTTCGACAGCGCTGTGCGCTCGCTCGAACTGAAGCAGGAGCGACTGGTGAAACTGGAGCAGCAGCTTGAGTATTGCACGATGCGTGCGCCTTCGGATGGCATTGTCGTTTATGCATCGAGTGTTGGATCAGGGCGCAGCCGTCGCGACACACCCATTGGTAAGAACCGCGATGCGTTGTACAACGAGAACCTGATCATCCTGCCTGATACTTCGCAGATGATTGCGATTTTGAAGGTGCCCGAGTCGCGCATGCCTGACATTGCTGTGGGCCAGAAGGTGTCGGTGAATATCGATGCACTGCGCGGCCGACCTGTGGAAGGCGTGATCATTCAAAAGGCGACCATGGCGGAAGAAGGAAGCTGGTACAACCCCGATGTGCGTCAGTATGAAGTGCGCGTGGAGTTGCCGCCGAACCTGGGCAGCAGTGGCACGACTGTTTCAACGCAGGCCAAGAAGCGCGGAGAGCTCGGTGTTCCAGGCGAAGATGGCCCGGTCGCGCTGAATCCGGGCATGCGATGCAGCGGGCAGATTTTCGTGAATCGTGCGGTCAATGTGTTTGCTGTGCCGATTCATGCGGTGTTTACCCAAGGTCGCAATCGTTTTGTTTATGTCCCAGCCGACGGCGGCCGCGTCAAGCGTAAAACGGTCAGCATCGGTAAAGCCAACGAGACCTATGTCGAGATTCGCGAAGGCCTGGTCGAAGGCGATCGCGTGCTGCTCCGTAAGCCCAAGGCGGGCGAAGTGGAAGAACTACCCGGCGGCATCATTAAAGGTGATGGCAAAGGTGAAGACGCTGATAAGAGCGCGCCCAAGGATGCTCCGCAGGGCGGCGGCGAAACTGCTGCTCCGCATGGCACACCACAACAGCGCAGCGGCAAATCTGAAGCACCCTCCACCGGTGGGCAAAGCCCCGAAGGTAAATCAGAGATGCGCAAGAAAAAAGAGGCGCCGACACAGGCACCATAATTGATGTAGTCGCACACCGTCTCCCTATTTCATTTCGCAAATGATCTGATCTTTTTCCTGTCAGTAGTGGGTATGGCGGATTGCCGCGCTGATGTCGCTACGCCGCGAGCGGCGAGGCAGGAGAGTGCTCGATCTGAAGTTCAGTGCAGTGACATCATCTCGAAGGTTCGCATTTCTTTTGCTGCACAGTTGCTCAGCATCTCTTTCAACCGATAATGGACGAAGCTGTCGCAGGTCGTCGGATGTCCACTTTTCTTTGATTCAGGAAACTTTTATGCTCAGTCCCGAACAGGCTCGCATTCGTTCGTTCAAGGTGGTGCCTTCGCTGCCCGAACCGCTGCGGCCGCTGCTTGATATTGCATATAACCTGTGGTGGTCGTGGCACCCTGAAGCTGTCGAACTTTTCGTGCGGCTGGATCGCAACCTCTGGTCGCAGACCAAGCACAACCCCGTGCGCATGCTGGGCCTCTGTCCGCAGGCCACGCTCGATCAAGCCGCCGGCGATGAGGGATATCTCACCTCCGTTCGCCGCGTGCTGGAAAATCTCAAACGGCACATGGAGCGAACGCCCTGGCATCAGCGCATGCACAAGGACACGGGCGAGTTCAAGGTGGCTTACTTCTCCGCGGAGTTTGGCATCACTGAAGCGCTGCAGATTTATTCGGGCGGCCTGGGCTGCCTGGCCGGTGATCATCTCAAATCCGCAGCGGAACTGGGCCTGCCGCTCATCGGCGTGGGCCTGCTTTATCGTCACGGTTATTTCCAGCAGTACCTCAATGCCGACGGCTGGCAGCAGGAGTATTACCCGGATCTCGATTTTGCAAACCTGCCGATCTCTCGCGTGAAAGATGGCCACGGCAAGCCGCTGCGCGTTCAAGTCGAGTTGCCGGGGCGCACGCTGCACATCGGCGTCTGGCGCGTCCAAGTGGGCACCATCGAACTGTTCCTGATGGATACGAATGTGCCCGAAAATGACGCAACTGACCGGAGCATCACCGGCCAGCTTTACGGCGGCGACATGGAGATGCGCATCAAGCAGGAAATCGTCCTGGGCATCGGCGGCATCCGCGCACTGACAGCGATGGGCATCGATCCCACCATCTGCCACATGAACGAAGGCCACTCCGCATTCCTGGCTCTGGAGCGCATTCGCGTGCTCATCGAGAAGCACAATATTTCCTTCGATGAAGCGCGTCAGCAGGCCGCCGCCAGTCATGTGTTCACCACGCATACGCCGGTGCCTGCGGGTATCGATCGTTTCCCGCCTGAGATGATTCAGCGGTATTTCAAGGGCTATCACGATTCGCTGCGGCTGGACATGGAAGGCCTGCTCGCATTGGCGCGCGAGAATGTCTTCAACAAAAACGAGTTCTTCTCGATGGCGGTGCTGGCCATCCGCACCAGCGACTGGGCCAACGGCGTGAGCAAGCTGCACGGCGAAGTCAGCCGCGATATGTGGTCGGGCATCTGGCCCGGTGTGCCTGAGCCGGAGGTGCCTATCACGCATGTGACCAACGGTGTCCACGCGCGCTCCTGGCTCTCGGCTGATCTGATCTATCTCTTTGATCGTTATCTGGGCGCCGGCTGGCAGTTTAATCCTGCCGATCAAACCGTCTGGAAAAATGTGCGCGATGTGCCTGATGACGAACTATGGCGCGTTCACGAACGCCGTCGTCATAAGCTCATCATCTGGACTCGCCGAAAACTCAAGCAGCAACTCGAAGCACGCTCGACCGTCAACAGCGAAGTGCTGGCCTCCATGGAAGCGCTCGATCCTAATGCGCTGACCATCGGCTTCGCTCGCCGTTTTGCAACTTATAAACGCGCCACGCTTCTCTTCCGCGATCCCAAACGCCTCACGCAACTTCTCAAAGATGCCAAGCGGCCGATTCAGTTTCTCATCGCAGGCAAGAGCCATCCGGCAGACGGCGGCGGCAAGGACCTGATCCGTCAGCTCATTCACTTTGCACGCGATTCTGAATCAGGACACAAGATCGTCTTCATCGAAAACTACGACATCCACGTCGCTCGCTATCTCGTGCAAGGCTGCGATGTCTGGCTCAACAATCCCAAGCGCGGCATGGAAGCATCAGGCACCAGCGGCATGAAGGCCGCCATCAACGGCGTGCTCAACTGCTCCATCCTCGATGGCTGGTGGGATGAGGCTTACGCCAACGGCGTGGGCTGGGCCATCGGGCGCGGTGAGGCTTATACCAATCCTGAACAGGCGGATGACATCGAGTCGGCAGCGCTTTACGACCTGCTCGAAAAACAGATCGTGCCCACCTTCTACGATCGCGATCAGCAGAACGTGCCTCGTAAATGGATCAGCCTGATGAAAGAGTGTATCGCCACGCTTGCCCCGGCCTTCAATACCAATCGCATGGTGCAGGACTATGCGGAGAAGCTTTACTTCCCGGCCATTAGTCGTACGCGAATTCTTGAAGCCGACGGCCTCAAGCAAGCGAAGGCTCTGACGGCGCAGAAAGTGCGTCTGCGTAATGAATGGGGCAACCTGCGCATCGAAGAGGTGATTGCAGACCTGAGCCATGCCATTGGTGTCTATGAAAAGCTGCCGGTGGAAACGGTTATCACCATGGGAGCGCTGAGGCCTGAGGAACTGCGCGTGCAGATTTACTCCGGAATGATGGACAACGATGGCCAGATCGCAGGCGGCATCGCGATCGAAATGACCTACGCGCAAGACTTAGGTGGTGGTCGCCATCGCTTTGCCGGCGCCATCCCGACCGAGACCAGCGGACGCTATGGCTTTGCCATTCGCATCATCCCCGGCGGCGCGCTCTTCACCGGTGCCAACGAGCCTGGCCTCATTCGCTGGGAAGGCGAAGCGCCGCCCGTGAAGACCAGTGGTATGAAACAGATTCTCGCAGCAGCGGGACATTGAACGTGTCAAGGCAAACGCGTTTGGCTTTTTCTTATTCCCCGCCCTCCCAGGGAGGGGTTAGGGGAGCGTCGAGCGCACGACGAAATCTACGCGCAGCGCTTGCCTTCGCACCTGTGTGGATGATGCTCGGGATATGACTTCTCTCTTGGAAATTCTGCTCGCCATCGCCATCGCTTTCTGGCTGCTGCTGGCGGCGCTAGGCGTGCTGCAAAATCGAAGGCACAGCCTGCGCTATCGGCGCAGGCCCCCTATGGGGTCAGCCACGTTCTTTCCGTCTGCTGTCATCATCATGCCTATCAAAGGCATCGATCACGACCTGCCTTCGTGCATCAGCGGCTTATGCACACAGGACTATCGCGATTACCGGGTCATTGTCGTGTTCGAGTCGCAGGATGATCCCGCCTTTGCCCTGGTGCAAAGCGAGCTTGCGAAACATCCGCAGCGCGAATCGACGGTGATGATCGCGGGTTTCTCGCACGCCAATGAAGGCCAAAAGGTTCACAATCAGCGCTACGTTCTTCAGCAGATTCTGCCCGCGATGAAGGATGATGATGTGCTCGCCTTTGCGGATAGTGATGCGATTCCCGGGCCCCACTGGCTCTCGCACATGATCGCCAGGTTGGCATCGCCGCTGGCGGGGGTCACGACGGGGTACCGCTGGATGGTGCCAGACCCCACAAAGCCAGCGACGATCTGGTCGCACCTGGCCAGCGTCATCAACGGCGCGATTGCCTCGACGCATCGGCCAGGCAGCACGGATCAGGCCTGGGGCGGAGCGATGGCGATGCGTGCATCCACCGCACGCAAGGGCGATCTCATCGGCACTCTGGCGGGTGTTCTGACCGATGATTATCCGATCACGAAAATGTGCCGGGACTTGGACTTGCTTGTGCGCTATGTGCCGCGCTGTCTGGCGGCAACACCGGTCGATTTCACATTGCATTCCTTCTGGACATTCGCCCGCAGGCAGTACATCATCACGCGCATCTACGTGCCGGGAATCTTCTGGTTTTCGCTGACAGTTCTCACGCTCTGGCTTGCCGGTTTCGTCGCTGCAATTGCTTTGACGGTCATCGGTTTTTCAAAACATGGCGTCGCATGGCAGAGCATCGCGCCCTTGAGCGCCATGTTGATTGTTGCCTTGCTCCATCAAATGCGTGCGCACTATCGCACCGCAACGATTCGCGCTGCCTTTGGTCAGTCGATGGTCGATCAGCTGCGCGTCACGACGATGATCGATCGCTTCCTCACGCCGCTTTGGATTTTCGTTCACTGGCTCATCGTCCTGTCAGCACTATCAAGCAACCGATTCACCTGGCGAGGCTACCGCTATCAACTCGATGGCCCCCGGCAGGTCAAACGGCTCTCTGACGAGCCACGACCGTAAGGGAGTGGATGAATCAAGCTGCGGCCCGCTTCCTGACGGGCAACGGCTCTCTGACGAGCCACGACCGTTAGGGAGTGGATGAATCAAGCTGCGGCCCGCTTCCTGACGGGCGCGGCTCGTTGCGATGCTTCTCAAACGACTTCAGAGGTTGTCTTGCGTGACCGACGTTTCATTGCAGTGCATCGAGGCGGGCCGCTGGATATGACAAGCCACCGCCTGCTTGCAGCGTGGGCGGCTGACTGTGCCCAGCGTGTGCTGCATCTGTTTGAATCTGTCTCCACCGACGATGGGCCACTGTGTGCCATCGAAACCGCTCGTACCTGGAGCAGAGGCGAAGTGTCTGTCGGCACCGCGCAGAAGGCCGCCGTCGCCACCGCTCACATGGCGGACCACAGCATGGGAGCGGCGATCTACGCCATCAAAGCGCTCACGGCCGCAGGTCAGCCGGTGGAAGACGAAAAGCAGTGGCAGATCAATCATCTGCCTGAAAGTCTGCGAACTGAAATGCTCTGCGCGCTGGAGCTTCGCTTGGGCGCGTGGTTGTAGCGGCGATCTGGCACGATCTTCATTCACGATAGGTCCAACAAAAAACGCCTCGCATAAGCGAGGCGTTTTTCGTGGTTTGCAGAAGACCGAAGAACCGGTCTAACGACCCTAACGGGATTTGAACCCGTGTTACTGCCGTGAAAGGGCAGTGTCCTAGGCCGCTAGACGATAGGGTCGGCAAGGTGAACTCAGAAGTCTGAGATCGGCGGCGGACGCGAAGATTGTAGTCATCTATCGCCCAATGGCAAATCGAAACATGCTCGGTGCCATCTGCCCCTGAAAATGCCGATCCATCGCGACCCATCGCGCCCCATCGCGATTTCAATGGCTCTTCGCAAGCGATGTTAGGCTCGGCAAAGCGCCTCCTGCATCGGCGACGCCTTGCTTGCGCGTATGCGTGTGGCACTTGACGCAGAGCATCGTCAGTTCCACATAGTCCAGAGCCACCGCTTCAAGCTTCTTCGCTGTGGCATGGGTCACCATCACATCAGCCAGGTCTTGGAAGTCCTTCGAAAACTTCACATACTCGGGCGTCTTGTGGATGTTCCACGAATCAGCACGACTGAGTGTGCTCAGATTCTGCGCCCCACGCTTGATGCGATCAAAATCTTCCAGTGCCAGGCCTTCCAAAATCGACTGAGTGTGCGCCAGTTTGGCTTTCATCACATTCCTAAGATCCGGTTGATCCGCAGACATGGCGCGAGTTAGTAGAGACGTTGACAATAGTGCGACAGCAAGGGTCAAGGTAATGGCCAACTTCATGACAGACCTCCTGAAAGGGGTGAACTGAAAAATTCACCCCTGAGTTGACCATGCAGCGACCGACAAAACAATCAGGGATTGTCTGAATGATTCAGTCGAGGAAAGCTTGCAACGGCGATGCTCACGATGCTGGAAATGATCTGCTCCACCGCTTCAACGCGGCGAAGATTGAGATTGGGACTGAGTTTGAGATTGTGATTGGGACTGAGATTTCGTTGAACCAAGCTGATTCGGGATCAAACGCATGGCAAAGAAATTATCCGACACAGCGCTGCCCACGCCGTTGAGGCTGACCTGGAAGTCATCGAGAAACTCGTGCAGACCGCCGCGCAGAATTTCGGAAATCTGAGCATAGTCGAGCTCCGAACGAAGTCTGCCCACACGCCTTTCGGCAATGTTGTTGAAGACCCCCGGCGCTGATCCGGTGATGACGCGAAGAGAGTCATCGGCGCGATCGATGCAGAACCGCATCGAACGCGGGAACTGGCGGTCGAGAATGAGAAACTGTGCAACGTGATCCGAGTTCACAGTGCCAAAGGCCTGTCGGTACATGACGAACGCACTCGCTGACTTGAGCAGCGCGGACCACAAGGCTGTGTCGTAGGGTGTGCCGACGTATTCCACATGGGGCAGCAGCATGAAATACTTCACATCCAGAATTCTCGCTGTTTTGTCGGCCCTTTCAAACATCCGCCCAAGTCGGGCAAAGTGAAATGTTTCGCTGTGCGCCAGCGTGTTGTCTGTGATGCCACAGAACAAATGACTTGCCATCTTTACTTTGGCGAAGAAGTCGGGAGGCAGTTCGCCGCCGGGCTTTTTCGTAGCAGCGCCGCGGACGGTCATGTAGAACCAGTTCACTTGTTCCCACATCTCCGTCGAAATGATCTCGCGCACAGACCTGGCGTTGTCGCGCGCCAGCGTCAGACAGGAGAGAATGGAGTTGGGATTCTCAAGATCGAAGGTAAGAAAGTGGATGACGTTGTCCTGTGTCGCATCGTCGTATCGCTTCTTGAAATCCTCATCGTCACCACTGGTAATGACCAGCGGTTCCCACTGCTGAGCCTGACTGATGGGCAGATCCAGCACGAGGCGCATGTTCACTTCAATGAAGCGCGCGACATTCTCAGCGCGCTCGATATAGCGACTGAGCCAGTAAACAGATTCGGCAACGCGACTGAGCATGGTGAAATAGTTCCGAGTTCAACGTTCAAGGATCAAGGTTCAAGGATCAAGGTTCAAGGTTCTGAGTTCAAAGTTCAAAGTTCAAAGTTCTGAGTTTAAGGTTCAGTTTGAAACTTTAACTTTGAACTTTGAACCTTGAACTCGAAACTGACTACTCCCCCAGCACCCAGGTGTCTTTGCTTCCGCCGCCTTGGGATGAGTTGACGACGAGTGAGCCTTTCTTCAAAGCGACGCGAGTCAGGCCGCCGGGCATCACGTATATCTCTTTGCCGTACAAAATGTAGGGGCGAAGATCGACATGCCGTCCTTCAAAGTGATCGCCAGTAATCACCGGCGATCGCGACAGCGCAAGCGTCGGCTGGGCGATGTAGTTGCGAGGCTCCGCCTTGATCTGTGCCGCGAAAGCCTCCTGCTCTGCCTTGGTGGAATGCGGGCCGATGAGCATGCCGTACCCGCCCGACAGATTCACCGCCTTGACGACCAGCTTGTCCAGATTTTCCAGCACATACTTGCACGCCTCTTTTTCAGCGCAGATGTACGTGGGCACGTTGGGCAGAATCATTTCTTCGTTGAGGTAATACTTGATGATCTGAGGCACATAGGCGTAAACCGCTTTGTCATCGGCGATGCCTGTGCCCGGCGCATTGGCCAGGGCGACGTTACCCGCGCGGTACACATCCATCAGCCCTTCGACGCCCAGCATCGAATCAGCGCGGAATACTTTGGGGTCGATGAAGTCATCATCGATGCGGCGATAGATCACATCGACTCGCTCAAAACCGTTGGTCGTTCGCATGTGTACACGGTCATCAAATACAACCAGATCGCGGCCTTCGACCAGTTCCACACCCATCTGCTGCGCGAGGAATGAGTGCTCGAAGTAAGCCGAGTTGTAAACCCCCGGCGTCATGACGACCACGTTGGGATTGGCCACGCCATCGGGGGCCAGATGGTTGAGCGTGTCGAGCAGACGATGCGGATAGTCGTAAACAGGCCGAACGCGCATGGCCTGGAAAACCTTCGGGAAAGTTCGCTTGAGCAGCTCGCGGTTCTCCAGCACATAAGAGACGCCCGACGGGCAGCGAAGATTGTCTTCCAGCACATAGAGTTGGCCATCGCCGCCGCGAACCAGATCAGTGCCGGTGATGTGAATCCAGATGCCCTTGGGCGGGTTCAAGCCGTTGCACTGCGGGCGCAGGCTTTGGGCTGACTGAATCATGTGCGCGGGAATGATGCCCTCTTTGATGATGTTTTGATCGTGATAAACATCATTGACAAAGAGGTTGAGTGCCTTGATTCGCTGGCGCAAGCCGCGATCGATGAGATCCCAGTCTTGCGCTTCGATGATGCGAGGAATCAGGTCAAAAGGGAAGATGCGCTCGGTGCCTTCGCCTTCGCCATAGACGGTAAAGGTGATGCCCATCTGAAACAGCGCGGCTTCGGCTGCGGCCTGGCGCCGCAGCAGGTCGCCTTTGGGGAGTGAAGAAATCAGTTCGATGAGCGGCGCAGCGCTGGGCCTTGCTTTGCCATCGGCATCAAACAACTCGTCGTAGAAACCATCAACTTGATAATTGGCGAAATCCATCGCTGCGGATCATAACAGGAGATATGCTTATGCAAGTGGGGGAAGGTGAATTGAAAGTGTGGGCGAAGGTGGTTTCAATTTCCACGGACCTCTTGCCGACATCGGATGGACGCGATACGCTTTGGGCATGCCCTCGTAGCTCAGCTGGATAGAGCAGCGGATTTCTAATCCGCAGGTCGCAGGTTCGAGCCCTGCCGGGGGTGTTCAGGTTGTCCCTTCTGGTATTTGAGACTTCCCATTTCTCCGCAACGAGCCGCGCCCGTCAGGAAGCAGATCTGCGCCTTGATTCCTCCACTCCCTCACGGTCGTGGCTCGTTGCGGAAACGCTAGCTGTGAAGTTGATCTGCTGCACTAGCGACGACTTTCGTAGTGCGGCGCTGTGCACTCGTTGCTTGATGAATAGTGTGGCATCAATCATTTTGTGGATAACTCACCAGACATTACGAAGAGAAATGTATAGGTGCGCGAATATACATACATACGCTGGTTGGCTTAAGCAGGTCAAGCGCTCGGCTGAAAACCGGGAGATCCCAGTTCAATTCTGGGGCCAACGGCTTGTAACAACAATCGACGATAGGTCGGTTTTAGTAGTTCATTGACAAGTAAAGAACGGATGGATTGTAAGTATCAAACGTGCATCAGCTCTCGTAGATCTGTCGCATGCTTGAGACTCGTAGCTCATTGGGCAGAGCACATGCTTTATAAGCGTGAGGTCGTTGGTTCAACTCCAACCGGGTCCATTGATTCCTGATTCGCCATCGTATCCCAACTGGCAGAGGACGCCGTTTCAGAAACGGTGTGTTGGTGGTTCAACTCCTCCCGGTGGCATTGATTTTGGGATCATCCGGCTAATGCGTACTTGACTACCGATCATTTGTGGAAGATCGAATACCGAACACGGAGGACGAAGAAAAAGAAGCACACGAAGTAGCACCCATACGAGATTGGATTCAAGTTTCTTTCCCGCATCTGCTTCGTGATCTTCGCTTCCTTCGTCCCTTCGTGTTCGGTATTTGATTCAGCTTGTTGATGAGTAAATGGAACGGCACTGCATGGGTGAAAAAAAGTACGCGATCGCCGGATGAACCTGATTTTGATTTGGGGATGTGGCTGAGCCGGTAAGGTGCCGTCTTGAAAACGGCTGGGGCTTTCGCAGGCCTGGGGTTCGAGTCCTCCGCCTTCCGCTTTTGTGTCGGTATGCAAACTGGCAAGCACGCGGATGAATCAGGTGATCCAGGTTCAAATCCTGGGAGGGCAGCTTCATGCAGATACGCGTAGTCGAAAATAGCGAACAGGCAGCAGCTCATCACAGAATAGTGATTTGAAACATGCAAGCTCAAATGGAAAATACGTTCACCATCCGCACGCTCGTCGAGCGCTACGGCGCATCGGCTGAGTCGTTCCGCAACTGGGAACGGCAGGGCCTGCTGCAGCCTGTGCGGCGAACGCCCGGCGGTCACCGTCGCTACGGCCTCGAACACATCGAAGCTGTGGAGCGGCTGTTCAACATCCAGTGGGCCACGATGGATCCGATTATCTGACTGCGGTCGGTGGCGAATCCATCTGGCTATTCACTGAGTGAAACTGAGCCATTTCGCGAAGGCATCGATTTCAAAAACAATCGCAGGTGCCCCTCACATGTTTTTGCGCCTTTTGCGACTCCTTGCGGCCATCGCAAAAGACACGCCTCTTGCCTATAACTTAAACGTGCACTGAAACCGTACCCCTCGCCGAATCAATGGGTGAGTGTGGCGAGTTGCGATGTTGTCTTATTTGACGCTTGGAGTCTTTGATGAAGTTCTGGTTGATATTTCTGACTTTCATAGTGGCTGCGCTGATCGGAGCCGCGCGGCTGATTGGCCTTGACCTGGGCAGCCCGGCCATCGCTGCGCCCGATGCTTCAACGGATGTCGCCCCCGACTTCGCCCCCGACTTCGCCAAAACAGGTCGGCCATTTCTGGAAGCCTACTGCATCAAATGTCACAGCGGCGATCGCCCCAAAGCTGATCTGCTGCTCGATGGTTTTCGTGATACATCATCGCTCATCAAGCATCGCAAGATGTGGGAGCAGGCGCTGAAGATGATCAAGGATGGCGAGATGCCGCCCAAGAAGCCGCAGCCGGTGCTCGCCGAGGCCGAGGCGTTTGCTGCGCATATCCGAGCAATCTTTGCTCACACTGATCGCAATGCCAAGCCTGATCCCGGCCGCGTCACCATGCGTCGGCTTAATCGCGTCGAGTATCGCAACACCGTGCGCGATCTCATCGGCATCGACTTCGATCCCACCGAAGATTTTCCTTCCGATGACATCGGCCACGGCTTCGACAACATCGGCGATATGCTCACGCTGCCGCCCGTGCTGATGGAGCGATACCTCGCCGCTGCTGAATCGATCATGAGCAAAGCGATTACACCTGAGCCGCCGGCGGTGGTCAGTCGTCATCTTTCTACGCGCTGGAGCGAGCCTGCTTCATCGAAGGTGGAGCAGGTGGTGATGGATCGCGAATTTCGCCGCATGTCCAGCGATGGCAAAGAAGGCATCGAGCTTGGGCCGATCAATACGCCGTACAAATGGGAACCCGATGGCGAATATATTTTCACCACGCGCGTCTATGGCAAGAGCGGCAACGATCAGCCCGTCAAAGGCGTGATCATCATCCATGGCAAGGACATTGGCGAACTTTCCAGCGATGCGGAACTCGCCGCCATCGTCGGCAATGTCCCCAAGCCGGCCCGCATCCTGCACACCTTTGAAGTCAAAGGTACGGATCGCAAGAGCGCGCAGTTAATCGAAGTGAACGTGCCCGCGATGCCTGATCGTCATCGCATGCTCGTCGGCCTCATTAAGCCGGCGCAGGATCAACCTGCTGCTTCGCTTTTTGTCGAATACCTCGCGCTCAAAGGCCCACTCGATTCACGGCCAGCCTCACACCGCCGACTGCTCGCAACAACTGCTGGCAAATCACAACCGGAACAGACGCGCGAGGTCATGTCGCGCTTTCTGCTTCACGCTTTTCGTCGGCCTGCATCCAACGATGAAATCGATCGCTCGGTGGCGCTCGTAGAAAAAACGATGGCGCAGGGCGACAAGTGGGAATCAGCAGTGCAACTGGCCATGCAGGCGGCGCTCTGCTCGCCCAAGTTTCTTTTCCGCGCTGAGCTTGATGATCGACCGCAGAATCCTGATGCCCGGCCGCTCGATGAATATCAACTGGCCTCGCGCATCTCTTATTTTCTCTGGTCATCAATGCCCGATGAAACGCTTCTGGACCTCGCTGGCAAAAAGCAGCTGCGCGGCAATCTCGACGCACAGGTCAAGCGAATGCTCGCCGACTCGCGCGCTTCTTCGCTCGTCGAAAATTTTGCGATGCAGTGGCTACAGATTCAACGGCTCGCATGGATCGCGCCCGATGGCAAACAGTTTCCCACCTTCAATGACAAGCTGCGCGAAGCGATGCTGACCGAGACGCAGCTTTTTGTGGAGTCTGTTTTGCGCGAGGATCGTTCGATTCTCGAACTGATCGATGCGGATTACACCTTCCTCAACGAGCCACTGGCAAAGCATTACGGCATCGCGGACACCCACGGCAACTGGATCGGGCAGAAGCCGGACAAACCGGGCGGGCAGCCGATTCGTGGCAACGACTTCGTTCGCGTCTCGTTGCAAGGTCGATCGCGTGGCGGGCTGCTGACGCAGGCGAGTATTTTGACGGTGACGTCCAACCCGACGCGTACTTCGCCGGTCAAGCGTGGCAAGTGGGTGCTTGAGCAGATTCTGGGTGCACCGCCGCCGCCTCCGCCGCCCGATGTGCCTGAGCTTGAAGTGGATGGCAAAGCGATCACCGCCGGCTCACTGCGGCAGCGGCTCGAAGAGCATCGCAAGAATGTGGCCTGTGCGAATTGTCATGCGAAGATGGACCCGATTGGTTTTGCATTAGAGAATTTCAATGCCGTGGGCGCGTTTCGCACCAAGGATGGCGAGTTCGATGTCGATGCGACTGGCGAGTTTGCCGATGGCCGCAAGTTCAGCGGGCCTGCTGATCTCAAGACGATCATCAAGGAGCGCAAGGAAGAGTTCACGCGTTGTCTGACGGAGAAGATGATGATTTACGCGCTTGGCCGAGGGCTGGAGTATTACGATCAGATGGCGGTGGATCGCGTGGTGAAAGGCGTGATGGAAAATGATTATAAGTTTTCGGTGCTGGTGACGCAGATCATTAAGAGCCAGGCGTTCGATCAGCGCCGAGGCAGCGTTGAGCATTGATGGCTGCGTGGCCCTAAATAGTTAGCCGTTCGCCGTGGCGTACGATCAATGGCCGCAAAAAAGCGCAGAAGGCGCAAAAGAAGGCAAGATGAGAGAAGAGGAATTGAGCATGATGATCGAGTGATGTACGTCGCTTTTGAACCAGAATTTTTTGCGCCTTTTGCGCTTTTTCGCGGCCATCGGCTTAGAGTTTTTTTACCGGTTCGATTTGTTCAAGGAATCTATATGAAGACCAATCTCATCTCCCGTCGCACGCTTCTTCGTGGCCTTGGTGTCGCGGTTTCTTTGCCCTGGCTTGACGCGATGGGGCCGGTGACAGCGTGGGCTGAGCGGGCCAAGCCCACGACGATCGCGCCCAACCGCATGGCATTTCTCTACGTGCCCAACGGTGTCAACATGGCTGACTGGACACCCACGACCGAAGGCAGCGATTACGAACTGCCCGCGATTCTTTCACCACTGGAAAAGCTCCGAAAGAAGACGATGATCCTCACCGGCCTGACCGCGGACAAAGCCCGCCCCAACGGCGACGGCGGCGGCGACCACGCCCGCGCACTCTCCGCATTCCTCACCGGCGCGCAACCTCGCAAGACCGATGGCACCAACATTCGCGCCGGCGTCTCCATCGATCAGGTCGCCGCCGGCCGCATCGGTGATAAGACGCGCCTCGCTTCCCTGGAGATCGGCACCGAGCAAGGCGCGATGGCGGGCAACTGCGATTCGGGTTACTCGTGTGTCTATTCCTCCACGATGGCCTGGCGCTCTGCGACGCAGCCGCTGCCTAAGGAAGTTAATCCCAAGCTCGTCTTCGAACGGCTCTTCGCCTCTGCGCCCGATGCTGATCGCACTCGCCGAGATGCGCGTCGCAAGAGTGTGCTCGATTATGTGCGCGAAGATTCCAAAGGCCTCGCCGCGAAGCTGGGTCACAGCGACAACCGCAAGCTCGATGAATATTACTCAGCGATTCGCGATATCGAACTGCGCATTGAAAGATCCGAAAAGCTTCCGCCGGTGAAGGCTCCTGATTATGCAGCTCCCACTGCAATTCCCGCCAGTTACGAGGAACACATTCGCCTGATGTGCGATCTGCTCGTGCTCGCTTTCCAGGCCGATGTCACACGCGTCTGCACCTTCGTGCTCGCTAACGAAGGCAGTAACAAACCGTATCCATTTATCAATGTTTCGGAAGGTCACCACGATCTGTCGCATCACGGCAACGATCAGGCCAAGAAGGAAAAAATCAAACAGATCAACATCTTCCACGCCACACAGCTTGCCTACCTGCTGCAAAAACTCGATGCGACTCCCGAAGGCGATGGCACGCTGCTGGATCACTCCATGATCACCTACGGCAGCGGCAACTCCGATGGCAACGCACACAACCACGACAACCTGCCAGTCCTGGTCGCAGGCACCGGCTGCGGCACGATCAAGACCGGTCGCCACATTCGCTACGCCAAGGAAACGCCGCTCAATAACCTCTGGCTCTCGCAGCTCGACCGCATGGAAGTGGACATCGACAGGCTCGGCGACAGCACCGGTACACTGCCTGATCTGATGTAAGCAAGCAGCATGCCCATAGCCGCGACTCAACGAGTCGCGGACGTGAACAGCCTGTAGGAGTGGTCATATCGCAACTGATTCATGGACTCGAAATCGCTCAAATACTGGCGATGATCGATCGATTGACAAGAACAACTGCGCTCAAGTGTGCCTCTTCATTGCGCTCACCTCCGCGACGTGTTACGTCGCGGCTCATTTTGATCTTGTGCCAGACGCAGCGATGAGTGAAGCATAAGATGATCACACTGTTGTATGAACAATCCTCAACTCAGAGGTGATGATTTGGATACGAAGCAGCTTCAATCGAAACATGAATCAGGTCTGCGATATAACGACTACGTTCGCAGCGGCACACCCGTGCAGCACGACAATTGGAAGAAGGTCTATGACCAGGCTTCGCTCACCGAAGCGCAGAAGACGCTGCTCGCCAGCTTCACGCGCAAGATCAATGTCATCGCGCTCACCGGCATCTGGTGCGGCGACTGCGTGCAGCAACTGCCGCTGATTGCCCGCATCGCAGAGGCCAACCCCAAAGCCATCGATGTGCGATACCTCGATCGCGATCTGCATCCTGACCTGCAAGCGATGCTCCGTATCAACGGCGGCAACCGCGTGCCTGTCCTGCTTTTCCTCGCTGAAGATTTCGAAGTCGTCGGCTCTTTTGGCGATCGTACGCTCAGTCGCTACCGCGCCGTCGCAGCGCGGCAGCTTGGCCCCAGTTGCCCGCTGCCCGGTGCGCCCATCGATGCGGATGAACTGGCAGCCACCGTGCAGGACTGGGTCGATCAGTTTGAACGCGTGCACCTGTTGCTGCGCCTGAGTGCAAGGCTACGGCAGAAATATGGGGATTGAGGGATTGACTGCGCGGCGGGGGAATTTCTTCGTTCGCGAAGGCGAACGGCTAAATAGGCCGATCTTGTGCATGGGATATCGTTAAGAAAATTACCATTGACGCCCCCATACCCCATTCGCTACAATAACCCGCCCTATGGCAAACGATCCCGCCATGCTTTCGAGTCTGCTTGCCGGCCTGGTCCTAGTACCGGGCATCGTCGCCGTTATTTGAGCGGCAGACCCGCACCCCAACTATCTCGGCTCAACCGGCGGCATTTCACACCCGCCTTCTCATCCAACCCTACCGATTTCGCCGATCGCAGTGGAAGAACATTTTCCACGATTGGCGCGAGTCATCGTAAACAAGAACATTGCCGCGAAAAAGCGCAAGAGACGCAAAATAGAAAAGAGTACAGGCCTGTGTATTTATCATGCAGTTCAAACTCAAATGAACATTGATTGAATTTGAGACACTGACAAACTCAGCCCAAACTTCATCCTTTTGTCTTTTGCGATTTTTGTGACTTTTCGCGGCCCATGACTTCGATCTCCCGACACCCGACACCCGAGCTTTCCCATGACTGTCCGCAAACAACTCAACGCTACTGACACCAACATCCACTCAGCCGACCACGGCCCCAAGACCGACAAATACGTCGGCATGACCGGCGCTCAGCTCTTCCACGAGATGATGCACGAGCACGGCGTCAACCACATGTTCGGCTACCCCGGCGGCGCGATCCTGCCCGTCTTCGATGCGATTCACGAATCCAAACACCTCCGCTTCATCCTCACTCGCCACGAGCAAGGCGCCGGCCACATGGCAGAAGGCTACGCCCGCGCCAGTGGTAAGCCAGGCGTCGTGCTGGTGACCAGTGGCCCCGGTGCGACTAATACGGTGACGCCGTTGCAAGATGCACTGATGGATGGCACGCCGCTGATTGTTTTCTCTGGTCAGGTGGCCACGAGCGCGATTGGTAGCGATGCGTTTCAGGAAGCTGATGTCACCGGCATCACCCGCCCTTGCACCAAGTGGAACGTGCTCGTCAAGCGCGTCGAGGATCTGCCGCGTGCTATTAATTCTGCTTTCCATATTGCCACGACCGGTCGCCCCGGCCCGGTGCTGGTCGATCTGCCTAAGGATGTGACCGCTTCGATTTTGAATCAGTCGGTGAATGCGGAGCCGCACCTGCCTGGGTATCACATCCGCGAACTGGGCACCAGTAGCGAGATCGCCCGCGCTGCTGAGATGATCAACCGCGCCAAGAAGCCGTTACTTTACGTCGGTCAAGGCGTGATTCTCTCAGGCGGCAGCGATGTGCTTCGCGCTGTCGCTGCCAAGGGCAATATCCCTGTGACCACCACGCTGCAAGGCTTGGGTTCATTCGATGAAAACGATCCGCTGGCGCTGCACATGCTGGGCATGCACGGCGCTGCCTACGCCAACTGGGCGATGCGCGATGCGGATTGCATCATCAGCGTCGGCGCTCGCTTTGATGATCGCGTGACAGGCAAGGTCAGCGCCTTTGCCCGCACTGCTCGTGAAGCAGAACGCAACGGCACCGGCGGCTTCATTCACTTTGATATTGCTCCGGAACAGATCAATAAAGCTGTGCCGGTGACGCTGGGGATTGAAGGCGATGCACGTAAGAATCTGGAACTGATTCTGCCGATGATCGAGAAGCGCGATCGCAGCGAATGGCTCGCGCAGCTCAGTGAATGGAAGAGCAAGCACCCGTTCCGTTACAAGCCTGACGCCCGGCAGTATCACCTCAAGCCTCAGGCGGTTATCGAAGAGCTCGATCGCCAGACCCAAGGCGAAGCGATCATCACCACCGGCGTGGGCCAGCATCAGATGTGGGCAGCGCAGTTCTACACGTATAAACACCCGCGCCACTGGATCACCTCCGGCGGCCTGGGCACCATGGGCTACGGTGTGCCCGCATCTATCGGCGCGAAGCTCGCCTCTGACAAATACCTGGGCGGCAAACCCGTCATCAACATCGATGGCGACGGCTCCTTCTGCATGACCTGCATGGAAATGGTCACCGCTGCCCAGTACGGCATCGCCGCAAAAACGATCATCCTCAACAACGATTTCCAAGGCATGATCAAACAGTGGCAAGACCTCTTCTACGCAGAGCGCTACAGCCATTCTGAAATGCACAACCCCGACTTCGTGAAGCTCACCGATGCCATGAACTGCAAAGGCTTCCGCGCCACCAGTGCCGAAGACCTGCCCAAAGTCATGGAAGATTTCCTGGGCCACGACGGCCCGGCTGTGCTTGACGCAATGGTCGAAAAACACGAACACGTGTACCCGATGATGCCTGCGGGCAAGACGGTCGATGACATGGTGCTGGGGAATTTTGACTGAGAAAGCATGTTCGATATTGCAGATTTCAAATTTGAGATTTGAGATTTGAGAAATTAAAAGCCCACCCACTCCTGTGGGTGGGCTTTTTTTGCATTCTCATGAACTCAATCTGGTACTGGTTCAGTAGAATCATTTACATGAAGCGAACTCTTTCATCTATCGTTTTCCTCATTCTCTTTTCTGTCTCGGTTGTGATTCACGCTGATCCGGTGAAAGTAAAAATCACCCCGGTCTTTGAAAATCTCAAGCTCACTAAGCCGCTATTGCTGACGCATGCGGGTGATGGCAGCGATCGTATTTTTGTGATCGAGCAGCCGGGGCGTGTGCTTTGGTGGGAAAACAAGCCTGAGGTGAAGGAATATAGCATCGCGCTGGATCTGCGTGCCAAGGTCGGCAGCAAAGGGTGGGAAGAGGGGCTCATCGGCATCGCGTTTCATCCCAAGTTCAAAGACAACGGCCAGGTCTTTTTGCATTACACCGCAGCAGCGGGAAAGAAAAATGTCCTCTCGCGTTTCACCTTCGACAGTGAGCGAAAGACGATCGACCCCAAGAGCGAACAGGTGATTCTCACACTCGATCAACCATTCGATAATCACAACGGCGGCATGATCGCCTTCGGCCCCGATGGATTTCTCTACATCAGCTTCGGCGACGGTGGCCAGCGCGATGATCCACTCGATAGCGCACAGAATAAGAACGTCTGGCTGGGGAAGATTCTGCGTATTGATGTGGATGTGCCTTTCGCGGCGGAGAAGCCTTACGGCATCCCGAAGGATAATCCCTTCGTCGGCGTGGCCAATACGAAGCCTGAGATTTATGCGTATGGCCTGCGCAATGTCTGGCGCTTCAGCTTCGATCGCAAGACTGGTGACCTGTGGGCAGGCGAAGTCGGCCAGGATTTGTGGGAGATGATTCTGCTGATCAAAAAGGGCGGCAACTACGGCTGGCCTGTGATGGAAGGCTCGCATAAGTTCACGAAGCAGAACGGCGTCAGCCCGAAACTCGCGGCAGGTGAGACGGTGACTGGGCCGATTGTCGAACACAATCACGCAGCTGCGAAATCGATCACTGGTGGCTACGTCTATCGCGGCAAAGCGATTCCCGAATTGGAAGGTGCGTATGTGTATGGCGATTTCCAGACTGGTCTGATGTGGTACTTCCGATTCGATGGCAAGGAAGCAACCAAGCCACAGTTCATCGGCATGACACCCGAGATCGCCAGCTTCGGCGAAGACCGCGATGGCGAAATTTATGTGTGCAATTTGAAGGGCAAGCTGTTCAAGCTGACAAAATAATCCCGCTTAGGGTAAGTGCCTGATTGCGTTGACGCAGCGTTGCCCATAAGCTTTTCTTCATGTTCAACAGGTGCCTGTGGCTGATGCAAGTCAGTCATGGGTGAAAAGGGAAGTGAGGTGCGTGGTACGGCTGATTTTGGCGTATCACCAAGCCTCCGCGGACGCGCCGCCGTGATGGGCCTGGGCGTGGCGATAAAAGTCACCACGCCTTGCGAAGTCCCGCTCAGTATGCCACTGGTTCACCTGCAATGGGTGAATTGGGAAGGCGAGCGGGAAGCCCAAAGCCGGAAGACCTGCCTGTCGAGCCCCGTTGTCCTCGCGAATGGGACACGGCGGGATCGACTGTTCAAATTCCCCTGGAACAGCGCGCTGCCGCCTATTTCATTCCCTTCGCCTGGATGTTTTTCTGTGGTTATCACAGGGGCCTTCTCCGCGCGAAACGGAGTCGAGCGAAAGGTGTCGCATCATGCGACGAAAAGTTTCTCTGGCGGCATTGGTGTTTTTCATTTCTCTGGTCACGGTGCAAAACGCACGAGCGATCACGCTTAACGAGATCGACTTTTTCATTGGCAGCGGGGCGAATCAAGCGGCCTTTGTCCTCGATTGGAACGATGGCAGGGATTCGCTCATCTGGGGCTATCAGTGGGATGGCGTCGCCACGGCTGATGATATGTTTCATGCCATCGTCGCAGCCGACCCGCGATTGTTTGCGAAAGTAGCTCAGTTCGATTTCGGTGGGACTCTTTTCGAATTCATCGTCGGCATCGGATACGACCGCGATGATGATGGCTTTGCACTTTCTGATGGCACTTTCTTTACCGATGGATTCTTTGATGGCCCGCCCAGTGATGGCGCGACGGCCACTGATCTGGATGACAGTTATGTCGAAGGTTTCAATACGGGATTCTGGGCCTTCTACGTCGCCGACGGCAATCCTTATGTAGGCGATACCTGGGATGAGTCGCAAGTGGGAACTAATGACACCATTCTGGTTGATGGCGGGTTTGTAGGTTTTAGATTTGCTCCGGGCTTTGTTGCAACGGCACCGACGCAGGAACCTGTCGCGGCAACTGCTCCGTCGCCTTCGCAAAATGGCGCGGTGCCTGAGCCTGCATCGCTGCTGATGCTGGGCATGGGTGCGTTGGCATTGGTCGTGCGCCGCCGCGCTGTGATTGAGTGATGCTTGGTGATGCGTTGCAGACGCGCACATGACATGCGTGTCATGCGTGTCATGTGTGCGCTGCAATCATTTTCTTTTTCTGTTTTGCGCCTCTTGCGACTTTTTGCGGCCAAGTATTTTTTGAAGGTTCACGGATGATCCTGCGTCGTGCTTTTACGATAGTGGAAATGCTGGTGGTGGTGGCGATCATTGCGCTGCTCATCGGCGTTGTGCTGCCGATGCTGGGCAAGTCTCGGCCGGTCGCGAGACAGGCGGTTTGTGCATCGAATCTGGCGCAGCTTTCTCATGCGTTTGCGATGCACGCTATCGATCATCAGCAGCGCTATGTGGAGTACCGCGAAGCTGTCACGACTGGCGCGACAGGGCAGCGGTGGTGGTTCGGGTTTGAGCCGACCAATAGTGTCACGATCAATCGGCCGCTCATTCACGATCAGGGCCCGCTTGGGCCTTATCTGGCGGGCATCGGTGAACGGCTCCAGTGCGGCGAGTTTCCGTATAGCGATCCGAATCACGTGCCCAAGTTCGCCAGGCCTGCTGCGAGCTATGGATACAACTGGAAACTCAGCGGCATGAAGAAAATCGGTGCCGGTGAACTGCCCGATGAAACAATTCGGCCGCAAACGCAAAGGCGATATCGCGGCAGACTCAGCGATGTCTTTCTGCTGGCTGACAGTTTATTTTTCGAGCCTAGCGGCAACCCGCTCGCCTTCTGGGAAGGGTATTATGTCGCCTGGCAAAGCAACGTGACTTCGCTCAGTGGCTACGCCCACTTTCGCCACAGCCGCAAGGCGAACGTGCTCTTTCTCGATGGCCATGTCTCCGCGCTCGCTCATGAAGGCGCGTTTCACAAAGTAGTGAAGGATGGCCCCGCGGCGAATCTGGCCAGCCCCGATGGCAGCTCGCTGATTTACGGGGACTGAAGCCAAACATCTTCGTTGATAGCAGGTCCCCTACGAGCCGCGCCCGTTAGGAAGCGGGGCTTGCTTTAAATCCTCCACTCCCTCACGGTCGTGGCTCGTGGCCTACCTACCCAAGACATCAGTTTGTCTTCTTGCGACCACTTTGAGGGGTACTCGATGTTGCTTGGACGCCACAAGCCGTCATATCTGTTGCTGATGATACGCCCCTGAATTTTGTTGTAATAGTAGTATTTTCAATGACTTAATGATTGGTCGGTGATGCTTGTGCCATTGGCATGACGGTTGTAAATACTCTCCATGCCCCTTGATCAGGGCGGAATTGATGGCGGCATGTGTGTCACGTGCAGCCGACTCGATGGGGAGAATACAAATGTCCAATCGCTTATTCAAAACCGTGGTATTACTGACCGCTTTACTCTTGACCGTCGGCTGCGGCGGCGGCGGAAAAAGCAAAAAGAAAATTCGCCTGCCACAGCCTCCGGCACCCATCGTGGTGCCACCCGCTGATAACAGCGGCGGCGAAGGTGCAGGCAGCGAGTCCACCGAAACCACCGGCAGTGAAGGTACCGGCAGTGAAGGCACTGGCAGTGAAGGTACTGGCAGCGAAGGTACTGGCAGTGAAGGTACTGGCAGTGAAGGCACTGGCAGCGAAGGTACCGGCAGCGAGGGCATCGGCAGCGAAGGTACTGGCAGCGAAGGCACTGGCAGTGAAGGTACTGGCAGCGAAGGTACTGGCAGTGAAGGCACTGGCGGCGAAGGTACTGGCAGTGAAGGTACTGGCAGCGAAGGTACTGGCAGCGAAGGCACCGGCGGCGACGACACTGACCCGTTTGCCCTGCCTGATGGCAAGATTGATCCGACGGACCCCATCTTTCCAGGTGGCGAGACGACCCCCGGCGGCAACAACGGCACCGACCACAGCGGTGGCTCGGAGAATCTTGTGCCTCAGTTCGACACCGTGGCGATGCCCGAGCCGACCACGCTGCTGACGACTCTCATCGGTGCAGGGCTACTGGGCCTGCGTCGTCAAAGGCGAAACTCGCCAGTCTGATGCAGGTAAACACCGCAAAGTAAATCCAACCCGTGAAGTACAACGGTACACGCGGAAAACAAGCCCCCATTTGATCAGCCGAAACCTGTCACGCGTGTGACAGGTTTTGGCTTTTGAGGGGTGCGCGTGCATGAAGTTGATGGCGCAGGAGCGCCTGGGGCGAAGAGCGAAGCCGCGAGCGGCTATGAATCCTTAGCGCAGCAGCCACTTCACCGCATCAGGAATCACGCTCTCCTGCTTGCCGCTGAATGTGTTCAGCGCGCTGGCCTTCTCGCCTGCTGCGAAAGCTTTCATCACGATTGTCGGCAGCTTGTCGCCTTCACCAGCCACCCACAGTTCACCCGGTGCGCTGAGCGCCATGAGGCCGGGAAGGTCGCCATACGCACTGGCGCCGGGTACGAAGTTCACATCATCCATCTCGGCGATTTTTCCAAAGCGGAAGCCTTCGGTATCGACAGCGCATCTGCGAATGAGATTGCCTGCCTGGGCGCGTGCTGCAAGAGCGATGGCGCCGCCGCCGTTGACACCGATGAGATCAACCGCATCGGGTGTGCGTTCGTGATTGTGTACAAGACTGATGGCGGCCATCACATCGTGAACACGTTTGGCGAAGAGGGGGTGGTTGTAGCCATAGGTATAGCCTGTGAATTTCATCCACGCCTGTTTGCCATCGCCGTAGCCGAAGATGGTTTGCTTGGTCGGAGGCTGCTGGCCTTCCTTGAGGTACTCGCCGGTGTAGAGCAGATCGATGGCACAGATGGAGGTGCCGGTGTCGAGAATGGCTTTGGCATCGGGGCGAAGTTTGCCATCGTTTTGCCCACCGCTTTGGTAGAGCGAAGCCTTACCATCGCGGCCGTCGATCCAGATGACGACCTTCTTATTCCAGTTCTGTTTCGGGTAGAGGAACAGGGCGGGAACGTGTTCATCTTTCTCGCGGTCGTGGAGCAGGCCGGTCATCTCAAGGACGCCATCGCGCAGGGTTTTGTTCTTGAGTTCCCACTCGACGGATTTGTGTCGCACCTGTCGTCCGATGAGCACATCCCATCCGCCGCCGACGACATACTTGTAGCGCGTCAGCGAAGCATCATCGCTTGGCTCCAATTCAGCGAGCTGTTTCACGCGATCATCCGTCATCCATTTCAGCAGTGATTTTTCGTAGTTTTCGTTGGCGTTATCACCGGTAGGCTTGGCGCGGTCGCCGGTCCAGACGGTGAGATCGCTGGCGGTTTGATATTTGAAATCGCGTTCAACCTCCGGCTTATCGTGCCCAAGTTTCAGATGCTCATTAAACCACTTGTACATCACCTGCCGCGAAGGATAGTTGTAGTTGTGGCCATACTGAAGGTAGGCGACGCAGAGCACGTGATCAGGCACGCCCATCATTTTGAAATGCTGCTGAAGCTCCGGATATCCCTTGGTCATCATCTCTTTCGTCCAGTCATTGGCAGCGGTCATGGCGACAGGGCGAGGCGAGAGCAAGGCTGCAAATTCGATGTTGCCCGTGTTGATGCGAAGGTAGGGCGCGTTCTCGCAGTTGCATCCGCCTTGCATCGCGGTGGAAACCATGACTGCGGGGAAGGCCACCTTGATGCGGTCATCGACACCCGCCAGCAGGAACGTCTGCGTCGCGCCGCCTGATGCGCCGGTGACTGCCAATCGTTCACTATCAACATCAGACAAGCTGGCGACGAAATCGAGAGCCGCGATGGAGTTGTAAGTTTGCAGGCCCATCATGTTTTGAAGATGCAGTTCAGCCTGAGGCGCGGTGTAGCCCCATTGCCCGGGCTTATCGCTGTTCATGTGTGGCCGAACACCGGGACGATGCAGCGGAAACTGCACCGAGTCCGCGTAGCCAAGCATGTCGTAATGAAACACGACGCAGCCCAGGCGGGCCAGTTGCACGCATCGCGCCTGAAGCGGACTGCGACCTGAGTCAACGGAAAACTCTTCGCCGCGCTCGACGTATTTCTTCGCGTTGCCTTCGCCTTGATCGAGGAATCTGCCATTAGGCCAGTGGCCATGCGGGCAAAGAATCCCGGGCAGTTTTCCATTGTTTTTTGCCTGCTTTTGAGCATGTTTGAGCGCATCACCCGCAGGGCGGTAGAGCGAGCCAGTGACATAATGCCCGGGATAACTTTCGAGAAAAACCTTCTCGATGGTGTAGTCGCCCATGTCGCTCTTGCTGTGCACGATGGCATTGATCGGCGTGCGCGTAGGCATCGGCCAAAGCCCCTGCGAGACGAGAATCTGCTTGCGCAAATACTCCGCGCGCGGCTGCCACTGCTGCGGTGATTCACTGGGCACAAAAGGAAAATACCCATCGAGATTTTTCAGCGCCCCTAGCCGCACATCAGCGGGAACTTCGCCCACCGGCAGCGCACGCGGCGCGGCGGAAAGAGTTGCCGTGGAAGAGAAAACAAATTGCATTGCAAGAACAGAAACGATGAAAGAAAACAGACGTGGCATCATCGCGTGGCCTCCTGCTTCAGTAGAGATCGATTGGTTCAGATCAACCAGTATGGAACAATGTGACATGATGGCACGATATGGGCGTGCCGTCCATTGCGCCAGAATCTAGGCGCCAGAATCTAGATTTTGTGGGAATCAGGCCGTGTTCTTACCGGTCGCCGTTTAGCCGCGGAGCAGAGGCTTTGCGCCGCTCCGCGCGAGCCACCGTAGGTTCAAACTGATTCGGATTAACCACGAGGCACGAAGGCACGAAGTTCGAAGACCCTGAAGCGATAATACTCTTCCTTCGTGCATTTCTTCGTGGCTTCGTGCCTTCGTGGTAAAAACAAAGTTCACCAATGATGGCGTTTTACAATGGCTTAGAAATGTGTCGTTCAATGCGCTGTCGATCATCATGCTCGATTGCACACAATAAAATTCACGCCGGCTCCACCGTCACCGTCAGCCCGCGACTGGAGAACTGCTGCTGGATCAGCTCCGCACGCTCCAGATGCGTCGTCATCAGAAGTGACACGCCCGTCTCATGCGCTTCCTTCATTTTCTCCACCGCATCCTGTGCATTGAGCGGCGTGAGCATCACGATCGTCTCCACGACGAAAAGCACTTCGTTCGAATCGTCGTTGTGCAGCAGCACGTTATAAGGCGGCAAGAGCTGCGGCGGACGCCTCGTCGGCACAGGCTTGGTCTGCACCGCAGTCGCGCTGTTGCCATCGTTGCTCTTGGATTTTTCTTGCGGGTCGGACATGAATGCTCCGTGATTCGTACTGGTGAAAGTCAGTCAACATCTGCCAAATTCGCACAGCCGATCTTGGGTGGTTGAGTGTGATTTTACTGTGTCTTCTATCACAAAGAATATCGCCCGCTCACTGCCAGGGCAAGTGATTTCTGTTTATCGCTCCATCGCGTTATGCTTTCGCCCCGCACTCAACCTAAGAACCTTGGATCATTATGTATCTATTTCCCGCCATTGATCTTCGCAACAATCAGGTCGTTCGCCTGCATCAAGGCGACTACGACAAGCAGACCACCTACGGCTCTGACCCCGTCGAACAGGCCCGCGAATTTGCCGAGGCAGGGGCAACATGGCTGCACGTGGTCGATCTCGATGGCGCTCGCACCGGCCACTTGGTCCACCTCGAAATCATTCGGCGAATCTGCAAAGAAACCAAACTTAAAGTCGAAGTCGGCGGCGGCGTGCGCAGCGAAGCCTCCATCGATGCGCTCTTCAATGCAGGCGTCACTCGCGTCGTACTAGGTACCGCCGCTTTGCAACGATGGTCATGGTTTGAAGGCCTCATGGGCAATCCGACTTATCGCGGTCGCCTGGTGCTTGGTCTCGATGCCCGCGAAGGCATGCTCGCGGTCAGCGGCTGGGAAAAAACGACGAACGTCAGTGCGATCGACATCGCGAAAAAAGTCAGCGACTGGCCCGTGGCTGCGATCGTCTATACCGACATCGCCACCGATGGCACCATGAAAGGGCCCAACATCGAAGCGACCCGCGAAATGGCCAAAGCCACACACGTCCCCATCGTCGCCAGCGGCGGCGTCGGCACCCTCGCCCACCTCAAAGAACTTCGCAAACTCCCCATCCAAGGCGCGATCATCGGCCGCTCGCTTTATGAAGGAGCGTTCACCATCAGCGATGCGCTCGAAGCCTTCGAAGGATGAAGCAGCTTTTCAGCAGTCAGCCATCAGCTATCAGCCATCAGCCATCAGCCATCAGCTTTCAGCTAACAGCTAACAGCTAACAGCCATCAACCTTTGCATGTGGACCCCAAGCCCGATGGTGAGGCTTTGCGAACCGTCGGGGTACTGCTTGTAGCTGATAGCTGATAGCTGATAGCTGATAGCTGATAGCTGACTGCTAACTGCTGAAAGCGGACCGCTGAAGTCTGCCTCCCCTCCCCGCTATCATGCCTCGCATGGCGTTTGATCCGCATGACATTCTTGCCCCCGATGGCCCCATTGCCCGCAGGCTCAGTGGGCAGTACGAAGTGCGCCCGCAGCAGATCGCCATGGTCGAAGCCGTCGCCAGCGCTCTGGCCACCGGCGGCAAACTCCTCGTCGAAGCAGGCACCGGCGTCGGCAAATCTTTCGCCTATCTTCTGCCTGCACTCGCCGCTGTCATCGGCGATCGCGCTACGCACGAAAATCTCCCATCGCAGCGGCGCAAGCGCATCGTCATCTCTACGCACACCATCGCGCTTCAGGAACAGCTCATCAGCAAGGATGTGCCGCTCTTGCGTGCCGTGGTGCCCGATGAGTTTTCCGCAGTGCTTGTGAAAGGCCGTGGCAATTATGTTTCTCGCCGTCGCTTCAAACAGGCGTCGGAAAAAGCATTCCAACTCTTTGGCGATCCGGAGCAGATGCGTTCGCTCGATGTCGCCACGACATGGATCGACAAAACCGAAGACGGCACCCTCGCATCGATGCCTCCTCTCGAAAGGCCCGGCATCTGGGAAAAGATGCAAAGCGATTCGGGCAACTGCATGGGCAAGCGGTGTCCTACTTACAAAACCTGCTTCTATCAGAATGCCCGCAGGCGAATGGAAAATGCAGATGTACTGATCACCAATCACGCGCTCTTTTTTTCTGACCTGGCGCTGCGCGCCGCAGGCGTCGGATTTCTGCCTGCGTATGACTATGTGATTCTCGACGAGGCGCACACGGTTGAAGATGTGGCCAGTGATCACTTTGGGCTGCGCACCAGCGAAGGGCAGATTCGCTTTTTGCTGAGCGGCCTGTTTCAGCCGCGTAGTGGCAAGGGATATCTGCCGACGCTTGAGAATCAGACCGATTCTGATTTTCTGGCGCGGGCCTGTGAAGCGGTGATGGATGCGGAGAAGGCGACCAATCGGCTCTTCGATGAGTTGCTCGATTATCAGCAGACACGTGGCCGCAGTAACGGCCGCATCGACGAGCCTGGTGTCGTGAACAATCACGTAAGCTCCGCGCTGCGTGTGCTGGTGCTCGCGCTAAAACTGCTCAAGGATCGAGTCGATCGTGAATCGGATCAGTTCGAACTGTCGGGCTACATCGGTCGCTGCGAAGAAGCCGCCGCCGTCGTCGCGGCGCTCATCGATCAGACGATGATCGATTGTGTTTACTGGGCGGAAACTCGCTCCAGTGGCAAGCATGGCACGCGCAGAAATATCACCCTCACCTGCTCGCCCATCGATGTCGGCCCGCTCATGCGCGCTCGCCTTTTTCAAGCCACGACAGGTCACGATGAGCCTTTGGCTGTCGTACTCACCTCGGCCACGATGGCGACTGATTCGCGCAGCAGCGAAAGCAGAAAAAATCGCAAGGCCAGTAGCGATGATGATCAGACACAGCGCTATGTGCAGGATGAAGAAATATCAGAAGAGATCGTTGATCGCCGCGATGTAGCCGGTGACAGCCGGGCCTTTGCGCACATCGCCAAACGCCTGGGCTGCGAAGATGCAACAACATTGCAACTCGGCTCTCCATTTGATTATCAAACGCAGGCGCAGCTCATTGTTGAAGCTGCGATGCCTGAGCCTGCATCGCCGAATTATTTTGACAAACTGTGCCCGAAGATTTTAGAGCACATCGATCGAAGTGATGGCGGGGCGTTTGTGCTCTTCACCAGTTTTGATTTACTTCGTCGCTGTGCACAGTGGCTGCGGCAGCCGTTGATCGAGCGGGGCATGCCGATGCTGGTGCATGGCGAAGGAGAGCAGCGCTCGCAACTCCTCGAACGATTTCGCGGTGATGCACGCAGCGTTTTGCTCGGTGCTGACAGCTTCTGGCAGGGCGTGGATGTGCGCGGGCAGTCGCTGCGCAATGTCATCATCACACGGCTGCCCTTTGCTGTGCCAGATCGGCCGCTCGTTGAAGCGCGCATGCAGCGCATCACAGCGCGCGGCGGCAACCCTTTTAGCGAATACTCATTGCCCGAGGCGATTCTGAAATTCAAGCAAGGCTTTGGCCGACTGATCCGATCGAAGGCGGACCGCGGCACGGTGGTGGTACTCGACAGCCGAATCACGACCAAGACCTACGGCCACCAGTTCATCGCCGCACTGCCGAAGCTGCCGGTAACGCGGGTGCGCAGTTGATTGAGCCGCGACTCAACGAGTCGCGGACGCCAAAGGCCTGAAGGAGAATTCTTCGCGCGATGGATCAACATCAACAACGCCACGCGACGCGATGCGATTGGTGAGGCGATTATCTTTTCTGTTCCCTGTTTCAGGCCTGAGGCGTCACGATTTATTTTGATGCACAGTGTTCGCTCACGTCCGCGACTCGTTGAGTCGCGGCTCAAAATTACTGCTTCATTGTCACATCCAAGCGCGTCGAGGTGTCAGCCTTCACTTCGATCTCGATCGACTGCTTCTCGATGCGTGACAGTTCGTGCAGCACTTCGAGCGTGTATTTCCCTGGCGGCAGGCCACGGATTTCAAATCGGCCTTCGACATCGCTGACAAAGAAGAACGGATGAGCCACTACGTGGACTCGGGCATTCATCCACGCGTGCACATCGCACTTGATGAGGATGTTTTCCTCGGGGTTCTTCATGATGATCGTTTCGCGCATGCCCTTGGCCGGCTGGCCTACGTTCTTCTCGGGATTCTTCTTGGGCATCAGGTGCACGTTGTGGAGCGTGCCGTCGCTGTTGAGTGCGATCAGCGGCTGGCCCGCCATCACACCCGCCACATGCGGGTAATAAATGCAGCCCTTTTGATCGAGCACGACCGGCGTCGTTGGCACGTCAAACTTACCGGGCACTGATTTGATCTGCACGAACGCATTCTGAAGTGTGCCATCGGTATTGACGACGAGGCTTTCGTCGAACACGTCATCCTTGTGTGCTTTTTCGCAGTAGGGATCTGATGCCATGCGAATGATGTTACGGCGAGGCCTTGCCCCATCGAGCTTGATCAGGCCCACGACGCGGGTCTTGTTGCCGTGGAGTGCTTCGCCTTCATAAGGAGCATCTCCGTCGTGCAGCACGATGTCGCTCTTGAGTTTCACCTCGGCTGCGGTGACCGGGCCGGTGATCGTCGGGCCAGCGGCGGTCTTGCTGGTATCGACAACTTCAGGCAGCTTGAACTCATCAGGCTTGGGCGGATAGACCTCCGACAGCGCGACCTGCGGCGGCTCCTTGCCCTCAAGCTTCCACAGGCTAGGCGTGTAATTGCGCATGCCTGCCGCGTAGATGTAATCGAGAATGAGCTGGCGCTGCTCGGGGCCGGTGTAGTAAAACTTTTTGTGGGCTTCGATTTTTGCTTCATCGGGGAACTGGAAGAAGAACGAATCGAGCGGCGAAGGGCCGGCCCACTGGTTGGGCATCTTCGTGCCCGGCAAAATGATCAGCGAACGCTGAAGCCATTTCTCGGCCCACTGCGGCTGAATGCGATGGACAGCGTACTTGAGATTCGGCGCAGACCAAGCCGGGCCAACGGGTGCCACAGGCGCAGCAGCGGCGGGATCATCGCCATAGTCGTCATCAGCAGCGGCAGCGGCAGGAGCAGTGGCAGGAGTAGGAGCAGTGGCAGTGGCAGGAGCGGCAGCAGGAGCAGCGGGGGCGGACGTTGGAACTGGTGCAGCGGCGGGAGGCTTGGGCTTGGCGGGCGCATCGTCGTAGTCATCGCCTGGCGCGGCGGGCGGCTGCGGCGTACCAGCGTTGGGATTTTCCAATTTCCAAAGGGCCAACAGTTTTTCTTCATCACCCAGCGCGTGACACTTGGCACAGAGGACTTGATTGAACAGTGCTTCGCCGCGCACAAAACGTTCGACTGAGATATCTGGCAAGCGCAGCGGCGGATAAGGGTACTGCACCTGATAGGCATCATGCAGGAAGCGCGCCGCACCCAGTGCGCCGTCGAAAGTCGCCAGGCGATCATCAGCAGTGGTCTGCCTGGGATCGAAGACGCGCGGCTGCGACAGATCATTGCGAAGGGCGAAGGTCTTGAGCCGATGCACCGGTACAGCGAGGGCGGGCTGTTCGCTCCAGCGATCGGTCGAAGCCTTCTGCGATTCGATCTGCCGCTGCCGATTGGTCATGGCGAGGATCGAGTTGTCGCTGATTTTCTGCTTGGGATCGGTGGCCTTTTCATTCTCGGCCAGTCGCTCGGTGATCTTGGCCATCTCGATGTCGAGATCGCGTTTGCGGGTCGCGTTCTTTTCAAGCTGTGCATCAATGGGGGCCAGAATCCTGGCGATGCGCTTGGCATCGGTCTGCGTGGCGCCAGCGAAATATTCAGCGATGCCGGTCCTGTCGTCGCCATCGAAGTGGAAGCTGGGCATGCGAACCTGGAGCCAGGGGCGAAGCGGGTGGACGTTGTCCAAAAAGTGTACGACCCAGTCCGGCTGCGTCTTGGCACCTTGGCCAATCAGACGCGGCGGGGCGTTCATGAGCCTTTCAAAGTTGCCGTTGAATTGGCCATGCTCGTTGTGAACATCGTAATACGCATGGATCGCCACCTCATTGGCATCGATGTTGTGGCAGCCATAGCAGTTGTATTTCTCTGCAATCTGACGGCCAACAGTGGCGCGAATGCCCGCATCATCAGCGACCTTTTGCAGTTCTGGATCGACCAGTGGCTTACGCACACTCGTGACGAAGGTGATGATCGCCTGCGCTTCTTCATTGGTGAGGAAGAACTTGGGCATCTTCAGCTTGTCATACGCGCGGTCGATGCCCTTGTCCATCGCTTGCCGCATGGACAGCGCTTCATCCTTGATGCCTTTGGGGTCAAGCTCGGCGACGGCTTCGGTTACGACATATTTGCCGCGATCGAAGATGCGCGTGTTGTGCAGCTTCTGCGTCGCCCACTCACGGCGGTCGCCATCGATATGTTCCCACGCCACCGCACGATTTTGCAGATGCGGATTGATCACGTGAGCGTCACCGCCGACAAAGGCTGTGATCTTCGCGGCATCAGCGCCAAGACCTTCGTGGGCGACTTTCCAGACGTGAGCCGGTTCGCGGCGACGGCGTTCTTCAGCGTGTTCGAAGTAGCCGTAGTCGAGCTTGTGCGGATCCTTGAGGCCCCAGTCATTGAGCTGCGGCGCGGAGGAGGCGGTCGCTTCGTAGCCGTTGATCTGATGGCAGGCCTGACAGTTGTAGTGCAGCACCAGTTTCTTGCCGACGAAATTCAGCTTGGCTTCAACGGGCAGTGCTTCGTTGCCGCCGAGTTTCTTCGTGAGAGCATTGAGCATTTCCGCATTGAGTTCACCCTTGACCTCGGCGATGAAATCGACGGCGGTGTAGGTGGAACCGGCGGCATCACCTGGGCGCTGCTGCTGGAGCAGGTAGGCGGTGAGGTCGAGCGCTTCCTGCTCGGAAAGGCGGAAGCTGGGCATGATGGTGTAGGAAGAATAATGCGAAGGATTTCGCAGCCAATCGTAGAGCCAGCCTTGTGCCTGCTGCGGTGTGCGGCCAGCCTGAAGCTTGGTGCCCACACCAGAAAGCTCCGGCCCACGGCGATTGAAATGCTCGCCCAGATACTGCAGCACGTAGGTGTGCTGCTGGTTGTAGGTGAGGCTTTGGTAATGTTTCAGTGCGTTTTCACTGCTGAGGCCTTCACGGCTCATCAGGTCGCCGGTGATCCACTGCTGGCCGGTCTCGTTGAGGTTGGTGTGACAGGCGACGCAGCCGACGCCGCCGTAGGCGACGGTTGAGCCGGGGGTACCCATGAACAGTTCGCGGCCGCGCTTGGCGTCGCCGAGCATTGGTTTTTCTTTTGCGGTTTTGATCTCGCCATCGATCGCAGCCAATCGCGCTTCCAGTGCGGGCTTCTCTTCCGCTTTGGTCGCTGCATCTTTGAGCTTGGCCTTGATCGATTCCGCTTCATCGCTGAGCGTATTTACCTTCGCCAGTGTCGGCACCAGCTCCGGCTGATAGCGTGCGATGCCAGCCTGCTTGAGCGCAGCCACATCAGCAGCGATCGCGGTGCGACGTTTATCAATTTCAAACTTGCGACTGCCCAGCGTTGCCTTTATCTCGCGCTCGGCCAGAAGCTTGCCATCTTCCTGCATCAGAATCGCGATGCGTTCCAGGCTCGATGGCGGAGCGCTGAGCAGATACTGCGTGATGGCGGCCACTTCAATGCGCGTGCGCAGAAGATCGACTGGTGAACTGTTGTTCTCCAGCATGAAAAAGTGAGGCATGCGCGAAGTGGGGCGGAAAGCCTTGGGCGACCAGATCCAGGTGGCGATCATGGAAGGGGAAAGTTTTTCCTTCAGATTCGACAGATTCGGGCCGACTTTCTTGAGGTCCTTGTGCTCGGCAATCTGTTCGACCGCATGGCAGTTGGCGCAGCCGACTTGGGCGAAGAGTTTGCGACCTTCGAAAACTTTCGGGGCTGATTCGCGAAGGTCGTAATGGTTGGTGTGGCACTTGGTGCAGGAGGACTGCACGTACTCCATCGCGTGCATCGGCTTTTCCCAATCGACCAGATGCACTGCATGCCAGTGATACTTGCGCTCCCAGTAAGTCTTCTGCTTCACAGCCACGCGAGCCTGCTGCGTGGCAGGATCCATATAGAGGCGCGCTTCGTGGTGGTCAGGTGCAGGCGGAGCAAACGGCGCGGGATGCGAAGGCGTGAGCAGGTTCACATCCTGACCCGATGAAAGCACGCCATGTGCACGATCGGCCTCAGAATCATCGTGCTTCTTCGCTTCGCCTTCGGCAGCCACCGGCGTCGCCGAGGCAAGCGTGATCGAGCCAGCCGGCGCACCGGCATTGACCAGCACATCTTTCTTTGGCGCTGGTGCCACTGGAGCGCTCTGTTGCTGGCGAATGCGCGAGCGCAGCGTGGCGATGTCGCCCTGATCTTTTTCATCGGTGGTCAGGAGGAAGCTGGCGATGGTCGCGCCGCTATCAACATCGACCCAGATATCGCGAGGCGTGTGAGCGGTGTGGAAGAAGCTGGTGTCTTGCCCCGAGCCTTCGTGACAGACGGAGCAGCCCATGGTTTTGAGGGGGTGGGGCGAATCAGGATCGAGGTAAAGATCCAAGCGCGGATGAGCGAGCATGACCGGGCTGGTGCTTACTGCGGCGCTGCCGCGCTCTTTGCGGACAGCGTTGAACTGTTCGATGAGAGTGTGACGGAAATAGCTTTGGAGCAGGCCAAATTCCTTGGGGCCGACGGTCTTTTTAATGAGCGATTGCAGATCGTCCATGTAGAGCAGCCGCTGCTCGTACCAAGCGCGGCGAGAGACACTTTCATTGCCCGCTGTCTGGGCGATGCGCGTCAGTTCACTGCTGAGTACTTCATGCCACTGCGTTGCCTGGGCGGCTGTCCATGTTGCCGCAGGCTTTTCGCCCAGCGCTTTGACGATGGCTAGTTCAGGCAGCGTCTTTTCGCCTGAATCGATGCGCTTGGTGTTGATGCGCATGAGCGTGTCGAATTGAACCTGACGGTAGCCGGGGCCAACCGACGCATCGCCGCCGGTGTGCGCCAGTTTTTCGATGGCGTTTTCCCAGAAGCCGATGGCGACTGCTGCATTGTCGAGGGTGTTGACATCCTGATTGTCAGCCGCGGCAAGCTGGCGCGAGAGGAAGCGAACGAGATCGCCTTCCGCAAACTCAGGCTTGTCGATATTCGTGTGACAGGTCTGACAGGCATCTGCGGTTTCAACCGTGAAGAAATTCAGATCCGTGCGCACACCAGGCACGATGACCTGTTCGATCTTCTCGCTGGGGTTGAACCAATCCACGAGGGGGGCGTTGCGACCCTTTTCGCCCAGCACACCCAAACCCGTCGGCTTGAGCTTGGCCAGTTTGTCTTCCAACGTGCGACGTTCGCGGGCCAGGTTTTCCAGGTCTTTTTTCTGATCATCTTCCGCTTTGCGATAGGCGGCAATTTCTTCTTCCTTCTTCGTCACCAGTTCGGTCGCCGCCGCCAGCGCGGCTCGCTTCTCTTCATAATCCGAAAGAATGTCGCGCAGCTTGGCGCGAAGGGCCACGGTCTGAGCACCCTCTTCGCCAAACTGAAGGCGAGCGCGCTCGATGAGCTGTTCGGTGGGAACGATCTCGCTCTTGGCGCGGGCAGCGGGAAGATCTTTCTTGATGCGCTCGGTTTGCAGATCAGCCAGTTCGCGCTCCAGGCGCACGATCGTGTCCGTGGGCAGCGCAGATCGCACTCGGCGAATCTCTTCTTCCTTTTGCCCGAGTTCCAGTTTGAGCTGATCGGTATCGACGCGCTTAATCCAATCAGCGGTGAGCACCGCCTGCCACTGCCTTGCGTCCTGCTGATATTCGCGCCAAGGCCGATTCCAGTCATCGAAAATCAGCCAGGCGGTGACAAAGAGAAAGAAAACCGAAGCTATCGCAAACAGAATATTGAGCTTGCGAATGCTGCGAAACGTTTCGGTAGGTACAGGCATGATCTAAGCACCTGATCGAGTACAGAATGGGAGCCAAAGCGGAACATAATCCCGGTCATGTGCAATGTATCGAAAGGGCGGCGAAGGGGCAAAGGCGGAAAGCGAGAAAGCGTGAAAGCGTGAAAGCGAAAAATCAGAAATGCAAACAGCGGGGTGCATGGAGGCTACGATCGCCATGCCTTTTATTTCTCGCTTTTCCTCACCGCCACTCGCCCTGAAAAACTTCCGTCGCCGGGCCGGTCATGTTGAGGTGATTGTCGCTGCGCCAGTTGAGGGTGAGGTCGCCGCCGGGCAGGTGGGCGAGGATTTTGCGATCAGTACGATCGGTCAGTGCGCCGCTGATGCAGACCGCCGAGGCACCGGTGCCGCAGGCGAGGGTGATGCCGCTGCCGCGTTCCCAGGTGCGCATGGTCACTTCGCTGCGCGAGTGAACCTGCACGAAGTGAACATTGATGCGGCGCGGAAAAAGCGCATGCTTTTCAATGAACGGGCCAACCGTTTGCAGTGGCACCTTCGCAACATCGCTGACGAAGAAGGTGACGTGGGGATTGCCCATGGAGACGCAGGTCATGCGCGGGTCCAGGCCGCAGGCTTGCGTCCAGCCGGTGTGCAGGGATGAAGGCCAATCGATGAGGCCCGCAATATTGATATCGAGATCGACAATGCGATCGAGCTTACCGATCTCTACCGGAATGTGAGCGGGCTCAAGGATCGGCTCACCCATATCGACAGTGACCTGAGCAACTTTGCCTGCGCTATCGAGGGTGTAACTGAGAGTGAGCACGCCGCGCCCGGTCTGGATGCGCATGGGGTTGGCATCGGACAGGCCGTGGTCGTGAGCGAGTTTGCAGACACAGCGGACGCCGTTGCCGCACATCTCGGATTCGGAGCCATCAGCGTTGAACATGCGCATGCGAACGTGAGCATTGACGCCCGCTTCAGGTCGCAGCACAAGGATCAGGCCGTCGCCGCCGACGCCTGTGTGGCGGTCAGCAATGATGGGGGCCAAGGCGGTGGGATTGGTGACGGTTTCGGTGAAGCCGTTGACATAGACATAGTCATTGCCGATGCCGTGCATTTTGATGAATCGCATATCGCACCTGAAAGAAATAAGGTGGGGGATTGTAGCGAGTGAAATCGAAGGACGCGGGGCGGCAAGTTTTCTTCAGACATGTGGCATGGGCAGGCCGTCGCTCTGGACGGTTTGCCCGTGGCGATATAAGAGAAACGAAAAAAAACACCACTGGCAAACCGCTCAAAGCAGCGGCCTGCCAGTGCCACACGACAGATTGCTTGGTTTGCTTGGCGCACACGCTCGACCCCGCTTGCTTTCCACCATCGGCTTCACTTGATAAGATTCGCCGCTTCAATTCATCCTGTGACCACGGAGTTTCTGACTGTGAAATCGAACGACCTACGCCCCGGCATGGCCATCCGCATGGACGGCAACCTCTACGCACTCACTCAGGTGACTCACCGCACCCCCGGCAACCTTCGCGCTTTCATTCAGATCAAGTTCAAGCGACTCAGCGACGGCGCGGTCCTCGAAAAGCGTCTGTCCAGCGGCGAGGAAATCGAGCAGGTCGATATGGACCGCCGCGATGCGGAATATCTCTACAGCGATGGCACCGGCCCGGTCTTCATGGATATGGAGAACTACGATCAGTTCAACATCGACAAAGACATCATGGGCGATGGCATGCTCTACCTCAAGCCTAATACCGTGATGACCGTCATGTGGGCGGAAGGCAAGCCGCTCTCGGTCGAACTGCCCAAGTCCGTTGACCTGGCGGTCAAGGACACTGCCCCCGGCATCAAGGGCGCCACCGCCACGAATCAAATGAAAGAAGCGGAACTGGAAACCGGCCTCAAAACCCGCGTGCCTCCCTTCATCGAAATCGGCGAGATCGTCCGCATCAGCACGACTGATGGTTCGTACCAGTCGCGCGCTTAAGAAGGCAAGTCCAGAGTCCGGAGTCCGGCCCCTGTCCCCTGTCCCCTGTCCCCTGCCCCTGCCCCCTGGTCTTTCCCGATGGCTAACGCAAAGATTGACATTCTGGGCCTGGGCGATCTGGAACTGGTGACGAATCTGTACAACCAGATCTTCAAGCCGGCGCGGGATATCGAATTCTTTCGTCGCCGCTTCAAAGGTCGATACAACGGCCTGATCATGGTCGCCTCCGTCGAAGAACGCGAGATCGGTTTTCTTCTGGGCTTCGAGCTCAAGCCCTCCGCTTTCTTCGTCTGGCTTTACGGCGTGCAGGCGGACTTTCGTCGGCAGGGCATTGCCGAACAGCTTCTGGAAGCAGCCGGCGCCTGGGCCAAGGATCAGGGGTATGCCTCGGTCCGCATGGAATGCCACAATCAGCATCGCCCGTCGCTTCACATGGCCATCAAGCAGATGTACGACATCGTTGGAATTCGCTGGGACTCCGATCGCGGTGACAATCTCGTGCTCTTCGAAAAGCTGATGGATCATTAAAAAAGGCAAAGCGGAAAGCGAGAAAGCGAGAAAGCGGCGCTCACAAGCGCGCTGCGCTTTTACATCGGCGAGGATGGTGATAGTCCGTTCAAGCTGACGCACAAAGATGGCCTGGTGACGCTCCTGGCGCGGGTGGCAAGTGAGCTAGGCTCTGTCAGAAAACTCCATCCGAGCCGCTAGGCGTAAGCCTGCGGTGCTTCGGGAGTACTAGGCGTCTTCAAACTCCGCAGGCTTACGCCTAGCGGCTCGGATAAGGCGAATCTGTTTGCCGTCAGAGGCTAGTAGTCAATGCTCTGATCTCTATAAGGTCTGATCTCTATAAGGAGGGTTCCATGCGTTGTATGTCCGTCATGTTCTTCTTCGTCTTCACTCTGATCGCCACACCCGCCAGCGCCCAGCCTGGCAAGCAGGCGACGCCGCCGGACGATGTCGTCTTTGAGCGCGATATCACCTACGGCAAAGCTGGCGAGGTCGAACTCAAACTCAACATGTCACGCCCCAAGGCTCACGATGGCAAGGCCAAGCCGATCCCGGCGATCATCATCATCCACGGCGGGGGCTGGGCCGCTGGCTCACGCGAAGGTCACAACGACCTGACCTGGGGCTTCGCCAAGCAGGGTTACCTGGCCATCACCATCAGCTATCGCTTTGCTCCTAAGTTTCTCTTCCCCGCTCAGGTCGAAGATGCCAAGTGTGCGGTGCGCTACCTGCGTGCCAATGCGAAGAAGCTCAACATCAACCCGGACGCCATCGGGGCAGTCGGGTTTAGTGCCGGGGCACATCTATCCATGCTGCTCGCCACCATGGATGAAGGCGACGGCTTGGAGGGCGATGGCGGCCACGGCGATCAGAAAAGCAAGGTGCAGGCAGCAGTCTCCTTCGTCGGCCCGACCGATTTCACCGTTGATGACCTGCCCCAGGCCAGTGTGAACATCATCAAGAACTGGCTCGGCGGCGACCTGAAGGAAAAGGCAAAGGAAGCACACTTGGCCTCACCGGTGACCTATATCAGTAAGGGCGACGCCCCCATGCTCCTATTTCAAGGCACGGCCGATCCGCTGATACCCAACACGCAGGCTTACCGCATGACCGAGGCGATGAGCAAGGCGGGCGTCAAAGGCCGTGTGGAGATGATTCTGGGCGGCGGCCACGGCTGGGGCGGGCAGGAAATGGTTCATTCCATCGAACAAATGAACAGCTTTTTTGCCCGCTGGCTCAAAGTAAAATAGTGTCGTAAGTTAATATAATTAAAGCATTAAGCGGCAATTGAAGTCTTTGAAAACAGCGGAGCACTTGCTATATTCGCAGCGATGTGTCACAATCACCGTGTCAGATATGCAGTTTCGAGCAAGTTTCAGGGTGCTCTGGTTTGACTTTCATGAGACCGTTCATCAGAATGGTCGCTAGATGTTTCTTTGTCAGGGGAGTGTTTCAATTGAGCCTTTCTGGCCTAGAGCGCATCATCGCCCCTGCGGCGAGCCTTCCTGTGAAGCCCCGTGCAATGTGGCAAATGCAGTACCATCGGGTACTTTGCTCAAGCATTTCCAATCAGGAGTTCATTGAAATTTAACATTGACGTTTGAGGTCGCTGCTTTAGTAGGCACCGCGGCAAGGGCTTTTATTGCCACTCAGACTTGGTTTGAACTAGACTAAAAGTGGTGTCGTGGGAACATTTGACTTGCGACGTGCAGGGCCTGATCCGCGAACCAGAAACAAATCTCGAAAGGAGATTTTATGAATCGTATGAAAATGGGATCGATGTTGAAGTTCGCTACGGTCATGCTGGCCGTGGTCAGCTTCGGGATGATGGGTTGCCAGAGCTCCAGCAAACAGACGCTCAGCTATGACCGCGATGGCACCAGCTACTGGGGTGCTGACGGCAGCGCCAGGAAGCCCGCCCCGGCTCCCGCTGCGGCACCCGGCAAGCCTGCCCCGGCCCCGGCTCCTGCCCCCGCCGGCATGGTCTGCAATGACCTGTACTACCCCACCGGTGACAAGGCCTCCAGTGCTGTCAAGCTCACCAAGTGCCTGCCCGCTGAGGTCTCCGTCGGTGAAGCTTTCACCTCCGAAATCCGCGTGACCAACCTCACCAGCATCGGCCTGACCGATGTGGTGGTCACCGATCAGCTCCCCGAAGGCTACGAACTCGTTTCGACCGACCCGGTCACCGAGTCGGCCAACGGCGGCAAGCTCCAGTGGCGCTTCGCCAAGCTCGATCCCCTGTCCACCAAGGTCATCAAGGTCGTCGGCAAGGCCACCAAGGTTGGCACACTGGCCAACTGTGCAACCGTCTCCTACAACACAGTCCTCTGTGTTGAGACCAAGGTTGTTCAGCCGGCGCTCGTCCTCGCCAAGACCCTCACCCCCGAAGCCCTGGCCTGTGACACGGTTGTCATGACTTTCAAAGTCACCAACTCCGGCACCGGTACTGCCAGCGATGTGACCATTTCCGACAAGCTGCCCGAAGGTCTGACGACTGTAGATGGCGCTAAGGAAGTCAACATCAAGGTCGGCACCCTCGCCGCCGGTCAGAGCAAGGATTACACCGTCGAGCTCAAGGCCGCCGGTGCAGGCAAGTATGACAACACCGCCAGCGCTATGGCAGCCGGTGGTCTCAAGGCCGAAGCCAGCGCTTCGACGGTCATCAAGAAGCCGGTCCTTACGATCGTTCAGGACTGCCCCAAGAAGGTGTTCATCGGCGGCGAAATCTGCCACGAAATCACCGTCACCAACACCGGCGACGGCGTTGCCAAGGGCGCTAAGCTCCTGACCACGCTTCCCGCCGGTGCCAGCTTCGTCAAGGCTTCCGATGGCGTGACTGCTCAAGGCAATCAGGTCGTCTGGAACCTGGGTGACATGGCCGCTGGTGCATCTAAGAAGGTCAGCGTTTGTGTCAAGCCCTCAAAGGACGGCACCTACAAGCTCGCTTCCGCCGCCAGCGCTTACTGTGCTGAGACGGTTGCTGCTACCTGCGAAACCGTGGTCGAAGGCATCCCCGCCATCCTCCTCGAAGTGGTTGACAAGGTTGACCCCGTCGCCGTCGGCGGAAACACCACCTACATCATCACTGCCACCAACCAAGGCTCAGCTATCGGTCAAGATGTGACCATCACCGCCACCCTCGAAGCCAATGCACAGTTCATCGACACCAAGCTCGATGGCGCTAACAGCGACACCACCAGCAAGGTCGAAGGCGCGGTCATCTCCTTCGCTCCGCTGGCAGAGCTGGGCGTTGGCAAGCAGGCCACCTGGTACGTCACTGTCAAGGCTGTCAAGGCCGGCGACGTTCGCTTCACCGTCAAGATGACTGAGAAGCAGCTCACCCGCTCGGTCGATGAAACCGAAGCCACCAACTTCTATGACTCGAAGTAATTCGAACATAGAAACCTGCTTCACACCTGATTATTCAGTGTGTCGAATCGGATAAAAAAACTCAGTGGCGTGATGGGTAACCATCACGCCACTTTTTCGTTAAGTGCCAAGGCATCGCAAATGCCTACTGGAACGTACCCATTGGTTTTGAGGATTGCCGTTTAGCCGCGCAGCAGAGGCTTCGCGCCGCTCCGCGAGGGCCATCCGCAAGAGCAAACACAACGTTCCACTGCGATGTTCCAGTACCATACGCTTCTTGACTCTTCTCGCATTTTGCAGACTCCGTCCCAGCCGCAAGGTCCGCCTTGCGCGTCCCCCGAGAAAGGCTCTCATTATGAAACGTTTTCTTCATCTCTCACTTGTGCTCGCAATGCTTTTCACCTTCACCGGCTGCGAATCGATGAAGTCCATCCTCGCAGGCATGGACAAGCCTTCTGCTTCCGTCACCGGTGTCAGGTTCGATTCAATAAGCCTTGATGGTATGACACTTGTCTTTGATGTCGATGTGAAGAATCCCTATGCAGCGCCGCTGCCGCTGGTCAATGTCGCCTATGGCCTCTCCAGCAAAGGCAGCAAGTTCCTCGAAGGCGCAGCCGACGTGCAAGGCTCCGTGCCCGCCAAAGGCAGCAAAACCATTCAGCTTCCCGCCAAGATCACCTTCGCCAGCCTGCTGCAATCCGTGCAAGGCGTGAAGCTCGGCTCCGTCGTGCCTTATACCGCCGAGATGGGCCTGTCGGTTGATGCACCTGCTGTGGGGCGTCTGACGCTCCCGATCAAGAAGGAAGGCGAGTTGCCCATCCCCACAGTGCCCAGCGTCGAACTGTCGAGCGTGCAGTGGAAAAGCCTGACGCTGCAAAATGCCGAGGCCGTGCTCAAGCTTAATGTGACCAACAACAACGATTTCCCCGTGGACCTTTCCAAGCTGGCTTACAACCTGTCGCTCAGCGGCACGCCCATTGTCAACACCAGCCTCGCCAAGTCCGCGAGCTTCGCTAAAGGCGGCAGCTCCACGCTGGAGATTCCCCTCGCCATCAAGCCTTCGAATCTGGGCCTTGCCGCATTCAGCATGCTCACCGGCAAAGGCGCGGGCTATAGCCTCGACGGCAACATGAACGTCGGCACACCCTTTGGCCCGATGAATCTGCCCTTTGAGCGCAAGGGCAATACGGTGTTTACGAAGTGAAATGCAAATCTGACTTTCGCTTGAGAAGCGATTTGGGTTGGGCCACCGAGACACCGAGGACACCGAGGAAGGCAATTATGCAGAGAGAAATTGCGAACTTAATGAAGTGACCGCATGTTCATGATGTTGCCGTTCTACTTGGGATGGTTTTTCTCACCGAGGGGTCATGAATCTCTTTTGCGCTTTTTGCGACTCTTTGCGGCCATGGCTTTTCGTTCGCCCAGGCCAACGGCTAATTGCGCTGATCTAGCGATCTTTATTACACTACCGCCATGTCAGAACCCACCGCACCCCCAACCTCAATACCAACAACTTCTTCATCGCCGCAAGGCAGCGTGCCCGATCTCGCCACCGAAGCTCAGCGCAATGCTGCGATGGATCAGGCCTTCGACTATCGCGGCGATGTCACCCTTGTGACCCGCGATGGTAAGACCATCGAAGGCTATATCTTCGATCGTCGCAGCAGCGGGGCAGAGCCTCACGTCCGATTGATTCCCAAGGATTCTGATGAGCGCGTGAATGTGAAGTATGCCGACATCAGCAGCCTCGCATTCTCCGGCCGCGACACCGCCGCCGGCAAAAGCTGGGAAACCTGGACACGCAAGTATCAGGAAAAGAAAGCCAAAGGCGAGGAAGCAAGCATCGAGTCAGAATCGCTGGAGTGAAGGAGCATTCCCAATTCGAGTGGAGTAGTTCGCTACGAGCCACGACCGTAAGGGAGTGGAGCTTTGGAGCGGGAACCCGCTTGCTCACGGGCGCGGCTCGTTGCGGAGGGGACGTCTTCTCATTGCTGATTCGTTTTGATTTTTGGAGCTTGTTTGAAATTTGAATTTTGTGATTTGATTATTTCCCCTACCCATGATTCATCCCATTCCCAGCTTTGAATCCTTCACGCAGCTTGCAACGCAAGGCAACCTCATTCCCGTCTTTCGCAGGGTACTCAGCGATCAGCTCACACCTGTGCTCGCTTACCGCAGGCTCGTTCGCCCTGATGCTCGCATGGCTCCATCGTTCCTCCTCGAGTCCGTCGAAGGCGGCGATCGCGTCGGTCGCTACAGCTTCATCGGCGCTCAGCCAGATGCGCAGATCATCGCCCGAGGCAACGAAATTCAGTACATCGATGCACGTGATCCTGCGAAGAATCGCACGTACACCAGCGCTGATCCGCTGCGCGAAATGGACAAGCTCACCGCCAACTGGAAACTCGTTCGCCTGAGCAATGCAGTCGCAGTCGGCGGTCGCAAGAACGATGACCTGCCCGACTTCACCGGCGGCTGGGTCGGCTTCGCCGGCTACGACACCGTCCGCTATCTCGAAGGCGAAAAACTTCTGAATCCTCCGCAGGATGATCGCGGTCTGCCCGACCTGCACATGGCGCTCTACCGTAACGTCGTCGCCTTCGACAACGTGCGCAAGACCGTGCTCATCATCACGCATGCCGTGCTCGATGATCACCCGTCGCCGCAAAAGGCCTACGACGCAGCACTCGCAGAACTCGATGACCTGCTCGCCAGAATCGAAACGCCCGCACTCGCTGATCTTCAAACTTCGCGCCCTAGGTCTCACGCCACTGTTCACGCAGAACTCTCCATCGGCGAAGTCGATCTCGATTCGCCGCCGCCTGCGCTGCCCGCCAGCAACATGGGCGCAGGCGGATATCAGAAAGCCGTCATCGCCGCCAAGGAATTCATCAAAGCGGGTGACATTTTTCAGGTCGTGCCCAGTCAGCGATTTGAAGTGCAGACCACCGCAGACCCCTTCGACATTTACCGCGCTCTGCGTGTGGTGAACCCTTCGCCTTACATGTTCTACGTGCAGATCGAAGGCGGCATGCTCATCGGCTCCAGCCCCGAAATTCTCTGCCGTGTTCACAACGGCGAAGTCTGGAATCGTCCCCTGGCAGGCACCCGCAAGCGCGGCGCAACCAAGGAAGAAGACATCGCACTCGAAAAAGAACTGCTCGCTGATCCCAAAGAAATTTGCGAGCATGTGATGCTTGTCGATCTGGGGCGTAATGATGTCGGCCGCGTCGCCAAGGCTGGCACGATTAAGACGCCGGTGATCATGGAAGTCGAGCGCTACAGCCACGTGATGCACATCAGTTCCACCGTCATCGGCAAGCTGCGCGATGGTTTTACATGTTGGGATGCGCTGCAGGCCGCGCTGCCGGTGGGCACCGTCAGCGGCGCGCCCAAGGTGCGAGCGATGCAGATCATCGATGACCTTGAGCCGACCAAGCGCGGGCCTTACGCCGGCGCTGTGGGCTACGCCGATTTCGCAGGCAACATGGACATGGCCATCGCTCTGCGCACGATGGTCGTTCAGCAGAGTGGTTCAAAGTTCAAGGTTCAAGGTTCAAAGCTGAAAGTTCAAGGTTCAGAGTTCAAGGTTCAAAGTTCAGAGTCGAAAGGCGCAGATGCGAAGGAGATGAGTCTGCACTCGACAACTGAGAACTTTGAACCCGGAACTCGCAACTTGACATCCTGGACCGTCCACATTCAAACCGGCGCAGGCATCGTCGCTGACAGTGATCCCGACAGCGAGCATGCTGAGTGCGTGAACAAAGCGGCCGCGATGGCCAAGGCGATCGATGTCGCTGAGCAGGCTTTTGGATGATGTGTGTTTGACCCAGTGTTTGACCCAGTGTTTGACCCGTGCCTGACGCCATGATTCATCACTCCACGAAATACGATGGCTCGCTCCATTACCGTTTCGCTACTTCGATCATCCATCAGACCGACACGATGATCGCCACCTATCGCAGCGTCGGCACCGCCCTCGAAAGCTACCGCGGCAACTTCCAAGGCAAGCTCAACGTGCTCACCATTCATTGGACCAACCGCCACTGGAACCTGAGCGTCGGCTGGTATCAGGACTGGGTTGGCCGTGAGCATTACGTCAACATCGCCACGCCTGCCGACTGGTCCGATGGCGTGCTGCGCTGGGTCGATCTGGATCTCGATCTGATTTACCGCGCCGATGATGGCGTGCCTCGCATTGATGATGAAGATGAGTTTGCACTGCACCGCGAGAAATTTTCTTATCCATCGCCCTTAGTGGATCAGTGCGTCAAGACGCTCGATCAGGTGAAGGCGATGATGGATCGGAAGGAGCCGCCCTTTGATGGGTTGCTCTACGATTGGCGTCCCGGCAGCGCGCTGCCGCCATTGGAGCAGGTGGCCGGGCCTGACCGATAAAAGGGAGACATGCCCACCGATCTATCGACCATTCTAAAGCTGTCCGTGCCCATGATCGTGCAGATCGGCAAGCGCACCTCCAATCTCGAAGCCATCCTCGCTCTTGGCCCCGGCGCGATCATCGAGCTCAATAAGCCTGCTGATGCCTATCTCGATCTGCTGGTCAACAACAAAACCATCGGCTCAGGCCACGCTGTGAAAGTCGGCGAAAACTTCGGCATCCGCATCGAAATCATCGGCTCCCCGCAAGAACGTGTCGAAGCGCTGGCGGGGGAATAAGTTCTGAGTTCTGAGTTCAGAGTTGCGAGTTCAAAGTTCAAAGTTCAAGGTTCAAAGTTCGCAATGCGAACAACCTTGAACCTTGAACCTTGAACCTTGAACCTTGAACCTTGAACCTTGAACTTTGAACTCATCCCTCTTCTTTCACTTTGATCTGCATCCCATCCGCAGCGACCACGCGCACCTTCGCGCCCGCTTTGATCGTGCCACTCGCTGCATAGCAATCTTCGCGCACGCCATCGATGATGCACTTGCCCACAGGGCGCAGGTCGGTGAGCGCCTGGCCGGTCTTGCCGATGAGAGCTTGGAATTTTTCTTTGTCTTGTGCGCCCGCGATGCCATATTCACCCAGGCCCGGGCGCGGTTCTGTCTTGAGAAGCATCATGCGATAGAAGGGCGTGTTGGGTAATAGCTTTAATCCCAAGGCCATCAGAAACGGAAGCGAACCTACGGTGATGATGGCGCCGATCATGCCGACGGTTTCATCGACTTTGAAGAGAAAGAAAACGCCCACGCCCAGGCAGATGAAGGAACAGACCGCGATGATGCCGCCCGAAGGCACGAAGAACTCGATGAAGAAAAGCACCAGCGCGATGGCGATAAGCAGAATGGCCCAGTTGAGATGCGCGTTGTCCATGCATTCATTATAGGAATGAAAAACCCACGCACGAAAGTGCGCGGGTTTTTGATTGGTTCACACAATCGATCACGAAACTCTATGCCTGACCTCCGACCTCCGACCTCCGACCTCTGACCTCTGACCTCTGACCTCCGACCTCTGCCCTCTGACATCTGCCCTCACCTCACTGATCAAACTGTCCATCAAACGCAATCTGCGATCGGCTGAAATCGATCTTGCGAACAAATGCTGCCGACTCCCTCGCACCATGCTCGCGATCCATTCGGCTGTCTTCCCATTCCACCGAAAGCGGCCCGGTGTAGTTGACATCATTGAGCGCCACGATGATGCGCTCAAAGTCGATGTCGCCGTGCCCGGGGCTGCGGAAGTCCCAGTACCGGCGGGGGTCTGCGAACGTCGTGTGACCACCGAAGACACCCACGCTACCGTCGCCCTTGTTCCACCACACATCTTTAATGTGGCAGTGGAAAATGCGCGGGCCAAAGGTGTAGATGAATTTCACATAGTCCACATGCTGATAGCCAAAGTGCGAAGGGTCGTAGTTAAAGCCAAAGCGTTTGTGATGCTTGACCGCTTCGAGAGCGCGCTGAGCAGTGACAATATCGAAGGCGATTTCGGTGGGATGCACTTCCAGCGCGAAGTTCACATCGACCTTATCGAAGGCATCAAGGATCGGGCCAAAGCGTTTGCCGAAGTCGTCGAAACCTTTCTGCCAATATTTCTGATCGGTGGGGGGGAAAGCATAGATGGCGTGCCACACCGATGAACCGGTGAAGCCGTTGACGACCGCCGGATGCTTGCCACCAGCCGAGGCGGGCTTGGCGTCAATAAAATTTCGGCAGGCCTGCGCGGTGAGAATCATCTTCTTGGCAGCACGCTTGCGCACCGCTTCAGGATCGCCATCGCCATAAACATCCGGCGGGAGAATCAGCTTGTGACGCTCATCAATGTTGTCGCAAATAGCTTGGCCCACCAGGTGTGCAGAAATCGAAAACGCGGTCAGGCCATGCGACTGAAGAATGTCCCAGCGGTTCTTGCAATATTTCTTGTCCTTGGCAGCTTTGTCCACCTCGAAGTGATCGCCCCAGCAGGCCAACTCGATGCCGTCGTAGCCGAACTCCTTGGCCTTGGCGCACATGGTTTCAAAAGGAAGGTCGGCCCACTGGCCGGTGAAGAGTGTGACGAATCGACCCATGAGATTGTCCTCCGTAAATGCGAAAAAAAGAGCGATAGGAATCGAACAGAAAAGACAGTTTGACGAGTGACCGACGCGATTGCAAATGCAACTCCATCCGAGCCGCGCCGCGTAAGCAAGCGATGATCGAACCGAGCCGCGAAGCGTAAGCGAGCGATGCCTTGCGCAGTACAACTCCCGTACCCTCCGCTCGCATACGCGGCGCGGCAGATGAAGAATCGACAGGTTGCTGCCGGGCGAGGTCGCGCTTGGGGAAGCAGGGCACCACGCACGCTGTGCGCAGGTAGCTCGCTGCGCGGAGGTCGATCTGCACGGCTTTGAGCCTTGAAGATCGAACCGGAGTCGCAGACTCCGTTTCTATTAAGGCAGTGCAGCGACAGCATGCAAGTTGACGCGAAAGATACGAGTGATGACTGCCTACAAACTTCGTGTCTTCGCGCCTTCGTGGTAAAAACGAATGAGATTTTTGCGGTCGTCGCTCTATGCTCCGGGGCGAAAGTCTGCTATAATAGGTGCGTCGTTCGTCCTCTCTTTTCCGTGGGGTTTTCATCGTGGTTTCTCAGTCGTTTCAATCCGGCGTCGGCGGGCTCGCCATGGCCCTACAGATGCGGCGTTTTCATATAGCCCCGGCCTTGGCCGCGGTGGTGGTGCGGTTGTTCAATTATCTGCGTCTTGCAAGTCACCCCCGGCAAGCCGGGGGCTATGTGAGCGGCCAAATGGACAAAAGTAGATACCGATCGAACGTCGAGGTAGACATGAAAACCGCATTTTCTGTAGCGGCGCGATCAAAATGGCAAACCGGGTCGACCAATATGGCAAAGTCGATCTGCGCAGCAGATGACGCTCGATGATATTCGAGCGTCTGACACAACCGATGAAGGCTCGCCACCTGGCGGCGGGCCGTTGTCGTCGCGGGCATGGGCCGCGACCTTTCAACTCATGCGACAGCCACCTTGGCCGGGTCTGCTTTCATGACGCGTTCAATCTGATGGCCTGTGTAGTCGCTGCCGTGAAGGCGGCGCATGACACGGCGAATCAGCTTCGCATCAATGGCCGTCGCACACTCAGCGGCAGCAACCTGCACGGCCACCATGACCAGCTTCGTGCAAAGGCGCAGGCCGCCCAGGCCCAGCGTGTTGGCCATGCTTGTGAGGAAGTCCAGGCCATCAGCGGTGAAGCGCACCTTGTCGCTTTCGTACATGCGGCGAATCTCATCGACGCTGTGCAGCGGATGGCGTGCAGTAGTCGATGGACACGGTGAACCGTTGCTCGATTGCCTGGCTGGTTCTGTGACGTCATAGCGCAGCGCGATGCGTGAAGTGAACTGTCCAAAGAACAGATCGACATCGCTGCACATCTCATTGACGCGGTGCGTGCCCGCCAGGATGAACGGAATCCCGCACTCGTCATGCACATCGCGGATCACTTCCAATGCTTCTGGCTTGAGCCTGTGCGCTTCATCGATAAGTATGGCCCGGCCGCTATCACGCAGATGATCGATGAGCCGCAAAACGAGCTGCTGCATCGCACAAGTCTTGCCACCTTTCACCGCTGCTGCATTGTGTAGCAACGATGCAATGCCGTAGGGGCTTGTCGCGCCTGAAACTATTCGCACGAG
>ENA-ORBV01001441-ORBV01001441.1-microbial-mat-metagenome-genome-assembly--contig:-NODE-1441-length-52818-cov-10.074420_pt1 | contig 52818 bp, 46 predicted proteins | sample MGYA00237777_ERZ505514 | MGnify/ENA primary metagenome ERZ505514 (study PRJEB26160, sample SAMN06269048) | microbial mat metagenome | isolation source: Oligotrophic lake microbial mat | place... | reverse complement strand
TCGGTGGAACGCTTCGACGCCGTCTTCGATATGATCGCATTCACTGAAGACGATGCTGCGTCGGCACTACGAGCCTTTCGCGGGCGTGTGGAGCACTTCGTCCACTGCTCGACGGTGATGACCTATGGCGTGCCTTTCCCCTTCAATGGGGTCAACATTGATGAGTCGGCACCGCTACAGGGTAGCTCTCCGTATGGCTTGGGAAAAATTGCGGCAGATCGCCTTCTGCTGAAGGCCTATGCAGAAGAGGGCTTTCCCGTCACGGTGATGAAGCCTTCGTACACGCACGGTCCGGGCAATCCACTATATCGGCAGGTTGGCGGCACAACTCGCTGGCTCAGTAGGATGCGCGAAGGCAAGCCGATCCTCTCGGCGGGTGACGGTCTAAACTATTTTCAATACCTCGCGTCGAAGGACGCGGGCTTCGGATTTGTGGGGCTTTTGGGGAAGAAGGCCTGTATCGGGCAGACTTACAATATCGTGCATCCACAGCCGCGAAGCTGGGATGAATGGCAGCGAACGGCGGCAGCTGCCATGGGGGTGGAGGCCAAGCTCGTGCATGTGGCCCAAGATACTTTGGTCGCGTTGGCCCCAGAACGCTTCAACAACATGCAATCTGGCTTTGGTCATCATCAGGTATTTCGCCATGAGAAACTGATGCGCGATGTGCCTGAATTCAATCCAACAACACCTCTCGTTGAGAGCCTGCGCGAGGTCATCGAATGGATGGACCAACACGCGTTGATTGTCGACAACGATGACTCGGATCTTGAGGATCGCATCATCGAAAGCGTTGCGAATCTGACCCGGAACTTCAACCCCGCCCCCCGCGCGTGATAGCCTCAGAAGTGAGACTGGCTCCGCTTGCGTTTCTGCGGGAGCTCTTCGAAGCAGCTGTGCTCGCGGCGCAACCCGAACACACACTCGCTCCCTTCTTGCCGGAACGCAGCAAAGGGCGGCTGATCGTGGTGGGTGCAGGGAAGGCAGCCGCCAGCATGGCGCGAGCGGTGGAAAGCCACTACGGCGACGCGGTCGAGGGCATGGTCATCACGCGCTACGGCTACGCGCAGGCGACGCGGCACATCGAAGTGGTCGAAGCGAGTCATCCGGTGCCCGATCAAGCGGGGCTCAACGCAACCCGCAAGCTCGAAGCCCTCGTCACCCACCTTCACCCGGAAGACACGGTGATTTGCCTGATTTCCGGGGGTGCTTCGGCGCTTTTGTGCGCACCCTGTCCGGGCATTTCACTAGAGGAAAAACAGGCCCTCACCGTTGCGCTCCTGCGCTCCGGTGCGCCCATCACACAGGTTAACTGCGTACGCAAAGCACTATCGAGTGTGAAGGGTGGGCGTCTCGCCGCCCGCATAGCACCGGCGAAGCTGACAACCTTGATCCTCTCGGACGTCTGCGGCGACATCCCGAGTGCCATCGGCTCTGGCCCAACGATCGCAGACGCAACCGAGACTGATCCGAGTGCGATTTTGGAACGCTATTCGATCCCAGTGAGCGATGCGGTGCGCCGAGCGCTCACGCAGAACAAGCCCGTGCCAGCGCTCCCGCCCAATCAAACCTTCCAGATCGTCGGGAGCGCGGAGCAATCTCTGAAGCGCGCGCAAGCGCACGCCGCCCGACTGGGTGTGCCCGCAGTGATCCTCTCAGACCGAATCGAAGGAGAAGCTAGGGAAGTGGGGAAGGTCCTCGGGGCCTTGGCTCAACGATCAGCCGCGCACTGCGAGCCCTTCTTAACCCCCATCGTACTGATCTCGGGCGGCGAAACGACGGTAACCCTGCGCGGAGCAGGCCGCGGAGGACCGAACACGGAATTCCTACTTTCATTGGCCTTGCAGCTCGATGGGCAACCCGGAGTGTATGCCCTGAGCTGCGATACTGACGGCGTCGATGGCAGCGAGGACAACGCCGGCGCGTTCATCACTCCTGATTCACTAGAACGCGCCAGAAAGCTCGAGCTAAACCCGGCGCTCCACCTCGAACAGAACGACACGTACAGCTTTTTTCAGAAGCTCGGCGACCTGGTGCTCACGGGCCCAACGCACACGAATGTGAACGATTTCAGGGCAATTTTGGTACTTGGCCCAGACGGCGCCGAACCATGATTCGGAAGGTGATCGCTGACCGTCTGAACGCGTTCCTACGCGCGACTTAACGCCCTGCTCTCAAGCTGATCCAAGTTGCGCACGGCGCCCTGAGCGGCGCTCGTGGTCATCATCGCATAAGCTTGCAGCGCGACCGAAACCTGACGCTCACGATCGGGTTTAAACGCACGAGGCCCCTTGGCCTGCATAGCCACCCGACGCTTTGCCAGCGTTGCTTCATCGACCGCCACTCGAATGCTGCGCGCTGGAATATCGATCTCGATCGTGTCGCCCTCTTCAATCAAGGCGATCGTACCGCCACTCGCAGCTTCAGGGGAAACATGCCCGATGCTGAGCCCGCTCGTGCCGCCACTGAAACGACCGTCCGTCACCAGGGCACACACTTTGCCGAGGCCTTTGCCCTTCAGAAAGGACGTCGGGTAGAGCATTTCCTGCATGCCTGGCCCGCCTTTGGGCCCTTCATAGACGATCACCACCACATCACCCGCTACGATTCTATCCTCCACGATGGCGTCCACTGCCGCATCTTGGGAGTGAAAAACGCGCGCCGGGCCACTGAATATCAGGCTCGAGTCATCGACGCCCGCTGTCTTCACAATGCAGCCTTCGGGCGCCAAATTGCCGTAGAGCACCGCGAGGCCACCATCCTGGCTATAAGCGTGCTCCTTCTCACGAATGCAGCCGTGTTCGGCATCCGAATCGAGCTCAGCAAAATATTTTTCTTGAGAGAATGCCAGCGTTGTTCGCACACCGCCCGGAGCCGCGAGTGCCCGGCGTTTGGCGGCCGCGCTCGTTTTCCCACTGCGCAAATCGTTCTCATCCAGTGCGGCGGTCATTGAATCGCTGTGGACGGTGTGCACGTCTTCGTGAAGCAAGCCTGCGCGCTTCAGCGCGCCCAAAATCGTGAAGATGCCGCCCGCGCGGTGGACGTCTTCCACGTGATAGTCCGAAGAAGGCGCTACTTTGCACAGGTTGGGCACCCTGCGGGACATTCGATCGATATCCTTCATCGTAAAATCAACACCGCCTTCGTGAGCGATCGCGAGCAAGTGAAGCACGGTATTCGTGGAGCCACCCATCGCGATGTCGAGCGCGATAGCATTCTCGAACGCTTCAAAGGTGGCGATGCTGCGCGGCAAGACGCTCGCGTCCCCCTGCAAATAGTGGCGACGCGCGAGATCCACAATGCGCTTGCCGGCGTTCTCGAAAAGCTCCCAGCGCAGCGCATGAGTGGCGAGCACTGTGCCGTTGCCGGGAAGTGCCAAACCGATGGCTTCATTCAAGCAGTTCATGCTGTTGGCCGTGAACATGCCCGAGCATGAGCCGCAGGTGGGGCAGGCATTCCGTTCAATCTCTAGAAGCGCCTCGTCTGAAACGCGATCATCACTCGAATAGATCATCGAATCGATGAGATCGAGTTTTCGCTTCAATGGATTCCCGTCGCGATCGTGTGTGCCGGTGCTCTTCCCGGCTTCCATCGGGCCACCCGAAACGAAAATGGTCGGGATGTTAAGCCGCATGGCTGCCATCAGCATGCCGGGCGTGATCTTGTCGCAGTTGGAAATGCAGATCAGTGCGTCGGCCACATGCGCTTGCACCATGTACTCGACACTATCGGCAATCAGGTCACGGCTGGGCAGAGAGTACAGCATACCGCCGTGGCCCATGGCGATCCCATCGTCGACCGCGATCGTATTGAACTCGACGCCCCAACCTCCAGCCGCATCCACCACCTTTTTTACGCGCTGGCCAACATCATGCAGATGCACGTGCCCAGGAACGAACTGAGTGAAGCTGTTGGCGATAGCTACGATGGGCTTCTCAAAGTCAGCGTCCGTCATTCCCGTGGCGCGCCAGAGCGCTCGAGCACCGGACATGTTACGACCCTGAGTGGTAGTGCGACTGCGAAATCCTGACATGCGGCGCGTTCTAGCATCGCACCCGTAGGTTCGGCAAAAGTGCCCCAGATTCTGGGTATGTTCCATACCAATTGGTGTTTAGGGGGAGACAGGCGCCCCTCTCGCCGTGCTCGCGCGAAGCGCGGCTCGCTCGGCGGTCTCCCCTTGCCAGTCGCTGCGCTCTGGCGGGGAGACGGAGTAAATCGAGTGACGCACGGGCACGCGGGGCAACACCTGCTGCTCTATGTGGAACCGCGGTGTCGGCCATGCGTCGCCCCAACCCCTTGGTCGGCGAGGTCTTCCAGCACCTGGGGCCAATGGGCTTGGACGGCCCGGTAGAGCACGCCCTCTTCGGGCCTTCGGCGCGCGTAGGTGTCCCGGCGAACGGTAGGCGGTAGAGCTGCATGGGCGTGTGCAGGGCGGGCCACAGCAAAGGGCCATGGCTAGATGCCAGCGGTGGCGCAGCGCGATAGCCGGCTAATTCGCTAGGTCAGGGGTGGCCGAACTGACGGACAGCGCGGCCGTGGCCAGGTCTCACCGGAGTCTGAGAGCGGCAAGCAGGTAGTGCGCTAAGACAATGATTTCGCTCAAGTTCCAGGGTTTCCAGTCTTTCGAGCGCTTCATTTAGTGGTTGGAATTGCAGCCGCCTGCGCCTGGAGTTGCTCTCAGCACTCTGGTCTGGGTGAGAACGTACAATCGTTTCAACAGGCGTTGTCCTCGACTGGCGGGCAGGCGGGCACACAGGTCGATCAGGTGGACCTGAAATCTCGATTGCCCAACAGCGTGCCGCTCGAACAGGTCGGACCTGGCGAGGTGGTCGACGGACCAGGCAGCTGCACGCGATGCCCAGTAGGTCTGGTCACGACGGATGGCCTCACCTGCACTGTGTGTCCGCTTGGCGCGTCGCCCAACGCTGCTCAGAGCTCATGCGTGAGTTGCCCAGCGGATTTTGCCATCACGCTTGCGCCCTCCTGTAACAACGTGGTGGTCCAGGTACCTGCGTCTCATCCGGGAGACGCCTGTCCGGACCAAGCATGGATCGACGTCGACGGGGTTGCCGCGACCCTCGGTTGGGGGCTTGTCGTTTCGCCAGTCCCAGGGTCATCGGCCGCAGTGTGTCCACAAACGTCGACCTCAGCCCTCGCATTTGTACCAAACAGTTCTCAAGTTTTGGTCAACGCGACGGCTAGTGGGGTACCCTGCATTCCAAGCGGGGCCATCGATCTGTGTCAGGCGATTTGCGGCTACGACGCCGGGCTAGGCTCGATGCCGCCGACCGTTTCTGGACGGATAGGCTAACGTCATCTCCTCCTTTGGCAACCACCGCTTACAGTTTGCAGATCTCTGTACCGACAACCTCAAACTGCCCTCCCTTAAGTTAAGGTGAGCTTCGTCTTGGTATGACCACGATTTGCAACCTCGGTATTTTTGGCACTTGCTGTGTCTTCCTATTGGGATGCACCTGTGAGCAGGACAGCTGCCACGGGCTAGTACCAGGAGGTACATACCGAATTACATTGCACGAATCCGCACCGACAGGTCGCGAGTACAAGTATCCGGGGCGGCGGCGTGGACGCGGCGCGTCAGGGGTCTTCGGGCGGATTTGTCCGACTCGCGAGGAGCAAAGTCAACCGCGATCCCGACGAGGCGTTGCGCGTGTCACCGGATTCTGGGATGCGCACGCGCCGCGAGGCGGGCTCCCTAGCGAATGGCCTTCGCCTTCACAGCGAACGAGGCAAGCAGCGCGATTCGCACTCGATCCGCAGGCGCTTATCGTTCGTCACGCAGGTCCAGCCCTGCTCTTCGGCGGTGAGCAGGCAGAGCCAGTCCTGGAACCGAAGCGGACTTCCGACGGAGGCGTTTGCCGCTTTCGTCAGAGTCGGGAACTGCAGCTCAACGACATGAAGCCCGAGCCCTTCGGCGGTCACGGATCGAGCTGCTTCACCTCGGCGAGGACGGGCTCAGCGACGTGAACGGGGCCGACGTGCTTCGCGACGAGGGTCAGCACCGAGCTGTCTGTTTTGCAGAAGTCGATGAGGACGTTCGCGTCGATGATCAGAAGCTCCAGTTTCAACGATTGATCCCCGCACTACTCCATCCACGAGTTCACGAGCTCGCGCATGTCATCGAGATCGAGTTCGAGAATCTCGGCCGCCTTGCCGAGAGTGATCGCGTCCTGCTCGAGTGCGCGTCGAACTAGGCGAGCGAGCCGGTCCTGCATGAAGTCGTGCCTGTCAAGACGCTCGGGCTCGTCGGCCCCCTTTTCCGCGGGTCGTCGAAAGAAGGCGTCCGGCGGTAGTCCCTCCGGCTCCACCGTGCCCGGCAAACTGCGCCCGCCATTGTTGCGCTTGTACTCGGCGTTGAACCGAATCCAGACGTTCTTCCTCTGCTCCGACGGGAGGTGGCTTGCGATTCGATAGAGGACAGAGCGGTAGCTCACTCGGAACAGCCGCTTCAGTTTGAAAACGCGATCGTACCAAGAGAGACCTGCCGCGTCGGCCAGCTCCTTTTGGAAGACGTGGTCGGGCATGAGGAAGTGAGCGGCGAAGATGTCCGCCTCCTTCTCCTCACCGTCATCTTCCTCGAGCTTGTCGACGTGGTAGGCGTCGAGGTGAAGAAGCAGGTGACCAAGCTCGTGCGCGGCGGTGAAGATCCACCGCTCGACCGAGACGCGCTCCCAGGTATTGACGACGACGGCCGGTCCACCATCTTCGTTGCCCACGGAGAGACCAAAGAAGCCATCGGTGGCAACCGCCGGGGTGAACGGAGCTGCAGGTGTTTTCGAACGAGAAGCTCCGACCACCGAAGGCTCCGAGCGCGAAGGCGAACTTTTCAAAAAGATTGGGGAGCTCACCGTCGAGCGCGATTTTTTATCAAGCGGGCTCGAGCGACGCCGCTGAAAGAACGCCGAGCCATGATTCACATTCGACCTAGCCTATCGCTGCGAAGACAATGCGAGCTGCTTGCGGTGAGCCGCTCAGGACTGAGCTATGAAAGTGTCGCGACGGATGATGAGGAGCTTTTGCTCATGAGGCGGATTGACACGATCCATTTGACTTGGCCTTTCTACGGCAGCCGCAAGGTGGCATTAGAACTTCGCAAGGAGGGAAATCTCATCAACCGCAAGCGGGTCCAACGGCTCATGCGTCTCATGGGACTTGAGTCGTTGGCTCCGAAACCCGACACGAGTAAGCCGGCGCCCGAGCATCCCGTCTACCCGTACCTGTTGCGCAATCTGGCTATTTCTAGGCCGAATCAGGTCTGGGCGGCTGACATCACCTACATTCCCATGGCGCACGGTTTTGCCTACTTGGTGGCCATCATCGATTGGTACAGTCGGAAGGTGCTGTCGTGGCGCCTTTCAAACACGATGGAGAGCAGTTTCTGCGTGGAAGCATTGCAGGAAGCGCTTGAACGCTTCAAGAAGCCAGAGATTTTCAACACAGACCAAGGCGCACAATTCACGTCCGAAGCCTTCACGAACGAGCTTAAGAACGCGAACGTCAACATCAGCATGGACGGACGTGGCCGCTACCTTGACAACATTTTTATTGAACGAGTCTGGCGCTCGCTGAAGTACGAAGAGGTCTTTCTGCATGCCTACCAAGACCTCACGGAGGCACGGCTTGGGATCGGTCGCTACTTTGAGTTTTACAACGACACTCGCCCCCACCAGGCGCTGGGCTACCAAACACCTGACGCTTTCTACCGAATGGAGCCCGCTCGTGCCGCCTGAAGCTTGGCCAGAAAACTTCGTAGCGCCCCCACAAGTTATCAATCTTCCCCTGCACCCCCTCGGCCTAGTGACCTGAACTCTTCGGTCTCTGGCTCTAATACCGCCGGCGAAGGAAAGCGCTAAGGCGTCGCGCATATGGCGAAATGCATCGGCCGATTGTCGGGCGGGTACATGCGAACGCGGGGCGCGTCTCGGGGTAACGCTGGTTGCCCCATGGCCCTCCCGATACTGCTAAGCACTACATTGGAACGAACGCGCTCATCTCTGGTACGGAGACCTGCTTCGGTGGAGGGCCTCCGAGTGTTCCTCCCTGCGGGTCTACGTCGACAGCGCGATGCTCGTCGGTAGCTACCAAACAATTCGTCTGAGCGGCCGCATCCTCCGAAAGGAGAACGTTGACCACGGTGAAGCCATCGGAGGCCTCTTGATTGCGGTTACGAGCTGGCCCGTGGAGGTGGTTTTACCAGGTCCAGGTAGGCCCACCCCGAAGTACGCCATTGTGCGGGATGCCCGGCCTGGGTGGTGGTGCGACACGGAGCCCAACTACGTCTATCTCGCTGGTCCACCCATTGCTCCACCCGCGTGGACGGGTGCCAAAGGTCCGGTGAAAGCTCGCGCTGCCGAGCTAGCACGCTGTCTCGAATAAGATACAACCTTCGCGTAGCTTACGGGCGGCTTGCTACGGCTATTTAGGATGAAGCCTGCTAAGATTGAGTCCAATGCAGCGGCCAAACACCCCCGATGTCGATTGGACGGGCGTCGAACCTGATCGATCTACCATTGCTCCCCTCGATTCCCAGTCGTTCGTGACCCGGTTGCATTTGCTCGGTGAGCGCGCCAGCAGTCTTCGGATCTTGCGCGAAGCGTTAGCACGACAACAATCCCATGACGCTCAACCTTCTCGAGATTCTAAGTCACCTTCACGATAATAAGGTTGACTTCGTGATTGTCGGTGGTGTTGCCGCTGCCCTGCATGGCAACTCACGGGTCACATTCGACCTCGACGTTGTCCCCCGGCTGACGCCAGATTCGTGGGCGGCGGCCATTGACCTCTTGTGGTCGCTCGGTGCCCGCCCCCGCATTCCGGAGCCTTTGGAACGGGTCCGTGACGTGGATCAGGTTCGCCGCTGGCGGAATGAGAAGAACATGTTAGCGCTGAATTTCCGGTCGCCGGATGGCGGTACCGAGCTTGACTTTCTTGTCAGCGAAAGTGATCGATTTGATGAGCTTCGGCAGCGAGCGGTCAAGGTTGCGGTTGATGGGCGGACATTCTTTGTAGCGTCAATCGATGACCTTATAACAATGAAAGAGCAGGCAGGCAGACCGCAGGATCTTTTAGACGTGGCTCAGCTGAGGGACATCAAGGCACGCACCACGGTCTAAGTTATTGCGGAGAATGCAGCGGGCGAAAAAGGCTAGTGCAAGGTGATTGGCAGCCGCCATCGACGGCGATTCGACCTCCTATTTGTGCCAGCGTTCACGCAAATAAGGCAACAGCGTATCGCCAAACGCATGCAATTGATCAGCGTGAGCCTGCTTGTTGTTGCCGGAAAAGCCCAAGATATGGAACGCGCCATAATCGGCCTTTGACGTGAGACGCATGTCTGGGCGCGGACCGGGAACACTCTCTGGCTTGGCCTCAATGCCAGCGCGCTCAAGCAGATATTGGGCGGTTTCCGTGGTGCTTCCGTACTCCAGAGTGTTGATCGCGGTATGCGTGATGGCGAGCAATTTCTCGCCATTCTTCGCCAGCTCTGCGAACATCGCAAACGGCTCAAGCTTGATTGGATCGAGATTGCGCTGCTGCTCGGGACCTACGAGCCCAGTGTGCAAGCCATCAGCAAGCAACACGGCATCGACCCGTTCAGCCTGCCCACTTCGCTCAAGGATCCGCCAGACAGCGCCATAACCCGCACTCCAGGCGCTCAGTGCAATCCGCTTGGGCTCGCGCGCTTGTGGGCAGAGCTTCCTTAGATTTCGACTCACATCGGCAACGAAAACCGGAAAGGAATCAGGTGCTGCGAACGCCTGATCGTAAACACCAGAACCGATCCCCAAGTTAACAATTGCCAGTGCGGAATCCAGGCCGGAACGCACCACGGCGGCCTCCAGCGCTTCGGGAGCTCCGTGGAAATGGAGCACGAGATCGTACGAGCCGTTCACCGACAAGCAGCCCGTCGGAACGCTGATCACGCGCCCGTGCTGAACTATCCGCCTGGGCTCTCCTTCACCCGGCTGGGCGATGCGCAGCGCTCGCAACGGCTGCGGGAGTTCGCGCTGTGTCGGAACCTGTGCCGCAGCATGCGCACGATGCACACGCACAACATCATCTTGACCCAACGCGGAGAGCAGGAAGCTAGCTAGCGCTAGGGCAATGATCATGGCGGGCCATTTCATGCGAGCGCGAGACTGCCACGTGACTCTGACCATGCCCACCCCCATCACACCACCAGCAGGTCCAGCATGGCCAATATCCCAAGGCAAACACCAGTCACAACACAAACAAACAGTGTGGCTAAACCGACCACTCGTCTGCGCTCGCTTCGCAAGAAGCTCTCGACGGGATCACCCTCCGCAGACATCTGCGCGAGCGCCGCCAGCAGCGATTCCCGGTTCTCACTATTCGGGCTCGCTTCAATCAGACCCGGCTTCTCTTGAGCTTTGGACTGCAGAGCCACCAGTGCACGTAGATCGGCCCCGTTCGTGAGCTGCGATATATCGCTCCAACTGTTGCTCTCTGGGTCACGGAGCCAACTCCGATGCAGTGACGTGCCGGTGATGTCCTCGGCCGAGCCTTGGTCCAAAAGCCAGAGCGCTAACGCCTCGCCGAAGGTTCGCAAAGTAGGCCAGCGTTCTGTCTTGTCCTTTCGGAGTCCCTTGGCCAAGATTTGCCAAAGCCGAGAATCCACGGTGCCGGACTCCGCCAAACTCGGAACGTCATCCTCGATAATCGATCGCAACAAAGACAGATAGTTGTCCCCATTGAAGGGGAGTCGGCCGGCGACCACTTCGTACACCATCACGCTGAAGCTCCAGGTATCGCTTGCCGCATCTACTGGTTCTCCGCGCGCTTGCTCGGGCGACATATAGTCGGGAGTTCCGAGCAGCGCTCCCGCTAAAGTGACGCGCGAGGGGCTGTCGTCCATCCGGGCAATGCCAAAATCAAGCAGCTTCGGCTGAATGCCGACTTCCTTGTCTTTCGCCAGAAAGACATTCTCTGGTTTCACGTCGCGATGAATGATTCCGTTCTCGTGGGCCGTCGCGAGCGCATGCGCAATCGGGAGCAACAACTGAATCGCTTGCTTCGCTTCTAGGCGCCCCTCGCGCACCAGAAACTCAGCCAGGTCCTCTCCACTCAGGAGCTCCATCGCAAGAAACGGATCTCCGAAGCGCGTTCGACCAAAGTCCGTCACCCGCACAATCGCCGCGTGGTCCAGGCGGGCTGCAGAGCGGGCTTCGCTCAACAAGCGATCGGCCATCTCCTTCACGTGGGCCTGCCCGATATTGATAAGCTTGATGCCTACCTGAACGTCGAGCACCCTGTTGTGCGCGACCCAAACGGTGCCCATGCCGCCCTGATCGAGAGGGCGAACCAGGACGTATTTGTCCGCGATCACTTCCCCCGCGCGATAGTGCTCAGGCAACGGAGTACTCTCCATGGACTGGCGCTCTGCCGAGGCGGGCCCAAGCCTCACCGCGCTACTATCGGTTGGATTGGACGATTCAACTACCGAACCCATGCACAGACTTCCAGCTTCCTGAACGGCGCTTGATGCGCTCGCAGCAGCTAAAAAGGGTACCGGAACACCGAGCCAAGCGCGCGAAAGTACGGCCGGCTCGGCGTGGCTCGAGCTATTTAGGTGTGATAGCTGCCGACACGAGAGCCGATGCCGTTACTTTGGCGTCGCCATCCCACGCAGGCGCTCATCCAGTTCAAGGTATCCTTTGGAGAATACAAGAACAGGCGCATTCGGAGCACCGCTCACCAATGCATCAAACCCTGCCAACTCTCCAGTAGTCAGCGTGCAGTGCGTTCTTGGGAGCGAACGACCGTCGAGCGCAGGAACTTGCCAGGTTGCCACGACGGTGTGCTCCCCAAGATCTGAACACGAAATAGCGAGGGGCGGCGTGATCGTGAATTCCTGAGCCTCACGCAGCTCATCCCAATAGCGAAACATCAGTGTGTACTTCGCGCTAATGGCTCGACTCGCGGAGCACCAGCGCTCGTTTGCCTTTTCAGGGTGAAGCGGCGCTTCGCAGAGAATGGCAGCTGAAGCCTTAGCGATGTCGGACTTGTTGCTCACCACGAACTGCTTCAGCACGGAGAGCAACTGGTCGGTTTCGGTTCTTGCTTGTTGCAACTCCTGAGCGCGCGCCTGGCTTGCTGCTTCCTTGGCGACAAACTCCTTGTCGAGCGCCGCCAACATCCCCGCGTCTTCACACTGTGCGTAGGAGTACTCGCGCCATTTCCGCGCCAGTCCAAAGTCTGCGCTGGCCAATGCCTGCCGAGCTACTTTCAAACTGTCCTGGCATTTTTCTGGGCTCTTTTTGGTGCACCCGACCAAAGATAGCAGGGCCACGCCTGTGCTAGCCCATGCAACAGCGGAACGAAACGATGGAACCAGGGGCGCACTTTTCATCACCCTGTCCGTCTATCGAAAGCACACGCCGTAAGCAAGCAAGAGCGCCCAAAAAGCGCGCTGGGTCATCTGGCCGAAGGGGGCGCTAAACCTTTTTCGATCCGCAACGTGGAATGTTCGCTAAACTGGTGAGAACTGTGGAACGCCGGAACGCTACTCGCCACGATCTTTGGATTCCGGTAACCGTTGATGGCTTGCGCGAGGGCATAGCTGTTACGCACAATGCCAGCGAGAATGGCCTACTGATCGTCGCGGCAAGCCAAGTGCAGATTGGAGCTCGTGTCACCGTGACCCTGCGAAACGTGCCCGGGCTGTCGCCCAATCCTCTGGTGGTATCGGGATGCGTCGTGCGTACCGGTTCCAACACCGATGACCCCGAGGGCCTGTGGCCGTTTGCGATGGCAGTGGAACTTGACACCACCTTGCCCGATCTGGAAAAACTGGTGCAGTCAGTTGCGTCAGCCGGCGAAGAGTCTCGTTGAGCGCATGCCCTTGAGGCGCGCGGCACTCGGGGCCCGTCGGAAAAGGTCTTGTAAAGCCACGTAGGGCGAAGATAGCCTGGCAACCCACTTAGGACAAAGGGCTACAACATGACGATTGATCGGATATTGCTTGGCACCGGCTCCGGTGTCCTTCTCCTTGCCACCGCCTGCGCATCGGCACCGCCACCTGCCGCGCAACTCACGCAATCGAAGAGTGCTCTCAGTGCGGCTGAAGCCGTGGGCGCCAGCGGAATACCGAGGGCAGCCTTGCACCTCAAGATGTCAAAAGATCAAATCGAAACGGCTGAGGCGCTGATCGCAGATGGCGAGATGAATCAAGCGGAGCTCGTGCTCAAGCGCGCAGAAGCAGACGCCGAACTCGCGCTTTTTCTGGCGCGCGACGACAGCACACGGGCACAAGCCGTCGCGGCTAAGAAAAAACTAGAGAAGCTAAGGACCGAGCAGTGAAGGGACGGAAGAGTTCAATGAAACCAACGCTAACTTTCAACGGTTTATGCAAAATCGTCGCATTCGGGGGCCTCTTGTCCGCATGCGGCGCCGCAACGCCAAGCCAAGAGCTCATGGACGCACGCCACGCTTACGACGAGGCAAGGCAAAGCAACGCAGCCACCCTGGTCCCTGACCAACTTCTGAACGCGCGCCAAGCGCTGGAATTGGCTGAGCGAGCCCACGACGACGACGCTCAATCCTTCAATGAAAAGAGCCTTGCTTACATTGCCAATAGAAAAGCTGCACTCGCGATGGCAAAGGCTGAAATGGTAGCTTCGCAACGCGAAGTTCTAGCGCTCGACGAAGCGTACAAGGAGCTCCAGGATAAGCTTCGCACGTCTGCCCAGAAACGCGCGGCCGACACTGACCTTACCCTCCGCGAGAAACAGGAAGCGCTGAAGCGGGCCAATCAGGAGTTAGCCGAAAAGGGAACTGAGTTGAACAAGCGCCAAGCGGAAATCGAAGCCAAGAGCAAACAGCTCGCGCTGACCGCAAGCGACCTGGAGAAAGAGAAGGCGGCCAGGCTCGACGCCGAGAAACGCGCAGCCGAGGCGCTCGCGAAACTGAAAGAGATCGCCAAAATTAAGGAAGAAAAGCGTGGGCTCGTGATAACTCTCGAAGGTGCAGTGCTATTTACAACTGGAAAGACGTCACTCTTACCGTTCGCTCAGAACAAGCTCGGTCAAGTCGCCGCGGTATTGAAACAGCAAGAAGACAACAAACGCATCGTCGTTGAGGGGCACACGGATTCCGTTGGCTCTGACCAGAACAACCTGAAGCTGTCGCAGGGGCGCGCCGACAGCGTTCGGGAGTATCTTGTGACCCAAGGTATCGACCCGAAGAAGATCACCGCTCTTGGCAAAGGTGAATCGACGCCTGTTGCAGAAAATACAACGGCTGAGGGCCGTGCGAACAACCGTCGGGTCGAAATTGTTATCAACTAGTGGTAACGCGTGAGTCTAGACAGCCCCTAAGCAAGCCAAGCGCAAACGAGAGAGGGCTCCGGGAAGCGCTGCGCATTCCGCTCAGTATTTGGCTCTGGGCGGAAATTGTCGTGGTCTCGATGGCAGCGTTCTTCCTGGCAGGGCTGGCGTTGGTCGTGTGCTATCCGTTCGACAGACGGCGAGCAGTTGCTGGGAACATCGTGCGCTTGGCGTGCGTCACGGCAGTTAAGCTAAACCCCATGTGGAGGTTTGAGGTCCGCGGACACCTACCGGCCCACTTCGCTCGTAAGACAGTCCTGATGAGCAACCATTGCTCACACACCGATCCATTCTTGATTTGCCATCTCCCAATCACGATGCGTTGGCTAGCGAAGGCGAGCCTGTTCAAGATCCCTTTTCTCGGTTGGGCGATGTGGGCCGTTGGCGATATCCCCGTTCGACGCGGCGATCCGAACAGCGCGCGCAAGGCCATGTTGCGCTGCGCGTACTGGCTGAGCCAGGAGGTGGCGGTGGCCGCGTTCCCCGAGGGCACCCGTTCAGAATCTGGGGAGCTGCTGCCTTTTAAGGACGGCGCCTTCAGGCTCGCGATCGAGGCAGGTGCCGACATCTTACCCTTGGCGGTGACAGGCACCCACACCGCGCTCAGGAAGCACGACTGGAGGGCCGGTTATTCACAGGGCTGGCTTAATATAGGAACAACCATTTCAACCGCAGGAATGTCCATCGAGGATGTGCCTCATCTGCGCGACCAAGTGCGTGAGCAGATCATCAGATTGCGGGCCGAACTGCTTTCGGGAAAGCCCGCGCAGAGCCTTCACTAAGTGACGGGAGGCCCCTTTACTGATCGCCGGCTCGTGTCGCTTCCAAGCTGTGAAGTGGCGTACATTCAGGTCTCCGGCGTGTGTCCTATGAAAGCGACCGGTTGCGGCCTGCTGGTGTTCTCCGTCGCGTTAAGCACCTCACTCACCATCGCGGAAGAAGCGCGCTCAGCCGATGTTGGTGACAGTTGGTCCGCTCTACCCGGTTTGCATCGAGCACCCTTGATGGCGTTATCCAAACCGCGATTGAGTGCGGCCTTCACAACAGGCTACGGGCTCACGCTGGTGGACGATGGCAGTCATCATCGATTGCTTGCTGTGCCAGCGGTTGGGTTGGTAGCTGCGCCCTGGCTTGAATTCGCCTTGCTCGCAGACACCCGTTACGACATTCACCCGGGCGGGGACACCGGGTTCATTTCGGATCCGAAAGCTGTCGCCAAAGTTGGCGCGGAAGTCGCGCGCAACGTTCAACTTGGGGGACAGCTCGGCGTGTGGTTCCCTGGCACCGAGAAACCCGGAGACACCTTCCAAGCGGCTTCACCGGAGCTTTCTTTGTTTGGTGCTTGGACTGGGAAGCCCCTCGTTTTTTCGGCATACGCAGGTTATCGACTCGATCAAAGCAAAAACGCCGGTCGAAACGCGCCGCGCCTGAGCCAGGGGGACCGTTTGGCCCTCGGCCTCAGCGAGTTCAACGAACTTTTGGCGGGAGCCGGCGGCGCCTACGTTGTCGGGCCTTGGGTCGTGCTCGGTGAAGTCAGTGTGGATGTGCCAATGGGAAGTGGTGCTCCAGGCCTCACCGAATCACCGCTCAGGGCGTCCGGGGGCATCCGCTATCGAGCTTCTGCCCAGCTCGAGTTCGAGGGAATGTTCGACACCTCATTGAGCACACCTCCACCGGTGGGGCCCACTCGGCCACTCGTACCTGTCGAGCCCCGCATCGCCGGCCTGTTTGGGATTCGATACCGTTTCGTATCCGATCCTCCGTATGTCGCTCCGGTGACGCCAACACCGGAGGAGCCGATCGCGAAACCCAAGCCCGCACCGAAGGTCGTCGTCAAGACAAGCATCACGGTTGTCCTCCGTGGTCGCGATGGCCAGCTCCTCACGGACGCCAAGGTGCAGCTGATCACCCCCGCAGGCGAGCTACCCGTTGAGCCGGATGAACAAGGCGAGTTTCTCCTGAAGGATATTGAGGTCGGCAGTGTGACCCTGAACGCAACAGTCGCCGGTTATGTCCCCATCTCCAAAACCCTCGTGCTCGCTCGTGACCCGCTGAAGCTTGAGCTCAATCTTGAGCCGACGCTCACCGGGCAGGTGCGTGGTTTGGTGCGCTCCTTCGGTGGCGCGGCAGTGAAGGCTCGAATCAGTATTCAGCCGGGAAACCTGGAAATGAGTTCGGACGCCGATGGCACCTTTGAGCTGGATGTGGCGCCCGGCACTTACGAAGTGACCATCAATGCTGCCGGTTTTCTCGTTCAGAAGAAGAAGGTCGTCGTCGAGAAAGATGGCGTGGTCGTGATGAACGCCGATCTCGTCAAGAAATAGCCGCTGCAGGCTTCGGCCCTCCAACCGAACAGGCCTCTGGCGCTCGCAGCGTGATGTCTTACCTGCACTCACCCTGCCGTGCTCGACTCCGCGTGCGCTCCGAATCGGACATACTGAAGGTACTTCCCAGTCCATTTTTTGGATGCCGCCCCTTCGGCGCCCAGAAAGAGTGCGCTAGCATGCTTGATCAGGCAGTCCGCAATCTTTTCTCATGCTCGATGTCCAACTCCCCCAACGTCGCCCGGTCAAGAGGGAAGTGCGAGAACGCAAGCGCATCGGACGTGGTCAGCACACTAGACCCATTCGCGGTGCTCAGCTTCTGTTCGCCCTGCTCGCTTCCGTCGTGTGTGCTTTGGGCTGTGCCGGAGCCTGCGGAAGCCCCTTGGCAACGCTCAAGGATTCGCAGGGTCAGGTGAGTCGTGATTTTTCAACGCACTTGAACGCGTGGGAAATCGCGAACGTCGGCGCCACTTTCAAAGTGGGTGATGGCGTGCGAACCGGAGGTAAGTCAGGGGCATTGCTCGCCCTCGAAGACGGGAGCGAGGCTGGCCTCAAGAGCAACACTTTAGTGCGGTTCCTCGATACTCCGCCAAAATCGTCGCAGCAAGGCATCGACGTCGTGACGGGTGAAGCAACACTCACCGCCGGAACCCAGGATTTGAGCCTCTTAACCAGCGTGGGTCTCGCCCTCATCGAAGCCGGTTCAAAGGTCACGCTGCGTCGGGCAGACGACGCTGTGCGTTTCGAGGTTAACGTCGGAATCGCACGCTTCGAAACGAAAACGGGCCCTGTCGAAGTCAAGGCCGGACAAGGTGTTGAAATTGGCATCGGACAAGCTGTGCTTGAGCGCTTCGCCCTCACCCAGGAAACTCCCGAGGCGGGAACGAAAGCACCGCCCGCACCACCCACAGTTGCCGAAGAGACCACAGAAACCAGCGAAATCGGACTGAATCTCGTGGGCAACGGGGCGCGCCTCAAAGAGCCGGGGGCCAGTGATTGGATTTCCCTGAAGGCTGGCGCTCACCCTTTGAAGCCCGGTTCTTCGCTGAATCTGCCGCGGAACACCACGGCCACTGTCACCCGCGGAAAGCGCCAAGTTGTACTCCGTGGGCAGGGCCAGTTCCTGATCGCGAATGAAGGTTCCGCCTTCATTCAAACCGAGTCTGGCGTTGTCTCAGTGTCTGCTGGCAGCGGAGCCGTCTCGATCAGCGTGCCGGGTGGCACGATCACCACGAAGCTTGGGGGCCTCTCGGACCTCACCGTGAGACGAGATTCAACGGCGGTCAGCGTTCGAGTGGGCGAAGTCGAGATCAAAACGGCTTCGGGGGTCGAAACGCTACGCGGCGGCGAAGAAGCCAAGCTCTCTGCCAAGGGGGAAGTGGACGTCGGCGGCCGTGGGCCGGGCTACGCAGACATCGTGCTTGCTGCTGGCGAGTCGATAGCGATCCACGACCCCTCACCACCGACCGCCATTGGCATCAGGTTTGGAGATCGCTGCAAACAGGGCGGGGTCGTCCAATTGGTGCGTGGTACTTCGGGGGTGGCTGCGAGTTCTCGCAGCGAAACGGGCGTCGCCAATATTCTGGTCCCCGTTGGAATGCATGCCTACCGCCTCCGCTGTTTGGGGCCTGAAGGGCTGGAAGAAAACGCGGCCACGAGCGGCAGAGTGTCCGTTCGACGCAATTCGGGCACAAGCCAGCTGCCCACCAGTGCCCCACGCACTCAAGTTGAAACGGACGGGCGCAAGTACACTGTGCTCTACCAAAACCTGCTCCCCCAAATTGCCGTTCGCTGGAAGAACGCTCCGGAAGCCAAGGGCTACAAGCTAACCCTTCAAGGCGCTAGCAAGACGCAGGGCTTCACCACGTCGACGCCAAACTATTTCTTCGCTTCGGGCTCGCTTCCCGAAGGCAGCCATCAGTTGGTGTTTGAGGCGGGCACGCGGCGCTCGCGCACCACTACGGTCACGATCAGCTTCGATAACGCTGCCCCCACGGCGCGCATCACCTCCCCCCAGGATCGCAGCTTCGCTGCGGGGGCGAGCGTTGAGGTGTCAGGTGTCGCGCTTCCGGGTTGGACGGTTGCCGTGGGCGGGCAAGCACTCAACATGGATAGCCAAAATCGATTCTCCGGTACCGTGACAACACCGGGGGACCTCCACGCCTTCGCCATTCGCTTTGCACACCCTTCGCGTGGAGTGCAGTACTACCTTCGGAGGTCTGCGCAATGACGACCAGCGCGCCACCGCAACAACAAGACGAGCTGCTCGGCCAGCTTGTCATGGGGCGTTACCGGATCGTGCGACCTCTCGGGCGCGGCGGCATGGGCGTTGTGTACCTGGCCCGGCTGGAGGGAGCGGCGGGGTTTTCAAGGCCTGTCGTGATCAAGCGCATCGTTCCGGATCTCACGGGCGACACGACCATGTCCCAGCTATTCGTGCGCGAAGCCCGCATCCTATCGAACCTACAGAACGCCGGCATCGTGAGTGTGGTCGATTTTGGCGAGGAAAATCACGCCTATGTGATGGTTCTCGAATATGTGCACGGCTACAATTTGGGTCAGTGGCACCGTTACGTGCGGCAAACTCGAGGCCAGCTGCCGACCACCCACGCGAACCACATTATCATCAAGACGCTGGAAGCCCTGCACTTTGCGCACACGTATCGCCGACCTGACGGCTCACAACTGCGGATTATCCACCGCGATGTCTCCCCTTCAAACATTTTGCTCGACCTGCGCGGGGCGGTAAAGCTTCATGATTTCGGGATTGCTCGCACGGAAGACGCCAACGAATTTAAGACCACCGACGGCACCTTCAAGGGCAAACTAGCGTTCACACCGCCCGAGATTTTTTCAGGCGAACCGGCCTCTCCCCAGAGCGATCTCTACGCGTGCGGGGTGGTGCTCTATCAATTGCTCACATCACAAAATCCCTTTCGAGCGAAAGAAATGGGTGAAACGGTGAGCAAAGTTCTCACCTACGTGCCGCCGCCCATATCAGCCTACCGCGACGACGTGCCGGATGGGCTAGATGAGCTGGTGGCGCGCTCGCTCGCCAAGAAGCGCGAAGATCGCTTTTCGAGCGCCGCAGAATTCGCTGACGCGCTCCGTGCTCTCAATCCCCAAAAAGAAGACGACATTATTCAGGAGCTCGGACAATGCTTCGCGAAAGACTTCGCCGCCATGCCCGACGCCATGCACGTGGATTCGCTGGAAGCGCGCGACAGTTCGTGGCGTGAAGCGCAGGAAGTTTTGCCTCCCTCATCGCGGCTACCCCTGAGCTCGTGGCCCCCTGGAGCGGGCGAGTTGGCCGTTCCAGAGCCTACTCAACGCGACCGCACGGCACGGACATTCAAACCGAGTACCACGGTGCCAACCCCGCCCGTCCAGGAGCTCGCGGCACCCGCTCAACGCGGCATGCCCAAAGCCATGATGGCGGCGGTTGGGGCCGCCCTCATCTTGGCACTCGGAGCACTTGTCGTTTCACTCCTGAGGCCCCCTGCGACCGAAAAGCCTTTTCTGGTCCTGGAGGCGCCTCAAAGCGCGCCCGCTCAAGGCAACACGCAAGAGCCCGTGGCCACTCAAGCAGACCATCCGAACCTGCCGGCAAACCCCGCTCCCACTACAAGCACCCCAGAAGTTCCAACCAATCCGCTGGGGCCCAAGCTCACGAGACCCAACGCTGCCCCATCCGACGGCAAGCCCGATCCCAGAAAGCTATCGCGCACATTTGCGGCCCACCAGGGCAAGGTCCAAGGCTGCTTCAGGCAGCACGCCTCAAACGTCACAGGGCAACCACAGGTTAGCATTCGCTTCAAGGTCAGTACGAGCGGCCAAGTCCAAAGCGCAGACGTGATCCCTGCGGGCCTCGCTACGACGCCGCTTGGACAGTGCATCTTGAACGTCGCACGTGGCGTTCAATTTGGCCCGCAGAGCGAAGCGATCGTATTTGCGATTCCGATCACCGCTCGCCGGGTTGAATCGCCTTAATCGCCTTCAGGCTGCGAATCCCCGTTCTTCTTGGCCTTCTTTTCGAGATCCGGCACCACGCGCGTCACGCGTTTGTGCACCAATTCCTTGACCAGCCGCCACAGGCTTTTTTCATCCCCACACTCGGCTAACAGCCCAAGCGGAACCTGAAAGCCACCCATATCCGCCCGGCCGCCACCGTACGGTCGCCCATGCCCATCATCGCCGAAGGCATTCAGCATGAAGGCCGCCGGATCCACGCTGGCACTGCTGGTGCGCAGAGAGCCGTCGATGCGATCCTCGACAATCCCGTACACGAGCACGGTATCAATATCTTCGCGCCGCAAAATAAAATCAGCAGCCGTCGGAATCGCGTCGCGGTTCACCGCGGAGACTCGGCCCACGCCCGCCAGCGCAAAATCCCGCACCACTTCGAGATCCTCAAGCGCGCGCCCCACCGCGTCCATGGCCTCGGCAGACAGCGTGCGTCGACCGATGCGGCTCAGAGTTTCGTTGTCACAAAAGGGCTTAAGATAGGCTGCGGCGCGATGATCCGCTGCTGTTGCGAAGCCAAAATCATCGGTGTCCGTTTGGATGCCAAAGAACATCGCAGTAGCGACGGTAGCGTCCTCAATGCCGCCGTTAACGAGCGGGGAAAGGCCAGCTTCAGCATACTCGGAGTAAATGGTGCAGGTTGCACCCACGTCGTGCCGAATGTCGACAAATGGCGCCTTCGGAACCGCCGCGGGCCGATGATGATCCACAACGGTGAGCAGCTGCAGACCGTCAGGCAGCTTGAGCGAAGCCTCGCTGGCGCTCGCGTCGACCAGCGAAAGATAGCCAAACTCCTCGAGCTCAGAACCATCTTGGATCCGCCGCATCGGGACGTTAAGAAGCTTCACGAGGGCTCGGTTCTCGGAGCGAGAAATCGCCAGCGAATGAGCGATCGTGGCTGAAACACCCAGCCTTTCGCAGATGCGCCGGTGCGCGAGGGCCGCTCCAATGGAGTCCGGGTCGGGATGCCCCGCCAACAGGATGACCAAAGGCTTATCCGTTGCGGATGCCAAAACGCTCTCTAATTCATCGCGACGTTCGCGTCCCATGGTCAGTTTGCCTTTGCGCTATCACTCGTCAGCATCAGGATTCTCGGGGCGAGAGCGGTAGCCCACATTCGGTGCCCATGGAAGCCTACGGCCGGGGGAACCCTCGGGCTAAGGGTCACCCCGGTGGCGTGCAGCCCCACTGCAAGAAAATCACGCTTGACGATTGGCCGCGGCCGGGGGAGTCTTCCGCTACCGCCAGCATGACCCAGGAAGTCGTTCAAAAACGTTACCCAGCTATCTCCGAGATTTCGGGTGGTGCGGTGCGCGTGGCTTCCGTCGTAGTGGGTGTATCGCCCGGCCTCCTCGTGCTTATTAGCACGGGTGCGGCGGCCTGACTGAACTCAACCTTCAGTCTCTTGCCCCCGCACCCGAAACGGAGCGGGGGCTTTTTTCATTTGGACATGTTTTCAGAGACCTCAACAGTGTTACACGCACCTACAAAGCACAAGGAGTCCTAGCCATGGCAGCTCCCATGAAAGATCTGACAGAGGCCACTTTGGCCCAGATGAACGCCCGTGAACCGAGAGAACTCACCGGGTCACAAATCCTTTGGGAGACCTTGGTTCACCAAGGGGTAGACGTCGTGTTTGGTTACCCTGGCGGAGCCATCATGCCGGCGTATGACGCGCTCCCCGAGTATCCGATCCACCACGTTCTGGTGCGACACGAGCAAGGTGCCGCTCACATGGCGGATGGCTATGCGAGAGCTTCCGGAAAAGTTGGCGTGTGCATCGCAACCTCCGGCCCCGGCGCTACGAATCTTGTCACGGGTATCGCCACCGCGATGATGGATTCCATCCCAATGGTGGCCATCACGGGGCAAGTGCCCTCAAGCGTGATCGGGAGCGATGCCTTCCAAGAAACTGACATCACGGGAGTCACGCTGCCCATCACCAAACACACGCTCATGGCTTCCCGCCCCGAGGAAATCATGCAGGCTTTGAAGGAAGCCTTCTACATCGCGAACTCAGGGCGGCCGGGTCCAGTGCTGGTCGACATCACCAAGGATGCCCAGCAAAAGAAGTGCCTTTTCGCCTACGATCCCGCGCCTGTCCGCCTACCAGGTTATCGCCCGGGGCTTCATCCGTTGCCCCGAGAGATTGAACGCGCGTTAGAGATGATTGGTCAGGCAGAGCGCCCGATCATCTTCGCAGGTCACGGAGTGATGCGTGCGAACGCCACAGGGCTCTTGCTCGAGTTCGTCAAGAGGACCGGGATCCCAGTCGCCTCAACTCTGCTTGGGTTAGGCGGATTCCCTGCCACGCACCCAAAGAACCTCGGCATGATGGGCATGCACGGCGAGGCCTGGGTCAATCGCGCAATCCAAGAGTCCGATCTGATCATCGCGATCGGCATGCGATTCGACGATCGGGTGACCGGAAATCTCAAGACGTACGCTCAGCACGCTAAGAAAATCCATATCGAGCTCGACCCCGCTGAAATCAATAAGAACGTGAAGGTCGATCTCGCGCTCTTGGGTGACGCCCGGGAAATCCTTGGTCTGTTGGTGCCGCATGCGCGACAGAGCAAAATTGACCCGTGGATCCAGCACATCGATACGCTCAAAGGCGAATCTTCGGTGCTTGAAATTCAGCACATGCCGGATAACGGCCAATTGTTTGCGGCCCACGTGATTTTTGATCTCTGGAAGATCACCCAAGGCAAGGCCCTGGTGGTCACGGACGTGGGCCAACACCAAATGTGGGAAGCCCAATACTACAAGCACGATTACCCACGCCGGCTGCTCACTTCGGGCGGCCTCGGCACCATGGGTTTTGCGCTGCCAGCAGCCATCGGCGCGAAATTCGCGTGCCCTAAAGAGGAAGTTTGGGTGGTCGCGGGCGATGGCGGATTTCAGATGACGGCAGCTGAGCTTTCAACGATTGCCCAGGAGAATATCAAGATTAACATCGCCATTATCAACAATGGCTACCTTGGCATGGTGCGGCAGTGGCAAGAATTCTTCTACAACAAGCGCTACGTGGCCACGCCGATCAAGAGCCCAGACTTTGTGAAGTTGGCGGAAGCCCATGATTTGGTGGGCCTGCGGGCGACCACTCGCAAAGAAGCTGGAATTGCCATTGAACAAGCCCGCACCAACGAACGCACGGTTGTCGTCGATTTTCGCGTCGAGCAGGAAGATTCAGTTTACCCGATGGTGCCAGCCGGCGCGGATCTCGACGCAATGATTCGCAGGCCAGCCTGGCAGGGAACGCACAATCCCATCTACGAAACGGGAGAGGACGAATAATCATGTCTTCGGAAAGCCTCCGCACTTTTGTCGCCTACGTTGAGGACCGTCCCGGCGTTCTTAATCGGATCGCGTCGCTTTTTCGGCGCCGCAACTACAATATCGTGTCATTGAACGTGGGACGCACCCACGAGGCCGGCGTCTCGCGCATGACGTTCAGCGTCGAGGCCGACGCGGATATGGCGCACCGCATCGAAGCCAATCTCTACAAGCTCGTCAACGTCTTGAGTGTGGAAGACATTACGGACACGCCACGTGTGAGTCGCGATCTCGCCCTCATCAAAGTGAACGTGGGTCCGGATAGGCGGGCGGAAGTCTTGCAGCTCTGCGAGGTCTTCCGTGCCCGCGCTGTGGACGTAGGCCCGAAGACGTTGATCGTTGAGATCACTGGCGCCCAGGAAAAAATCGATGGCTTAGTTGCCGTGCTTGCGCCGTTTGGCATCGCGGAAATGGTCCAGACGGGCCGGGTCGCGATGACACGCGGCCCCATCGGTCAGGCCGCCGATGCACAAAGTCGATCTCGAAACGAAACCCACAGCGTTTTTGCTGCTTAGCAACCTGCTTCCCCCAGCAACCAGGATGACGATGCCTGACAAAGATCCCGCAACCTATCAAGCCGGAGATTAGCTTATGTCCACTCAGGATCGAGGGCCTCGCCGAGGCCCGGATTACGTCCGCATTTTTGACACCACGCTGCGCGATGGGGAGCAATCCCCAGGCGCCACGCTAACCTCCGATGAAAAGCTTGAGGTTGCGCGGGCACTGTCGCGGCTCGGTGTGGACGTGATCGAGGCTGGCTTTCCGGCTGCCTCTCCTGACGATTTGGGGGCTGTATCGCAGATCGCGAAAACCGTTGGCGTTGAGCCAGTTCCGGGAAGGTTTGCTTCCGAGCCGCCGATCATCTGCGCCTTGGCACGGGCCACGGAGAAAGATATCGACAAGGCCTTCGAAGCTATCCAGGGGGCAAAATGGCCAAGAATTCACACATTTCTGGCTACCTCGCCGATTCATCGCGAACACAAGCTGCGCATGACACAGGCGCAAGTTATCGACAAGACGCGCCAGATGGTTGGCTACGCCAAGCAACGTTGTCAGGATGTGGAGTTCAGCCCTGAGGACGCGGGGAGGACTGAGCCCGAGTTCTTGTATCAGGTTCTGGCAGCGGCGATCGAAGCCGGCGCCTCCACCCTCAACATCCCAGACACCGTCGGCTACACGGTCCCCGAAGAGTTCGGTGCCATGATTCGCGGCATCGTGGCGAACGTGAAAGGGATCGAGAACGTGGTTCTCTCCGTCCACTGTCACAATGATTTGGGGCTTGCCGTAGCCAATAGCCTTGCTGGCATCTCGGCAGGAGCCCGCCAAGCCGAGGTGACCATCAACGGTATCGGAGAACGCGCTGGCAATACTTCGCTTGAAGAAGTGGTGATGACGCTGCACACGCGGCACCCACTCTTCAAACTGGATACGGGCATCGATACCACGCAGCTCACCCGAACCAGCCGCTTGGTCAGCACGCGGACTGGCATCGTGGTACAGCCCAATAAAGCCATCGTCGGCGCCAACGCTTTTGCGCACGAAGCGGGCATCCATCAAGACGGCATGCTCAAGCACGAGGAAACGTATGAAATCATGCGTCCCGAAACCGTCGGTGCGGCGAAAACACTGCTGGTTCTAGGGAAACACTCCGGGCGCCACGCGTTTGCCGTGCGCCTGAAAGAGCTAGGACATCCGCTCGACGGCGAACCCCTCGATAAGGCGTTCGACCGCTTCAAGGTTCTGGCCGATAAGAAGAAACGGATCACGGATGCTGACCTCGAGGCACTGGCTGCCTCTGAGATGAGTCGCGGACCAGAGCGCTATTCGTTGTTGGGTTTGCAGGTAACCTGTGGAAATCCTGGGCTTGCGACAGCCACGGTCCGGATCAAGGGGCCTGATGGCGAGGTCCAGACCCAAGCGGCTGTGGGCACTGGGCCCGTACACGCGACGTTCATGGCGATTGATCTGGTCGTTCAGGCTCCCGCGGAGTTGTTGGAGTATTCGATCAACGCGGTGACGGAGGGCATTGATGCTCTTGGCGAAGCTTCGGTTCGCGTACGAGCGGGCGAAACAGGAACCGTGAACGCGCAGCATGGGCACGGACATGCGGCATTGGTCCATGGGCACGCTGCCGACAGCGATGTGCTCATGGCGAGCGCGAAAGCCTACCTCTCAGCCCTGAATCGCGTGCTCGCGATCGCTGCCGACCATTCGTCAGAGTCCGGAGTGGATTCTGAGGTCAGCCCCGTGGCTCGACCGACCGGGACCGCAGAATAGCAGCTCAGATGGCTTGCCGTTTCGTACAAATCTACGACACCACGCTTCGCGATGGCACGCAGCGGGAGGGCATTTCCTACACGGTGCTCGACAAGCTGCGCATTGCTCGGCGCCTGGATGCCTTGGGTGTGGCGTACATTGAGGGCGGATGGCCTGGGTCGAATCCGAAGGATGCTGAGTTCTTTCAGCGTGCTCGCGAGGAACACTTTAAGCACGCCAAGCTCACGGCATTCGGAATGACACGGCGCTCGTCCCACCCCCCCGAGGAGGATCCAAACCTGAAAGCTTTGCTGGAAGCTGCCACGCCTGTGTGCACGCTTTTCGGAAAGAGTTGGACGCTCCACGTCACAGAAGTTCTTAGAACCACGCTGGATCAAAACCTGTTGATGATCGAAGATTCTGTGCGCTTCCTCAAGAACTCGGGACGCGAGGTCATCTACGACGCCGAGCACTTCTTCGACGGCTACGCCGCAGATCCTAAGTACGCGCTTGAGACCCTCCAAGCAGCGGCACGCGGTGGCGCCTCGGCCGTCGTCCTTTGCGATACGAATGGCGGCACCTTACCTTGGCAAATTGAGGAGTTGGTACGGATCGCCATCAACAGCGTACCCACTCCTGTCGGGATCCATGCCCATAACGATGCGGGGTGTGGCGTCGCCAACAGCCTCGCCGCGGTCCGCGCTGGAGCCTTACAGGTCCAAGGCACCGTGAATGGCTACGGCGAACGCTGCGGAAACGCCAACCTCTCAGCGATTATCCCCAACCTTGAGCTCAAGCTCGGTGTGAGCTGCGTTCCGCCCGGCAAAGTCCGAGACATCAGTGAGCTTTCACGCTTCGTATCGGATGTCGCGAACCTCACCTTCGACGAACACGCCCCCTACGTGGGCAACAGCGCCTTTGCACACAAGGGAGGCGTGCACGTGGCCGCCATGCGTCGCCACCCCGACAGCTACCAACACATTACCCCTGAGCTGGTCGGCAACAGCATGCGCGTCGTCGTGAGTGAGCTCTCTGGTAAGGGCAACATCCTGAGCAAAGCCGAGGAACTCGGCTTGCAGGGCCAGTTCGGCGACGAAGGCGAAGCCCTCCAAGAGGTGAAAGACGCCGAAGCGCGCGGGCTCTCGTTTGAAAGCGCGGAGGCCTCACTCGGGCTCCTGCTTCGAAGGCGTGAGCCTGACTACGTTCCGCCCTTCTCGGTCCTCGATTATCACGTGATGGTGGGTCGACGCGCCGGCTCAAGCGAGACGTTTGCGGAAGCGACCGTTAAGTTGCGCATCGGCGACCAGGTCGTCCACACGGCAGGTGCGGGCAACGGCCCAGTGAGTGCCCTCTCGGATGCACTCTTGAAGGCGCTCACGCCGGTATTCCCGCATGTATCTGACGTGCACCTGGCAGATTACAAAGTTCGCATCCTCGACAGCAAGGCCGGCACCGAAGCCATCACGCGCGTGTTAATTGACAGCCACGACCAAGCAGGAGGTTTTAGTACTGTCGGAGCCTCACCGAATATTATCGATGCCTCGCTGGCCGCACTGGTGGACAGCCTTGAGTTTTACCTATTAAGAAGCTCACCCGAAACGAAACCAGCGAGCATTCCGGCACCCCAGGCCGGCTTAGAAGCCAGAGAAGCGGAAGCCCCATGAAAGCCAAAATCGTACTCCTGCCAGGTGATGGCATCGGCCCTGAAATCGTAGACCAAACGCGGCAAGTATTGGAAGCCGTTGCCGGCAAGTACAGCCACCAGTTCTCGTTCGAGTCTCATCTGATCGGTGGTATCGCGATCGACGAGATCAAAGAGCCGCTGGCTGATTCAACTGTCGAAGCCTGCAAAGCGGCCGATGCGGTGCTGCTCGGAGCCGTGGGTGGGCCCAAATGGGATGCGCCCGACGCAAAAGTGCGCCCCGAACAGGGCTTGCTGAAGATCCGCCGCGGCCTCGGCCTCTATGCCAATCTGCGCCCAGTGAAGAGTTATCCTGAACTCATTTCAGCGTCGCCGTTGAAGGCTGATCGCGTGAGCAACGTGAATTTGCTCGTCGTCCGAGAACTCACCGGCGGCCTCTACTTCGGCAAGCCGCAGTTTCGCGAACAAACAGCCTCAGGTTGGCGAGCGGTCGATACGCTGGAGTACAGCGAACACGAGATCCGCCGCATCCTGACGCTCGGCTTCCAGCTCGCTCAAGGCCGAAGCCGTAAACTGACCAGTGTCGACAAGGCAAACGTGCTTGAATCCTCGCGGCTCTGGCGACAAATCGCGATCGAGCTCGGCAAAGAATTTTCGGATGTGCAGTTGGAGCACCAGCTGGTCGATTCTGCAGCCATGCGGCTTGTCACTCATCCCTCAGCTTTCGATGTGCTGGTCACCGAGAACATGTTTGGGGACATCCTTTCTGACGAGGCCGCTGTCCTTACGGGCTCGCTCGGGATGCTACCGAGCGCGTCGCTCGGAGCCGGCAAGCTTGGCTTGTTTGAACCCATTCATGGTTCAGCCCCTGATATTGCGGGCAAAGGCATCGCGAATCCGCTCGGCACCATTCTGAGCGCCGCGCTACTTTTGCGTTACAGCCTTGGGTTGGAGCGTGAGGCCGTGGCTGTGGAAGCAGCCGTGGAGGGTGCGCTGAAGAGCGGTATCCGAACGCCCGATCTAGCCGACGGCGGAGCTTCCGTCTCTACCTCAGCCATGGGGCAAGCCGTGCTGGCGCGCCTGGCTTAAGCCTGTTGGCACAACATGGCTTCCCGAATAGCTCCCGTAGTTTTTGAGATCGTTCCGACGTCTATCCAGGATGGGCCGGAGCGCCTGCGCGAAGAGGCCGAGAAGGTTCGTCGCCTGTTTGAAGAGGCTGGGCTTTGGGGGCGGGTGAACTCCATCCTCATTCCGCAGCTGATTGCTGAGGAAGGCGATCGCCCCGTGGCGCTAGCCGACAAATTCGATTCGCTCGACGCCAAGCGCTATTTGTCGGAAGCCCTCCCACTTGATTACATTTTGACGCAAGTCTCCGTGTTCACGCCGGAGTCCGAGTTGCGCCAGCGAATCGCTGCTCTGCGTGCTGCAGGCGTGAATCGCGTCGTGTTTGTCGGCGTTCCGCGAGTGTTTGAGGCGGCGGATGTTGTGGGGCCCTATCCAAGCCAAGCGGTTCAGCTCTTCGAAGCGGAGCTGCCCTCACGCGGTGTGATCTTGATCCCCACACGGCCCGACGAGGGGAAACGCTTCGCTGAAAAGGCCCGCGCGGGCGCAAACTTCGGACTCACTCAGCTGTTGTTCAGCGATCACATTGTCGGGTTCTTGAAAGAGCTTTCCGCCCAACCCGAGAGGCCGGAGCTGCTGCTGTCGTTTGGTTACGTTCCTCAGCTCGAAGCCAGCCGCGGGCTCATTCGTTGGCTGATCAAGGACACAACGGCCACAGCTGTTGCTGAAATGGACGAAGTCTTGCGGCTCTCGGCGCTTCCCTTCAAGGACAAGAAGGCGCACCTGGTGTCTTTGGTGCGAAGAGTCGTCGAAGAAGTGCAGCCGCTTGGCTTCCCGCTCGGTTTGCACTTCGAGTGCCCTTACGGCCCTTCCAAGCCAGCCATGGAAGTGTTCGCGGCAGTTCTGGAAACCTGGACTGATGTGATGGGTAAAGGTTGAGCTTGCTGCCCTTTAATCCGCCGCTTCAAACCAGCGATTTGACTCCGATCAAGGCGACGATCGGCACCGCCCCAGAAGATTTCATCGTGGACGAACTTCCGCTTTATCCGGCATCGGGTAGCGGTGAACACCTCTACGTGCGTCTTCGCAAACGTGAACTTGCGACCCCTGATCTACTCAGAATTGTCTCGCGCGCCACACGCATCAAAGAACGCGACATCGGTTGCGCGGGCATGAAAGACAAACACGCCATCACCAGCCAGTGGCTCTCTTTCCCGCTTGGCTGCCCGGAGCCTTCGACCTGGGAGCTCCCAGAAACAATCGAAATTCTTGAATCCACACGTCACGGCAACAAGCTCCGCACCGGGCACCTGCTCGGGAATCGTTTCCGTATCCGCCTGCTGGGTGTGGAACCCACCGCCTACCCCCAAGCCGAGCTGATAGCGCAGCGGTTGCGTGAGGCCGGCCTCATCAACTACTTCGGAGCGCAACGCTTCGGGATCCAAGGCAGAAATCTGAGCGCCGCTCTCCATGTTCTCACTCGCCAGTCAGACGCAACTCAAACGGATCATGAGAGCCAAGTCAGGAACGGAGCTCGCCGCTTCTACGCGAAATTCAACCCCAGCGTGATCCAATCAGAGATCTTCAACCGCTACGCAAAAGAACGCCTGCTCTTGGGCAAAGACCAAATTTTTGCAGGTGAAACAGTCCGCCTGGAGGGTTCTCCGAAAACCTTCATCGTTGAAGACGTTAATGTGGAACGGCAACGCTTATTTGCGGGCGCGCTGCACTTAACCGGCCCTATTTTCGGCTCAGGTTCCAGGCTTCCGGCGGGTGAACCGGGAGAGCTGATCGTGGCGATTCTGGGAGAATTGGGCCTGACCCAGGAAGACATCAAACGCTTCGGCCGGGACGCCCGCGGCACCGTCCGAGATCTGATCATCCCCCTACCCGATCTGGAGCTCAGCGAAGAATCCGGCAGCCTCGTTCTTGCGTTCACGCTGCCTGCGGGTTCGTACGCAACTCAGCTCATCCGCGAGTTCACGCACGGTGAGTTTCTTTCCGGCCAACGCGCACCCCACGCCACGCCGAGCACAGAATCAGAGCAACAACCCTAGAACAATCCGCAACACCGGGCCCGCAATGTATCCAAAGAGATTCCAGGCGACAAACAAGCCCAGCATGCCGGCCATGGGAACTTCGTAGAACCAATCGATCAAGCGGCCTAAACTCTTCGGCCAAAACCCCTGAACAACACCCGCACCATCGAGTGGCGGCACCGGCATTAAATTAAACACGCCGAGCATCGCGTTGAGATTCATGAGAATGCTCAGCGCCATCGCCACAGCGCCCCGCGCCGAAGTGCTTTCAACCCCGGGCGGCAGAGCGACCATTTTCGTAAACTCAAGTTCGCCTGGGAGCGGGAGTACAAATACCCCGGCTGCTAGGAGAAGCTTGAGCGAGATGAGCGCGACGCCCGACAGCAGAAAATTGGTAGCCGGGCCGGCCAGCGACATTAGACCCTGTTTCAACGGATTCCTCCGACCCCAGGCGGAATCAAACGGAACGGATGCCCACCCAATCATCCAGCCGCCCGTGATGTACGAGATGATCGGAACGACCAGCATCCCGAACGGTGAGCGCTGAATATGCGGCATGGGATCCAGGCTCATGACGCCGCCTGCATAAGCAGTTGGATCTCCGCCTCGATAAGCGGCAAAGGCATGAGCAAACTCGTGGCAGGTCGTGCTGAAAACGAACACGCCATACCAAATCAATAAGTGCGCGACATTGAAGTCCATCGCTTTGCGTTGAGCACCTATCGGTGCAGTTGCAGAATGTCCAGCGGACTCTCCTATCGAAGGCCTTTCCCAGGCGCGAAAGACGCATGACACGCGGACTGCCGGGGTTTGACAACCGGAAAAGCGCTCATGGGACCGCGTTCAACTAATCAGTGATCCGCATAAAATAGGCTCAAGCACTAGGCGGCATTGCAGGATCATGCATGATGCGTGCATGATGCATTACCATGGGTTGGCTGCGTGAGCTCGTTGGGCATTCGACATTCAACAGCCTCGACTCGCTGGCCAAATCGTGTGTGACCCATCCGCGCTGGCCAACAGATGTCGTCGTCCAACCGCGCTCTCTCGGTGCGCAGCTCGGAAAACTTGATCGCCAGGAGGAGCTCGAGTGGTTGGCCAATCGTCCGGAGATCCAGGCGATCCTCGCCGAACTCCTGGGCGCAAGCTTCACGGAAGTGCAGCGGGCCCTGCCATCCCAGCCCAGCATTCAGCTGCACAGGTGGATATGGCGTGACGCTCCGCGTGCGAGTTCCTTGGATCTCCTTCGTGAACCCCTCCCCCCGGGCCTCCCTGAGGCAGCCACTGGCTTTGCTAACCCCGCACGAACCGGCAAGGGCGAGCGCTGGCTCTGGAGCGCGCCCGAAGGCTCGGGCCAGGAGCTGCTCGGACGCTGGCTCAGCGCCAATCACCAAGCTGAGGTCTTCAGCTCGGTAGAGAATCTGAAAGGGCGTAGTCCGCATCACTCGTTGTTTGTGCCGCTTGAAGAATACAACCGTGACACGCTCAACAGCCTAGCACAAGTGTTCGCCTCACTTCCGACGAGCACTAACATTTTGTTAGCCGTGCCAGTCTCGCTTTCGACGCTCAACGAGAGCGAGCCGTTTTGGGACACTTTCAGAGCGCTCCGGACAACCTCCTCCGCTTCAGACACTCGGCGCATGGTGACGTGGCTGCTGCCGCGCCTGCCCGCTGATTCCGTCCTAGCCCAGGCGCACGCCTTGGCCTTTGTGGAAAAGACCCTCGCACACCGCAACTGGTCTACTTTTGACGACATCCTGAGTCTGTGCGGCACAGTCGATTCGGTGGCGTTCGACGGCAAAGCCGATTTGGAACGGCTCTTGATTAACCTCGTCAACGCGCGACTCGGGAGACTCGCGGGAGATCCGCTGGCCGCGTGGTTGAAAAGGCACGCGACCGGCCTGCTTTCCGGGATTTTCGGGCAGCTCCTGGAGCGTGGCCTGGCTTGGCACCGACCTCGCTCAATCGATGAATGGAGCGAGCTCATACCTGATGAGTTCAGGCAAACGGTGGATCAACGCTGGCTTCTGCGCATGCTGCCCGACGCGGAAGCGCACATTCGACCTCGCGATGTTGAACGAGCCGTCAAACAGTTATCTCCGGGTGCGTTCCAGCTTGTCTTGGCGCTTGAGCGCGTTGGTTTCCTTTCCCAATCAGGCCCTGACAGGCTTACTTTTGGTCCACATTGGCTGGGGCAATATTTGTTCGAATCGGCTTTGGTAAACACGGTCCGTCTGGCCTCGCCAGCTCTTGGTGGTTTATTGCTCGGCGAACACGCCGCCGAGATCACTCGGTGCCTAGCCAGACAATCGTGTCTCGATGAGATCGATCTTGACCGAGTGCTTGAGAACCTAGATGCCGAACGCAGCATCGCCAACGTTACCACGCTGGACATTGTTTTCCGGTTAACGGGACTCACGCTGCTTCGGGGAATAGAGCTTGAATCTGAGCAGCTCTCGGAACTTTGGAACGAACAGGAAGCAACACTCTTGCCCGGAGTGGTGCCTGGAACAGCGCCGATCTTGAGCTACCCTAAGGCCCAAATCGAGCGCCAGACTTTGCTCTCTGACGGCTTTTTTTGCGTTGCTGCGCTGGCCATTGCGGAACACACCCTGCCCTCAGCGAGACCTCACCAGTTACTCAACCCTTGGCGCCTCTCGACAACGCTGAACCTACCTCTTGAACCCCTACTCGATACGATCAATGAATTCCTGTCTACTGCTGAAACGGAGGGTGAACCCTGGCTTGAGGAAGTCTACTTGCTGTTGCATCGCCTGCGCCCACACGCCACGCTGCTCCTCCAACAACATCCAGTCTTCCGGATGTCCTGCCTGGCGGCGGCCTGTAAGTCTAAACCGTTAGCCTGGATCCTTGTGTGCCAGGTGCCCAGTGAACGTTTCGCGGTGTCTGCCTTGAAGAAAATGATAGAAGCCGAGCAGAGCTTTGCCGAAGCAATCCAGGAAGTTGCTCAAGCCTATGAACGCGCTGGCTGCCCTGAAGACATGCGGCTTCTGGCTCCGTTTGGCGCTCTTGCCGATGAAATCTGGCCGCACTTGAGCGCCGCCTTTGCCGTCTCCTTGCTGAGTCACGGCCGGGCTTTGCGGCTTGATCTTAATCCCGCACTGTGGCCCGAGCTACTCGGCCTGTGGCGTCCCGCATTTTCCGTGACGCAGTGTGCGCATATGCCAGCACGCGTAGCGGACAGCGCCGTGCGACGCTTTGAGACACTGCCGGTTGAACTGATAGCGGCCATTTGGAGCCACCACGACAGCGTTTGTGAAAAGTTCTGTCAAGAACTGCTTCGTGCTCAACAGCTGGAACGCCTCGTCCGATTCGTACTCTGCACACCGACAGCAAAGCTCGGGGAATTGCTAAGACGGCTTGCGCTCACCTCAGACCAATTGCTCTCGGTGCCCAGTGCCGCCAAAGCAGAATTCATGGCCCACCTGCACACCTGCGTACGTCTGCGATCTGTCGAGTTTTCCGTAGCGTTTCAGCTACTCTTGGGCCTACAACAAGCCAGCCTACTGCTTCACGCGAGCCGCGGCCTGAGCTAAGTTCAGTAGCTCTGCGTGTCAGTAGCTCTGCGTGTCAGTAGCTCTGCGTGTCAGTAGCTCTGCGTGTCAGTAGCTCTGCGCATGAATGGTGTTGGGCGCCATGCCGAGGAGCAGGAGTTCTTGGTTCGTGGCTTCGGCCATCCCTGGAGTCCCGCAAATGTACGCTTGAACGAACAGCTGCTGGGCGAAGGCTTGCGCGACGTGAGCCTGCACTCGGCCCCGCGCACCTTGCCACGCAGCGCTCGGTTCGGTGAGCGTGGGGATGAAACGGAAACGCTGATATTGATTAGCTAACGCTTCAAATTCGGCACGGAACAAAATCTCCTCTTCGCGCCTACAGCCGAAAATCAAAACGCCCGCATCCGGCTCAACACTTGGCGCTCTCCGCAGAAATTCACTCTGGAGCATCGCCCGAAGCGGCGTGATCCCTGTGCCAACCGCAATGAACAAGGCCGAACCACTGTGCCGCGCCCGCACGAAGCTGCCCTGCGCTCGGGTCACCCAAAGCCTGTGACCCTGCTGAGCTCCCGACAGAAAGCTGTTGCCGCGGATCGAGGCTGCCACCTCGAACACCCCCGGCTCCGCTGGATCTTCCGCTGATGAGATTGAATACGACACCAGCGCCTCCGTGCCATGCACTCCGAGCTCAATATGCTGCCCGGGAAGCCAAGAGAAAGCGGGATCAGCGCAACGCATCCGAAGCCCTACTACGCTCGGACTGAGGCTCTGAACTTGGATGATTTCGGCGTTGAGTCGCTCGCGCGGGTCCATCACGGCATTCTTGGCTCCGTCACGGATAGCCGTTTGAACCGCGCAAAACAAGGCATCTCCTGGGGCATTTCGTGCTTGGTTGTGGTTCTTGTCGGCTTGGCCCACGATGGCCTGCGCTCCGCCCATGAACTTTTTCGGCCACGCCTGTCTCGCAGCCCGTCGCGACCCAAGCGCCGGGTTTGTGTTTGGCGAGGCAGCTCCACATCTGCCGGCCCGCACACTCACTCACCGGCCGCGCCTAGCGCTCAAGATCGAAGCCGCCCTCGGGGAGGATTAGCGTCGGTGCCGAAATCGAAAGTGGGCCCGGGGCCCAATATTGCCGAGACTATTTTTCGCGATGTTCGCCGTCAGATTCTGATTGGAACGCTGGCACCCGGTGAGCGCCTGCTCGGCGAACGCGAACTCGCGGCCAAGTATAAGACCAACCGCAACACCCTGCGCGAGGCCGTGCGGAAGTTAGAACAGAGCCGCCTCGTGACAGTGCGCCACGGCCAGGGGGTCACCGTGTCTAGCTTTCGGCACACTGGAACCATGGACTTGCTCTCGCCGTTTTTGGAAACGGCTCCTGATCTCGGTGAGGTGGTGCGCCTACTCGAAGATATTCTGCCAGCTCGCCTATTGGTGATTGAGTTTGCTGCTCGCCTGGCGGTGCGTCGCGCGACCAAAGCGGATATTGAGCGATTGCGAGATATTACGGATCTTCTCATCGCGGCGTTCGAACGCGGCGATCGTGTGGTGATCGCTCACGGTTTTCAGCGCTGGCTCGAGACTGTCGTGGACGCTGGGCACTCGGTAGCCATTCGCTGGGTAGCTAACCCTTGGCTCGAATCCTATCGCGATCTGCTCGATCGCTTTCCGGTGTTGTGGGTACTGGAGCCGAGCTTTCCCGAGCACCTGCGCGACTTCCTGCTGGCCCTTGAAGCGGGCGACGAGCTGAAGGCGATGGGCGGGCTGCGACTCTACTACCAACGCGTGGACTCAGCCTTCATCAGCGCACTCGAAAGCGCGATGTCGATGCGCACGAGCACGAGCACGAGCACGCCCCCGGCTGAAAATCCCTCCGGGGATGCCGCAGAAAAGCCGCCTAGGCCTAAGGAACCGTGATCGAATCAGCCGGAGGACTGGCGGGCGTCGCCCCGATGGCTTCGAGAATCTGATACAGGCCAAACGTCGGCATCCGGGTGAAGCCGTTCCAGGCAGCCGACGCCAACGTCCCGTCCTTGAGCCAATCCTTGATCCATTCGCCTGCGAAGCGTGCCTGGCGCTGCTTAAGGCCTGCGCCCAGCTCTCGGGACCAACGTCGATTGTATTGCTCGTGAGTTCCCACCGGTGAAGAGAAAATAATCGGGAGCCCAAGGCCGCCAAAAAACGTCATCTCGCTCGGTTTGGTCCACAGGATGTCCGTGCGCGCCAGCAAGCGGTTGAAACTGGTGAGATAACCTTGGAAATTTGACGCATACAGGATCTGAATGGGCGCGTCTGTTTCATCACCTAGGCTCCGGCCGAGCCCAGTCGCTTTCACTACTAGCGCGAGCTCCTGGGCGACCTCCTGCCGTACACCCGCGACCAAGTGCAAACGCAAACGCCTCTCCGCCAATAAACCGCGCAGCGACGGAAGGAACTCCCGAACGAGGCCCACTTGAGCGCCTGCCCCTCCCACGGCGAAGGTCAGGGTCAGGGTTGGATCATCGACTGACTCGGGTAAAGGCCCCAGAAATTGCGAAATCCCATGCTTCAACTCGCCACGGAACAGGCCAGATGGATCGAGTCGCACCAGACGCGCCGCGAGGTTTTGCTTCAAGAAGGTAAGGTCAGTGCCTCCCACGAGTTCATGCGGCAGTGGGAAACCTGTGACTAAGACCTTATCCTCAGGCACACCATAGGCCCGAAGGCGCCGCCGAGTGCGTTGGGTTGGAACCAAATAGACGATCCGAGTATGGGCCGCGTGCATGGGTGCCCACACCCGATTGATGTCGGAATCCGTGACGATACAGAAAATCTTGTCATAGCCGAGGCGATCAGCCGCAATCGCAGGCACAAAGTAGGTGGTCACGAGCGTTTTTTGGGTCCGCTCTAAGTGCTCCACCAAACTCGAGCCCAGGCCCTTCTGAATTAACCGATCCAACACGCGGGTTGCTGCACTCGGGTGCGATTGATCCCGCTCCGAGTAGAGGTCTGCGATATCCGTGACGCTCTCCAGCATCGTACGAAACGGCGGGCCTACGAGCGGTAGCTGCGAAGCGCGTGAAATACCTTCGTAGTAGCGGCGCACATAGGACCAAAGCTCACGGTCCTTTTCCGTGGCAATCGGGGCTCGGTCCGCCTGCAAGACGTCCAGCTTGAGCGCGTCTCCCAGCGCGTATGCGGGTCGCAAATGGCCGTAACCCATGTCAATTGCAACCAGGGCGAATCTGGAATTTGCTTCTGGCAGGGCAGAATTCACGCGCGGTTAGCCGCCAAATTCTCTTTGAGCGGTGGCGATAGTTGCGTGCCCGGTCCGATAAACATCACGTTGCCTCGCCAATTCACGGAACGCTTGAAGAAACCCACCCACCAAATACCAGCAATCAGAAGATCCTTCAACGGCACGAGCGCTAACTGCAAAAGCCCAAGCCCAGATCGACGAACGCTGCGTGCCATCACCTCATCTGAAAGGCACTTCACAAGCACAAATACCAATGACGCAACCCAAAAGCCCCGTCCAAAAACGGCACCGCTCGGCCCCAACCCTGCGAGCGCCCACAACAAAGCGAGCCAAGCCAGCGGATTGGACGTCGACTCGCACAAATATGCGAAGAGCGAAATACGACGCCGCATCTGAGCCCACCTGACATGCCGATTGATGAAGCTACTGAATGAACGCTCTCGGTTTCGGACAGGAAGCGGATCCGTACACAACTTCACGCCGACACGGCACTGCTTCGCGAACTGCCCGAGCATGTAATCTTCCGCAAGCACATTCTCAAACGTGCGCCAGCCGCCCATCTGCGCCAAAAGCTCTTTGTGGAAAAGCACCGATTTCCCAATCACGCAATGGTGGCCCGCAACGCCGGCACCCCAGATCATCGATGCGACCAGGGTATTGAGGTGGATACTCTCAAAGATTGCACCCAGCGTTTGTTCGTCTTGACCCACCAACGTGCTGTGCACGAGGCCAACCGACTCACCATCCCATTCACTCACTAGCCGCGCCAAATAGCCTGGCTCCGGCACAACATCGGCGTCCGAAATGAGCCAAAGGTCATGGCTGGCGAACCGCGACATGAAGGTGAGATTGTTAACCTTAGGATTCATCCCGACGGCAGGCGCTCCGATCAGGACCTGAATTGGAACCTCAGGATGGTTGCGCTGAAAACTGCGAACCACGGGAATGGCCGGATCTTCAGGATCCTCAATACCAAGCACCAGCTCAAAGTCGGGATAATCCTGACGAGCGAACGCCGTTAGATTCTCTGAAAGCGATACATCAGCGCCTTTGATGGGCTTCAGAACGCTGACGCTTGGCTGATGCTGACCTGGCGCTCGCTTCCCGTTGGCACGACGGATGGCGAAGCTCGCCGTTAACTGCACAAAGACCAGCGCGACAAGCGAACCGGTTGCGATAAGAGCAACACTCCAAAAGAGCCAGTGACCTGTCGTCAATGCAACACCATTGGGGACAAACTGTGGACGACCATAGTGTCGAAAACGTGACAAGCACGAATCATTTATTCGCCGGCACGATTTCGCGGGCACGACTCGACGATAACCCCAACAAATACCAGCGCTTGAGCACCTGGCGCCGGGCGCTCTGCACCACCCGTTTGGTCCCAACGGGCAACGCGCGAGCCTCACGCGCACCGCGACACATGGGACGCCTCAAAGTTCGATCATGCCTTTGAGGCAACGAGCCTCCGGCTCCATCCATTCGGGCAACACACGCGGAGCCTCTTCAATCTTGGAACGGTGAGTCACCCATTTGCCAACATCAATCCGACGCGCCTCCATGAGTCCGATGATGGTCGCGAAATCTTCCGCCGTGGCATTCCGGCTGCCCATCACGGTCAATTCTCGTTTGTGGAACTCTGGGTCCGAGAAGGCAATTTCTCCGGTAACCAAGCCCACAAATACCAAACGCCCACCATGACACGGATACAGGAACGACGTCGCCATGCTCGCGGCATTGCCCGAAGCGTCAAACACCACCGAGGGTAACTCACCACCGAAGAACGAGCGAATGAGTTGCAGATTCTCTTCGAGACTCGCGGCCGGCAGCGCGCTGTGCTTCACCCCGAGGATCTCTCGGCAAAAGCGCAAGCGTTCGCTGCTCGTATCCAACACAGCCAGCTCGGCCCCGGTTGCAGCAACGAACTGCAGGGTTGCCAGACCGATCGGCCCGGCTCCGATCACGAGCACCCGATCACTCGCGCTGACGTTGCCGCGTGCGACGGCGTGCGCACCAATACCCAATGGCTCAACTAGAGCAAGCTCTTCGAACGACAGCACATTCGACTTGTGCAGGTTGGCTGCTGGCACCAAGTACTCAGCCCTGAGCGCCCCATCTGCATGCACCCCGAGCACGGAGATACGCTCACAACAATTGGGCTTACCACTGCGACAGGCGATGCACACATTGCAGCTCACGTACGGCTTAACAGCGCAGCGATCTTGAGGTTTCACAGCCGTAACGCCTTGGCCGAGGTCGACCACCTCGACAGCTGCCTCATGCCCCAAAATACGCGGATAGCTGAAGAATGGCTGTTTACCCCGATAGGCGTGGTAGTCCGTGCCGCACACCCCCACCACCTTCACGCGCACACGCACCTCGCCCGGACCGGGGTCGGCCAACGTTGCGTCTTTTTCGCAAACCAACAGGCCTGGGTTTTTGAGAACCAATGTCGTCATGCCCGAACGCTAGCCAGTCTGTTGGGGCCGACGCAAGATTCCGCCTTCCACGTCCGACCAAAGTCGCTAAAGTGTGCGCGTCACGGTGTCCCGATTTCACAGTGTCCCAATGAAGAAACGCTCTTCACAAAAGGAAAAACCAGAATTGGTGGCTGCGCTTCCCGAGGGAAAGCTGGAGGAGCGGGCGCTCAGCTACTTGAACCGCTTTGATGCGACCCGCCACAAGTTATCGCTCGTGCTCGGACGCTACGTGCGCCGAACCATCACCCCAGAAGGTCGGGAAAGCGCCCTCGAAAAGGTGGTGCAACTTCTGGATCGCTATGAAAAGAGCGGGTTGATTGATGACCGCCGCTTCTCCGCGAATCACACGCGGTCCCTCTGGCAACGGGGCAGCTCACAACGGAAGACTGCTCAGAAGCTACGCCTCCGCGGCATCGCACCCGAACTCATCGCCGACACCTTCCAACAGTTGGCCTCTGAAATGCCTGGGGGCGATCTGGCGGCGGCACTCATCTACGTGCGGAAGCGGCGCCTTGGCCCACACCGGGCTAGTGACGAGGAACGCCAAGCCAAGCGCCAGAAGGACTTGGCTTCGCTGGCGCGACAAGGGTTCAGCCACGACGTGGCAAAGCGCGCGCTTGCAGCGACAGACGACGTGTTCTAAGGAAACGGTCTCTCGATGCAGCTTTCTTGGATATTGTTCCTCGCCCTGATCTTCGCGCTTTTAGCGCTGGACCTGTTTGTATTCCATCCGAAAGCTCGCCCGCTCCACCTGCGCGAAGCCGCGCTGCTCAGCTGCTTCTGGGTGAGCCTGGGCCTCGGGTTTTCAGGGGTGGTTTACGCCGTGTACGCCAACGGCTGGTTTGGCCGTGGCGAGGCAGCCAATGCGCTTCCGCCGGCCGAAGCAGCTCTCCAATACCTCACCGGTTATCTGCTCGAGAAGTCCTTGAGCGTGGATAACATCTTCGTGATCGCGCTCCTTTTTAGCTCGCTCAAAGTTCCCCCGCAGTATCGCCACCGCATTCTCTATTGGGGGATCCTCGGCGCGATTGTGCTGCGGGGATTCATGATCGTTGGCGGCGCATGGCTCATCACCCGCTTCGATTGGCTCTTTTATGTGTTTGGAGCCTATCTGGCCTACACTGGGCTCAAACTGCTCAAGCCTGAAGCCGGCGAGTTGGACCCCGAAGCGAGCTACTTCGTGCGCATCGCACGACGCGTCCTGCCGCTCGCCAAGCAGGACCACGGCGGGAATTTTCTGGGCCGCGAGAACGGCCGCACGGTGGTGACCCAGCTGGGATTAGCGCTGGTGGCGATCGAAGCGACGGACGTCATCTTCGCGCTCGACTCAATCCCGGCCATCTTTGCGGTGACGACCGATTCATTCATCGTTTTTACGTCGAATATTTTCGCCATCCTTGGGCTTCGGTCTCTCTATTCTATCTTGGTTTCAATGCTCGACCGTTTTCGTCACCTGAAGATTGCGCTCGCATTCATCTTGCTCTTCATTGGCGTCAAGATGCTGCTGCACTCGGTCGTCGACATCGGCAATCTCGTATCTTTGAGCGTGATCGCGGGCGCTCTCGCGGTGGGAGTCCTGACGTCGATTCTTCTGCCGCCGCGGCCCCATTCGGGTGACGAGGCCTAGCCTGGCTACTGTTTTTCCGACAAGGCCAGTTGAACGACTCGTTCAAAAGCAGCCAAGGGCTGGGCGCCTGAAACGATGTAGCCGTTGATCACAGCCGTCGGTGTGCCCTGGATCTTCGCGCTTCCCGCGGCCTCACTGTCCTCCAGCACGGCAGCACGATGTCGATGGTCATCCAGTGCGAGTTGGAATTTTTTCAGATCGAGGCCAATTTTAACCGCGTATTTTTCCAAATAGTCGCGGCTCAGGGCTTCACGTTTTTCGAAAAGCAAAGCCTCCATCTTCCAGAAACCAACCGAGCCTCGTTGCTCGAACGCTTCGAGCGCAGCTTCAGCTGCCAGAGCTGCGTCGGGATGGAAGGGTAACGGTAGGTTTCTCCAAACGAGTCGAACGTCCTTAGGATGCAGCCTCTGCAGTGCGTCCAGTGTGCCGCGAACCCGCTCACAGAACGGGCATTGAAAATCGCTGAACAGCTCGACTACCACTTTAGCCTGCGGAGACCCTCGAAAAGGTCGCGGCGTTTTGGGTGCAGCCAGCGTGACACGCTGAGGGAGAGAAGGTGCAGCAGGTCGCGCCGCTTTCATGATTTCGCCGTACACGTTCAGCGAAGAAACTCCGGCCGCTACCATTTGCTTGGCCAGCACCAAACGCTCATCGATCAGCTGGGCGAACGACTCCGCCGGTTGGGCTCCCGTCAGGCGTCGCCCGTTGATGAAGAACTGCGGTGTCCCCTCAACCTTGAACTCTTCGGCAAGCATTTGGTCTTCCAGGAGGGAGCGTTCAAGCTCGGGACTACCCGGCCGATCCAGGGCGAGAGCCTCCGCTTGAGGAACCCCGAACTCCTTCGCGAGCTGCAGGTAGAGCGCGGAACCAAGCTCGGCTTGCCTTTCAAACAAACGCCGAGCCAGTGGCCAAAACTTTGCATTACCGTGCGCTGTGAAGACGCGCTGGGCAAAGCGCGCGGCTGGCAGAGCTTCTGCATGAAATGCAAGGGGCGCGTGCTTAAACACTAACCGCACTTCCTTCCCGTAGCGCTTTCTGACATCAGTCAGCGTTTGTTCCGCTTGGAGGCAATACGGGCACTGAAAATCGGTGAACATCACAATCGTCACGAGGGCCGACGCTGGGCCATCGATCGGAGACCTGGCTAGCGGGACTTGGTAGACGGCCAAATCAGGGCCTGCCTCTACGTCTTCCTCCTCGGCATTCGCCGGCTCCGATTTTCTGCTCTCAATATTGGTACGCGTGCGTTCGCGATAGAGCTCATTGACGTCCTTGTACGGTTTGGGGAGAGCCTTGATTTCGGCCAGCTCCTGCTCGATCAGACGCGCAAATTCGGTCGCCGGCTGAGCGCCTACGAGCATCCGCCCATTGATGAGAAAGCCTGGCGTGCCTTGAATACCTACGTGCTCGGCGACGGCGGCGTCGGTCGTCACTTTAGCACCATATCGCGGGTCATCCAGTGCCGTGTCGGCCTCTGCGGGAGAGAGACCAGCTTCCTTAGCCCACTCAACCAGGTGCTCGGGACTTAGGTCTTCATGGTTTGCGTACAGCTTCTTAGCGAAAAGCTCAAAGGCAGCCCGACCTTTTCGTTCGAACACCGCCTGAGCCATCACTGCGGCATCCCGCGCATGCTCGTGGAATGGCAACGGCAGATTCTTGATCACAAAGCGCACTTTATCTGGGTAACGCTGAGCGATCTCTTCCAGCGAATCCTGCGCGCGTGCGCAGAATGAGCATTGATAATCCGAGAAGACAACCACCGTGACCGGCGCCAGAGGATTTCCGAGGATCGGATCCCGAGCGCCAATCGGCACCCAAGCTTCAGGCACTGCGAAGCTCTTCGCCACGGCAGGCGCCCCGTCACTTGTCACCTGTGTTGGTGTGCGCTCGCTCGTTCTTGGCGCTTGCTGAACGGAGTTGCTGCAACCGAAGGCGACGAGCGAGGTGGCTAATAGAAGGAGCTGAAGCATGCTGGGTGCGGAACCCTAGTACCCGAGGCACCATCGGCCAATCTCTGCTTTGCGAAGCGCTGGGGCGGCCAAGTTGTCGGCGTGGACAGTGTCGGACGGGCTCTGTTCGCCCCGTTTCCGCGATTTTCGGCGTTCTGATGAGCGGCACAGTGTCTGCACTGCCTCATCGACCATGAGCCAACGTGAAACCGCCGCCACCATCAGTGGCCCCCCTCTCGGCTTGGGGCACGCTCACACCAGTGTTCTTGTTGGCCTGGATGCTCACCCTATATCGGTAGAAGTCTGCTGCACGCGGGGGCCATCCTTCTTTCAGATGGTCGGGCTCCCTGAAGCCGCCGTGAGAGAAGCACGCGTGCGTGTGGCCAGCGCCCTTGCAGGTATCGGCGTTTTGCTGGATGAGTACGCGATCACGGTCAATTTGGCCCCGGCGGACCTACGCAAAGCTGGAGCCGCGCTGGATCTGCCCTTAGCTGTGGCCGTGCTGGAAGCGGTGCGGGCAATCCCAGCCGGAAGTCTGTCGGGCACACTCCTTTTGGGTGAGCTCGGTCTGAATGGTGAGGTTCGGCCAGTGCGCGGAGTTCTTCCGCAAGTGGATGCGGCCAGAGCCCGCGGAATGGCGGAAGTTATCGTGCCAGCCCAGAATGCCCGTGAAGCGGGTCACGTGTTAGAAATCAGTGTCCGAGTGGCGCGAACGCTCGGAGAAGTCGTGGACTTCTGCAACGGCAAAACAACGCTCAAGAGCGCTGAACGCGCGGCGTTCCTGGCTGAAGATCCCGAAGAATCCTACGGAGATCTGGCGGATGTACGGGGTCAGGCGGGTGCTAAGCGCGGGCTCGAAATCGCTGCCGCCGGTGGACACAATTTGCTGATGCTCGGCTCTCCCGGTTCTGGAAAAACACTCCTCGCTCGCCTGCTGCCGACAATCACCGCGCCGTTAAGTCTCAACGAAGCACTCGATGTCACCAAGATCCATAGCGTGGCCGGATTATTGGAAAGCGAACAGGGGATTGTACGCCGTCGCCCCTTTCGAGCACCCCACCACTCGGTGAGTGAAGCCGGCCTGATAGGAGGCGGCGACGTGCCGCGCCCGGGTGAGGTGAGCTTAGCGCACCGCGGGGTGCTCTTTTTGGATGAGCTCACGGAGTTTCGCCGAACAGCCCTCGAGGCATTGAGGCTCCCGTTAGAAGATGGCGTCATTTGTATTGCACGTGCTCGCGCTCGCGCCTGTTTTCCTTGCCGGCCTGTCGTTGTTGGGGCGGCCAATCCTTGCCCCTGCGGGTATCTAGGGCATCCCAAGCGCGCCTGTCGCTGCAGCACAAAAAGCATTGATGCCTATCGATCGCGGCTTTCTGGGCCAATTATCGACCGTTTGGACGTGCATCTTTCGGTGCCCCCGGTCGATCCACGCGCACTGACCTCGAAGGCGAGTGCAGAGTCCTCACGCAGCGTTAGAGCGCGCGTCGCACAGGCTCGCGAACGCCAGAGGCTGCGTGCCGAGTACCACGAGCTCGATTGCGTGACCAACGCTCATCTCTCCCTTAAAGCGCTCGAACAGGTAGCCCCCTTAGACAGCGAGAGCCGACGGCTGATCGAATGCGCCATGACGGAGTTGGGCTTGAGCGCCCGTGCCTACGTCAAGGTGCTCAGGGTAGCACGCACCATCGCTGATCTTGAGGAAGATCCCCAGGTCCGTGCTCCGCATCTAGCCGAGGCCATTCAGGGGCGCCTCCTAGACCACCGACAGTTCTAGCTTCGCGCATGCGCGAAGTCAGAGAAGCAACAGTAGACAATCCAGCGAGTAGGTAATGATCATGAAGACAGATCGAGAATCCAGCAACAGCAACATTCAAACCGTCATCGGCGACATCGAAAAAAGCTTTGGAAAGGGCTCCATTATGCAGCTAGGCGGCGAGAGCACAGAGCCCATCGAAACCATCAGCACAGGTTGCCTTTCGCTGGATGAAGCGCTGGGCGTAGGGGGGTATCCACGCGGGCGAATCATCGAGATCTACGGACCCGAGTCCAGTGGCAAGACCACCCTCACCCTCCATGCGCTCGCGGAAGCTCAGGCGAAGGGAGCGATCGCGGCTTTTATTGACGCCGAACACGCCTTCGACATGCGTTACGCCAAGGCGTTGGGTGTTAATCCGGAGACTCTGCTGATCTCGCAGCCAGATTGTGGGGAACAGGCACTTGATATTGTCGAAGCGCTCACACGCTCCGGCTCCGTCGACTTGGTCGTGGTTGACTCGGTGGCGGCGCTGGTGCCTCGTGCAGAGCTCGAAGGTGACATGGGCGATAGCCACATGGGCCTCCAAGCGCGACTGATGAGCCAGGCACTCAGAAAGCTGGCCTCCATCGCGCACAAGACCAATACCACGCTGATCTTCATCAATCAGCTCCGTCAGAAAATTGGGATCGTCTTCGGCAACCCGGAGACAACTACCGGCGGCAACGCGCTCAAGTTCTATTCGAGCGTCCGTTTGGACGTGCGACGCATCGGCAAAGTGACCGTAGGAGAAACGGTTGTCGGAAACCGAACTCGAGTGAAAGTGGTGAAGAATAAATGTGCACCGCCGTTCGCAGAAACCGAGTTCGACATCCGTTGGGGCACTGGAATCGATAAGGGGGCAGATCTCGTTGAGCTCGCCACACAGCATGGAGTCTTCGAGAAGCACGGTGCTCACCTAAGCTTCGAGGGCAAGAGCCTCGGGCAAGGCCGTGATAAAACGCGCGACGGCCTACTTTCCGATCCCAAGCTTGCCCAAGGCATCACGCACGCGCTCTTCAAAGTGCTGCCTTCGAGGGCGAAAGAGGCAGCCCTCCCGAGCGCGGCGCCCACGCCCTCGGTGCCTCCCAAAGGCCACGAGTTGAAGGAAAAGAAAGCCGCTTAGCGTTTGCGTTGGTGCCTCGCCAACCGCATGGGCGTGCGCTGAATATTCTCAATGAACACGCGGAAGGTGTCCCATCCAGGAGGTCACCTTCCGCGCCGCACACGCGAGAGACCGCCTAGGCGAGGCCGGCGAGCGGGCCTTCGCACCAATCGGCCTTGCCGAAGGTGGTGTCTGGGATGCCCATCGCATTGACCATCGACAGCAGCAAGTTGTTGTGTGGAACATCCCCCGCAAACTGAAGATAGCGGTCAGTCTTGAAGTAGCCCCCGGCACCACCAGCAAGGACGTACGCGGCGTCGCCGCGCGAGTGCGCGTTGCCCTTGGCTAATTCGTTGCACCAGATAACCAAGGTATTGTCGAGCATCGTCCCGGTGCCTTCGGGCACCTTGGCGAGATGATCTAAGAAATAGGCGAGCTGCTCGGAGTACCAAGCGTTGATCAGCGTGAGCTTTTCAACGGTGTCGGCAATGTCGTCACCATCGTGCGACATGTCGTGGTGCCCGCGCGTGATACCCGCATTTAGCCAGGAGAAGGTTGCGCCGCCTACCGACCGATTGAACATGAGGCTCGCCACGCGCGTCTGATCACACGTCAGCGCCATCGCTGCCAGATCCATTTGCAGCTTGCCCACGGTTGGGAAGTTGTCGTTTTTCTTAACATCCAACGGACTTCCGAGGGTGGGCAGCGCGCACGACGCTTGAGCGCTCGCGCTGGTCGCTGTGGGAATACTCAAACGAGCTTCGAGCTCCCGAATTGCCGTGAGGTGCGCATCCACCTTCATGCGATCGCTCTGTCCCAAGCGTTTGTTGAGTGAGACATAGTCTTCGATCGCGGCGCCTAACACTTCCTGCCTGCGCTGAACTAAGAGCTGATCCGCGGCAGTGGGTCCGTTACCGGGGGCGGTAAACCCACCAAAAATCCGATCGAAAGCGACATACGGGCTCGATTCTGGCGGGACCGGCTGATCAGAACCCGAGTAGCTCATGCGATTCCAATTATCTCCATTGGTGCCTGATTGAATTGACAGCTCAAGCGACTGAAATTTCGTTTCCTTTCCAATCGCCTGCGCTATGCGCTGATCAACGCTGATTCCATTGGCCCAGCCGGCAGTTCCTCCATCGCCGCCCATGAAGGGGCCGCCGTTCAACATTTCACCGGTGAGCATACCACCCATGCCATTCTGATGACCGTCACCGCCCCCTCCCTGCTGATCGACACCTTGGATGACGTTGAGCTTCGCTTTGTGGCGTTCGAGCGGTTTCAAAATCCGTGAGAGTGTCCAATTGTTGAGCGTGCCCGTTGGCTCCCAAGCACTGGGAATCGTGCCATTAGGGCTAAAAAACACCACAAACCGGAGGGGCGCACCACTCGCGGAATAGCCGGGCATGCCGGCCGCGCGCACCTTCTCTACCCGACCCATGATATCTAAAAATGGCAACGCAATCGCAACGCCGCCTGCACCGCGAAGGACTGTTCTTCGGCTCAAGGTCTTCATGGTGTCACCACCTTTCGGTAAAGGAACGCATCTGTTTTGGTGAACGCCAAGAGTAAGGATTGCATCCGATTATTGTCGGCTTTCATAGCGCTCTTGAGCTGGGCCACCGAGCAAGCATCTTCGGGTGTTTCGCTCCTCCCAAACGCATAGCGAAACCATTCCGTCGTCACGCAATCGCTGACGGCCGCACTCGTCGCCAGTTTTGCCCCGAGCTCCACCGCGCCATCGAACGTCCCATTGATGTCTGTAGCCAGCAGCTCTCCAGCTCCAGAGACCGGCTTGCCATTCTCGGTATCGCGATAGCGGCCGACCGGGTCGAAGTGTTCGAAGCCAAGTCCGATAGGATCCATCAGGCTGTGGCAACCCGAACAGGCAATATCCTTGGAATGCTGCGCGAAACGCTCGCGGGTCGAAAGCTTGGGATCGAGCTCTGGTGGCGTTATCACGAGATTGGCGGGCGGAGGTGGTAACTGTTGGCAGAGAAACTGCTCTCGTACAAACTTGCCGCGATGTACAGGTGAAGTTTGCAGCGGTTTCGCGTGAACCGCGAGGAGACTGCCCTGCGACAGCAAGCCAGCACGCTTGACGCCGTCGGTCGCTGATTTTGCGAAGACAGCACCTCCCGGATCGATCACCCCGTAGAACTTCGCAAGATCGCTGTTCAAAAATGTGTACGGAGCCGTCAGCAGGGCTTGGACCGTGCCCTCACCTTCCCAAAAGACATTGTCGACGAAGCTTTGCGTTTCACTCACGAAGAGCCCAGGCAACGCCGCGGTGTATCCGGTGTAAACGGCCGGGTCGCGCTCCAGGCTGCTCACGCCCTGAAGCCCGAGCCACTGCGCATGAAAATCTGCCACCGTCGCGCGGGCGCGCGGGTCCTTCGACAGCCGCAGCGCCTGCGCGTCAACGCCCTGAGGCGTGCTCAATTGCCCAGTTTTTGCGGCAGTCCGCAGTGCGACATCGGGCATGCTCCCCAGGAAGAGATACGAGAGCCGGCTGGCGAGCTCGTAGTTGGTGAGCGGCAGGTTGCCGGCAGCCGAAGTCCCTTCCCCAAACTCAACACGGTAAAGAAAGCTCGCTGATTGCAGCATCGCCTCGATCACCATCTCGATCCCGGTGCGAAAATCTTGATGCTGTTTGCCCCACAAGTAAGCGTTTTGAAAACGAAGCTGCTCATCCGTTGTGATCGGACGTCGAAACGCGCGTTCCCCAAAATCAGCGATGAACTTGCCCGCGCAACCATCGGCATCCGCCGCCGGATCGCAGGGCAGCAACTGCGTGAGATCAGCGGTTGCCGCCACTGACAGCTTCTCAGCTGCCGCCAGGTACTGCTCGACCAGAAGCGTTGAAATCGTTAGGGCTAGCGCGTTGTTGTTGAAACCGAGCGCCGTCTCTTCAGCAACGAATCCTTGCGCCGGCGCCGAAGTGTCCTTGAGGAGTTCCTGGACGGTACCGTTGTACTCGCGGCGCGTCAGGCGCCGGATCGGTGAAGGGCCAGGATACTTAGCCGCACTGCAGGCCGACGCCGTGGGAGGGGTGATATTCGGTGTGCCCGTGCCGGGAACCGTCGAGGATCCACCTGTCCCGGAAGGCTGCTGCGCGCCCACCTGGAAGGGTTTATCAGCGGCCCGTCCTGGGGTAGAAACCTGCGCTTCGCACCCGACAGCGAGAGCACTTCCCACGAGCGCTAAGGCTTTGAGGATTCGTCGATTAGGTACCATCGGCTAGGCTCCTTCTTCTGGGTGCGGCGAGATATGCGCGAGATGAGCGGGCAAGCTCAACGAGCCTACAGGAGTCCGGCCACTGGGCGACGGCAGATCGGAACTTTTTTGTACCAATTCAGGCGCCCAAAACCAGCCGCAGCAAAACATTATCGCGCTGCTAGACCGAGCGCCGACTACCTCTTACCTCCTCACACATGGCGCGCGAACGAGCTCGGCTGCGACCTCGATGTGGTGGGTCTGTGGAAACATGTCAAATTGCTGTACGCGGGTTAACTTCCAACCCTTGCGCTCCAGAATGCCAATGTCCCGCGCCAACGTTTCGGGGTAGCACGAAACCATCAACACACATTTCCGCGTCACCTGGGCTATCACGCTGAGCGCGGCCTGCGCCCCAGCACGCGGCGCATCCACAATCACCACGTCCGGCAGCTCAGACTGAATCTGCTCTAGCCAACCGCCGACATCTGCTGCGATAAACCGCCCCTTCAAGCCCTGCTCGTGGCTTGAGCGCACCGCTGCTGCAATAGCCTGGGGATCGATTTCCACGCCCACACCGCGGAGGCCGCGCTTGAGCAAAGGCAATGAGAAATTGCCCACTCCGCAGAACAGATCCCAAAATACGCCCGCACCCGTTTCAAGAACACGCTCAGTGACCCAAGCGACGAGACGGGCGTTCATCCCAGAATTGACTTGCATGAAGCTGCCCAGCGGGGCGTAGAAGAAGAGTCCGTCGGTGAGCGCGAATCGCTGAACTGGCGGCTCCCCCTCGCCTTCCACCCCAACCAGGAATTCTGGACCGAGCTCAGAGTGGATTTTTGCCCACTCTGCTGTTCCTCCACTCAGCTGTTTCTTGGGGACCACATGAACACCGAACTGGCCATCGAGATCGCGGCTGCGAAGCTCCACGAAACGGGCTTGGCTCACGCCAGAGAACACACGCGCCGTGAGCTTGACCACGCACGTTGCAAGTTCTGGTTCGAGCACCGCACAGCTGATCGCCTTGTTCGGGTTGAAGAAGCGCAACGCACCCTCAGAACTAACCTGCAAACGAATGCGGTTACGGTAACGAAGAGCCGAACCTGTTTCGATTTCGTGGGGCAACAGTGCGAACTCAACCCCTTGCGAATGCAGAGCGTTTCTGAGTCGATCCAGCTGAATCGCGTGCTGCACTGTCTCGTCGAGACACATCAAGCGGCAGCCACCACACTGCTCCGCGACCGGGCAGGGAGATGGGCGGCGCCCTTCGGCACCCTGAACCAACTCCCACCGCTTGAGCGTGTGGCCCTGCTGAGGCGCCGCGAAGCTGAGCCGATCCCCTGGCACGGCCCCCTTTGCCAAGAAATATCCGGCTCCTGATTGAACCCGGGCGAAGCCGCGACCGTTCATGCTGACAGCCCATCCTAAGATGGGCTCCGCGTCTGGGACACCAGGCATTGCGAGGTATTAACACGCTTCGCTCGAGACCAGCCCGATTTTCCCTGCGCTCTCGACGTGGTAGCTTTTCGCGGAGGGCTTCCCCGCGTTGACTTCCCCAACCCCCTGCCGCAGAACCCGAGCTTCTAGTCCGTTCCGATGCCCACACTGAGCTCGCACATCGTTCGACGAAAGCTCGCATCCGTTCCGGATGTCGAAGAAGCCCTAGCACGACAGATTCTCTACGGCGGAGACCTGGTGACGAACCTGCTGGAGCTATCAGCGGTGAGCGAGCCGCTCTTGGTGGACTTGTTGGCTGAGAACTTTGGGCTGGAGGCCGCGCCGCCGGGCGTGCTGCCGGTGGCGATGCCAGAGGTTAAGAAACTGATCGGGGCTGAGGTCGCGTTGCTCTACAGCGTCTTCCCGCTTAAGCTCGAAGACGGGCGCTTGGAACTCGCTGTCTTTGAGCCGATGCCCGCAGCGATCGAACAGGACCTCGTGTTTTCTCTTGGGGTGCGCATCCTCCAGCGGGTGGCTCCGTTGGTCCGGATTCGACAGGCGATCGCGCGCGATTACGATCGCCCGCTCGACAAACGCACCGCTCGCGTGCTGGCACAACTCGAAGGTCGAAAGGATCCGCATCCCAGTTTGGCTCCTGCCGCGCTGCCCAATGAAAGCCGCGGTCTAGGGCGCTTACCGCGACCTCAATCAGTCTTGCCTCCACGGGCTATCACTGAAGAGCGATCGACACTTCGGCCCACGGCAGCGGAACCGACGCTGAGCGCGCCGCGCGAACGCACAGCGACGAGCATCAGGCCTTCCCATCCCGGAACGGCCCTAGCAAAGCCACCACGGCGGCTGGGCCCTTATACCGTCAGCATGGCGGAACGTGATTTTTTCACGGCTGAATCGCGGGACCAGGTTCTTTTCGCGTTCTTCGATTTTGCTGCTCAGTATTTTGAATACAGCGCGCTCTTTGTAGTTCACGGCGAACTCGCCGAAGGTCGCCTCGCGCGCGGTCCCGGCGCGAGCTCGGAGCAGGTCCAAAGGCTCGGTGTGCCTTTAGACCTTGAGAGCGTCCTTTCGTCGGCGCACGCTGCTGGTCATTTCAAACTGGCAGCACTGGCCAACACCGGGGTCGATTCCACACTTGCTCAAGACTTGGGGCGCCCCACCGGACGACGCGTGTTATTATTACCCGTGGCAGTCAAGGCACGTTCGGTGCTTCTGCTGTATGGCGATCACGGGAGTAGCCACGTGAAATTGGGAGATATCGGAGACGTTCTCGCCCTCGGCGCGCTGGCGGGCAGCACGCTTGAGCGCATGATTGTCTCAAAGCTGTCTCTTATACACATCTGACGCTGCCGACGAATAGAGAGGTGTAGATCTCGGCGGTCGCCGTATCATTAAAAAA
>ENA-ORBV01001438-ORBV01001438.1-microbial-mat-metagenome-genome-assembly--contig:-NODE-1438-length-52868-cov-15.519482_pt1 | contig 52868 bp, 57 predicted proteins | sample MGYA00237777_ERZ505514 | MGnify/ENA primary metagenome ERZ505514 (study PRJEB26160, sample SAMN06269048) | microbial mat metagenome | isolation source: Oligotrophic lake microbial mat | place... | reverse complement strand
GACGGCATCCTTAAATACGATCATGGGCAAGCTTAGCAATCATCAGGCATAACAATGAAATTTCAACGCCATTACTATCCCAAAAGAAGAAGAAAATCGCAGAAGACAAATGGCCTTGCATTCGACTTAAGAAGGGAATTTTTACCAATCAATTATGAAAAATAAATTTACCGGTTTGAAAGCTGCCTATGTAAACTGCACTTTAAAAAAATCTCCCACAAAAAGTCACACTCGTGATTTAATGGATGTTTCGGCTAAAATTATGGAATCTGAGGGCGTTGATGTAGAAGCGTTACGGCTAGTCGATTACGATGTACCTGTGGGCGTACAACCCGATATGACTAAAGAGGGGTATGCTAAAGATGAATGGCCAGCACTCTATGAAAAAATACTGGCAGCCGATATTCTTGTTGTAGGAACGCCTATTTGGTTGGGGGGACGTTCTTCAGTTGCTTCAAAATTGATAGAGCGTTTATATGCTATGAGTGGTTACCAGAACGATAAAGGACAATATGTTTATTATGGTAAGGCCGGGGGTTGCATAGTCACCGGAAATGAAGATGGAGTAAAGCATTGCGCTATGGGAATTCTATATGCGCTTCAGCATTTAGGGTACAGTATTCCGCCCCAAGCCGATGCGGGTTGGATTGGGGAAGTAGGCCCTGGCCCCAGTTATGGTGATACTGAATGGAATGGAGAAAAGAAAAACCCGCCTGTAGGTTACAATTCAGAATTTACAAACCGGAATACGACATTTATGACCTATAACTTATTGCACTTGGCCAAAATGTTAAAAGATAGCGGAGGTTATCCAGCTTATGGAAATTCAAGAAAAGATTGGGATGACGGTACCCGATGGGGGTTAGAAAATCCAGAGTATAGATAAGTATTTTTGCTCCACAAATAGGAGCTGAACTTGTGATGGTTACCATGCTAGAAGACGTATTAACTTAAAATACAGAAAATGAACGTTTCTGAACAATTACTACAAATTCTCATCGATACAGGCGTACGAAATGTACATGGTGTAACTGGCGATGCCCTGAATTTTTTTGTAAAAGCTATTGAAAAAAGTGAAGAAGTAGAATGGCGAGGTTTTAAACACGAAGGCAACGCATCTTTTGCGGCTTTTGGGGAAAGTGAGACTACAGGCAATTTGGCAGTTTGTGCAGGAACGGTTGGTCCGGGAGCATTGCACCTGATAAATGGATTGTACAATGCTAAAAAAGAAAGAACTCCGGTCTTGGCAATTACGGGACAAATTCCAAGAGCATTGCAAGGAACCAATTACTTTCAGGAAGTAGATTTAAAAAAAGTATTTGATGATGTTTGCGAATACCAGGCCATCATTAAAACACCTGAAGAAGCACCACAGATCATCCAGCGGGCTATAAAGATTGCTATTAATCATCGTACTGTTTGTAGAATTGAATTGCCCGCAGACGTTGCTGAAATGAAAGCAGAGAATCAGGAATTCATCTATCCATTAATAAAATCTGAAGCAACACTAGTGCCTGGCACCCGGCAGATAAATCTTGCTGCCGAAATGATAAACAATGCGCAGCGGATCGCAATTTTTGCTGGTCATGGATGTCGCGAATCAAGAGAAGAGGTATTGGCCTTGGCCAGAAAACTGAAAGCTCCAATTACACATACCTTAAAAGCTTCAGATATTTTCGACCATGATACTGATAATGTTGTTGGTCTTACCGGACTTATAGGAAATCCTTCCGGCTACCAAGGAATTATGAAATGCGATTTACTGTTAATGCTGGCAACAGATTTTCCTTACATTGAATTCTTACCGCACAAAACAGATACAATTCAGGTAGATGTTCGTGCTGAGAACCTGGGAAACCGAACCGCATTAAAACTTGGCATACACGGAGACGTAAAGAGTTTTGTGGAAAGCTTGCTTCCTAAAGTAGAAGAAAAAACAGATACAGATTTTGTTGATAAGCTTACCGAAAGTTTTAAAAAATACCGGGCAGATAAATTAGCTGAAGCATCACCGGAAAGAGACATTGAACCACTCCATCCACAAATTTTTGCACGCTTTATAAATGATCACGCTTCAGACGATGCCATATTTACGGTAGAAACAGGAACCTCGGCAATTTGGGCGGCCAACCATATTTCATTTCACTCGCAACGTAGAATTATTGGGTCATTCAATCACGGCTCCATGGCTGTAGGTTTACCCTCAGCCATGGGTGCTCAGTTTGCTTTTCCTAATCGGGAGGTATGGTCTATTTCTGGTGATGGCGCATTCAATATGGCTATGCAGGATTTTATTACCGCAGTTCGCTATGACTTGCCCGTTAAAATTTTAGTGCTCAACAATAGCCAATTGAGTTTCGTAAAACTTGAAATGGAACAGGCAGGTCTTGCACCGGCACTCGATGCCCTTCATCAGGAAAACGTCAATTTTGCTGAATATGCGAAACTCTGTGGCGGTGATGGAATTAGAGTAGAAAAAGCTGAAGACATTGAACAGGCAATCATTATGGCAAAGAACAGCAAAAAACCCTTTATTATTGATGCCGTTGTAAATAGTGGAGAATTGGCCTTGCCACCACATATTGGGATGAAACAAATTTTGGGATTTGGCACTTCTAAGGCTAAGGAGGTGTTTCAAATTATCACTGGCGATAAGCAACAATGGGAGAACCTAAAAAAAGAACTAAATGCTTGGTTTGATTGAAAAAATTGAAACGAGCAAAATTTTAAAATTAAAATAGAACTGAATCTTATGGACAATAAATTTTTAAAAAGTATTCTAGCAGGAATTGTAGCAACCATTGCAATGACTGTCATAATGATGATCGCGGCAAAATTGGGCATACCCAAAATAGAGCCACCAAAAATGTTAGCCACCACCATGGAAACTTCGGTGGCATTAGGTTGGATAATGCATTTTATGATAGGTATTGTCTTTGCTTTGATTTATGCCTACGTAATTAGCGGATGGCTCACGAAAATCAATTCAATTTTATTGAAGGGCGTGGTATTCGGAATCTTGGCTTTCGTTATAGCACAAGTAGGTATGATGGTTATGGGTATGATGTTCCCCGCTATGCCAGAACCAACTGGAAATATGGTAATGATAATAATGGGTTCAGTTATAGGACATATTTTATTTGGTATTGTTGCGGTTTGGTTCATACATCGTAAATAAAAATAAATAGGTGACCTAATCATTGAGTTAGTTTAATAAAAAAAAGTAATGAAATGTTAAAATGAATAATGAAACCGAAGTGGCATTTGTGTCGGGAAGTATTGGAATTATAGACTCGGCCTTAATTCGTAAGCTTGCTGAAAAACACCGTGTCGCTGGATTTGACCAGGATGGCTATCCTATGTGCCGGCTATTGTCATCTTTTAAATTATAAAATCAATATGATAGAAAAATTGCTTACCCGGAAATTGATTTACGAATTACTTTCAGTGGAGGAAGCGCCCTGCATCTCTCCTTATATGACCTCGCATCGCAGTCACCCTGAAAATATGCAGTATATAATTCGATAATCTCGTTTAACAAGCAAATGCCTGCGCAGACAAGTTTTGCAGCCTTATTTCGCTATTGAACTAAAATTAGCACTCTAAAATATAAAACATGACCATTCAATTTAATACAGATAAAAACATAAATGGAAACGAGGAATTTACGGCTCCTTATGTAGCCCAGATAGAAGATGAATTAAGCAGGTATAGTGATCAGATTACGCGTATTGAAGTTCATCTTTCAGATGAGGATGGCAACAAAAATGGATTGAACGCCATGCGTTGTATGATTGAAGCGCGCTTGGAAGGCCGCCAACCCATAGCCGTTACCAATCAGTCCGATACGCGTGAACAGGCAGTTGCGGGTGCACTTGACAAATTGACGGCATCCTTAAATACGATCATGGGCAAGCTTAGCAATCATCAGGCATAACAATGAAATTTCAACGCCATTACTACCCCAAAAGAAGAAGAAAATCGCAGAAAAAAAATGTGGCTATTGTCATACTTTAATTTAAAGAAAAAAGAAAGATGGAAACAAGCGGCAACAGTTTACTGAATGAGAATTCGCGCACTGACAAAGGCGCCCGAGACACCGATAAGGAAATAATACTTGTAAGTGGCAGCAGCGGCTTAATAGGAACGGGGTTAATCAACAGGCTTGTTGAACATTATCGTGTTGTTGGACTTGACAATGCTGGCTTCCCGTTTCCTCCAATCAAATCAGAATGTGTATCCATTGATATCACTTCTGAAGAGAGTATGGAGAATGCCATGAAAAGAATTGAATACGGTTACGGGAATCACATTGCTTCGGTGATTCACCTTGCGGCCTACTACGATTTTGCCGGCAAACCAAGTCCATTGTATGATAAAATCACTGTAGAGGGAACGGCAAGATTTTTACGAGTACTACAAAGATTCTCGGTGGATCAATTTATTTTCTCCAGCAGCACGCTTGTTTATAAGCCATCAATGCCCGGACAAAAAATTAATGAAGATTGGCCTCTTGAACCCAAATGGGATTACCCAAAATCAAAAGTAAAAACCGAAAAGGTTCTACATGAACAAAGAGGTGATATACCTGTTGTGAATTTCCGTGTAGCCGGTGTATATAGTGAGCGGGGGAATTCAATTCCTATCACCAATCAGATTCAGCGCATTTATGAAAAGCAACTCACCAGTCATTTTTATCCGGGCAATCTTTCGCATGGAAATGTTTTTGTGCACCTCGATGATTTATTTGATGCCATAATAACGGCAGTTGATAAGAGAAAGGAATTACCCAAGGATGTGACCCTTAATCTTGGCGACCCTGAAACATTGGGCTACCAGGAATTGCAAAATATTATCAGCAACGAAATTCATGGTAAGGATTGGAAAACTTACAAGATACCAAAGGCATTGGCAAAGGCCGGAGCATGGGTGCAAGATATTTTTGGAGATCCATTTATAAAACCATGGATGGTTGACCTCGCAGATGATCATGCAGAGATTGACATCACACGGGCAAAAAATATGTTAGGATGGGTACCTAAACATTCGCTAAGAAAGACCCTTCCAAAAATGATTGCTTTTCTAAAAGCTGATCCTAAAGCATTTTATGAGGTAAATGATTTAAAGAAGTAGAAACGCTCCTCGGATATAACTATGCATTGAATCGCAACTGTTCATGAAAGCTAAACGGATAATTCTAATATTACTTGCTTTACTACTTCAGCCGATTGCAGTATTTTTTGCCTTGCAACTTTAACATTACTCAAAAAATGAAAGCCCTTACCGCACGCTGTTAATTCCTCGTCTTGAGATAGCAAAAGACGAGAAGTAGAAATAGAAAGAAAAGGAGCAATGGTAAAATAGACTGAAGTTGTAAAGAATAGCCGGCTATGTAAGGATGCATAAATAAATACGATAGCGTTATGGAAAATATGAAACACGATATGCCTGCTCACGATCAAGCTATGATGGGTGACAAAAAACAAGGCACTCAATACACGTGTACAATGCATCCTGAAGTTATCAGCGATAAGCCAGGCAAATGCCCTATATGTGGAATGACACTAGTGAAAAAAGAAGAAGCAAAAAACGAAATGTCAGATCATAACATGGAAGGTATGGGTTCACGAGGAGTTACCCGGCCGATGATGGATATGGAAAAGCATGAGCACAAAAAAGGTGAGCACATGGATATGGACATGAGTGCCATGAAAATGAGTGCAGATGATCGTATGAAAATGATGAAGGATCACCACAATCAAACACTCTGGGTCTACTGGACTATCGTATTGTTGGGATTTTGGATGATCGCTTCACCGCTCACTTTTGATTATGGAAAGAATGTGGTGGCACCTGCCGGAGGAAGACCCGTCTGGTTGTCGCTTAGTGATCGTATTGCCGCCATGTATTGGAGCGATATCATCAGCGGATTGTTACTGGTTATTTTTGGTTGGCGATCCCTGAAGCCTGACCGTCCTTATAGTGTTTGGATCATTTGTTTTATTGGGATATGGATCAGCATGGCTCCACTAATTTTTTGGGCGCCAACTGCTGTTGCTTATTATAACGGTACCATGGTCGGGGTTTTAATTATCGCCTTGTCTGTTCTCATTCCCGGCATGCCTAATATGATCACCTTTATGAAAATGGGCGGCAATATGCCTACCGGTTGGAGCTACAATCCTTCAAGCTGGCCGCAGCGCGCTGTTATGATTGGCTTGGCATTTATCGGATGGTTGGCCTCTCGCTATTTAGGAGCATTTCAATTGGGCTATGTCGATATTGCCTGGGATCCATTTTTTGGAGATGGCACCTTAAACGTTTTGAACTCTGATATGTCGCATAGCTGGCCCATTTCAGATGGGGCACTCGGCACGCTTGCTTATACACTGGAATTTCTGATGGGATTTATGGGCGGTACTTCCCGTTGGCGTACCATGCCGTGGATGGTCACCTTTTTTGGTATTTTGGTTATCCCACTAGGTTTGGTGAGTATTTTTTTAGTGATTTCACAGCCACTTTCCGTAGGTGCCTGGTGTGCCCTTTGCCTGTTTTCTGCCATTATTATGCTTCCCATGATTCCCTTACAAATTGATGAAGTCATTGCCATGTGGCAACACATGGTGCAGCGAAAACAAAAAGGAGATTCGTTATGGAAAGTGTTTTGGAAAGGTGGTGATGCACTTTCCACTGAAAACGATGAACGTTCCCCTGACTTGGCAACATTTGTTGATAGCCCGTGGAAGGTTTTCAAATCATCAATATGGGGAATGACTGCCCCTTGGCAATTAACAATTTCTGTAATCATTGGACTTTGGTTGATGATTTCTCCGTTCGTTTTCCAGATAGGAATAGAAACATCTGCTGCAAACTTGAACCACTTAGGAGGCGCACTCGTGATCGTTTTTGCAGTAGTGGCTATGGCCGAAGTGCTCAGAAGTTTCCGCTATTTCAATGTATTGTTAGGCCTGGCACTTGCAGTGTTGCCTTGGTTTATAAAAGATAGCACTATGATACTCACGATAAGTACTAGCCTTGCTGGCCTTATCATAATAGCCCTTTCCTTTTCAAAAGGAAAAATCAAAGAAACGTATGGACTTTGGGATAAATATATCGTGTGAAAAAGATTTGTTTGCAAATAAGGAATCATCAGAATGATTATTGGATCCCCACCGTGCAGGTCTCTCACTCTTACTACAATCATGTGGATAATAATCCACACGAGAACGTGAAATTGTATACGCGTGTTTGTTTTAACATCGAAGAGAACTAATACTATTTTAAGTATGGTTTTTGATAATCAATTGTGTAAACATGCTGGTAAAAAAACTTTTACTTTTTACGCTACTACTATTTTCTGGGTGGAATGGATACACCCAGGTAGATACTACAGTGTATCACCTTTCTATTAAACAAGCCGCTGTAAATAAAGCTGGTAAGAGTGTGATAGGTATGACTGTTAACGGTAGCATCCCGGGACCTACTCTTCGATTTGTTGAAGGTGATTATGCGGTGATCTATGTGACTAACGAAATGGATGTAGAAACCTCTGTCCACTGGCATGGCATTCTATTGCCTAATTTTTTCGATGGTGTTCCGTATTTAACCACACCACCCATTAGACCGGGCAAGACGTTGAAGTATGAATTTCCGCTGAAACAATCTGGAACCTATTGGTATCACTCACACACCATGCTTCAAGAACAAAGTGGTGTCTTTGGAGCATTCATTATTGAACCAAAAGATAACAATCCTGAATTGAAGTATGACAAAGAGTTGGTACTGATACTGTCAGACTGGACGAATCAAAAGCCAATGAACGTGTTGCGAAATTTGAAGCGCGGGAATGAGTGGTACAATATTAAGAAAGGAACATCCACACCTTTAAATAGGGTAATTGCCAGAGGTGGGTTTGATGAGCAACTTAATTTTTGGAAGCAACGGATGGAAAGTGCGGACATCGCAGATATATATTATCCTACCTTCCTTAGTAATGGACAACAAACTCAAGACTATCCAGAATTTAACGCAGGTGATAAAGTTCGGTTAAGAATTATCAACGGTTCAGCTTCCTCTCAATTCTGGCTAACGTTTGGTGGAGATGATCCTTTAATGATCTCCGCAGATGGGTTGGATGTTGTTCCGGTAAAACATAACAAGACGTTCATCGCTATTGCCGAGACGTATGATTTCATTGTCACCGTTCCTTCTGGTAAAAAAATTGAAGTCCGCGCCATGGCTCAGGATGGGTCGGGACATACGTCAACTTTTTTAGGACAAGGTGAAGTATTAGATGCAGCTGTTTTACCGCGCCCCGATAAAATCGGCATGATGATGCAAATGGCCAAGATGAAAATGCGCATGGGTGCGCCTGCCCTTAAGTTTAAGCCATCGGTTGAAGAGCCGCACGAGATGAAGGTAAGCTGGGGGATGAAAATGGAAGCACACAATGATGACATGCCATCTATGGATCATTCGAAAATGGATCGTGGAAAGATGGAGGAGACTTCGGAGATGAAAATGGACATGAAGAAAGATTCCGCAGAAAACGACATGAATGCGATGGATCACAGTATGCACAACATGGAAGGTGAAAAGAAAATAAGTGACATGGATACCGATACGAAACAAATGAAAATGGATGACATGAAGGGAATGGACATGTTTGCTGAATACAATTATGACTATTTACGCGCTCCAGAAAAAACAACCTACTCAAAAGATGTTCCTGTAAAGGAAGTGTTGTTAAACCTGACCGGAAATATGCAACGCTATATCTGGAGCATGAATGGTGTACCGCTTTCTGAAACTGACAACATCAAAATAAAAAAAAATGAGGTCACACGGATTACATTGAATAACCTTACCATGATGCATCATCCCATGCACTTACACGGACACTTCTTCCGGGTGATCAATAAAAATGGTGAATACTCTCCGCTGAAACACACAGTCAATGTTCCTCCCATGCAACAGGTGACGATTGAGTTTTATGGTAGTGAATATGGGGATTGGTTTTTTCATTGTCATGTCTTGTACCACATGATGGGCGGCATGGCCAGGGTATTTAGTTATGATACACCACGCGATCCTAAGCTTGATCCGTATCCGGTGTCAAAACTGATTCATGAAACAAACCGCTATTATAATTGGGGCATGGCCGATATTGCATCCCACATGACGGCTGTCACGTTAACTGCTTCTAATATCCGAAATCAATTTAATGCTAATTTGGAATTTGGATGGAATAAAAATATGGAATTCGAAATTTCTTATGAGCGTTATCTGTACGATTATTTCCGTGTGTTTGTTGGAGTGAATACGGAAAATGGGTTTAAAAAAAGTTTGAATGAATTAACAACCACTGCTGTTGCGGGCTTCCGCTTTTTTACGCCCTACATGTTTAACCTCGATGTGCGTGTTGATAATCAGATCCGGCCTGAAATTCGACTTAGTCGATCGATCATGATATTTCCCAAAACAATGCTCTTCGGCAACTACGAATACCAGCTGGACTTCGGTGTTGTAAATGATCTGGAAAAAGAAGGTTCTGGCAATCCGAATTTCAATGGTGAAACTACCTGGTCGGCAGGGTTAGAATATTTTCTTTCCAGAAATTTTTCATTGATGGGTAGCTATGACAATCGTTTTGGTGGGGGTGGGGGATTGTCAATAAGATTTTAAATAAACCAATTTATGACAACCAACCATATTTTAAGGACGCTCCGAGCGGAAATATCTTCTTCAATAAGTTTTAACCATAGAATCAAACACTTCATTATGTCTAAAAAGTTATTCTACAAAGCTTCTTTATTTTTAATTTTCGTAAACGTATTCAGCGCACAAGCCCAATTCAAATTTGATGCGGAATTCGGTGCTTCCTTCAATACTCGCAACAACGTTCGATATCCCAATGATGAAAACACCACCGCTAACTTGGTGGATATCCCAGATCAACTCGGAACTGGGCAAACCGCTTTTCTGCGTTTACGAGCTTCTTATACCATCAACGATAGACACACTATTTCTGGTTTGTATGCGCCACTAACATTCAACTCTTCGGGTTCTTTTTCGAGACCAATAAAGTTTGGCAATTCCATATATACGCAAAATGAAGTCACGGATGTTTCGTATAAATTCAATTCCTATCGACTGACTTATAGCTATCAAATCGTGGATCGGAAAAAAATTAAATTTGGACTTGGACTCACTGGTAAAATTCGTGATGCACGTATTGGATTCAACTCTGGAATAAAATCAGACGAGACAACCGATTTGGGTTTTGTGCCATTGATTAATTTCCGATTGGACTTATACCCAACTGAAAAATTATTATTTACCTTGAATGGCGATGCACTCGTGGGTCCCCAAGGCCGTGCCGAAGATATTTTCGCAGGATTTGAATACTCAATTAGTGATCCAATAGCTATAAAACTAGGTTACAGGATCCTAGAAGGAGGGGCAGACGTTGATCAGGTATACAATTTCTCGTTAATCCATTATGCTTCTGTTGGAGTTATTTTCACTTTAAAATAGACACATGAAAAAGAATAAAATTTTAGCAAGTTTACATTTGGTAGTATTGTTAGTGCTTATCTTTTGGAATTACTATTCAAATACGGCTGCGGTTAACAACAATACGGTAGGATCTGTAAGTGATAGTCTCGATAATTTGTTCACACCTGCAGGATACGCCTTTGCCATCTGGGGAATTATCTACCTCGGATTGCTCGTGCTCGGGGTTTATATGATGATTCGCGCTTTTAAAGATGACGGCAATAATGAGTTTATTGAAAAGGCTGCACCTACACTAATTTTGGCGCACCTCGGTAATGCAACATGGCTTTGGTTTTGGCTCAACGAAGAGGTTGGAATCTCGGTAATCATCATGCTCTTTATTCTTATTATGTTGACCTTAACAGTTCTCCGATTGAATATGCAGCGTTGGGATGCCCCTTTAAAGTTTATAGCGCTTGTTTGGTGGCCGATTGATCTATACTTCGGGTGGATTAGTGTTGCTACCATTGCGAATATTTCTGCATACCTCGCTAAATTGAATTGGACAGGAGGAATTTCAGAAATAACGTGGACAGTAATAATGATTTTAGTAGCAACTCTTCTTGCCCTATTTATGATTTTCTCAAGAAATATGCGAGAATATGGAGCAGTTTTCATTTGGGCACTTATTGCTATTGCAGTGCGTCATACAGATCAAATTCCATCAATAACATGGAGTGCAGTGATTGCTGCTGTTATCATTGGTGTTGCCTCTGCACTTCATGCGTTTAAACATCGAGCAACACTTCCATTTAGTAGAAAACAAACACCACAAACAGAGTTATAAAAATTGCTAATTACATTTGAAAATGAAAAAATTTGATGCCATCGTAATTGGTTCGGGGCAAGCCGGAACACCATTGGTTTTTAAACTTGCTTCAAAAGGTAAAAAAGTTGCTTTTATTGAAAAGGAACATTTAGGCGGCACATGCCTGAATGTAGGTTGCACCCCTACCAAAGCCTACGTTGCAAGTGCAAGAAGAATGTGGGATGCAATGCACGGTGACGAACTAGGCATTTACATACCAGCGGGTGCCCGTGCGGATTTAAAAAAAATCAAAGCTCGAAAAGATGCATTGATCCAAAAATCCGTGGATGGCATTGCTGCCGGGTTAGAAAAAAATGAAAACATTACCTACTTCCGAGGTGTGGCAAGCTTCACCGACCATAAAGTGGTTTCAGTGAATGGTGAATTGCTTACTGCTGAAGAAATATACATCAATGTTGGAGGACGTCCATTTGTGCCTGCTGGATATGAAGATGTATCCTATTTAACCAGCACGTCTATTTTAGACTTAGAAGAAATTCCAACGCATTTAATTATTGTAGGAGGCAGCTATATTGGATTAGAATTTGGCCAAATGTTTAGAAGATTTGGAAGTCAAGTTACAATTATAGAAGAGACAGAGAGCATCATAGGAAGAGAAGATACTGAAACGAGTGAGGCTATTTTAAAATTTTTAGAAGATGAAGGAATTGATTTCCGATTGCAAGCAACATGCGTCACTACAAAAAATGAAGAAGATGGAACTATATCTATTCAAGTAGATTGCAAAATGGGCGGAACCCCTAAAATTACTGGAACTCATGTTTTATTGGCAGTAGGCAGAAAAGCCAACACCGATACACTTAACTTAGATGCTACAGGCATTACCACAAACCAGAAAGGGTTTATAGAAGTAGACGATTATTTGCAAACCAATGTTCCCGGCATTTATGCTTTGGGTGATTGTAATGGCAAAGGAGCATTTACCCATACCGCATATAATGATTATGAAATTATTGCAGAAAATAAATTTGAAGGAAAAAACCGAAAAGTTTCTGATCGAATTTTAACCTACGGCTTGTTTGTAGATCCGCCACTTGGCAGAGTGGGTATTACGATGAAAGACGCAAAGGAAAAGGGATTGAATTTTTTGGTTGGTCATCGTCCATTCAGTAAAATTTCTCGAGCCAAAGAAAAAGGTGAAACCTACGGCTATATGAGTGTGGTGATTGACGCGGAAACTAAAAAAATACTAGGAGCCACCGTTTTAGGAGTAGGTGGCGATGAAGTTATTAGCAGTTTTATAAATATGATGTATGCAGGTGCAAGGTATGAAGTGGCACGAGACACTGTATTGCCTCATCCCACTGTTTCAGAATTAATTCCCACTATGTTAGAATCTTTAACCAAACCATAATATGAAAGCAATTTGGAACAACGAAATTATAGCTGAAAGCGACAACACCATAGAGGTGGAAGGAAATCATTATTTTCCACAGGAAAGCATTCACAAAGATTTTTTTGAAAGCAGTCAAAAGCATAGTACTTGTCCGTGGAAAGGCGAAGCCAGTTATAAATCACTTTCTGTAAATGGGGGAAAGAACCCAGATGCTGCTTGGTATTACCCAAATCCAAAAGCAGCTGCAGCTAAAATACAAGGACATTATGCCTTTTGGAAAGGCGTAGAAATCGTAGAATCATAAAAATGGACATTCTAGAAAAATATAGTAATGCCCGAATGCGATCTACAGTTATTTGCAAGCCACTCGCTACCGAAGACTATGTGGTGCAGCCTATAGTTGAGGTATCACCACCTAAATGGCATTTGGCTCATAGTACTTGGTTTTTTGAGCAGTTTATTTTGGTGCATCACCTCGCAGATTACACGCCTTTTCATTCCGATTTTGCTTTTTTATTCAATAGTTATTACAACAACATGGGTGAGCGTACGCTGCGGGTAAATCGAGGATTTATGACCCGACCTACCGTTGAGGAAGTGTATGCCTATCGTAAATATGTAGATGAGGCAATGCGAAAATTATTGAGCCAATCATTGAGCCAAGAAGTTTTAGAACTTATAGAAATTGGGATAAATCACGAGCAACAACATCAAGAATTACTGGTTTATGATATCAAATATATCTTAGGCAGCCAACCCACATTTCCCGCTTTAGGAAAAATGTTTACGCTCAATGAAGAAAGTCAAACCGAAAAATGGATAGAAATTGAAGGGGGTGTATTTGAAATAGGTGCTAGCGAACAAGGTTTTTCTTTCGATAACGAACGCCCCAAACATTCGTATTATTTACATCCTTTTTCTATCAGCAACCGATTAATAACCAATGGCGAGTTTGTCGAATTTATAGAAGACGGTGGATACAAGAATTTTAATCTGTGGTACGATGAAGCCTGGCACCATATTCAAGACAACGATTGGCAACGTCCTTTGTATTGGTATAAAAAAGATGGACTTTGGCACCATTTTACTTTTGAAGGGTTGAAGCAAATCAATCCTTTAGAACCCATAATGCATCTATCGTTTTATGAAGCGGCAGCATTTGCCGAATGGAAAGGGATGCGACTGCCCACCGAATTTGAATGGGAGGTAGCTTCTTCACAATTTCAGTGGGGACAATTGTGGGAATGGACTAATTCTGCTTATCTGCCTTATCCCGGATTTCATAAAGCAGATGGCGCTTTGGGGGAATACAACGGTAAATTCATGCTAAATCAAATGGTATTGCGAGGAGCTTCAATTGCCACACCAGAAAATCACGCCAGAAAAACATACCGCAACTTTTTTCAAGCCAACTCACGATGGATTTTTTCCGGTGTTCGCTTGGCAAAAAAACAGTAAGCTAAATGAACAAATTTCTACAACACGTAAAAGAAGGATTAAGCAAAACACCAAAAGCACTTTCGTCAAGGTATTTCTATGACGAAATTGGCGACAAATTATTTCAGGAAATTATGCAACTGGAAGAATATTATCTTCCGGCCTGTGAAATGGAAATCATTCAACAACAAAGCGAACTGATGGCAAAGCATTTGGCAAGAGTTCATAAAAATTTACAAATCATTGAACTAGGTGCAGGCGATGGAAGCAAAACGAAACATTTACTTAATCAGTTTCAACCTTATTTTGATGCACTTGAATATGTGGCTATGGATATTTCTGAAAACATTCTGTGCGTCAACAAACAAGAAATTGAATCTGATGTGCCTGGCATTGATGTTCGCAGCAAAGCAGGGAATTATTTCCAAACCTACAAAGATTTACCAGAGACCTCATACGGACGATTGGTTCTTTTCTTAGGTGCAAATATTGGCAACTTTTTATTAGATGATGCGGCCGCTTTTTTCCGATACGTCAAGCAAGGATTGAAAGAGAATGATGCCTTTATAGTTGCGTTCGATTTGGTTAAACATCCTCGCAAAATATTAGCTGCATACGATGATAGCAAAGGTGTAACCAAAGCTTTTAACCTTAATTTACTCGCTAGAATGAACCGTGAACTGGGTGCTGATTTTGATATTTCAAAATTTGAGCATTTTCCATTGTACAATCCCGCCAATGGTTACACTATAAGCCATATCGTGAGCCTTGAGGATCAAATAGTACATTTTTCAGATGGTTTTGAGGTGCGATTTGAATCATTTGAAACTATACATACAGAAATTTCAAAAAAATACTTCCTGCAAGACATTCAATACTTATCCGATAACAGCGGATTGAAAATTTCGCAAACATACTACGACCGCAAAAAGGAATACGCGTTCGTTTCATTTACCAGAAAAAATGAAGAGACCCTATGAACTCATGAATAAGTAGCGTTTGCAAATGGAAGGCGAAATGGATATGAAAGGTATGATCTTTATCAAAACAATGCTTTCCGGCAACTATGAATATCAGATGGACTTCGATGTTTTAAATGATCTCGAAAAAGAAGGTTCTGGCAATCCAAATTTCAATGGTGAAGCTACCTGGTCGGGAGGCTTTTTCTCTGTGTACGGAACTACGTGACAAAATGAAATCCTATTCCATTTTCTTACACAAAATGAAATAGGATTTAGAGTGCTGTCAATTCGATCGCACCGTCTTTCAATTTCAACGCACTAAATGGCTGAGTTTAATCTCTCACCATCATGTTGTAAAACGTGATCCTCATTATCTATGAATCTCAACAGATCAGCATTCAACCTTTCTCGTTGTGTGTAAAACAAACCATGTGGTTCGCCTTCATACACGAGAAAAGCATTGTCTGGAATCAGGTTGGCTGATTGCCTTCCTGAAGGTGTGATGGGAACCGTTTTATCTTCATCACCATGAATGATCAAGGTAGGCACATGCACAGATTTCATTTCACTTCTAAAATCTGTGGTGGCAAAAGCTTTTGCACATTCGGCAGTGGCACGGGGTGATGCCACGGAACATAACATGCGATAATATTCCAACAGGGGCGTGCTTAACGGTTTGTTGAGCATGCCCATACCAAAAAAAGTTTTTCCGAAAGCATCCAAAAAACCAATCCTGTCGTTTTGCATTTGATGTGCCATGTCGTCAAAAGTTTCTGATGGCACGCCATCAGGATTGGTCTCTGTCTTTAACATGTAAGGTGTTATCGATGAAATTAAAACTGCTTTCGAAACATTTTTGCCTCCATGACGGCTAAAGTAACGAACCACTTCGCCACCGCCCATCGAAAAACCAACTAGCGTAACGTCTTTGAGGTCCAGTTGATCAATTAATGCTTTGAGGTCATCGCTTAACGTATCATAATCATATCCATCCCAAGGCTGTGACGATTTTCCAAATCCACGTCTGTCATACGCAATCACGCGGTGGCCACTAATTACTAAATCATTGGTTTGGTATTCCCACATCTCTTTGCTCAGCGGCCAACCCGAAATAAGAATAACGGGTTTGCCGGTTCCGTAGTCACTGTAATTAATTTTTACAGGATTGCCTGATGTGTCATTACTCGTTTCAATGTATTTCATATTTTGTGATTTTAGATTTATAAAAAATTTAATCCATTGCGCTGTAACATGCTTCCTGACACTCGCGGCAAATTTTTGCACACTCAGTACAATGCTGATTATCATGTGCCTCGCATTTTGCTGCACAGGCACCGCATGCATCTGCACATTTTTTTAAAAGGTCGGGATCAACTTTACCTTCTTGATCTACAACATTATTGCACGCTATTGCACATTCCATGCAAAGTCTGGCGCAATCATCTAGTCCTTCCTCTCTGCATTTTTCCGCATTTGTAGTGCATACATCTGCGCACTTTTCGCAGAGTTCAATAGCTTTCTGTTCTGAATGTTGATTTTCCATAACTTATTTTTTTATTGATGTTTTTTCAATGTGGTAATGGATAAAAAACATGCCGATGTTTACGGTACGTTCCTTGATTCGGAAGGCCGTTTTCTTCTTCTCTGCGCGCGTTTAGTTTACATTCTGTAGAAAGAAATGCCCGATACTAAAAAGTATTTGAATGTAAATAAACCACGCTTAGCTACTTTTTTATTGTTGTTGTCGTTGCACATTTGGTTCCGCTGCAAGTACGCTTTGCTGAAGCTCTGCAAGATGCATTCAATGATACCCGTTTCTCGTTTTTACTTTTTTTGAACCCCAGGTTAGTGCAGACTAGAACCACAGCGTTAGAGTCCACTTATCCTTCTCCAAGTGGGAGAGCTGTAGGCAGACCTGCTTCCCTCCTTAGCGGGGAATCTGTGAAACAAATTTGTTGTTGGGGATGCCCCCGATCCGATCACTTTCTGAGTACTGAAGCTCCTTTTATGCTCACCCTCCCTTTGGATAGGCTCATCTCGGTTACTGTATGGGACACAGAACTTTTGCTTTCGTTCAATTGTGAATCGAATCGATTCTTACTTAAAACGACTACTGTTTGACGTTAATTCTCTTTCCAGATAAACTAAGTCTTTCCGATTTGAATTTTCCTGCGCTTTGCAGTAATAGATGTTATCAGTAAAATGTTCTACAATCAATTTTTGGTTGGGCCGTATTCTTTCAAAAACCACTTCCCCCTTCTTATACGTATTTTCCATAGTTCTTTATTTGAAACAATGACATGCATATTTTGATGTGCCTGGCTTCTCTTACGGGAATTCTATGCCACACTAAAAAAATTGAAATTCTGATCGGTTACTAGGATTGAGTTATTTAAGGTTGTGGAGTTGATTCTACATGCAAGCCTTAGAGTCAAGAAATTTCCACAATCTCAATGTAAAGAATCAGCACTGAATAATTCCAGTAATTGACCGGCATCCAAATACGAACGTAGAATTAAGTACCCTCGTGTAGAGTTAGTTTCACTTTAGAAATACAGTTAGAAATAAATATCAGCGTTTTTAGAGTGTTTCAATACTGGCATCTATTTTTCTATTAGCAGGTGGAGCCGCTCAAGGTGTGTGGTTAAAATCTAAAAATGAAATGATATGGAAATTAAAAACTTAGTAGGCGGATTATTGGCAGGCACTGCCATTGGCATAGCAATAGGAATTCTCTTAGCACCTACCAGTGGAAAAGAGACAAGAAACAAAATCGTAAAACAATCAAGAGTGTTAGCGGACGACTTGCAAAATGTGCTTCAGGAAGGAACCGCATCTTTAAAAAATCAAAGCAAAACCGCGGTTGATAAAGGTAGTAAGTGGCTGAAGGATGGAGTTTCGAACGACCTTGTAAAAGCGTAATCATTGCCTAAAGGCCTTGCGCTATGTTCTCATTTCACGAGATGAGCTATTGAATTGTATAAAATTTAACTAAAAAAAACTAAGTATGAAAAAAATTATGAATTACACCTTAGGCATGATGTGCATGCTATTGAGCAGCGCAGCCTTTGCACAATCGCAGCCTGTCGCAGCTGATCAAGCTCACAGTCAAATGATGATGAAGGATCTTAACACCAGAAATCCAAAAACAATGGATCAAACGGTGGACTGGAGGAATACGGATTACGGTTATAGCGGGATGTATTCCGTTGACAACGAAAATTACATGACGCGTTACGATAAGAAAGGTAATTATGTAGAAACCCTCACTAAAAAGGATTGGAATGATGGTAACGTACCAACTGATCTAAAAACTTCATTTGATAAGAGTATGTATAAAGATGCGCAGGTAACATCATATTGGCAAGTATCGGACGCTAATCAAAAGGGGTACTACATCGAGATGAATGATAGTGGTGGAAAGTCTTCCAATATGTGGGTTGATGGTAGTGGCAAATTTACAGCTACGCCATACACTACTAAACCAATAAAAACAAAAGGAAGTAATTGATCATAGTAAAATGAATAATCTTTTTAGAGGTTTGCTTGCAGGGTACGGAGCCAAGAAGTTAGGCGGAGGTTGCCTGGGTACCATTGTAGTATTTGCTATTATATGGTTTGCACTAGGCCAGTGTAGCTAATATTCTTTAAAGGCGCCTCTTGGTATAAAATATAGTAACGAAGTGCTACTACATTTTTCCAATTCCTCGCTAAGCAAATGATAACGGTGCGAATGCATGAATGCTTTAATCTGCGCTATTCTGCCGTGTCATGTGAATTCAAAACTGGTAATAAAATTTAAATACGCTAGGTAGCGCAATTTTCGAAACACTCACTATTAAACAATTAAAAAAAATGAAAAAAGCTTCAACATCCGCTTCAAACGGTACAAAAAAAACAGCCCCCGAAAAAGGGTTGAAAGCAAAACCCGATGCTGCTCAAGGCCTTCGTGATTTACTATGTGACGAATTAAAAGACATCTACTGGGCAGAAAAAGCATTGACCAAAGCAATTCCCAAAATGATTAAAAATGCTACTGATGAAAATTTGAAAGAGGCACTCACAGGTCATTTGGAGGAAACAAAACAACATGTAACACGCCTCGAAAAAGTGTTTTCGTCCATTGACGAAAAAGCTGTAGCGAAAAAATGCGAAGCCATGGCCGGGCTTATAAAAGAAGCAGAAGAAATAATGGAGGCCACAGAACATGGTGTTGTGCGTGACGCGGGAATTATTTTAGCAGGGCAAAAAGTTGAGCATTACGAAATTGCAACCTATGGAACACTTTTTTCATTTGCGAACATTTTAGGAGAAGACGAAGCCGCTGCTTTACTGGAAGAAACACTTGAGGAAGAAAAGGCAGCAGATAAGAAGCTATCAGAAATCTCCGACTCTATTAACGTGGATGCAGCAGAGGAAGTAGAACACGAGACGGCCGAGTAGAACTTTAAAATTAACATAATCATGAAAAATCAAAAGCTGATTGCTGTATCATCAATTCTTTTCCTTGCAACTTTTTCAAGTTGTTCTGTAGTCGGAGGAATTTTCAAAACCGGCATGGGGGTGGGGATATTTTTTGTGGTATTAGTTATCGCATTAATTGTATTTTTTTTTAATCGCATGGGCAAAAATAAATAGGTCATTTTACTCCGTTTGATCAAAAAATCTTTAACTCTTAAAATATTAATCAATGAAAAATGCATCGAAACAAAATCATCAAAACCTTACAGCACAAGAGGCAATAGATAAACTTAAAGTACTAATTGAAAATGAATCTATCTGTTTCTTTTGCACGCAACTTACACAACAGCCCATAACCACCCGCCCCATGACTACGCAGAAAGTGGATGATGCGGGCAATATCTGGTTTATGAGTTCAATTAAGAGTGATAAGAATTCGGAAATTCTTCAAAACAATTCTGTGCAATTGCTTTACTCTAACCCTTCAAACTTTGAATTTGTCAGTGTACTCGGTGATGCAACCATTTTAACTGACAGAAAGAAAATTTTTGAAATGTGGACACCTTTTGCTAAGGCTTGGTTCAAAGATGGCAAGGACGATGCGGATATTTCATTAATAAAAGTAGTTCCTCAAACTGCTTACTATTGGGACACAAAAAATAATAAAATGATTTCCATGATTCAAATGCTTGCGGCTATAGTAACAGGCAGCGCACCTGATGATGGCGTGGAGGGGACATTAAAAGTTAAATAATTGACCCTGGCAACATCAAAAAAATTAACAGAACAGGAGAACTTCCATTTGAAGACAACAAAAATAAGTACTGAAAACACAGAAGGGCTGAAAAATTCGTAGAAATAATAGAGCATGTGCGGACTTGCAGGAAATTAGGACTTTGGCTCTCATGACCGCTTAGATTCAAAAAGGTAAAGTCATAGTCGATTAACATTTTTTAAAAACTAACTAAATAAATAAATACAATGGAAACGAATGAAAAAGTATCAGCAACGTTGAATGATTTGTTGAAGATCAACAACGACAGAGTAGAAGGCTATGAAAAAGCGGCAGACCAAACGAAAGATAGGGATTTGGAAATGCTGTTTCAAGATATGGCTGGTGAAAGCAGGAAGATTGCTTCTTCCCTTACCGATGAAATCGAAAAACTTGGCGAAGAAGCTGAGTTGGAAAGCACGACAGCTTCCGGAAAAATCTACCGTGTCTGGATGGACGTTAAGGCCACCTTTACTGGTAAAGATAGTGAAGCAATATTGAACGCATGCGATTATGGTGAAGACGCAGCGCAGTCTGCTTACAAGACGGCTCTTGAAGACGATCACCTACAAGGTGGATTAAGACAAATGATCGAAGAGCAAAAAGCAATTTTAAGTTCATCTCACAATCTGATCAAAGAAAAAAGAGATGAACTGAAAGTCGTTTAATAAGCTAAACTATTGAAAGGCTTACCCGTGACAACGCCACCCAGTATACATTGAATTGACGTATCTGGTGGACGTTGTTGCGGTTTTTTTTAGTGCATTGCTTCAAATTTATGGGCATCTCTAAAAACTCCGCTTACCCTTCTCTTCTGGAGAAGGGGCAGGGTTTGAGGTAATGAAAGCAAGGGTTTTTAGAGATGCCCTTTATGTTATAATTCGTGTTGTCAAGTTGCGGGGGCTCAAAGTATTTACAATATGAAAATTCGTTCTAAGGAACCGTATTGGTTGTTACGAAATGGACTTGTGAATTCATACCCATCGTTACGAAAGAACATTTCGTGCGAAGTATTGATAGTTGGTGGAGGTATAACTGGGTCATTACTTGCGTATCAACTTTCCAAAGAAGGTTATGAAACAATACTGATCGATAAACGCGATGTATGTTTGGGTAGTACCAGTGCCACAACAGCAATGCTTCAGTATGAAATTGATGAACCGCTTTATTCTTTAATTGAAAAAGTAGGGGAGGCCGCAGCGGTTGCTAGTTACAAGGCAGGAGTTCAAGCCATAGAAACCCTCGAAAATGTTATCCTTAAGATCAAAGCCGAATGTGGTTTTAATCGAAAGGAAAGTCTCTTTATAGCAAGTTCAAAACAAGATAAACATTGGCTGCTAAAAGAGTTTGAGACTCGAAAAAAGTACGGATTTCAAGTAGTGTGGATAAACAAAGGCGACTTAAAATCAACATACGGAATTGTTGGGGAAGGTGCAATTCTATCCACCATAGGAGGAAGTGTTGATGCGTATGCACTTGCCCATGCATTGCTCAATTTTTCAACAAAGAAATATGGCCTTTCAGTATTTGATCATACCAGTCTTGAACATGTAACGCATGGAAAAAATAGCAATACTGTTCACACAGATGATGGATTCGCTATCAAGACTAAAATAATTGTGTATGCTACAGGGTTCGAAACCAAGTCTTTAATAAAGGGAGATTTTGTTAAGTTGATTAGTACCTATGCGTTTGTAAGTGAGCCTCTTGGCACCATTCCTGACGCTCTGAAAAATACTATTTTTTGGGACACCCAAGATCCTTACCTCTACATGCGCACAACAGATGACAACCGGATTTTAGTTGGTGGAGGTGACGAGAATTTTAAAAATCCTTTGAGAAGGGATCGGCTGATTGAAAAGAAAGAAGTTAAGCTATTGGAAAACGCTAAAAAACTTTTTCCCAAGCTTGAGTTGATTCCAGATTTCAGTTGGGCAGGTACGTTTGGCATTACAAAAGATGCGCTACCCTACATTGGTCCGCATCCGGATTTTCCTAACAGTTTTTTTGTGCTTGGCTATGGCGGAAATGGCATCACCTTCAGCGTGATGGGGATGAAGATAATATCAGACGCCATTGCTGGCAGAACTAATAAACTCTTAGAGTACTATAAATTCAATCGATAAGAAAAGATGGAAGGCTTGCTATAAGCCATTCAGTAAAACAACTGTAGATGACAACAGAAAGTTTCGAGTTTAAAGTTTTGAATGTGTTGACTGCACCCAAAACTTCAAACTCTAACGTTCTTTATTTAAAATTTTTTAAGACTTCGTATTTTTAATTTTTTTCTCGTGTCCTTTCAGCATTTCTAAATGACTTTTCAAACCGGGAAGTGTTTTATTTATCCAATCTTTTAATTCAGCATCTTCAGTTTTATTCCACCGATCTTCATAGTTGCTAATTGTCTTTTCATGTTTATTAACCAACAGCGAGCACCACTTTTTATCAAAGTCTTTCGCGTCCTTTTTGGATAAATCCTTCATATTGTTTTTGGCTTCTTCGCTTTCTTCCATTGGAATGGCAAAGCCATTTTTACCTGCATAGCCTTTTAGTTCGTTTAGTACTTTCGTGTGATCAGCTTCTAACGTCCGGGCAATGTCTTTCACTTCTGCACTTGTGGAATTAGTGAGAGCCATCTGTGCCATTTTAATGTCGGCATAGTTGCCGGCCACTGCATCTACAATAAAGTCCGCATCTTTTTCATCTTTCCGGGTTTCAAGATTTTCATCATTTGCTTCTTTGGCAACTTCAATACTGTTCTCATCCTTTTTCGATGGGGTACAAGATGTAATTGCAGCGGTGATAAACAATGCCGCGACCATGGTGGTGATGTGTGTTAATTTCATAATATTACTTTTAGTTATAATTTGATTGTTTTGACAACAATGCCGAAAATCATACCAAGTAATTACCGTGATGTGATGTGGATTTTAGAAACTTCTTACTGGATAACTCTAATCTAGAATTTTTGACATGTGTAACTTACTCCACACCATGCCCCAGATTTCCATCAACTTTGTTTGGCTGAATCATCATCAGATTTTCACCAAACCGCAGTTAAACATACTTAATGAATATGCGATGTGTGTTATCAAGACTGCCTTGGATATGAGAGGGAAGTTCCACAATGTTTGTTGCTGTTGGGTTGAATACTCCTTAAATTATGACTAAAATTTCGAGCTGAAAGAAAACCAACTTAAGCTTAGTGTGTTAATAATGGAATATGTTTAAGCTGTCCAAAAACTATTATCCCTACTTTCCAATTGTTGGAATGGGCCTCTATCTTATTATCTTCTCGATAGCGGCAAGTGATTATACGGGCGGATCAATCAATGTGCCTACAGCGGACAGCTATAGTTTCTTCAATAACTTTCTATGTGATGTAATGGATCCAATTACAAAACAGGGTAATTTTAATTCTGCCCGCAATCTGGCAGTTATTTCCCATTTGGTTTTAAGTTTTACAATGATATGTTTCTTCTACCTGCTTCCCGAAATTTTCAACAAAAGAGGAAAGAACTTTTATTTAATACGCTATACTGGAATGTTTACAATGAGTGTATTTATTTTCATGTATACATCGTATCATGATCTGGTAGTTACGTTGACGGGTATTTTCGGCACCGTTGCTCTCGTTCCGTTTTTTATTGAATTGCGTCACTATCCTAATAAGCCCTTAAAGATGCTCGCGTATGCATGCTTTATCCTCAGCATTATTGTGTTTTTCATTTTTGAAACGAAGTTTGGATTTTACTATCTACCATTTCTCCAAAAAATCACTTTTCTATTCGATATGGTGTGGGTGATTTGGGTAAGTTTGATTGTACTCCGCAAAAAGCAACAAGTTGAAATGAACGTAGCGTAGTTGCGATCAAGCAATTTACAAAGGAGTTATCGCTATTCATTCTTAGCTGGAGTTGCTAAAAGGTTTAAAATTTTAACGTAAGCGGGGAGAAGGAACGGGAAATTGCAAAATAGCTGCATTATGATGGTATTTAGTCTTTTAATTTCAGGCTACATAATACGCTAATTGTTAAGCGGTATAGCAGGAGCGTAACAAAAATTGCGTTTAACATGCACGATCATGAATTGCAACTAATAAACAAAAATCTTGTCGCGCTAACTATTTGCTCCTTTTTCGGTTTAAATTACGACTATTATCCCCGAAATGATTATGATTTACCTGGAAATTGCCTTAAAACTAATTGTAGGATTGAGCATCTTAAACGTGTGGTTGTTGAGATTTCGAAACGCTTCGCAATGGCGTGGCGGGAACGCGAAAAATATGAAAGAAGAATTTGCCAACTACGGATTACCGATGTGGTTTATGACTTTAATTGGAAGCCTGAAGGTTCTCTTTTCTTTAGCCTTAATTGCCTCCATATATTTTGAGCAGATTGAGTTGATTCCAGCTATAGGCATTGCTGCACTTATGATAGGCGCAATATTTATGCATATAAAAATAGGTGACTCGTTTAAAAAGTCGGTTCCTGCAGTAATCTTTTTAGTACTATCAGCAATAATTCTCTGGTTATAACTTCATCGTTTGATCATATCCATTGGAAAAATACAATCGATAGGTAAATGGAAAGAATCATGTAAAGGAAGGATGGGAGTGATTTGATCAGGCCATCTTTTATTTTGATTCGAATGATAAAACCCATTAGCATTAGGACTGAAAGTCCCATTGAAGCCAGAAGTCCCAATAGCGGTATCAGGAGTCCCAAAATCAGTCCAATACCTCCTAATAGCTGCAATATGCCAGTGAGCACTCTTTGCCAAGGATGACGAACGAAACGTTCAAACTCTAAGATAATCTCTTTGGAATAAAGGCATGCGATTCCGTAATACAGAAATGATGTGGAAGAGAAAACGATCATGAATTTTGCAAACATCTTCAATTACTGGCAGAAGCTTTAATTACCTTAGCTACTCGACTATTGATAAACATCCGATTTGAACTTATGTTTAATACAAAAGGGAGCCTAAAAATCGAATAAATTCCATGCCCATCAGCAATAACCATCAAAACCAAAATAGTCTTTGATCGTAATTTAGTTGGGATCAAACAACTCGCGATTACCGGTATTACCGAGCGTCAAGCAAAAGCGAATGCATAGTAATAAAATGTGCGGCATCTAAAAAACCAAAATTTACAAAACCACAGCGTCAAACATATACAGCCTAATTGATGTTTACCCTATAGCAAAAGGGCGCTACATATACCTATATGACCAAAAAAAAGAACATACTACCATTACTCTTTGACCATCTTCTTTCGGAGACTACCCGCGAAAAAGCTGAAAAAACTATTCTTAGCATCGCGTTATTGAGTTTTTTTATTCACTTGGCAATAATCTATCTAGTAAAGCTTGATTTTATCCAACTAACTTCAGACTCAGAATTATTAAAAAATCCTATATCAGCAATTTACACTCCCTTTTCTTTCATTCTTATTTATGAGGTCTACCTACTAATTTACTACTTACCAAAATCATTTACCACATACATTATTAAACAGTATGAAATCATTACGCTTATCGTTATTCGAAAATTGTTTAAAGATTTGTCGGCTTTAGAACTTTCTTCAAATTGGTTTGAGATAAAGGGAGATCTCCAATTTACGTATGATATTGTGGCATCACTACTACTTTTCTATTTAATATTTCTATTTCAAAAGCAAGGGCAATTAAAATTTGCTCAACCGGAAGCAGGTAAGCCAATAATCGAAAGATTTGTTGCCAAGAAAAAACTAATTGCAATTATTCTAGTGCCGTTGTTTTTCGGTATAGCTTTATATACACTTATTATTTGGTGCTTAGGAATTTCCGCTACCTCTAATGAGCTACCACCTTTTGAAAGCATAAATAATATCTTCTTTGATCAGTTTTTTACAATATTAATTTTAGTAGATGTCGTATTGCTCTTACTGTCTTTTTTCTACACTGACCAATTCCATAAAATTATCAGAAACTCTGGTTTTATTATTTCAACCATTTTGCTCCGCATGTCTTTTGGAGTAAGTGGATTAATAAGCACTATATTAATTGTTTCGGCCGTTCTTTTTGGACTAGCAATCATATCCATTCATAATAAATACGAAAAAAATACTTTAGCCTAAGGCGGGCTTCAAGACTGCCTGCGCGCTGCCTACTTCTGCCTATAATTATTTTGGCAGAGGGTAGGCAAGGGCTAATCGGACTGACCTCGAATAGCTGGGTAAGCCCAGCTATTAACCAAAGGGATATAAAAACTTCAATACCTGGCTAAACAATTTTGTGCCAATAGCCTTATATAGAAGTGAAAAGCCTGAATTTTGATACCGAGTATTTAAACAAACAACGCCACCTAGGCGATGAAGTTGCTGATGGCACAATCTCCAACATCTTCAAAAAGAATCAACAAACTGAATTTTACAAACTCTTCAGTTTATCAGAGAATGAAATTTCAACTTTAAAAAGCGATCATCCGGGCAAAAAATTTCTACTTTCTCCAAAGCCAATGCCGATTTGGTACGATGAAAAGAGAATCTTACTAGGGCAAACTGTTTTTGAAAACTATGCACTGCCCATCATGACCCTGCTTGGGCTAATGTCCCTACCTTATTGCTATGCAGCCACACCTGGCAACAAAGCATTATACCTTACGGAGAAAATGCGCAAGTCGCCCGGCAAGCGATTGGCCGAAACGGGAGAATTTACAATTAGTGTTCTTCGCAAAGGGAACCTACAACCCGGCCAAAGCGGACTATTTCAAATTTACAAAACGCGGTTGATCCATGCGATGGCTCGGCACTATTTGCAAAAAGGTACCTGGGAAAAATCATGGGGTGTGCCCATCAATCAGGAAGATATGGCCGGCACCAACATGGCATTTTCGTATGTGATCTTGCTCGGCCTTCAGCGGTCGGGGCATATCTTATCGGATAAAGAGAAAGAAGATTTTCTGTTCGTGTGGAAATACATCGGCTATCACTTGGGAATTAATGAAACTCTTTTACCAGATAATTTCCAGGAAGCTCGATTGTTATCGGAAAAAATTAAGAGTAGAAATTTCAAAAAGACGGAAGAAGGAATTGTCCTCACCAAAGAATTGGTGAACTATTACCAAAGCGTATTGCCCAAGCAACAAGCGCTATTCGCTACCTCTCAAATTCGCTATTTTTTAGGCAACGAAGTATCGGCCATGATTGGCCTGCCGAGCGATTCAATAAAAGATAAATTGGTTGGGTTCACCAACTCATATACGGAACTCCAAAATCTATTCTCGTTGCCAAAAAATCAAATGAGCGAATTGATTACAAATTACCAGGCAATGAAAGCGAAGGCTGGAAAGTCTATGTAAATCTTACTTCCGGTCAGGTGTCGTCTGCCGCTTTGAACAAATTAGAGTCGGTATCGGGCACACATCTTATCTTTCAGGAGAATAGATTAAACACTACCCTTAGTCAATTCATTTTGAAATGAATAGTTTTTGATAATCTTTTTGTCAGGATAGAATCTTCTTACTTTTTCCCTACCTTAAGTGCAATTTGCGAACTCAATAGCTATGCCCTTGAACTTCAGCCGCAGCTTTTTCTATTATCAGTTGGTTAGTATTCTCCTAACTATATTTTTGATTATTTGCTTTTCCTCAACATTTGCCCAACAACTTAATGCGGATAGCTTGAAGACGCTGTTGATAGAGTCAAAAGACACAACCCGTGTACGGATATTAAATCAGCTTGCCGATGTGTTTAAATCCAAAGCTCCAGTGCAATCCATTGAGTATGGACAAGAGGCATATGAATTAGCGAAAAAAAATGATCACCCTAAAGGAATGGTATTGGCGTTTTATCGGATTGGTATGGCTCAGGGGTTTAATAATGATTATGGTAAGGCAATAGAATACCTAACTCAATCTGGCAAGTTGGCCGAGGAAATAGGCGATAAGAAAACAGCAGCAAATTGCTACATGAATATTGGCGGTGCCTATTCTGTTTCCAATAATTATGAGCAGCAATTGAATTTTTATTTAAAATCATTGGGGTTTTACCAAGCATTGGATGACAAGAAGGGAATCGGCCTTATTTTGATGGGGATTGGTAATGCCTATACATACACCACTCAGTATGATTTGGCAATGGAAAATTACACTGAGGCGATCCGGTATTTCAAAGAATTAAACGACCGCAACCAAATGGCTAAGGTATACGTGAATATCGGTGGCCTTTATAACAGCAAGAAGGAGTTTGGCAAGGCATTGCAATTTTTCACTAAAGCATTTGATCTGTTTAAAGAGCTTGACAATAACAGAGGCATGGCTGCCTCCCTATCAGGAAAAGGAGATGTTTATTTTCAACAAGGAAACTATGCGTTGGCTGAAACTAATTTAAAAGAAGGACTTCAAATAAATCGGAAATCCAATCATCAATATTCAGTAGCGGAAAATTTAATTTTATTAGGCAAAGTAGTATTGGCTGAAAATAAATTCGATGATGCTACTGGGCATTTTAATGAGGCGATAACAATTTCTCAAGAATTAAACAGTAAATCCAATCTAAGCGCAATCTATCTTCAACTAGCTAATCTGCACCAGATGAAAAGTGATTATAAAAGCGCTTTTACTTTTTACAAACTGTATAAAAGCTATAACGATAGTATTTTGAATATAGAAAAGACAAAGCAGCTTCAGTCTCTTCAACTAAAATTTGAATCTGAAAAGAAGGAAAAGGAAATACAGATTTTAAAAAGCGAGAAGACGCTTAGTAACATTTACATAAAGGTAGCAATCTTGGCCTTTTTGGTTACTCTTGTCATTGGGGTTTTATCCTTCATTTGGTATCGTACCATTAGTAGAACAAAACGACAACTTGAAATTGAACGGATGCGCAACCACATAGCACAAGATCTTCATGATGATATTGGTTCTACTTTGTCGAGTATTAATATGATCAGCAGAATGAATTCACAAGATTTATTGAGCGGAAGTGCGAGCACTAGCTTCGCGCAAATAGAAGATCACTCTGGAAAAATGCTTAGCCAGATGGTGGATATTATCTGGTCTATTAATCCAGGTAATGATACGTTGAATGAAGTGTTGCTGCATATGAAGGAGTTTGCCGCTGATATTCTGGAACCTAAAAATATTGACTATTATTTTCACGAAAGCGGAAATGTAAAAAATCAAAAGATTGATGCTACTATACGCAAAAATCTATACCTGATATTCAAGGAGGCATTGAACAATGCAATGAAATATAGTCAGTGCACGACAATCCAAATTACGCTTACATTAACTGCTTCGCTACTTACGTTGGATATCGTGGATAACGGAACTGGGTTTTCTATGAACGAAGTGAAGCTTGGAAATGGTTTGAATAATATGGAAGCGCGTGCTAAGCTGATGAAAGGGTTATTGAAAATAGAATCTTCTCAGGGTAAAGGAACGCATCTTTCCATTGTTGTTCAAATAGCATGATCATGCTATTTTCTGATACCTTTAAAATACCTTCTTTTACTTTTTTTATAGTATGAATGTATCTATTCTCATTTTTGAAGACAACGATCAATTGCGCAGTAGCACAACGACACTACTAAAATCAATTGAAGGATTTGATGTTGTTGGTGCGTTTCCGAATGTTTTAGAGGCTAACGCGATCGTGAAGAAATTAAACCCAGATGTCATCCTAATGGACATATCCATGCCCGGTAAAACTGGTACCGATGCTGTGAAAGAAATACGAAAGGTCAACACAGACGTTCACATTATTATGCTTACCATCTTCGATAATGACCAACATGTATTTGAGGCTATTTGTGCCGGAGCCTCCGGCTATTTATTAAAGCAACACCTTGGTGAAAGACTCGTGTCTTCAATACTTGAAGTCTTGAACGGTGGTGCACCCATGTCGCCAAGTATCGCGAAACTAGTTATGCAGTCGATGCAAGGAAGTTCCAAATCCAAACCCAAAACCGATACCTATCAACTCACCGCACGCGAAAAGGAAATCCTGGCATCTCTATCGGATGGCAACAGTTACAAAATCATCGCTTTCAAATTAGATATTCAAATTGATACGGTGCGTAGCCACATCCGTCATATCTATGAAAAGCTACAGGTTCATTCACAGACCGAAGCGGTAGCGAAGGCTATTCAGGAAAAATTATTTTAACTCATTCGAGCGAAGTCTTCCGCGTTTAAAGCGGCAGTAAATAAGACCTCTAAGGTTCGTATAGCATGATCATGCTATATACAGCACCCCTATTATAAAATACCTTTGATGTACTAATTCAGGTCCACTCATGGAATACGGTTGACTTGCGTTTTAAACTTTAAATAAGAAACATGAAAAAAACCTTGCTTTATTTTATTGCGTTGGTCACAATAGGTGCTTGTAGTAATGATGATGAAATTTCAAAGAACATCATTTCGGTTGGTATTATTGATGATATTATAGTTCTTCATAATGTAGAATTTTCAGCGTTGCCTTTTCCTGCGAAAGTAAGTGTTACGTACTCCGACAACACAACAGCAGAAGTAAATGTTGCGTTTTCGCAAGGATCTTATAATAAAGCAGTACGTGGTACATACACCATGATGGGTACATTATCCCTTGCAAGTGGCACCACCAACAATCAGAATTTGCCTGCCACTGTTAATGTTCTGGTGTCTTCCCTATTGAAGAAAACAACGCAAGACGGAGAGCCGCTTTATGAATATTTCTATGATACACATAATCGACTGGATCATTTCAAGATCTATCTAAACAATACGGAATACTATTATATCTATTCAGCAGATCAAATGGTAACACAACGCATCCGTAAAGTTGCAGGCACTGAGTATCCTGAAAAATATTTTTACAAGATTGATGGAACGTTGGATCGGATTGAATTTTATTCCGCATCAGCTGTATTGGGTCAGACTCATACATACACATATCAAGGAGGAAAACTTTCGAAGTACGACAACTCTGATCAAACTATTAATGGGCTTAAATCTAGAGCTTTCGAGTATGATGCACAAGGTAATGTCAATAAGGTATCATTCGATGTTGGAAATCCCTGGTTGTATACTTACGTGGCTGGTAAAAATGTAGCAACACCCCTCAGACATGATTTATCCGATCCACAAAATCAAACCCTACTGCCCGTTACCACCTTTACGTTTGTGGCTTTAAGTAGTTATGCATCTACCTACACATACAATGCATTAAACTATCCGATAGAAGAAGTGCGAACCTACCCAGGTGATAATGACAAGCAGTCTGTCTTTACCTATACCTATCAATAATATTTTAAATCGTAATTAAACCTAAATTTTTATAGAAATGTCAAATGTAAAAACAGTGATGGAAGAGTGGTCTGTAAAAGATCTTGAAGATAACTCCTCCTTGAACATTAGTGTATTGGGATGCACAGAATTAGGAAACCAATCGAAGCCCGGTATTCAGGTGTGCTATATGGGAAACATGGTCAACTTTGAACCTTTAGCAGTCGAGCGTTGGGCGTATCAGGCGAGCAAAGTGAATGCATCAGAATATTTATTAACAGATCATTCATGGATGGTGCATGAAGACCAATATGTAAAAATATTTCTGCTCTCAGGTTCACCTCTAAAGGCTAAGGTTGAAGTAAAGTCACGCAGCTCCAAGCCGGTAACGAAAGAGTATCCTCTTCCATTTGAGATAGGTGAATAAAGCACCACGTATACTTCTCAAGATTTTTGTCCTGATTAATATAGGACACACATTACCTCATTCCCAAACAAATAATTTATAAACAAAATTAATTAATGGCAACATCGAATATTGAATTGGTAAAAAACAGTTGGGTAGAAGTTTCTAAGATTGATATGCTTACCGTAGGTGGCTTATTTTATGAACGCCTTTTTGAAATTGCACCGGAAGTAAAGCCCATGTTCAGCAGAACACCCATTCCGGAGCAATCCAAGAAGTTACTAACGATGTTATCCTATGTTATCGCTAAGCTTGATCGCCTAGATGAAATAATGGACGAAGTGAAAAAACTCGCGCAACGACATTCCAATTATGGCGTGAAAGAATCTCACTATTCTGCAGTAGGATCAGCTTTACTATGGACCTTAGAAAAAGGTTTAGGTTCACACTGGAATGAAGAGTTGAAAACAGCATGGACGGAAGTGTACACCATTCTTTCAGGAGCAATGATAGCTGAACAAAATGCTGGGGCGAAGGAAGCAGTACTATAAAACGGATGCACACTCGCGCACTCATAGTATTTTGGTAAAGTGTATGCTTTTAAAATCAGACTGCCATCTCCACTCAAACTAAAATATCGCCCTTTAGCTTAAAGCAATTTTATATAATGAATGGAGGGAATAAACTCTATATACACAAGGATGGATTTGGTGATGTTTATAGTGCAACAGCAGCTGAGGAAGCCGAAAGGGCGAAGGAAGTAATTGATCAGTCGAAACAGATACTGGAAGCGATTTAGAAACGGCTATTAGTGTAATTTTATTCACACCAACATGATCATTAAAATTATTTGGATACTCATTGCCCTTAATACTGCAGCCTTAGTAATTTTGACAATAATGTTTCTGTACAGCATGGAGGGTAGAAGGGTGGATACGATTGAGAAAGGATGGATGTTCATATTCTTCGTGCTGGGTATAATTATAATTCTTTTGGCAGCCATACCGTTACACGTAAGTCAATCGACCTATAGCATTATTTCTTCTGGTTTCTTTGCTGCCGTACCACTCGTTGTTGTATCTGTTATATTCATTTCAAAAAGGCAGCCGTCTTTTAAAAAGCAAAAAACAATGGCTGAATTTTATTATCGGAATAAAACGCATCGGGGTATCGCTGCTGCCATCGAACAGGGCGATACATCGTTATTGCGCGATTTGATAAAAGGTCAAGATTTAAATATTCAAGGAAATCGGGTGTGGGATTGGGACGGATTAAATTACCTCCAGTTCGCAGTTCGCTTGAGAAGCACAGCAAGTGATTTTCGGATTACCGAAGAAGTCAACACAGCTATAATTCGAATGTTAGTTGAAAATGGCTCATCTACCACACCTGCGCTAAGCGAAGCGATTTCTAAGCTTCCAATTGAAACGATTGCTATGTTGTTAGATGCAGGTGCTGATGCGAACGTACGCAGTAACTTTTACACTCGACCCATTCTGTTTGACGCGATCGGTGCCACAGAGAGCGAAATTGAAATTGCCATGCTATTGATAAAACATGGCGCTGATGTAAATGCAACGAATGATGATGGAATAACTTTCGTTATGTTTATTGCAAGCAATGCGCAAACAAGTTCTCAATGGAATGCAGTATGGAAATTCGTGAACTATCTTTTGCAGGAAACTAAATGTGACTATCGGGTTACGTCAAATGGCAATAGCCTGCAACTCATTATGCGTATGATTCGGAAGAATGCTAAAGATCAACAAATCGTTATGGAAACTGAATTTACTAAGGCTGTTGAATGGTTGAAGCAACACGGGATTGATACAGAGCCAACAGAATAGAATTAAATAAAATGACTGTAATTAGCCATTGAACACCAGTTGCCATCCTTTTCTTTACAGCCATAGTCAATATCCTTGGGCGGTCATTTCTCCTAACTTTATGATACTCTTGCGAAAAAAATAATTTCAGATGTACGTTAGTTTAAGCTCGAGACCTGAAGGGAAATTGTTTCTTGTGAGAAAATAAAAATAATTCTATAATTTTCTTAACGACCATAAAACGTTATTTCGTTATCGCTGATAGCAACACGGCTTGAACTTGCCTGATCTCTTCTTACGGTTTCGGCAATAAATTGAATGATCTCACTTCGCTTGTTCTGCGGTACTTTCGTTTTTACCTCCCATTCATTTTCGGTAGGAATAAAAATAAAAAAGAGACAGTCTCCTCCTCCCATTTCATGACTGAATTTAATTTGAACATCGTTTTCTATATAGGTAATGGTTCCTGCTCTTGCATTCCCTTCGTATTCAATTCTTCTCTGCAAATTTTCAGGAATTTTCTTTTTGAGATCGTCAGCCAAAGCAAGGTCTTCATTGGGAATTATGGTTCCAAATCCATTTTTATAAACGATAGGCAAGTCAGTAGTATTGGATTCAATATTATTTAAAACCGGCCCGGTATTAACACGAACATCAGTATGATGAAACTTTGTAAAGGAGACTTCATGCTGAATACCTTTGCTGGTATTAATTTCAATAGTATACTTTCCAGGTGATAAATAGAGTGTATCTTTTAACAATTGGATAGCACCATTTTGCCATTTTGATATCGGACATTCTTCTTCAACGGAGTTCTTCGTTTTATTCCAGACCTTAAGTGTGTTATAATGATCACCGTTTTGGGGTAGCCATATAGTAAGTTGCTGGCAATCCGGATAATGCACAAAGCGAACATCATGAATGTCTAGCGCTGCTGTAGGATTAACTTCATCAGTAGTGAAGTTATTAACAGATGTTATCTCAATGGTTCCTATGTAAATATCCATCTGCCTTCAGTATTAAAAATCAGTGAAATACGATTGATGTTTACCTGCAACTAGCTCTTTATTAAACGCATCGCCCAATTGATGGATGATTTTAATTTGTTCTCCTGCTTCTGGCTCCCATGGATCGTTTGCCATCAGTACCACAATCTTGTCTTCTGGTCTTAACCAAAGTTTGAATTTTAATTCCTTATAGTGAATCACCATCATATTGGTACTGTATTGACTACCGGGATGAACAGCTTCTGATGTTAAATTAAGTTGTTGCAAAATGAAATCGGCAAAGAGTTGTTGCATTTCATTTTTTACTGGTAGGAGTTGATACACATTATTTTCGTCCACATATTGTCCCTGCCAAAAAGGTAATGTATCATGGTGACGTAATTGTAGTTTGTAATGATTGTCTTTATCGATTACCCATTCAAAATACGTCTTAAACCATTCCCGATCATCATAATTTGAATCGATGGATCGGGTAAGGGTAAGATCATACGGCACTACATATTCGTTTTCAGTATTGTAATCATCATACACAATCATACTATGGATATACGAGGAACCTCCAATATTTTTTCCACCCATGAAGACAATATTTTGCTTATCAGGCGAGAGTGCCACAGCACCTCCGATTGAAACAAAATAATAACCTCCTACCTCTCTTTTCTGGGTGGCTAACGATGTCATCTTGAGATCAGGAACGTGTAGCAACAATTGCTGATTCACCAGAAGGTAATGGCCACCTTTTAGCGTGTCAACGTGAGCCGTAACATTATCCATGAAGACTGGAATTGGTTTTCCTGGTTGCTCGTTTACTTCATCTAAAAATTGAATACCAGCAAAGTCGCTACTTTGGGTGTGCAACATTGTAACAACAGCCTGTTCATTTTCTTCTTTAATTAAGAAGAGGCTTTGGCTTCCGGCAATGAGCGTTGGTGTAGGTGCGCCTTCGAGAATATAGACTCGCCACAAATGCGTGTATCCTGTGTTTCCTTGTAGATCATCTGGGTATTGGATCACCTTGCCTTTATACCAAACCGAATATGAAATAGTGGTTTGCGTTCCCATTCCAAAATTCATATTGACTGATCGATGTGTAGAAATATCAGCCTTAATAGTAAAATCACCATAAACCAAAATGGTGTCATTTTTATTTCTACTTCGTAACGAGAAAGTTACAAGAAGAATGATGAATAAAACGAGAGCGAAAAGTATGACAAGGATTTTCATTTGAGATTATTTTAATTCCATTTGTTGTTCGTCATCAAAAAGAAAACCACATAAAGTATTATCAGAAAGACAGGCGTTAAGCTGCACAGCAGTGCATACCCATTCTCTTGTTTGTAGCGCATAAAATAATACGCGGCTACACCTGCTGCTACTAATACAACAGCGGTTAGCAGTCTTACAAGGATGGAAGAATTGTATTTGTCACCAATTCCAAAGAATAGGATCTTAAGACCAAAATAAATGTCAATGATGAGGAACAGGTAGGAGAAGAATTTCATGAATATGGGATGTTTTGCGTGAATTTAGATGGAAAATTAACTTACTGTTATAGCATGATCATGCTATTTTTTGAGGTTACAGGAATATCATTCTTTGCGGAAATAAATTTTATAAAACATTAAAAAAATGAACAAGAAAATCAATGTCTAAAATTATGAAAAGGAAAATTTTCGGTAGGCTTGGATCGCTTTCGGCTATTACCGGTCTCCATGTTTACGTCCTCGTTAGGGCGAATGTTCTATGAATTGGAAATCTAAAAATTTTATCGTGTTCGTTCTAGCTGATCCCGACTATAATAAATTGGTTTATGGATCAACTGGAATTATAGGGATTATAATTTTTTGGATAATTGCCATAGCACGTTTTCGAAAGATAGACTGGGAAAAAGAAAATACTTTTACCCCTAACATAAGCATCGCGCAAAACATGCCGGGCAATACGCTAAATAAAGTCGTTCACAACGAACAGTCAAAGGCTCTCTATTCCCAATAATAAATATCATTTCAGTAGCATGATCATGCTATTTTTTGAGGGTAGAAGAATATCAAACTTTGCGCAACTATACTGAACAAGAAATCACAGTCCTTACTATACTGAATTTTAGATCTATAAAACAAAAGAAATAAACTAATTATAAAACAAAAATGAAACAAACGAAATACCACCTAGTAATACTGCTTTTTTTTGCTGTATTCTATAGTAGCTATGGACAGAATAAAGAGCCATACGCTTTGAAAAAAAATCAATTTAGAGTAGGGCTCGGTGCCGGTTATCTTCAAACTTTAGATTTACAGGTTTCGCCTAAAAGCTATCACGGTGTGCGCAAAAACTTACAATTGGAATATCTAAGAAAAAAAGACAAAGGAATTTTCACATCTAATCTTAATGTGTTTTTTGGAAATCTTACTCCTACTTCCGGTACTTCACTTACTTTTTATGCTAAGGAGACAGATATTTATGGTGCTGAAAAAGATGAATCGATGACGCTTGAAATAGCCCCCCTGGGATTTAACTTGGAAATAGGATACCTGCATAAGCTTCAAACCTTAGCGACCGTAAGAACTGAATTTTATCTCGGTGGTAGTCTGGAGGAAAACCTAACATTCACACCTGGCTTTCTACCTATTGGCTTAATTAATTACGCGTCACTTAATGCAAAAGCAAGATTTGATTATCAACTAAACAATGGTAAGCCGTTGATATTCCAATTATCCCTTCCTTTGGTATCTGCAGTAACCAGATTTCCGTACCATAATTCTCCTAACATACCAGGGAAGTCAGGGTTGGGAGCGTTCTTCACCGGCAACAATGACATTGAAACCATCAACCATTTTCAAAACATAAGATTTTCTGTGAGATACAATTGGTTGGTAACAAAACGAATTGCTTTTGATATAGCCTACGAGGGTTCATGGTTACATTATTACAAGCCACAACACCTTACTCAGGCTGGCAGTCAACTTTCTCTTGGTTTAACTTTTTAATTCACTACAAATGAAAAAGCAAATAACATTACTCCGTATATTTTTATTATGTGCAGTGTTCTCCTTCACCTCATGCGAGGAAATGATGGTAGGCGAGATAATCAAGGACACTCCCGAAAAGAACTTTCAAAGCATGTGGGATAAATTTGACAGTCACTATGGTTTGTTCCTTGTAAAAGAAATTGATTGGAATGCCGTATATGCTTCACATCTGCCTTTGGCCAAGGTGGCAAAAACGGAGGAAGAATTGTTTAATGTGCTTACTTCTGCTCTAAGCATTTTACATGATCAACATGTAAATATTTACACAACCAACTCCAAGCTGGCAGATTATAACAGCGGCCATAATGGAAATATCCCGGCTCAGGAAACCTTTCTTTTTAAGGTAGTTCAAGATAATTATCTTATAGAATACCATGAGGTAAATGAAGATTTCGGATATGGAAAACTTACTGAAGATATAGGCTATATACACGCTTCGTCATACAACGATAACCTTTCTGTTTTCAAAAAGGCCATGGATAAAGCAATGAATGCTTTGGCTTCCACAGAAAAAATTGTCTTTGATATAAGAGACCATAGTGGAGGGAGCGACAACGTGAGTAAGTACATCGCGGGCAGATTTGCCAAATCAAAAAAGTTATTCATGACTTCCAAAAAAAGAAATGGACCGGGTCATAATGATTTCGAAGGAATGATGAAATGGTATGTTGAACCAGAGGGAGAAAGCCAATACACTAAGCCCGTAATTTTGTTAACTACTTCACATTCGATCAGTGCAGCCGAGACTTTTACTTTCGCTATGAGGGAAAACGATAATGTGACGCATATGGGTGAGACTACGGCAGGAGCATTTTCTGATGTGATAGCCTACCAGTTGCCAAATGGATGGCTTTGCACCATTGGTGTAGGCGATTACAGAGGATCAGACGGCAAAAGCTACGAGGGGATTGGGATAGCACCGCACATTTACAGTAAAAACCTGAAAGCTGATGTATTGGCCGGAGTGGATAAAACGCTGGAAAAGGCTATACAGATGTAAAAATAGGAACACGTGTATTCAACCTCGCATCAACCATCGACTGCTTTACTTGCTGCTTGTAAAGCAGCTTGTTTTCCCCCACTAAGTGTCGAATTGTGGTAGCCCACCTTAGGTGTCTATTGAATGATGGACGGAACTGATACAATTCCAATTATGAATAATGTAAAAACACCTTTAGAATTTTTGTAAAACCTTAAAATGAAAAGAATGAAAACAAATTGTAAATACAAGATAGTAGTTTTAGTAGCTTTAATAATTACCGCTTCCTATAATTTTAGTATAGGTCAGTCTAAAGCCTATGTAGAAGAAGTTCAACTTTCGGCAAATTTTAAACTTGCTTATTTAGAATCCGTCATTTACCCAGGGATTGAAGCTGGATTTGAATATCCATTGAGGCTTATTGATTTACAAAAGACAAAAAGATCGGGTAGGGAAAAGAATATTGAGAAGAGTAGGTTTGTATCGACCAGCATTGGCTGGTACCACCATAAAAGCTTTCAAGATAATGTTTACTCACAAGTGGAATATATTAAGCGAAGAAAGAACTCAAATGGATTTTATACTGAGTTTCTTCCAGGCATAGGTATTAGTCGTTCTTTTGTTGGGGGAACTGTGTATGAAACGAATGGTGATGGCAGTATTAACGTAAAAACTGTCAAAGGGTATAATTATGCGATGGTATCTATGGGAGGAGGGATAGGTTATGACCTTTCCAAATATTCGGTACTCCCTATTACTGCCTATACTCGATTGACAGTATTAGCCATGTTCCCCTATAATAGTACTATAAATTTACAACCTACCATAGAAATTGGAGCACATGCCAGTATTTTAAAAGTCAAGGCAAGAAAATATACAAAGACAAAAACACGAATTAAATAACGATTTTAACATTGATAAATAAAATGAAAACAAATATAATCTTACTTTTTCCGCTCTTACTAATTATGAATAGCTGCCACAAAGAGGAAATAACAGTAGCCACTCATGCAAGCAATACATTTTACGTTGAAAATAATAACGCTTCTATGCGTGTATTAGTAGAGGGTAATACTGCAAGCAAAACGTTTCTCTTGTTTGTTCATGGCGGCCCTGGTACCAGTTCTTACTTCTATAATACCGATTATATTAGCCAACACCTGGAAGATAAATATGCCATGGTGTATTGGGATCAAAGAAATACAGGTGGCTCGCAGGGAACAAGTAATGGTAGTAAATTGAATCTGAATCAGTATGTAGACGATTTAAAAAAAGTTATTGATGTATTAAAATACAGATGGGGCCAGGACATTAGTGTCTTCATTTTGGGGCACAGTTGGGGTGGTCTTATCACCTCATCTTTCCTGGTAACAAATGACAACCAGAATATGGTAAAGGGGTGGATATGTATGGATGGAAATCATAATTTTAAATTAAATGATGAACTGAGCAGACAAAAATTATTGACAACTGGAGAAGAGCAGATATCCCTTGGTAAACATGTTAAGGAATGGACGAAAATTGTAGACTACTGCAAAGCTCATGCAGGTGTTATAGACTATACGGTATCCAATACTTTAAACGGCTTTGCAGCAGATGCTGAAGAATATATTGATGACATAGAACCATTTAACCCTTACAGACATCTGAAGGACTATGCTATCAAAAATAAATATCCTGTAATGCCAATGTTACTAAACCATATGTATTCCAGCAATGCTGACTTTAACAAAGATTTGCTGAATGTGGAAACTTCTTCTCAATTGTATAAAGTAAACATCCCTGTACTATTAATGTATGGCAAATACGATTTTATATGTCCTGCAGGCTTGGGTGAGGACATCTATTCGAAGGTAAGTTCTGAGTCTAAATCCTTATTCATCTTTGAAAAGAGTGGCCACAATGGAGTTTTTCAGCAACCTGATGTTTTCTGTTGGCAGATTGACAATTTCCTTAAAAATCATAAATGATGCCTTCGGATCCAGACGGCAAAAGCTCTAAAGGAATTAGGATAGCACCGCACATCTACAGTAAAAACCTGAAAGCCGAAGTGTTGGCCGGAGTTGATAAAACTTTGGAAATGGCCATTGATTTTTAAATTAAGAGATGGAGCTTAACGCTCTATAGTAATCATCAAGCCCTTACGTTTAAAATTTAAAAACATTCAACAGGTAGTAGCCGTAAAGCGATAAGGCTTTTAAAAAAACAACAGAATGATTGATCAAATAAAAATCTTAAATACAGAGGTCCTTTCTGATAATTGGTATGTTTTGAGGAAAATAACTTAAGAATATTTTAAAAAGGACGGAACCAGCAAAGTTCAAAGCAGGGAAGCTTATGATAGGGGGAATGGGGCTACCATTCTCCTTTACAATAAGGAACAAAAAACGGTAATATTAACACGACAATTTCGGATGCCAACCTATGTCAATGGAAATGAAACGGGAATGTTAATTGAGACCTGCGCAGGATTGTTGGATAAAGACAATGCGGAAGATTGTATAAGGCGGGAAACGGAAGAAGAAACCGGTTATAAAGTTACTGACGTTAAAAAAAATTTTGAAGCCTACATGTCACCAGGTTTGGTTACTGAAATTTTATATTTTTTCATTGCCGCATACACGAAGGAGATGAAAGCAAATGAAGGGGGAGGCGTAGAAAGTAAGCAAGAAAATATTGAAGTATTGGAAATAGATATTGAAGAAGCAATGACTATGATCGAATCAGCCGAAATAAAAGATGGTAAAACTTCTCAGACGTTAACAAATATTATAAAGACTGAAGAAACAGATCATACAGAAATAAACCAATTAATAAAAAAGAAGAAAAATGAAAAAAATAATTTTACTAAGCATTTTGATATTATTAGTATCAATAAAACTTGAAGCTCAAGTAAACGACAGTTTGAAAACCCGCAAAGCGCAGGTCACATTTGCATATCCGATTGGTAGCAGAGGAACGAGTTCGACAGAATATTTGAATAATTTTTCGTTCAATATCTTGTACGGTTTAAATGGTGGGGTTAATGGATTTGAAATGGGTTCGCTACTAAACTATAATAAAGGACAAGTAAAAGGATTTCAATTGTCAGGAGTTTCAAATATAAACATAGGTTACTCAGAAGGTTTTATACTTTCGGGCGTTTCAAATATTTGTATGGATTCAACCTCAGGAGTACTTATATCAGGTGTATTAAATTATTCCAAACAAAACGCGAAAGGTTTTCAATTATCAACAACTAATATTGCTGTAAATCAGATTAATGGGTTCCAATTAGGCGTTTTTAATTATGCAAAGAAACTAAAAGGCGTTCAGTTTGGCATTTTTAACTACTTAGACGATGGCGAAGAAGGATTACCAATCGGAATATTCAGCATTGTGAAAAATGGACATTACGAACTCGAACTTACTGGTGGAGAGGTAATATACTCGAACCTGAATTACAAAATGGGAGTTGAAAGGTTTTACACCATTTTTAAAGCAGGCTATTCTTCATATAAAAACAGTCCTGTTTATAGTTTTGGTTTAGGATTCGGAAGAAACATATCAATATCTGAGAGACAAAAAATCAGTATCGATTTATCTTACAATCAGATTGTTTACAATAATCATTGGCACAGCGCCAAATTAAATATGTTAAACAAAGCCGATTTTAATTATAAATATAGCATTTCAGAAAAAATTTCTCTGCTGATTGGACCTTCATTCAACGTTTATGTGACAGAAGAAAAAATTGATGGTGAATTTGGGACTTTGAACATTCCATATACTATTTATTCCAACCAAGGGACGAGCAGTAATTTATTTATGTGGATAGGGATTAATGCAGGTTTGTCATTAAAACTATAATAACATTTGCTAACAAAGGCTATAAAAAATGGCGGTTAAAGTACATAATTGAAAGCTCGTAACCCGCACCGGCATTGGTTGACAGCGGACAACCACGCAAGAAATAAAAGCGATTATTGCTTCGACAGACAAAACCAATACTGCCTCTTTCAAAGTTCTAGAAAAAAATAGTTTCATTAAAATTGGAGTGACAGAAACATTATTTAACTGGAAACTATGTATCAAAAGCAATAGACCAAAGAGTAGTGCAAACAAAGTTTGACAATTTAGACTATACAGTTGAGTCATCAACAAATTTCACGGTTGATAAGAATGAGCCTGAACTAATAAGTTTTAGTCCGGCCAATGGTGTAGTTGGAGCACCGGTAACGATCACCGGCAAGAATTTTAGTGCAACATCTTCTGATAAGAAAGTATTAATGGATGGTCTTCCTGCAACCGTTACTTCATCTTCTACCACCCAGATTATATTTGTTGTTCCTGTTGGTGCTACAACCGGTAATTTTTCTGTACAAACCGTGTACAATCAACTTCAGCGGACCGTAACTGCTCCCTCTAACCTTATTATACCCTAGGAAAAAATTAAACTGCAGCTGTAAGAGAAGCTCGAAAGCCTGATAAGAAATTATCAGGCTTTTTTGCGAGTTAGGTTTTGCTGTAAAGATTTCAATATGATATATCCATAACCTTAGGAATATAGCGCTATAAAAAAAATTCTACACAATACATTGTATTACTATGTATTGTGTTCTATATTTGCAGCATGGGAAGTGAATTTGTAACTAAATGGCAGTCGCAGGTCAAAAAAGGCACATTGTCATTTATCATACTTAGTATTTTGAAAGGAAACGAGTATTACGGCTATGAATTAATAGAGGAGATAAAGCAAAATCTTCAAATTCAACTTGCCGAAGGCACTTTGTATCCTTTAATGAATAGACTAAAGGATGAAGAACTTGTGACATCAAAATGGGTGGAGCAAGAATCAGGGATCCCAAGAAAATATTATACACTGACTACTCATGGTGAAACTGTGCTCAATGAGATGAAAGTCTACTGGGTTGAAATGAATAAATCGATCAAAAAAATACTGTAATGAAAAATATTGAATTTAAGTCAGACTCTGCGCAGCGAATATACAATGACTATCTACACAGAGTTAAATCAGCTACTTCAATTTTATCTACTCCCGATCAAACTGATCTATTACTAGAAATCAACAGCCACATTTATGAGGCGCTGCAATCTATTCCCATGGCCAATGAAGTAGAGAGCCTATTGACCATAACAGAAAAGCTCGGCCGCCCTGAAGAATTCCTAGTTCCCATGGTAGCAACTCGAAAAATAGTGGAAGCGCAGCGTACCTTTAATCCAAGACATGTATTGCAGGCGTTGCGATTGAATATTTCGAATGGCATATTTTACGCGATTATGTCAGTGGGTTATCTCTTTCTTTCTGTATTCGTACTGTTAATAGTCACGAAAATATTCGCACCACAAAGAACAGGTCTCTTTATGGTTGATGGTAAATATAAAGCGTTTGGCTTTGTCAGTAATCCAGATCAAATGACTGAAGTTCTTGGATATTGGTTTATACCGCTAACCCTAGGTGCCGCGTTGATTTTTTATGTTGCAGTTACGTTACTATTCCGATTGAAGAAGACTAAAAAATAAAAAAATTTATCTGTATACATAGCATTGCTACGTATAATGTTTAACCACTTAATAAAAACGATATGAATAAAAACATCTTTTGCGTTGTACTAATGATCTCCCTAGTAAACTTTGTTTCCAAAGCACAAGACTCCACCGCAAAGTTCAATCAAGAACTTGATAACGTAAAGGTAGTAGTACTTAACCTGAGTGGAAATGCGACACTTGAGCCGTTGTTAGGAAACAGGATCAACATACTTTCTATATTAAGTACCGAAGGAAATGTTTGGGGAATTAAATTTCCAGACGAGCGACCAAAATTTCAGATCGAATCCTATGAATCTGGCGATACACTGTATGTGAAAACTCCTCCTGTTTTTACGTACAAGTCCATTGGTTTCACCACCTATGCTGAGCAAAATACCAATGTCATTCAAATCTCAACGGCAATCCCCATTATTATTTTGAAGGGCGATTATCTAGAAATTCAATCGGGCTTCCTTCATGTTGAAATACTGCATGCGGACGACATTAATTTTTATGCTAGGGATAAATCTGACATCAAACTACTGAATTGCAAAAGCAGCAAAAATAATTTGAAGGTGAATGGGCTTAATAAATCTCCCTCGTTTGAGTTTCAAGGAGTAGGGACAGGTTCATATATCTTCAATGCCAAAAACATAAATCTAACTTTCTAACACACAGTAATTATGAACAATCAAGAAATAACAATTATCAAACGGGAGCTTGTATGGTTTCTGATCCCAACATTTGTCATCACGTATGGATTGGCTGCTTTCGCATATTCCAAAGGAGGCTTGGAGCACTTTCCGGTGATGGTAGTCTCGATGTATGTACCTGCTTTGGTAGTGATCCTAAACTATGTATTGAATTTTAAACGAAACGTTTTTAAAAATAACAACCTCGGTCTTCGGTTTGTGGGAATGAAATATTGGCTGCTAGCTCCGCTGATTCTTCTTGCAATTGTTGCTTCTACTTACACGATTCCATTCCTATTCAATACTGATTTCTTTAAGAATACAACTGAAATTTTAACATCTACAGAGAAGACGGGATTAGGTGTAGGCAATTGGTTATTGAATTTGGCGATCATCTTTGGTATCAATACACTAGTTGCCCCCTTACTAAATATTCTCATGTTTCTCGGTGAAGAATTGGCATGGAGAGGATTTTTATTTCCACGCTTACTTTGCTTGTTTGGAACGAAAAGAAGTTTCATAATGGGCGGCACTATCTGGGCGCTTTGGCATGCCGGTGGAATTATGCTGGGTTGGAATTATCCTGATCATCCGCTGATTGGAAATATTCTGATGATCCTATTGTGTATACCGATGGGGTTGATATTTCAATACTTATACTTTAAAAGTAAAAGCATTTTCGTTCCTGCATTAGCACATGGCGCCATGAATTGGACTGCAGGAAATTTTATCATGTTCGTGCTTGCGGATCCTGACTACAACAAATTGATTTATGGACCAACCGGAATTATAGGGATTATAATTTTTTGGATAATTGCCATAACACTTTTTCGAAAGATGGACTGGGAAAAAGAAAATACTTTTTCCCCTAATGTAAGCACCGCGCAAAATATGCCCGTCAATACACTAGATAAAGTAGTTCACAACGAAAAGTCAAAGGCTCTCTTTTCCCAATAATAAATATCATTTCAGTAGCATGATCATGCTATTTTTTGAAAGGAGCAGAGGATCAATCTTTGCGGTACTAAATACGATAAAACATTAAATATGAAAAATCTCATTACTATAAAATTGCTTTTACTTTTAACACTTCCATTAATTGAGACTATGGCGCAAAACGCCACGCAGACCATCCGTGGCATTGTGCTTGATAAAGACGCTCAATTTGCGATTATAGGCGCTAACGTGATAATTATCGGAACAGACCCACTAATAGGGGCTACCACCGATGTTGATGGAAAATTTAGAATTGAAAATGTACCGATTGGTAGGCAAAGCATTAAGGTTTCCTATTTGGGATACGAAGATTCCTTTGTATCTGAAATTCAGGTTGGTGCTGGGAAGGAAATTATACTGGATATTCAACTTAAAGAAATGGCAAGCCAATTGAACGAAGTGGTTGTCGTAGCCAAGCCACTTAAAGATCAACCTTTAAATGCAATGGCAACGGTTAGCGCCCGCTCTTTTACAGTTGAGGAAGCATCGCGGTATGCAGGAAGTTTTTCAGATCCTGGTCGCATGGCCTCGGCCTTTGCTGGGGTTGTTTCTAATAATAGTTTCACCAACGAAATTACTATACGCGGAAATTCACCGACCGGACTTCTTTGGCGATTGGAAGGTGTTGAAATACCAACACCCAACCACCTCGCTGGATACTCGCGCAATGGGGGAGCGGTTACAGTGCTCAGCCCGAATGCAATGGGTAATTCAGATTTTATGACGGGTGCTTTTCCCGCAGAATATGGTAATGCATCATCGGGTGTTTTTGATATTCAATTACGAAATGGCAACGATGAGAAAAGAGAGTATTCCTTTCAAGCCAGCTTGTTAGGTGTGGAAGCCAGTGCTGAAGGACCTTTACGAAAAGGATCAAAGGCATCTTATCTAGTGAACTATAGATATTCAACCACTTCTCTTTTCGGAAGTATTGGGCTACTCGATAAAAATAATGGCTTGCCTTTGTGGCAGGATTTAAACTTAAAAATAAACGTGCCCACCAAGAAGGCTGGAGATTTTACATTGTTTGCGGTAGGTGGAAAAAGTAGTGTAAATCAAACAGCACAAAAAGACAGTACACTATGGGAAACAGATGACGATAATAAAAACAGTACGTTTTATTCAAACATGGGTGTAGTAGGAATGTCAAACAAGTTGTTCTTCGGTAAGAACACGTATCTTAAAACGGTTGCTACTTATTCTATTCGTAGCACCGGAAATGATTCTGACAGTTTAAGCAACGACTATAATGTTTACTCGAATGGCACTTCTCAAACAAAAGATTATGCCATCACTATGTCATCTTTTGTAAATCACAAATTCAACGCTAAAAGTTCCATTCGTGCAGGTGCTATTGCCAATCGTAAAGAATTTTCACTTTATGCCGAGGACTTAAGTCCCGTTGCTCCGTACATCATCCGAACTTTATTAAATACGAATGGAAACTTTTTCTCCTTTCAAGGGTACGCACAATGGAAGTACCGGTTTACTCAATACTTAGAGCTTAACACCGGGGTTCATTCTATTTACACGCGATTCAACAATTCCAATAGTATTGAACCTCGTGCGGCTGTTCGATGGGATATCAATGATAAGCAATCCCTCAATTTTGGGTTTGGTGTGCATAGTAGACTAGAGCCATCTTCCATCTATTTTGAGGATATTGAAGTTAACGGTTCAATTATGAACCCTAACAAAAACCTCAAGACAGCCCGATCAAATCACTACGTATTATCCTACGATCGCAATTTTAACGAACACTTGCGGTTAAAATTAGAAGCCTATTATCAGGAGCATCGTAATGTTCCAATCGTGAATGATATCACCAGTACGTTTTCATTAGTTAATAATATCAACCCAGTGACGGGTGTCGTATTGGTGAACAAAGGAACCGCTACCAACAAGGGTATTGAACTAACACTTGAGAAGTTTTTTGATCGACACTACTATTTCTTACTAACAGGTTCGCTTTATGATGCCAAATATAAAGCAGGCGATGGTGTGGAACGTAACACACGCTACAACGGTAATTATGTCGCTAACTTTTTGATCGGCAAAGAATTTCCCTTGACCCAATCAAGATCATTTGGCGTAGACTTGCGGTTTGTAGTAGCTGGAGGAAATCGTTTAACACCAATCGATCTGGAAGCATCAAAAATAAGTCATACCACAGTGTATGATGAAAGTCTGGCGTTTTCAGCGCAAGCGCCAACGTATTTTCGTCCCGATGTTAAATTCAGTTACACTAAAAATAAAGGTAAGACAAAGCGTATACTAAGTCTTGATATTCAAAACATAAGTAATCAACAGAACTTGTATAGCGTCAGTTACGATCAGCGAAAAAATGATCTTGTAAAGAATTATCAGTTCGGCATATTGCCTAACATTTCGTATCGGATTGTTTTTTAAAATTTAGCCCATGGTTTGTGTCTGCCTAAAATTGTAGTTGGCAAAATAACATTAGTAGCAACTTTAAATCGACATAAGACTCAATAAAAGATGAAAATAAAAAGCAACTCATATTTTAAAGATGAGAAAGCGGACACCCAGTATTTTGAAAATTGGGTTAAAAAGTTAGAGATACATAACGAGCGAAAATATGAACGTTACGAGATTTCTAGCTTACTAGGTAAAACCCATGTTTGGGGTCTTAACACGACTGAAAGTAATCTTGACACACTGGTAATTTTTCCGGGAGCAAGAACAACTTCATTAATCTGGGACTTTGATAAAGGACTTGATAAGTTAAACCATAAGCTGAAAATATTTATGGTTGAGACTAACGGACTTCCTAATTTGAGCGATGGCGCAACGCCCGACATTCGTTCATTAGATTACGGTATTTGGGCAACCGAAGTATTTGATACGTTAAAAATTGAAAAAGCTTTTGTAGCAGGTGCGTCTTTTGGCGGGTTAATATGTATGAAACTAGGTATTGTTAGTCCCGAAAAAATTATTGCCACCTTCTTACTTAATCCCGGTTGTTTACAGACATTTTCAATAACGTTTAAAAACCTATATTATAATCTGTTGCCGATTTTGAGACCGAATTCAAAGAACGTTCTGAAGTTTCTAGACAAAGCAGTTTTTTCAAAACCGAACCATCGGCTATCGGAAATAGCTGAGCAAATGTTAGTTGATTACGAAGTCTTTGCAATCAGCCGTTATAAAGATAAAACACAAAAACCATATTATATGGATAAGCAATTGGGTGAAGTAAAAGTTAATACCTATCTTCTTGAAGGAGATAAAGACTTACTGTTTCCGTTTCAAAAATCAATTGACAATGCCAAAAAGCATATCGAGACATTAAAAGAAACCAAAGTATTTACCAATGTCGGCCACGGAATTGAAACCTATGACCAAGCTATGAAGTATATTGGAACGATAATAAAAAACTACCGGTAATTGAGTGGGCAGCCTCACCGGATTTATTTTCCCAAACCACCAAAGTGAAAAATTTGGGCAATTTTTGTGGTATCGATTTATTTGTTGACCAGAAAAAATATTTATTCATTGGTGAGAACAATGAACTACCACCCCTAAATTACATAAACTTGAGCCGGCAAGAACATATAAATTCAAAAACATAATTGAAACTTAAATTCATAAGAAAATATATTTCTAACTTCCATTATTGATTGTGCTCTCAATCCGCAAATGCCGCACTGCAATCGAAACAAGCAATTTTATGAAATTAACTAAAAGTGTAACTCTATTTTTTCTGTTAATAGTGTTTTTGCAAGTTGCATTTTCACAGGACAAGGTTGTTTCTGATATAGAAATGTATCGAAGGACGATTTCCAATAAACACAAAAATCCGTTCACAAAAATATCCAAAGATTTTTTTAATCAGCAACTTGATACTTTGATTTCAGAAGCAACAACGCTAAATAGAGAACAGGTTACTGTTAGATTGTTAAAAATAAACGCATCAATTGGAGATGAACACACGATATTGTTTCCTAATGCTGATTTCTACCTTCCTTTTCAGTTCAAACTTTTTGACGAAGGGATTGCAATTACCATATCAGATAGTTTGCATAAAAAATATTTACTTTACGAAGTGCTTTCAATAGATGCGACCTCTGTTGCGGAAATCACTTCCTTATTGAAAACGACTATCAAACAAGACAATCTTTCGTACTCTAAATACTTTGAAACATTTTATTTGAACAATACTTCCATTCTACAAGGACTTGGTATCATCAAAAATCTCCTGGAAATAAAATTTAAACTTTTATCCCTACACGGGGATACAATAATTATTACAGTGAGTTCAATTAAAAAAGAGGTTATTACAAATTGGAAATACGCTGAACCTTATAATAAGCTTTTGGCCTACAGTTCTCACAGTAATTACTGGTTTCAGTATAATGAAAGCAATAGAATACTTTATTTCAATTATAGGAGTTGTGCTGAAAGCGAAAATGAATCTTTTGCATCGTTTAACAAAAGGCTATTTGACGTCATTAATGAAAAAAAACCCGCTAAATTAATTTTAGACTTGAGATTTAATGGCGGTGGTAATTCTGCCATGCTAAATCCATTCATAACGGCTATTAAAAAAAGTGTCTTGAACAATAAAAATAGTTTTTTTGTTTTGATAGGAGAAAAAGTTATGTCCTCATCGTTAATGAACGCAATTGAGTTAAAGAGGACTACAAATGCAACATTTGTAGGAGAGGCTACCGGAGGGAATATAAATCACTTTGGAGAGATTAAAAGTTTCGAGTTGCCAAATCTAAATATGCGAGTGACTTATTCTACAAAATACTGGGAAAACTGGAAAAACATGGAAGGTTCATTAACACCCGATATATACATATCAAATTCATTTTCTAACTTTATAAAAGCCAGCGATAAAGCAATTGAAATAATTTCAGAGTGACAAAATCTGCTTATAACAGGAGGTAGCTTAGCCGACAACACGAACAATTAAATTTAAAAAAAGAAATTGAAACTTAAATTCATAAATCTAAATAGTGACAAGTTGAAAGAAATTTATAGTTTCGATAATTGTCAACTATTACTAAAATCATACAATAAATATTATCTGAAAATTGATTTCAATTATTGAAAATATAACTGTCCGCTTATTAACAATAAACACAGCATTTATAATATGATTTCAAAAGTCAAAGTATCTATACTCTACGAAGTAATGAATACAAATAGCATTCAACGCTTTTTGTCAAAACCAATCATAATCTGTAGCCTGGTTTTGTGTTGCCTTGGTAATGCCGTTGCAGCTAATCCAGAAAAAATTATACTGATGAAAAATGATACAGCAAAGGCACAGCAAGTAATTATTAAATTTTTGAAATGGTATAAGGTTAATTTGAGCAATGCAAATAATTTTCCCATTCTGATAAAAGATAGTGCTGATAATTTTATGGTTAATAAAGCGGCCTGCACAGACTATCTGAACTTTCTTAAAACCAGTCAATGTATTTCGCGGAAATACATAAAGCACTGGAAAGTTTATTTTGATGATAAAGCTAGCAAACTAAGCGACCATCCGCTTCAATCAGATGTGCCTGAAGGTTTCGATTTTGATTTTGTATTGATTACGCAGGAACCGGATTTAGTTTTGGACCAGATTGACCACATAAAATTTAAAACCATTTCTATGAATGCTTCGGTTGCAGTAATTGAAGTAAAATGGCCTCGAATAAATTCTCTGGAATATAAATTTGAAATGTATAAAACGATAGCAGGTTGGCAAATCGGTTATATTTCAAACCCAAATTTTGACTAGTTAAAATACACAGTTGAAAATTTAGAATGGCGCTAAAGTAATTGTTTAATAGGCGGTATTAACATCCATAAACTAAGACTTGATAAAAGATGCTTCCTTCTCCTTGATCGGATGGACAGCATTTACCAACTTTCGAGTAACAGTTCTTGTATGTTATTAAAATGGTTATATCTTGTAACCAACGTTAAGTCATGTTATTTAGCCAACGCAGCAATCCAAATATCATTCTCAGGTATCGAAGTTCTTTTAGATTTCAGGTAACTTTTTACAAGGGCATAATGACGGGCAGTGTCGAGATCACAATCTGTAATTATGGGCATCTCTAAAAACTCCGCTTACCCTTCTCTTTTGGTAGAAGGGGCTGGGGTTGAGGTAATGAGAGCAAGGGTTTTTAGGGATGCCCTTAATAAAGTTTGGGCAAATTCTTCAATTCCCCTTCAATTCGATTCTTTTTTACTTGATTGCCCGGCTCCATAAAACAATTCGCCAATCACTATACTCGGAACAGATACACCACCCGATTGAGATTTAATTCTTTCAATAGTTGACAGCTCATTTGCAAAAAGACCGCTAACGATATTAGTATCGATCAGATAATTCTTACCAACTATTTTTACCAATAGTTTCGCAACCAGCTTCGATAGCTTCGGTCATTTCACGAATTGATTTGGCATTCAGACTACCTGCAAATTGCAAAGGCTCAGACTGACTTTGCCTTCGTGTTGGGAGTGATTTAATATATGCCAACGCATTATCTTGTTCCTCTTTACTGAGCAATTCCAAATTTTTAAGAAACTCGTTTTCGAAGGATTTAGATTGCATGCTCCTATTGACGGATTTTCTAGTGCCAAGGATACATAGGTGGCCTGAACAATGTATTCGGCTTACCAGTGCTTTTTTTTCGCAGAATCTCAGAAAAACACTATCCATCAATCGCTGCCAATATTGTTTAACTTTGTCAAAATTTCTACCCATTGATACCCATCGGACAACACCAGGACTTAATCATACTACGCCACACTTCTGTAGGCTTGTA
>ENA-ORBV01001437-ORBV01001437.1-microbial-mat-metagenome-genome-assembly--contig:-NODE-1437-length-52972-cov-15.491294_pt1 | contig 52972 bp, 40 predicted proteins | sample MGYA00237777_ERZ505514 | MGnify/ENA primary metagenome ERZ505514 (study PRJEB26160, sample SAMN06269048) | microbial mat metagenome | isolation source: Oligotrophic lake microbial mat | place... | reverse complement strand
GACTCAAGCCCTGGGGCGCGCAGGAGTTTGCGGTGCTTGATTCGACCACGCTGTGCGTGGTGTTTCGGCAGTGGTGAATTCGTGGTCTTGCGTTGGGCGCAAAAACCGAAGGGCGTTGCACCGCTTTTCAGGATTGCCGAGCTTGCTCGAAGCTCGACCCGAACCCACATTGTTGTCAGGTCAGATAGGCGGGGCATAAGCGGCGTTGCCACAGGTCCAGAGGTCGCCGGGCCTGCTCGCACCGCGCAGCACGCGCGCCGCACGCCGGGCATCCAAAACCGCTGTCACGGCGAAAAACGAAGGGCAGGTGGATCGCCTCGCCGTTGGGGTCGGAGCCCACAAATTACGAAGGCGCGAAGAGCGTGCGCCGCGTCTGCGATGTGCAAGCGGGGTTCATCCCCCCAGCCCAAGCTTGACTGGCCCGGCGGCTCTCAACCGCTGTGCCGCTAGGGAGGTGGAAGCACCCGCAAATCTTGTCGCAACGTCAATTGATCGTCACCACTTCGACAGAGGCTACAACCGGAGCACGCAATTCGATATCGAATTGTTTCGCACCCCAGCAGCGGAAGTAACTGGCGGCTAGCGTGGTGAGATCAGGCGTCGCGGAGACTGAGCCTGCTTGCGTAGTACGAGAGGCCGTCACTTCAAAGTGCATTGAGGCCGGGCAGCAGATTGGTCACCGCGATGATCGTGCTCTCCTTGCATTGGACGATGAGTCGTTGCTGGCTGCTCGGGGGTGCGAGTTGGCGATAGCGATTGATGGCGTACTCGGGGTCGACGCTGGGCGCTGAGCCACTGCTCGGGAACAGAATCGCCGTCGGTTCAAACCTAGTCCAGCCGTAATCCAGAGGCTGGCCTGCAAGCCCGAGTTGCTGCGCAGCCGCAACAGACATTGCCAGCAGATGACGCGTTGCTTGGCTGCCGAAGAGCTGGGGGCCTTGATTGGCCCCGCAGGCGTTGGCGATGGCGACGTTGGACGCAAGATGGAGGGCGGTTGCCAGTTCTCCGTGCAGCGCAATGTCTCGCGAGCAGAGATCGCCAACGGCTTCCTCCTGAAGGCCAATGGCCAGCCATGGTCGGATATAGCCGTCCTGCTCGACAGGTTGTGCTACGTCAAGAAACGCAGCGCCGGGAATCGGTAGGCTGCCTTTCGAGAGCAGGCTGGTTCGCTGCGTCATAACGCCGATGTTGGCAACGATGGCCAGTAGGGCCAGTGACCAGAAGAAGGTGCTGCCAGCGCGCAGACCGAGCGCGCCACGCCAGCCGTGCACGCAAGCCCATGAAAACAGGGGGAGCAGGGCGAAAGCCACGTACACGGGCGTCTGTCGTCGCAGCGCAAAAATCAGCAGCAGTGCGAAAACGAACTGGCCGCAAACGATGAGCGTCAGTCTTGTCTGCTGAAACGCCGCGCCGACAGTTCCGATGCCGGCTACAACCAGCAGGCCAAACCAGACCAGCGACAGCCAATCGTTGAGCCCGGCTAGCTGCGGTAGAAGAATGCCGCTCACCAGCGTTGGTGTGCCCGTAATCAGGCCGTGCGCGCTTGCGCCTGACGCAGCCAGCCAGTTGCTCGTCTCTCCGCTGGAAAGATAGCGCTTAGTGGCGGCGATCTGCGGCCAGCCAGCCTGCGCTTCCGCGTACAGCATGGGCAACCATGGCAATGAGAACCCCAGCAAAGCGGCCACACCGATAGCGATTCGGGAGTTTGCTGTTCTGGCCTGCCACAACGCGGCAGCCAGCCAAGGCGACACGACGATTGCGCTGGGATGGGCGTGCATGGCCAAGGCAAGCATCAGCGAGGCCAGGGCCAATCGGCCCGCAGTTGGCAAACGAAAGGCCCTCCAGGACATCAGTATTGATGCGAGCACCGCAGTTTCTAGCAGCGATGTATGTGCCAAAACCATCGCTTCGACACTTCCCCAGCCTGGCATCGCGACCGCGCCGGCCAGCCCCAATCCACCCATCGGTCCTTAACAGCGCCTGCCGAGGAGGTAGGCGAGCGGAATCTTCAGCGATGCAGACACGCCTATCCAAAGCGAAACGGTGAAAAGTGAGCCGTTGAACAGCAGCGGAACGGCAAGCAGATAGAACCAGACTGGTCCTAGTTTCCAAGTGCCAAAGATGTCAGGTCCCACAAGCGGGAAAAACTCACCCTGCGCGATTAACCACGCGTTGGCCAGATCTCGCCCCGAGTCGATGACCAGCCCTGCCTGCGGAAAAATCGCGACCGCAAGGGCAAACAGCAACGCGGTCACCCACCACGCGGCTGGGAAATCAGCGGTGTTTGTCCTGTTCTGCGATGCGCTGGTTGGGAGATCTGTGGTCATGCAGTGAACCAAGGATCAGGCTAAGAATTGTTGCGGTCGCCATCATAGTTCCGTATGCGGGCTAGTCGGGGCGATGGAGCGCGGGCCAATCTATCGTGTGGGACGTCGCGCCTGGCGTGGTGAGTCGATGTTGGCGGGAGCAGCAAGCACAATGTCGATGCGATCAAGGTCGGCCTTTGCGACCACCTCCCATTCCACTGGCGAACCGCAGCCGTCGCATCGCCAAGCAGAAGTGGTTGCGGTCTCAAACAGCGGCAGTTGAAGCTGATCGTTGGCGCGCACTGACACGGTATGCGCTCCGTCATACGCCACGTACAGATGGCTGACAAATGTGGGTCACGATCAGGCTCGACAGCGCCGACCATCCCGGAAACGCCAAACCAACTGCCCACAGCAGGCCAAAGGTGGTGGAGTGCAAACGCCAGCCGCACAAGTAGGCGAAGAGGAACTTTGAGCCTGCAAGGCAACCAATAAAGAACAGCGTCGCAGGTATTGACCCGGTCAATCCCAGTGGGACTGCCAGCACGTAGAACCAGCCCGGTCCCAGATGAAACACGTTGTTTAAGACCGGCCCGCGCAGCGGCCAATCGCCGGAGTAAACGACTGCAGCCGCCTCATTGAGATGGCGCACGGTGTCAAGGATGACGGTCGCGAACGGGTAGGGGAGCGCGGCCGACAGCCAGAGGAGCGCGATCACGGTGACGACGCTGAAACGTGACGTGATCATCACCAAAACTTCATAAGTCCTGTGGGTCGAGGGCGCGCGAGGCGGCGTAAGTGCCGCCGATTGTGGACAAGGCAACGCAAGCGCGGGAACAAGAGCGTAGTTGATGTCAACAAGAGATATTGGCTCGATCTGCACCACGATCTGTCCGCCGCCAGCAGGAAACAAGCCTTCGCGCACGACTTCGAGAGTGACTGAAGCGCCCATCTTCGCCAGCTGCGGCAAGAAGCAGCGCTGCAGGAAACACGTGCTGGGCGCGAGCATGTTGTGGGTGCCGCCGGTGATCGCGATGCGACTCGGGCCGTCTGCGCGCAGTAGCGGCGGCAGCACTGTTTGCAGGACCAGGCCGGCGCTACCGGCGCTGCCGATATCGATGTGATGGCTGCCCGCACTCGATGCGTGCGGCACGAAGTGCAGTTCGCTTGAACCGAGCGCAGCACCGCAGACGTCTGCCGCCGAGATCGCTTGCGCAGCCTTTACTGCGGCCAGATGCTGGCGCATCAAACCCGGCTTCGCGCGGCCGGCGCGGATGCGGGTGATGCTCAGCGGCTGTCGCAACACAATGGCCAACGACAGCGCCGTGCGCAGTACTTGACCGCCGCCTTCGCCCACGCTGCCATCAATGTGTAAGGTGTTCATGGCAGCTGTGTCCGAAAGCCAAAAAAACGTTGTCCCGCGTAGCTGACCATGCTGGCGCTGTGCAGTCTCCTGAGTCGCCACAAACCCTGTGGGAGCGCCGCAAGGCGCGATGTTCTGGCTGGCAGAAGCGCATCGCGGCTTCCGCCGCTCCCACAAAAGTCGGAATGAGCGCCTTCCGCTATCCCTTGACGCAAACCACCTGGCGCAAGGTATGCACGATCTCGACCAGATCCGCTTGCGCCGCCATCACCTGATCGATGGATTTGTAAGCCGCTGGCGACTCATCCACCACTGCTGCATCCTTGCGGCATTCGACGTGTGCGGTCGCCTTGATGTGGTCATCCACACTGATCAACTGCTTGGCCTTGGTACGACTCATCACGCGCCCCGCGCCGTGCGAGCACGAGCAGAACGCCTCGGCATTGCCGAGTCCGCGAACGATGAAACTCTTCGCGCCCATGCTGCCTGGAATGATGCCGAGCTCACCCTGTTGAGCGCTGACCGCGCCCTTGCGGGTAACAAACAGGGACTCGCCGAAGTGGGTCTCTTTCTGCACATAGTTGTGATGGCAGTTGACCGCCTCACCATCGACCTTGAACGATTTCACGATCACCTTGGCCAGGGCCGCCAGCGTGTTTTTCATCATGATGGCGCGATTCTCGCGGGCAAAGCGCTGCGCCCAGCCGACCGCGAACACGTAGTCGTCAAAGTGCTTCGAGCCCTCGCTGAAGTAGGCCAGATCACGATGCGGCAAATTGGCGATGTGACCTTGCATGTCGCGTTGCGCCAACTCGATGAAATGGGTGCCGATGGCATTGCCGACTCCGCGCGAGCCCGAATGCAACATCACCCACACCCGCTGCGCTTCGTCGATGCACAACTCGATGAAGTGATTGCCGGTGCCCAGCGTGCCGAGGTGTTTCAGGTTGTTGGTGTTGCGCAGCCGCGGATGCAGTTCGCACAGACGCTGAAAGTCAGCGTCTAAGCCCGCCCACGCCGACTCCACTGATGTCGGCGCGTCATGCCACGCGCCGACATCGCGACCGCCACCGCGCGGCGGGGTGCGGCCATGCGGCACCGAGCGCTCAAACTCATGCCGCACTTTCAACAGCGAGTCCGGCAGATCGCTGGCGGTCAAGGTCGTCCGCGCCGCGATCATGCCGCAACCGATATCGACGCCGACCGCCGCCGGAATAATCGCGTGACGGGTCGGCACCACCGACCCCACCGTGGCACCGATGCCGACATGCACATCTGGCATCACTGCCACGTGCGGCCACACCACCGGCAAGCGCGCCAACTGCGACAACTGCCGACGCGCCTCGCCCTCGACCGGCACCCCGTGTGTCCACATCTTCACCGCCACGCCGCCGGTGGCGTGCATCTGCTCGAAACTCATGACCGTAATTCCTAATTCTCTATGCGTGTGATGCGGACGACGAAGAGTCGGAAAGTCCTAGCCGCCCGGCCGACCTAAGTCCGACAGGCTGCTAGCTAGGTTGATCTCTGCATGGCCATACCGTGGCCATACTGAATCACTGCATTGCCATATTGGATAGCTCTAATTGAACAGCTCCAATTGAACCGGCTCAGTTGAACCGGCTCAATTGAACCGGCTCAATTGAAGCAGCCCAATTGAAGCAGCCCAATTGAAGTAGCCCAATCGAACAGGCCCATCCGAAGCAGAATGATCAGTCCACACGCGTTCAGATCGTTGCAGCGCACCCCGGTCTTCACGATCGCGGTGATCCTCACCCTCGTCCTGGGCGTGGCTTCGGTCGGTTCCATGTTTGCCATCGTGCACGGGGTGCTGCTGGCTCCACTGCCGTACGGGAATCCGGATCGCCTGGTCAGTGTCGGTCTGCAGTCGGCGGAACTACGCCGAATGAGCCAGGCACCGGGTCTCTACTTCACCTACGAGCGGTTCGCGCGGCGGCTTGAGGGCGTCGGTTTGTATCGAACCGGCAGCACCAACATTAGGACGAGCGGTGACGGCGCTGCCGAGAGCGTCATCGCGACATGGGTGACCGCATCGATGGTGCCGCTGCTCCGGGTGCCGCCGTTGCTCGGTCGCTCATTTAACGCCGACGAGGAAATTCGCGGTGGACCCAACGCGGTGATCCTCAGCGAGTCCGAGTGGCGAACCCGTTTCGGCGCGGCGACCGATGTCATCGGCAAGACGCTGATCGTCAACGACGCGGCGCGCGAGATCGTCGGTGTCATGCCGGCGCGCTTCGCGTTCCCCACGGCGGCCACCCGTGTATGGCTTCCCGCCAAGCACACCGACAGCGCGACCGTGGGGGACTTCATCTACTCGGGCGTGGCGCGCCTCGCTCCTGGAGCGACGCCGGAGCAGGCGCAAACCGAGCTCGCCGACGTCTTGCCGCGAATGGCGGAGTTGTTCCCGCGCCTGCAGTCGGGCGCTTCGACGACGACCTGGCTTGATCAGGTGAAACCCTCGCCGGTTGTGCTGCCATTGCGCGACGAACTCACCGGCGGAATCGCGCAAACGCTATGGATGCTGGCCGCAGCGGCGGGACTTGTGCTGTTAGCCGCGTGGGCGAACGTGGCGAATCTCGTGCTGGTCCGCGCCGACGCCAGTCAGCACGATCTCGCGATCCGTAAAGCGCTGGGCGCCAGTCCGCTGCGCCTTGCAACCCATTTCCTCGGCGAATCGGTTCTGCTGGGCGCAACGGCCGGAGTCCTTGCGTTGCTCGTGGCGAACGCCGCGGTGAGGGCGCTGGTTGCGTTCGGGCCAACCGACATCCCTCGGCTCGCAGAGTTGGGAGTCGGGCTTACGACCACAGGCTTCATCGCGCTGGTTTCAATCGTAGGGGTGGTCATCTGTGCGGCAGTGCCGACACTTCGCGTTCGGCGAGGCAGCCTGTCGCGCGACCTGCATGACGGCGCGCGCGGGCAGTCGACGGGAAAGTCCCGGCAGCGCCTGCGGGCGACCATCACTGTGCTGCAGATCGCCGTGGCGCTCGTGGTCTCGGTCGGATCCGCGCTGCTGCTGCGCACCGCCCATCGCCTGTACGAAGTGCACCCCGGGTTCGATGCCAGCGAGGTGACGACCCTCCGAATCCTGCTGCCCAACGCGAGCTATAGCGGTTCAACCACGGTGGGGTTTTATGCGCGGTTGACCGAGCTGGTTGGCCAAGTGCCGTCTGTTCGCGCCGCCGGCCTGACACTGAAATTGCCGCTCGGTAGCGGCTGGACATTGCAGCAGACGTTTCAGAGTGAGGGGGAAGGAAGAACGCCACCACTGCCAGTCAATGTCGTCGGCAATGGGTACTTCGCGGCAATGAAGATTCCCTTGCTCGCGGGCCGCGACTTTCGGCCTCTTGAGGAAGAACAAAGCGCGGACATCATCATCAGTCAGCTTGCCGCCGCGACCCTCTTCGGCGACCCCAATGGTGTAGCGACGGTGGGCAAGCGGTTGACGCTTGCCCCCAGCGGTCCGACCTACACGATCATCGGCGTCGTCGGTGATGTGCGCAACGACGATTTGACCACCGCGCCCTCGGAATTGATCTATCGGCCACAGGTCGTGCCGGTCGACCCGAGCGTGGAGCCGGAGCCGCGCGCTTCGATGGTGCTGGTGGTGCGCACTAGCGGGCCTGCGGGCGCGGTCGTGCCGGCTATCAGGCAGATCGTGCGCGACCTCGACCCCGCTGTCCCCCTCTTCGAAGTCGAGACAATGAGCGATGTGGTTCGCGCGTCGACGGCGCGACTCTCATTCACGCTCACGCTGATGGCGGCCGCCGCCGTGATCACCTTGCTGCTTGGCGCAATCGGGCTTTACGGAGTGATGGCGTACATGGTTGCGCTGCGGACCCGCGAGTTCGGCGTCCGCGTCGCGTTAGGGGCAGACCCGAAGCGGATCGCCAATCTGGTCGTCGCACGCGGGCTGGCGCTGACCGCGTGCGGTGTCGCCCTCGGCTTCGTCCTGTACGCGATCGCGGCACCGTTCCTGCAAGCGTTTCTTTATGGCGTCACGGTGACCGATCCGGTGACGCTCGCTGCGGCGACGCTGGTACTCGTCGCCACCGCGTCTCTCGCGAGCTGGCTCCCCGCGAGGCGCGCCGCCCGTGTCGATCCGGCGGAGGCGCTTCGAGCCGAGTAGGCCCGCGCACGTGGTGCGCCCGATCGCCAAGGGCAGTTGTTCCCGGCGAACCTCGAGCGCTCATCCATTGCGAGGCTGATCGGCTTCAACCTGTCCAACATGCTGCCCCGGGTTTCGCGAGATCCGCGACCGGATTGGATTTCCCTTCCCGGACGATTCACGGCTCTGGCTCTACACTTCTAAGCTCCGGCAACCGATTGCAATGCCCATGTCCCGCTTCGTCCGCTTACTGGTGCTTGCTTTCGTCGTGACCGTCGCCGGTTGCAGCGCATTTCCGCAGGCGCGTCCTGGGATCACCTTTGCGGACGGGCTCTCCGCTGAGCAGCTGTTTGAGCAGTGCCTCGCGGCGCATGGTGGCGATATTCGCGAATACCCGGGCGACATCAATATCGCCACCGATGGACGTTGGTACTCGCTTATCCAGCGCATCCAGCCGGTGGTGAGTGATGCTGGTTTCCGCATTACCTCCGAAGAGCGGTTCCGACCCGGTGACGGCACCTATGCCATTCGCCACAGCGGTCCGAAAGGCTCCAAGCAGGTACTGAGAACCGCTTCCGGCATCAGCGTGCGTTACAACTCAGAGCCAGCAGTCGAGGACGAAAGGCGGCGAGCCACGGCCATGACCAATGACGCTTTCCAGCTGTTTCACTTCGGCCCGTCGTTCGTCAAGCATCGCGCCACGGCGATGACCCGCTTGCCCGACACCCGCGAGAACGGGCGCGAGTATCGTCGCATTCTGGCGACGTTGAGTCCGGGTTTTGGTGAGTCCAGCTCTGACCAGGTGGTGCTCTGGATCGATAGCGTGTCATCGCGCCTGTTTCGGGTCCACCTGACTCTGGAAGGATTTGAAACCACCCTTGGCGCACATGTCGACACCACGTTTCTTGCTTATCATCAAGTCGGTCCTTACTTGCTGCCCTCTCGGTTTTCCGAGCGCGTGCGAGGACCGCTGAAGATCTTGGCGCACGAGTGGCACGTCACCGGAATGGATCTCGACCGCGGCTGGACCGACGCGGAAGTGAGCGGTCCTGACTTCACTGGTCGCGCCGCAGTGCCGGCGACTGCCTTGCCCTGAGTCTGCCGGACCGCAGGTGCACTGCCGGTTTTGCGCGAACACCACCCGCCATCAATCGGTATTGGGGCTACGTGGCATACACCGCCGCCCCCGCGACACAGGCCCGTGAGTCGATCCAGGCGCGGGGTGCAAGCGCTAAAGGCCGGGCTGCATGCGGCCGACCTAACGTTGATTCAGCGGGGAAGCAGCACCCCCCGAAGCATGAAAGTTAGGCAAAAATGCTTCCTGGGCGCTCCCCGACCCTCCCCGACCCTCCGCGAACATCGGAGGGAGCAAGCCAGAAGCCAAACTCGGAACCTGAACGACGTTCACGTTAAACCCGGACTTTTCATGGATCGCGCACGCCATCGTGCGCATTCATGACAAGTCCGACTTAAAAGTGTCATCCGAATTTTGACCTGTTGTCACGAACACGCACTACGGTTCCGGTTTTCCTTTTCCTGGAAGTCCCGCCGATATGCGTCAGATTCTTTTTTTTGTGATCGCTGCAGTCTTGCCTTTGAGCGGCCACGCGCAGCGTGCCGAACTGACCCGTATCGGTGGCTACAACACGAGCTTGGGCGCGGGTGCGGCCGAGATCGCGGCGTTTGATCCGAGCACCCGCCGCGTCTATCTGGTTAACGGGGGTTCCTCCACTTTTGACATTGTTGATTTGGCCAACCCGCTGGCGCCTACGTTGATCCGGCGGGTTGATGTCGCCCCGCAGGGAGGCGCGCCCAACTCGGTGGCGGTGCGCAATGGGGTGGTTGCCGTCGCGGTCGAAGGCGCGCCGCAAACCAATGGCCGGATCGTGTTTTACAACGGCAATGGTGATTTGCTCGCATCCGCCGCTGCCGGCCCGTTGCCGGATATGGTGGCCATTTCTGCGAACGGTCGTTGGGTGCTATCGGCCAACGAAGGCGAGCCGAATGCGGCCTACACCGTTGACCCGGAAGGCAGCATCACCATCGTGGATCTGCAAAACGGCCCGCTTGGCGCGCCCACACGCACGGTTGGATTCACCGATTTCAACGTCGGTGGGCCGCGCGCGGGTGAGCTGCCGGCTGGCGTACGGGTGTTCGGCCCGAATGCGACCGTCGCGAAATCGTTTGAGCCCGAATACATCGTGATCTCAAGCGACTCGAGCACGGCCTGGGTCGCCATTCAGGAAGCCAATGCGCTGGCGGTGATTGATATTGCCGCGGCGCGGGTGACGCGCATCCTCGCACTCGGCAGTAAGGACCACAGTCTTCCGGGTAACGGGCTGGACGCCAGCGACCGCGATGGTGCCGCCAACGGCCCCGCCATCAATATTCGCAACTGGCCGGTGCGTGGCTTTTACATGCCCGACGCGATCGCCTTGGCCGAGATCAATGGCCGACCGCTGGTGCTGACCGCCAACGAGGGTGACTCACGCGATTACGCGGGTTTCTCGGAAGAAGCGCGAATCAGTACGATGAATCTGGACCCGGTTGCATTTCCGAATGCGACCGAACTGAAATTGAACGCCAATCTGGGCCGCCTGACCGCCACCCGCGCCCAAGGTGACAGTGATGGCGATGGCGATTTCGACCAGCTGTTCGTGTTCGGCGCTCGCTCTTTTTCGATCTTTGATGGTTCAAGCGGCGGTTTGGTCTACGACAGCAAAGACGAATTTGAACGCTTTACCGCGGCCGCCTTTCCCACACTGTTCAATGGCGAAGGCACCACCGCCACGTTCGATGGCCGCAGCGACAACAAAGGCCCAGAACCGGAAGGCGTGGTCACTGCAAACCTCGGTGGTCGGCAGTGGGGTTTCATCAGCAACGAACGCTTCGGTGGCATTTTCGTGTACGACCTGACCCAGCCGGAACGCGCGTTCCGGGTCGGCTTTGGGCCGTCAACCGCTCCGGATCGGGCACCCGAGGGCTTGGCCTATGTCGCGCCGGAGCACAACGCCAGCAACCGTCCGCTGCTTTTGATGGCCAACGAAGTCTCTGGCACGCTTGGCGTTTACCAGTTGAATGCTTGCACGGTCTCGTCGATCAGCATCGCGGTAAGCACGTTGCAGATCAACGGCTACTGCCCGGAAGGCTTGGACGTGGTGCTGCGGCGCGCTGGCGTGGTGAGCGTGGTGCGCAGCGGCCTGGCCGTTAATGGCACTGTGGTGGTTCCGATTGAGTCGCAGATCAACGACGTGTATTTCACTGCGCTTCCCGGCGAAACAACTGCGATCAACGGCCTCATCGGCGCGCCGCCAGCACTGATGATTCCTACGTTGAGCCCGTTTGCACTAGCGCTGCTCGCCGGTTTGCTGACGTTGCTCGGAGTGCGAATGCGCGTTCGCGGCTGAGCAACGATTTGCCTGCGCCGACAGGTGCAGGCCTTCGATGCCGATGGTGGGGCTGTAGCAGCCCGGCCGACCTAAGCCCGACTGGCTGCTAGCGCAGATCATGCCGGGCTAGCATGCCGGGCTGTTCCTCCGTTTTGGGTAAGCGCGCATGGCCGAGCCGTTTAAGAACCTGATCAATTCCGCGCTGGTGGAGGCATGCGGCCTGCACCTGTGCCGCCGCTGGCCGGCGTTCGACCGCCCGGCGTTCGAGCGGCAGGCACTCGATGGCCTAGCGGGGTTGGAAATGAAGGCGCGCGCGATGCAGGTCGCGGATGCACTGGAAGCCACGCTGCCAGCGGATTTCGACCGCGCCGCCGGCATCATCGAAAGCGCCCTCGCGCCGGCCGCCAACGACGACCGCCTCGGCTTCCAGACCAGCGCCGATGGCCTGGCCGGGTGGATCGGCTGGCCTCTTGGAGAGTTCATCGCCCGCCGCGGGCTGGCCGATCCCGAGCGCGCGCTGTTGGCGCTGCATGCGCTCACCCAGCGCTTCACGGCCGAGTTCGCAATCCGGCCCTTCCTGGTGCAGCGCCTTGAGCCCACGCTCGCGGCGCTGGGCCGTTGGCAGTACGACCCCAGCCCGCACGTGCGCCGGCTAGTGAGCGAAGGCAGTCGTCCTCGACTGCCATGGGGCCTGCGCATCCAGCGTCTGGTCCGGGACCCGTCGCCGACGCTGCCACTGTTGCTCACGCTGCAGGACGACGCCAGCGAATACGTGCGGCGCAGCGTCGCCAACCACCTCAACGACATCGCCAAGGATCACCCGGCAGTCGTGGTGGAATGGCTGCAGGCGCACCTGCCCGACGCCACGCCCGAACGCCGCGCGCTCCTTCGCCACGCCAGCCGCACGCTGGTCAAGCAGGGCGATGCGCGCGTGCTCAAGGCCTGGGGCCTGGGCAACACGCTGCGCGGCAGCGTGGATTTTTTGCTCACGCCCGCGTCGGTGCGGATCGGCGGCAAGCTGCAGCTGGTCCTGGATCTCGCGTCCACGTCGGCGCAGCCGCAGGCGCTGGCGATTGATTACGTGGTGCACCACGTCAAGGCCAACGGCAGCACCTCGCCTAAAGTCTTCAAGGGCTGGAAATGCGTTCTGGGCGCTCACATTGGCTGCCGCCTACAGAAGTCGCATTCCCTAAAGCCCGTAACCACGCGCGTGCTTTACCCGGGCGTGCACCGGATAGATATCCAGGTGAATGGCAAATGCGTCGCCAGTGCGGCGTTCACCCTACATTCCTGATCGGCGCGCTGGAGAGCGGTGTGAGCGGGGCGCTGGCCGAGACGCGTCGTCTGGAAACTGCCAATGCAGTGCGCCCGCAATGTGCATCAGACGCGCGAAGAATGCGGCGTAGACTAGTGCTTCGAATCACCAGCGTAAAGGGCACAACGATGCGAAGTTCCGGTTCCGGCAAGGCTCCTACGCTTGTGGTTTGGGTAATCTCGTTGGTGCTGTATGTCGTGGCACTGTTATCGGCTTTCGGTGTCGTGCCCATTCCAGCGCAGATCGCAATGTGGTCCTGGATCGTGGGATTTGGGCTGCTTCTCGTCGCTTGCAGGGTGCGCGGTCTGTAGGGTTGTCGAAGAAGGGATCCAGCGGGTGGTCGCTGGCTGATCACGCGCGGCTACATCCAGTAGCACGTACGTTTCAACCGCAGCGTCCGAGCGGTGGGCGAGGGTAGCGCCCAGCATAAATACAACGACTTGCGTTTCCGCGCCGGCGTTTCCTGCTGCGCGTGTACGTTGGCCTAAGCGGCGCGAGGAAGTGCCTTCCTCGGAAGTTCATCGCTGCGCACGCTACCGCACAACGTTGGCGATGCGCGCCCTCTAGACTCGTAGCCTTCGTTTGATAGGCTGCCCTCATGTGTGGAATCGTTGCTATCAGCGCGCGGCGCGACGTTGCACTGGATCTCATCGCGGGACTGAAGTGAAGGCACTGGAGTACCGCGGCTACGACGCTGCCGGGCTCGCCATCTTCGGGCTTGCTGGGATTGAACGCCGGCGGGCCAAGGGCAAGGTGCGCGACCTCGAAACCCTGCATCACCACTCGCCGCTGGATGGCCTCAGTGGCATCGCCCACACCCGCTGGGCAACTCACGGCGTGCCGAACGAACGCAACGCCCATCCGCACCATTCGGGCAACACCGTATCGGTGATGCACAACGGCATCATTGAGAACCACGCCGAGCTGCGCACCGAGCTTCAGGCCTAAGGCTTCGTGTTCGATTCCGATACCGATACCGAAGTGATCGCTCACCTCGTCGAGCTCTACCAGCGCGAAGACGACAACCTGCTGGCTGCCACCCAGCGAGCCCTGCCACGACTTCGCGGCACCTATGCCTTGGTGCTGATGTCCAGCCGCGAACCCGGGTGATTGGTCGGTACCCGTAGCGGCTCGCCGTTGGTGCTGGGATTGGGGGAAGCAGAGCACTATTTTGCTTCCGACATCTACGCCCTGCTGCGCCTGACCCGCCGCTTCATCTACTTGGCCGAGGGCGACGTGCTCGAGCTGCGTGACGCGAGCGCGCGCATCTTCGATGGCGGCGGTGTTGCGGTCGAGCGGCCGGTGCGGGTATCTGTGGTCAATCTCGACGCGGCCGAGCGCGGTACCTACCGGCACCAAATGCTGAAGGAAATCTTTGAGCAACCGCAAGCGGTGGCCGACACGTTGGAGAGCCGCGTCGCTGACGACCGCGTGTCGCCCAATGTGTTCGGTGTCGGCGCTGACACCGTTCCTAGTTGCTGATCCGAAATTGTCCCTGACACCGTTCCTGCACCGTTCCTGCGCTCGCGGGATCTTCTGAGCCCCCCATCGACTGTTAGTGCGCGTTATCCGGCTGCTGTCGGCAGAGTGAAGGAGAACGTGGTGCCCACCTGCGGTGTACTGGTGGCCGTGAGCTGCCCACCCATGGCCTGCACCAGCCTGCGCGAGATGACGAGGCCGATGCCGGTGCCGGCGATAACGCCGCGGTCGTGGCCAAACCGGTTGAAGGGCTCAAAGAGGTGCGGCAAGTCGATTGGCGAGATGCCCACGCCGGTATCGGCCACCGCCACCTGCAGGTTGCCGTTGGCACCATCCAAGTGACGCGCGGTGACCACGATGCTGCCGCCTTCGACGTTGTACTTCACCGCATTGCTGAGCAGATTCAGCAGCACCTGGCGCAGCCGTTTGGGGTCAGCCACCAAAGGCCGTTCGACCAAAGCACTGTCGACATCGACTGTCACCTGCAGCGCACGCGCAGCGACGGTGGCGTCCAGCATGCGCAGCACGTCGGCCAACAGAGACGTGAAGTCGACCGGTTCCATTGTCAGTTTCAGCTGCCCGGCCTCGACCATCGAGAGGTCGAGCAGGTCTTCCACCATCTGCAGCATGTGGTTGCCGGCTTCCAGCAGGTCTTTGACCCATGCCCGCTGCTCGACATCCAGCGAGCGCGTTTCTGACATGTCCAGCAGTTGTCCGTAGCCCAGCACCGCTGTGAGCGGCGTGCGCAACTCATGGCTCATGTGCGACACAAAGAGCGATTTGGCCAAGTTGGCTCGCACGGCTGCGTCGCGTTCTATGCGCACGGCGTCTGCGGCGCGCCGCAGCGATGCATCGGCCAAGGTGCCGCGGTAGCCGACAAAGATTCCTGTGGGGCTGTAGGTGGGCTCGGCATTGAGCGTCAGTGGCAAGCGATTCCCGCCGGGCAGCGCGGCATGGCAGTCGAGTTCGCGAATGACAAGGCGGTTGGCCATCATGTCGGGCAGCGACTCGCCGCCCGCGGCGTCGGTAAAGAACGACGCGGACAAGGGCCCGCCAATCGGTGCGAGATGCAGGCCCATCGCGCCCAGCCGGCCGGTTTCGAACTGCGTGAATCGTTGCTGCGCGTCGGTTTCCCAATAGGCATCTGAGGTCAGGCTGGCCAGGCCCCTGAACTTTTCCTCGCTGGCGTGCAGCAGCTCAATGGCTTGGTGCGTGTCCAGCACCAGTTCCAGTGGGCGCAGCGAAGCGGCGGCTTCAAGATCCGCCACGGTCCAGGCTGCGCATTGGCTTTGCACAATCTGCTTCCAACTCTCGAAGGACTGGCGGGGGCTGATCGAGGTGCTGCCGTCACCGTGCTGGGTTTCGGTCGCCGGCTCGTCAGGGTTGCCGCCCCACAGCACCACTTGGCGCAACTCTGGCCGCAGCCAGATCAGGCCTTTGCTGGCTTGCGGGTCTAGTGCAACGGCCAGCACACCGCCCAGCACCGGGGTGCCCGCGCCGGGCTGACCCAGGTGGGTGCAGTGCCAAGCATGCTCGGGCACGCTTGCCAGCGCTGCACGGGCCTGTTTGACCAGCGCGGCCAGTACAGCGGGATGCGGCGTGTGGCCGAAGGGCATGACCTCATCGCCCTGCCATAGCGCGCCGCCCGTGGCATCCATCAGCTTGGTCAGGCTCACGGCGGCCGACTTCAGCGCTGACTGCATCGAGCGGCCAGCCACCCCGAAGGCCTGCATGATGGTTAGTTGCAGCGCCGCGCGGCGCACGCGTTGTTGGCTTTGCTGTTTATCCTGCAGTGACTTGACCATGGCACCGGCCACCAGCGCCACCATGCCGCAGATTTGCCGCTGCACCAGCGACAGTGCAGTGGGCGCATAGTGGTGGCAAGAGATCAGGCCCCACAGTTGACCGTCGACGACGATGGAGACCACCAGCGTTGAGCTCACGCCCATGTTCTTCAAATACTGCAGGTGCACCGGCGAGACGCTGCGAAAGGTGCAGTAGCTCAGGTCAAAGGGCAGCCGGCTGAAGGGGTTCAAGAGCGGCAGTAGCGGCACGGCGGTGTAGCTCACATCGGCGATGTAGCGGATGAGCCCCGTGCGGTAAAGCGCGCGCGCTTGCGCTGGGATGTCGCTGGCAGGAAAGCGTAGCCCGAAGTACAGCGGCACGTCAGCGCGGGTGCACTGTTCTTCGATCACCTCGCCGTGCCAATGTTCGTCAAAGCGGTAGACCATCACGCGGTCCAGCCCAGTGACACTTTTGACGTAGCCGGCAGCCATGCTGAGCATGGACTCCAGTGAGTCGGCTTCGGTCATGCTGCCCAGCACCGGATAGGTGTTCTGCAGCACGGTGTACATGGCCTGCACAGGGTCCTGCGCGGTGAACCCGACCTCGACATAGACCACACCGGCATGTGCGTGCACGTTGCCCTGCAGCTCGCGGCCATCGTGCAGGCGCAAGGCGACCAGGCTGGGCATATAGGGCCGCACGAAGGCGGCTTCCAGTGCGCTGCGGATGCCGGCCACGCTGTGGGGGTCGAGCAGCGAGCCCAGTGGCTGCCGGTGCACCTCGGCAGGCGTGCGGCCAAAGAAGTCTTGCGAATTCGCGCTGGCCGACAGCACCGTGAGGCTGCGCTGCTCGCAGGCCAGCAAGGCACCTTGGGGCTGGATGGCACCGGGTAGGTGGATGAGTTCTTGCGCACAGCTGTCCAAGTTCAACGGTTGCAGCACTGCTGATGTTGCGGGTGCGCGCTCGCTGGCGTTGATGTCAGTCATGGGGTGCATCCAGCCAATCGCCCAACAGTTCAAAGGTTTGCTCGGCTGCGGCCAGCAGCGTGCCGACATCGGCCGGGGCTACGGCCGACTCCAATGCGGCGCAGAAAGCGAGCCAGGACCTGCCGGTGGCTGCGGCCTCGCCGCGAACGTAAGTATCGGCTCGGCGAACGGTGGGGTTGTTGGCGTTGCGCTTGAGCAGCACTTGCGAGCCCAGCCGCGCACCCTCCAGCACATACAGCACGCCCCAGGCCGCTGCGTGGCTGCCCACCAGCGCGCGCGCGGACCGGGTCAGCGCCGCGGGCAGGTGCCCGGGTGTGGTTTTCAAGGCCGCAAGGTCACGGTCCAAGGCAGCGCGTTGATTCAGACCGGCCTGCGGGTAGCCCGGCGGCAGCTGGCGCCACAGTGCATCGTCCAGCGCTTGGTGGAAGATTTGCATGCGGCGCAGGTACTGCGTGTAGCGCTGCAGGTCGATGCTGCCGCTGGCCAACTCGGTAAGCAGCGGCACGCGTTCTATCCGCTCGTGCGCCGCGGCGGTACGTGTGCGCAACCGCTGGCGCAAGGTCTGGGGTGGTGAAACGGCCTGAGCGGTGCCCGCAACAGTAGGGTGAGGCGCCAGCGCGGCGGACATCATGGGCAGGCGCACTCACCGCGAGTTCGGGCCGTAGCCGGAGGCGTCGAGCCTAGCGGCTGGCCCCGGTTCTTGTATGTTCGCTAGCGAACAGACGGGAGCGCGCTAGCACTCGTCACTGAGGGCATCTCAAGCTCAGCGCCCGCGCCCAGTTCAATCCGCGGGCGGTGATTGCGAGCTTGCGGACACGCACTCTGCGTTGGCCCGCCCGGCGGTTGAAGGCGGCCTTTCAAACTTTCCTTACCTGCTGTTTTTCTGGGTGTTCATAGATTTTCTGCTTTCAACCCGCATATTTCATGAATTCGCGCGATGATCGCGCAGGATATTGTTCCCACAAGGGATTTTCCGAAGGAGCGTCGTATCGGGCCATACGACCGACTGAGGAAAATCCCTTGCGCGGACAAGAGACAAGCAAGGGCGTGTGAGATTCAAGAAATATGCGGATCAATAGCCTGCTGCGGAGGTACGCGATGAAACGAACGGCCGAAATCGACGACGGGGGCCGCGGGGGCGATGTCATTTACAGCGACGCCGAGGGCTCCCTCAGGTTCTGTTGGGAATGGGAGGCCTCGGCGCTGGAAATCGGCATCCCGACGGCCGAACACTGGGAAGCGCAGACCGGCCGACCGCTGGCCGGGCGCCTCGATATGCTCCGGTTCATCGCCGAACGGGTCATCGCCAAGCGCGGGAAGCGGGGTTCGACCTTCGAGGTGGTCGAGCAGCCTTCCGCGTGCCTCCGGATCTACGTCTAACCGAGCGGTTCCTCCCTCCTGTTGTCGAGTTTCGCCCCACGCCCAGCGCAAGTGTGAATCGGTCCTCGGCCATCGTTCGCAGCGTGCGTCTGGCCAGCCCGCGTTTAGGCTTCAGGACGCAAAGTGCTTTGGATTTCCGATCCTTAAATCGTTGACTACCGCAGAGGCAACAACCATGGCCAAGACGCTGCTCCCCCATCCATCCAGGTGAGATTCTGCGTGCGGAGTTCATGCAGCCACTGGCGTTGTCGAGCAACGCGGTGGCACGCGCCATCAACGTCACGCCGAGCCGGGTGAATGACATCGTGCGTGAGCGCTGTGGCATCACCGCAGACACCGCGCTGCGCTTTGCGCGCCTGTTCAATACGTCGGAAGGACCAAGGAACCTGGATACGGAACGTGGACATCCGGAAAGGAGCGTGGACATCCATGCGCCAGCAAGAACTCTACGCGTCAGACCGGCTTCTACCGATAACCGAGGACCCCACACACAAATCCCGGACACCCTCGACTAGGTATTCGACGCGCACGTTTGAGGCCAGGGCGGCCACGTTCGCCGCTCCTTTCCGGCACCGCAATGACAGACAAATGGAGTGCGGAGGAAATATGAAGACGGTCAGCAAGCGCGAACTGAATCAGCAGGCCGCTCATGTTCTCGATGCGGTATCGGTTGGGCAGCCCATCATCGTTAGCGAACGCGGAGTCGCACGGTGGCGGATTGAAGCAGTGGAGAGTACCGCTGACCCAATCGCCCGGCAACGCGCGGAAGGACGCATTGCGCCCGCCAAGGCCAAGCCTGCTCTGTGGCCTGTGGCCGCCGACGCGCGTTACTCCCCTGCGCGGGTGGACGAGCTTTTTGTTGAGTCGCGCGGCGACCGCTGATGCGCTGGTATATCGATGCCTCGGTTGCGCTGCATGCGTTGCTTCCTAGCGGGGACTTGCGGGCGCGCGACTGGCTTGATTCGGCCATCGAGGCTGGCGATGAGGTCTTTTCGTCCACGCTGTTGCATCTCGAGCTGACAAGGGTGCTGCGCCGGGAGGGCCGGGACGTTTCGATGGCTCGCGCTGTGCTGGACAGGATCAATCTGGCAAGCATCGATGACGCCATCCTGCGCTTCGCAGCAGCGATCAAGTCTCATATCAAGTCGCTCGACGCGATCCACCTTGCCAGCTGCGCGCTGCTGGGATCCCGCATCTGCGTTGTCACCCAATTGGCGAATTACGACTGCCAAGTCATGCCGGGCACCGTCTCGATCCTTGAGCAAGAAGGCCAAGCATTTGTTGCCAAGATCGGGGCGACTTCGGTGCTCGCATCGAAGATTCTGCTGGCCACGGGCGTGGTTGATCGCATTCCCGCGATCCCAGGGCTTCAGCAAATTCCCAGCACGCAGATGCGATTGGTGTCCCATCTGCGACGCCTACGAATTCAGCGACCAATCCTTGGCATTGCTTGCGCCGGCCCAGTCGGGCGCGGGTCACGCTGAGTTCCTGCGCACGTACACGGCGCAGTTGACGCTGTGCATACAGCCGGGAGAGCCAGCCCTGTCAAGAGGGCAAAGCGAGCGCTTGACTCAGCGCGGCATTCGCATCATCGATGCGCCTGTCATCGAAGCCATCAGCGAAGGTAAGGATAAGGTTGGCCTGCGCCTGGTCGACGGCGAGACGATCTGGGTGGATGCGGTCTATCCAATGATTGGCTGCGACGTCCGTGCTGAGCTGGCAACAGCACTGGGGGCGAGCTGCGATGCCGATGGTGATCTTGTTATCGACGCCGATCAGCAGACCTCGGTCCGCGGGTTGTACGCAGCCGCTGACATGGTCAATGCACTCAACCAGGTGAGCGTTGGCGTCGCCCATGCAGTGATCGCAGCGACCGCCATTCACAGAACACTGGCAGACAATGATCGCGAGCCTGCTTCCAGCGCGACTGCTTGAAGAATTGCCCGTTTCCTGACGTGGCTTCGGCGCTACAGGTCGCGACTAGCTAACCGAAGTACAAGGCTTGGCCGAGTGCTATTCGCTCGAGATTGGCCGTCGCGCGGTGCTGATTTCCGAAGACCGATTCGGCACGTCGATCAAGGCCGCAATCCGGTCCGGCGAGAAGGTTGATGAGCTGCGTGCGACCAACTCTGAGCGGGACCGTACCCGCAAAGCAGTGGCGCTATTCGCCGCGTTGGATACCGAACTGCGTGCCAGTGGCTCAACCATCGACGCGCTGGCCGTGCTGCTGATGCGGCGGGAAACCGTGACCCTGAGCGAGCTGCGTGCTGACGCCCAGAAGCTGGAAGGGCACGCTTCAGTGGCCTTGGCAGGCGTGAAGTAGCGGGACCGCCAACAGTACAGTGGCTTGAATCCCATCTGATCGGTGGATTGCGCGTCATGGGTATCGAATCCGCCCATGCCTATTCAACCTGGGATGCCAAGAGCGGTGTCAACAGTGGTGGCAAGCTCACTTTCCGCAACAGGGGCTCGCGCAACTCGCCCTAGGGCTGCAGACAGGTGGCGCTGCGCCCTACTCAATGCCCACGCCACAGCTTGCGGTTGATGTTCAGTGATCTTGCCGCCGACGAGCTAAAGCGCCATCGATGGACGTAGTGACAGCGCGGCGTGCCAGCGCAGCAGATTCGCGTGGCGCTCAGCAGGTCGCTGTTTGATTACCCGCGCAAAGTCGACGCAGATGATCGCGGTGATGTCGGCGATGCTGAAGCCGTCGCCGGCGATGAAGTCACGGTCGGCCAGTCGCTGATCCAGGGTCTCGAAGAAATGCTGTACCCGGACTTGGCCGCGTTCGGCGAGCGCCGGAATCTGCTCGTAGTTGATCGGGCCGGGCAGGGCGCGGCTGGCCATCGCCGGATTGGCGTTGCGTAACGCTTCGGCAATGGCGTACAGACCTTCGAACTCGATGCGCGACTGCCAGCTGGCGATCTCGGCTTTCTCAATCGGCGAGCGGCCCATCAACGGCGGCTCAGGAACGCTCGCCTCGGCCCAAGCCGCGATGCCGGCGTTGTCGGTCAGCAGTTCGCCGCTGTCTAGTCGCAGTGCCGGCACCGTGCACTGTGGATTGATCGCGCGAAAAGCGTCGCCCATGTGCTCGCCTGAGCGCAGGTTCACCTGCACGGTTTCGTGCGGAATGTTCTTCTCGGCAAGGACAATGCGCGCGCGGCGCGGGCTGGGAGCCGTGGCACAGTCGTAAAGAGTGATCATGTCGTCTCCGGTACAAGTTTGTCTTGTGTCCGGTTCTCGAAATCGCCGGCATCGTGACGTTCGCGAAGCTGCGTTTCTGGCTCGCCCCAGCTGCGGTTGACCATGCGGCCGCGCTGCGCGGCCGGACGCTGCGCAATGCGTTCAGCCCAGGCGACGACGTGGGTGTAGTCCTGCACCTGCAGGAACTCGGCGGCATCGTAGAGAACGCCCCGCACCAGCGCGCCGTACCAAGGCCATATGGCGATATCGGCGATGCTGTAGTCATCGCCGGCAACGAAGGCAAACACAGCCAGCCGCTGGTTCAGCACATCGAGCTGGCGCTTGACCTCCATCGCGAAACGATCAATCGGATACTCCATCTTGCTCGGCGCGTAGGCATAAAAATGACCGAAGCCGCCGCCGAGAGAGGGACCGCTGCCCATCTGCCAGAACAGCCAAGACAGGCACTCGGCACGTGCTGCCGGAGCGCTGGGCAGCAACGCGCCGAACTTTTCCGCCAGATAAAGCAGAATCGCGCCCGACTCGAATACCCGTATCGGCGTGGCGCCGCTGCGGTCAAGCAGTGCCGGAATCTTCGAATTCGGATTGACCGCCACGAAACCGCTGCTGAACTGTTCGCCCTCCTGGATGTTGATCAGCCAAGCGTCGTACTCGGCGCCGCCATGGCCAAGCGCCAGCAGCTCCTCGAGCATTAGCGTGACCTTGACGCCGTTGGGCGTGGCCAGCGAGTAGAGCTGCAGCGGATGGCGGCCAAGCGGCAGCGCCTTGTCATACGTCGCGCCTGCAGTCGGCCGGTTGATGTTGGCGAACTTGCCGCCATTGGCAGCAGGCGGGATCCAGATGTTCGGCGGCACGTAAGCGGGATGGGTCATGTGAGTAGGGAGGGCCGGATGAGATTCGGCCCAGTCTGCCACCGCCAATGCGAAAAAACGTTGAAAGCACCCCTGACTCAGGTGGTCTTATTGCGCCACCTCTTCGCGCGAGCGCTCCGCGATTTCATCGGCGTTTGCCGCGGCCACTGCCGCTAGCAGATGGAGTACTTTCAACTGCCGTGCACCGGCACCACCCTCGACGCCGAAGGTGGCGGCGCCGCGGATTGCAGGTCCAGCGCGACGAACCGGGTTTCGTGGTCGTCGGGATCGCTGGGGTTGGTGGTCTCCCGGAAGCCCAGCGATCGTGCAAGTTCCAACATGCCGCGGTTGATACGCAGCACCGTGCCCACCATCCGGCAGGTGCCGCGCGCGCGCAGGTAGTCGATCATCTTTCTCATGAGCCTGTGTCCGAGTCCGCTGCCCTTTAGGTCGGATCGCACGATGACGCCGAACTCGGCGGTGACGTTGTCCGGGTCGACCGCCACGCGCACTGCACCCAAGGTTTCTTCCACGCCATCTGGACCGCTGCGCGTGGCTATGAAAGCCATCTCGCGTGAGTAGTCGATCTGGGTCAGCCGTGCCAGCTCGCTGTGTTCAATCCGGCGGCGGCTGTAGAACACGCGCAGGCGGATGTCCTCCGGGTCCAGTTTTTCGAGGAACGCAAGGTGTTGTGGCTCGTCTTCCGGGCGGATCGGGCGCAGCGTGAGGGGTTGGCCTTGCCACTCCCAACTCTCCACCAGTTCCTGCGGGTAGGGTTGGATAGCGAAGTGCTTGGCGCCGGCCGGGCGGCTGGCCGAGACGCGCACCCGCGCGTCCAGGGCGACGACGCCCTCGTGGTTGGCGAGCAGCGGATTAATGTCCAGCTCGGCGAGTTCGGGCACGTCGACCAGCAGTTGTGACACGCTGACCAGCGCTTGAGCGATGGCGTCGACATCGCCTGCCGGCTCGTCGCGGTAACCGCGCAACAGCCGGGCCACGCGGGTGCGCGCGATCTGCGCCAGCGCCAGTTGGGTATTGAGCGGTGGCAATCCGAGCGCAGTGTCAGCCAGCACTTCGACCGCCACACCCCCCTGACCGAACAGAATTACCGGGCCGAACAGCGGGTCCACGCTGGTGCCGATGATGAGTTCGTGTGCGTGTTTCTTGCGCACCATGGTCTGCACGGTGAAGCCTTCCACCTTCGCGTCGGGCCGCTGCTCGCGCACGCGCGCAAGCATGGTGACGCAGGCTTCGCCCACTTCGGCCGCGCTGCCAAGGTTCAGGCGCACGCCGCCCACATCGGACTTGTGCGATATGTCGAACGACAGGATCTTCAGGGCCACCGGGTAGCCCAGTGCTTCGGCGGCTGCCTGCGCGTCTTGCGCCAGCGGCCCGACTACGCGTGTGGCCACCACGGGCAGGCCGGCTGCTGCCAGCAGGTCTTTGGCTTCGGGTTCGGTGAGCAATTCGCGCCCGCTGTTCAACACCCCGTCCACAATGGCGCGGATGCGCGGCAGGTCGGTTGCATGGGCCGCGCTTCGCGCCGGCGGTGTTTGCAGCAGCTCAGCCTGGTGCTCGCGGTAGGTGCGCAGCAGCGAGAACGCGCGCACCGCGTCTTCGGGCGTGTTGAAGTCGGGCACGCCGTGCCCGCGAAACAGCTCTCGCGCCAGGGCGACGGCGTCGTCGCCGAGCCAGCAGCCGAGCACCCGCTTGGGCGTTGCACTGGCAAGCGGCAGCAGGGCTTGCGCAATGTCTAGGCTGGGAACGATGGCGGTGGGTGCGTGGATGAACAGCACCGCACTTTCGGTGTCCTGTACGAGCGCCTCGAGCGCCTGCACGTATCGCGTGGCCGGGGCGTCGCCAATGATGTCCACCGGGTTGGCGTGCGACCAGTTGGCGGGCAGTACTGCGTCGAGCTGTGCGCGCACGTCGTCGGCGAGCGCTGCCAGCGGCACGCCTTCGGCGGCGGCGGCATCGGCCGCCATCACGCCGGCACCGCCGCCATTGGTGAGCACGATCAGGCGCTCGGCGTGGTTGCCTTGGAAACGCGACAGTGTCTCTGCCGCCAGAAACAGGTCCTGCAACGTTTTCACGCGCAGCATGCCGGCGCGCGCGATGGCTGCGTCGAACACCGCGTCGGAACCCGCAAGCGCACCGGAATGCGAGCTGGCCGCCCGCTGTCCAGCGGCCGAGCGACCCGCCTTGACCACGATCACCGGCTTGTTGCGCGCGGCCGCGCGTGCGGCCGACATGAACTTGCGTGGTTCCTGGATGCTTTCGATGTAGAGCAGGATGGCGCGCGTTTTCGGATCGCTGCCCAAGAAGTCGAGCATGTCGCCGAAGTCAACATCGGCACGCTCACCGAGCGAAACGAAATGCGAGAAGCCGATGCCGCGCGAGCCCGCCCAGTCGAGCATGGCGGTGACCAGCGCGCCCGATTGCGACACAAAGGCCAGCTCGCCGGGCAACGCGCCGGTGTGCGCGAAGCTGGCGTTGAGGCCCAGGTGTGGCACCAGCATGCCGATGCAGTTGGGCCCGAGGATGCGCAGCGTGTGCACCCGCGCCGCGTCGAGCATGGCCTGCTTCTGCGACGCGTCGAGACCGGCGGTCAGCACGATCGCCGCGCGGGTGCCACGCGCGCCGAGTTCGCTGATCAGGGGTACCACCGTGGTCGCCGGGGTGCACAGAATGGCGAGTTCGGGTGCCGCGGGCAGCGCGGCCACCGAGGCATACGCCCTGACCTCGCCGAGCGCTTTGTGTTTGGGATTGACCGCGTACAGCGTTCCCTTGAACCCACCGTGGCTCAGATTGCGCCAGACCGTGCCGCCCACGCTGTTGGGCCGCATCGACGCGCCGAAAACAGCGACAGACGAAGGTGCGAAGAGCGCGTCGAGGTGGCGGATACTCATGGGGCAGGGCGATTGAATTCAGAGGATGCAGCGGGTTCGTTGGTGGCGAGTCTGCCGCAGCCGCGGTTCGATGCGATCCACGCCAGCAGCGAAGAACCCATGGCCTCTGCGACCAACATGCCGACCGGTGTAATTCCGCTGTGCAGCTCAACGACACTGTAGCGGCCCAGTGTGTCACCCAATGGCAGTCACGCGGGCCCCGTACCCTATTCGGCCGAAGCGCGAGGGTGGATAGCAATCCTGCACCCCCACGCCCTCAAAACACATCCCACACGCCCTAACCGTCGCAGTCTGTCCTCACGCATCCAATAATCGCCGCGACCACTTTAGGCCGACAGCCTGCCAGCCCAATTGTGATAGTGGATGCGACCGCGCAGCCGCAGCTGACCGTTGCCGCAGTCGACCGTGGAAATCCAAGTCAACATGTCCTCGGCGCCTGAGCCGCAGCGAGGTGTGGACGCGGCAAGGTGTGCAAAGTTTTACGGGATGTCGAGCTCATCCTTGCCGTGCGTGCAAGTTGTCGCACAAGCCCAGCCCTCGCGTCGCGGGGCTTGCGGACGGAATCGGCGGAGGGTTCGCGGCTGGATCGGTATTACTGAATCGGGGTTGGCCACTGTTCGCGCTTGGACAAGCGGCTGGCTTCCGCTTGGTTCGCGGCCCCGCGATCAGCGCGTTCCCGTTGAGCGCCTAGCAAGCACGGTGGTGAACGACTCTGGGCAGCGCGTCAACGACGCCGTCGGCCGAAGGAAATTTGGATGAAGAGCGGCCGTGCGAGGACTTGCCCGGATAGGCGGTTGGCTGGTGTTGCTGGTGTTGCTGGCGTTGCGGGCTCGCGCAGGCTGCGTCTTCGCCGGTGCCACTCTGGGGTGACGTGTCTGCCGCGCTAGCCTTATTGGCGGGCGTCGGGTAATCGGGAAGTGCCATGCGCGTCTCCGTGAAGGCTGCGACCATCGACTGGATGTCGTGCGCCGAGTTGGTGACTCTGCGGTGCGCCAGCGACGGCGTCGGTACGGCAGCGCACCTATCGGGGAGCAGGCCGAGCAACCTGCTAGAGGCGACGGCGCTCAGCCTTGGCAGCGCAGCGCGGTGACAGGTGCCGCGGAATCTGTCGAGCCCATCGGAATGGTGCTGAGGTCGACGGCGCCATGCTCGACGGTGGCAACCGCCATCGGATCGTCGTCCCGCAGTTCCTCGAACTGCAGCCGCTTCTGCCCGCGCAGGTAGCCGGCGAAGACGTCGGCTGGAACCGCGGCACTGAACAAGTAGCCCTGAATCTGATCGCAGCCTCGGCTGCGCAGATAGGCGAGCTGCGACACGTTCTCCACGCCTTCGGCGATAACCAGCAGCTGCATCTGGTGGGCCATGGCAATAATTGCCGTGGCGATCGCGGCGTCCTCGCGGTTGCTGGTGATGTTGGTGACGAAGCCGCGGTCGATCTTCACCGCGTCAAACGGAAAGCGCTTCAAATGCGCCAGCGATGAATAACCGGTGCCGAAGTCGTCCAGCGCCAGACAGCAGCCGAGCTTGCGCAATGCGCCCAGGGTTTCTCTGGCCGCCTTCGGATTGAGCATCACCGCCGACTCGGTCAGCTCAAGCTCAAGCAGGCTAGGCGCCAGTTGCTGCGCTTGCAGAGCCGAGCAAATGGTGTCTAGCAGGTCGCTTTTGGCAAATTGCACCGATGAGAGGTTCACCGCGACTGGTACCACCGGCAGGCCCTCGGCCAGCCATGCCGCTTGCTGGCGGCAGACTTCGTTGATCGCCCACGCGCCGAGGTCGACGATCAGCCCGGTCTCCTCGGCCAGCGGGATGAAGCGCAGTGGCGAGGTCAGTCCTTCGGTCGGGTGATGCCAGCGGATCAACGCCTCGGCGGCCACCATGCAGCCGCTGCCCAGATCGACCCGCGGCTGGTAATGCAGCGCGAACTGTTGGTGTTCGATGGCTGCCCGCAGATCCACTTCCAGCTGGTGTTTCTCGGCGACCCGCCGGGTCAATTCGGGAGAATAGTAAGCGTAACGAGTGGCCGTTTCGCGCGCCTCCCGCAGCGCGCTGTCGGCGTTCTTGAACAAGCTGTCGGCATCTGCACCATCGGCCGGAAACAGCGCCACGCCGAGCTGAACCGAGACTGGAATCTGCCGGCCGTCTGCGCTGACCGGCTCCTGCAGCACGTCGAGCAGGCGTTCAAGCAATGCGCTGGCGGCGTCATCGCCTTCCGATGCGCCTGCGACCGCGAAGGTATCGGCAGTGATCCGGGCGACGCTGCAGCGTTCCGGCAGCGCGGCGCGCAGACGCTGACCGACATTGCGCAGCAACTCGTCACCGACGCTGTGGCCGAGGGTCGCGTTGAGTTCCGAGAAGTGCTCGATGTCCAGCATCACCACCGCGATGCAGTGCTCGCCAGCATCGGCGGCGACGATCAACTGATTCACGCGGTCGGCAAACAGCGCGCCATTGGCCATTCCGGTCAAGGCGTCGTGGTATTCCATGAACTGCAGCCGCTGGCTGCGACAGATGTGACCCAAAGCAAACGAAAGGTCGGCGGCCACCCGCTCCAGCTGCTCGCACTCTTCAGCATCGAAGACGCCAGCGTCGCTGGAGAGGACCAGCAGCACCGCTACCAGCTGCCCCTCGGCATACAGCGGAAACGCCGCTGCGGAGCGGTAACCCGCGCCGGGAAGATGGTCTGCCAGGCATCGCCAGCGGGCATCAGCGGGGATATCGTTTAACACCAGCGGACGCTCCTCGCGGGCCGCCCACGTGCTGGCCGCGTCCAGCTCGGCGCTTGAGTCCGGCAGCATGCATGCGCTTGCGACGTCCCCGGATCCGCTGCCGCGCAGGCAGGTCGCCAGCACGGTCACCCGGCCGCTGGCACTCTCTACCAGCGACAACCGGGCGAGCGCGAACGCACCATCGGCGACGGCAACGCGGCAAGCCTCACGCAACAGCGCGTCGCGCTCGTCCAGCCGCAGCATTGCCGAGTTGATGCCACGGGTCAGCGCCATGCTCCGTTCCAGGCGGTGGATGCGACGGGACTGCGCAGTACGTTCCGCCAAATCCGAGCTGAAATCGGCAAACGCGATGGGGATGGAAGTCGCGATCCCATTGTGCGGCGAGCTGGAGTATGTCCAGCAGGCTGGATATCCCTTCAGCACCATGTTGATGCCGATTCCGAATTCACTCTCTGTCCGCTCCATCGGTGTTGCCGAGTCGCTTGCGTTGTTGCGTTCTGGCAGCTGCAGTTTTGAATGGTGCTGCTCTAATTGCTGGAGGTCTGACCGCAGAAGGTCTGATTGCAGAAGGTCTGATTGTTTAAGCCGTGATTGCTGCAGCCAAGGTTCTCGGCCAAGCCCAAGCGGCTGAGATTCGATAAACGTGTGCGACGCCGACGCGTTGCCGTCGATCCATTGTTGCGCGCCAGCGCTGGTGACGCTGTCGCGGTTAACGCGATCTCCGCGGCGGCGACCGGCACCCGGGTGGAGGCCTTCTGCCGGCGTGCTGTTCAGCTCGAACGGCACCATCGGACTCCCTGCTGGTTCAGTCAACGTCTCGGCCATCACTACCGCACTCCAGAACTGACAGGCATCGCTACACGATTGGCGCGTAATCGCGACACTCTTGCTGTCGCGGCTCGCCCCGCCGGTTGACCGCAATCACGCGGCTTGGCGGGTCGGTTTTCCGCAGCCAACAGGCAACGCCGCCGAGCCCTTGGCTGACATCCGGGTACGCCGGCGCTCCTCGGTCAACTGTCTCGCAGCGCTGCAAGTCCAGGCCGTGGCCAGCATGCCCGCAGCCATCGTCGCGAATGCGACCCGCGCGGCTGCCGATCACCGTGGCGACAGCTGCACCCCCCACAGTGGCCGCGGCCCTGCCGTTGCGGTCGCCCAGCTGGTGACCAGGCATGTCGCTGATGACCGCGCCGGCGTCGCTGCAGACCTTCCGCGTGCCGCGCTCGACGACCGCCGAGGACGAAAAGTTGTTGATCCCGCCCCGCTTGAGACTGGGCAGCGCAAGGTCCGCCGTGAGTGCGCGGCCGCAGAACCCTAGGCCTTCGTAAAACGTGATTTGGGCGATTGCAGGCGCCGAAAGTGGGGTGACGCCAGTTGTAACCGACAGTCTGGTCACCGTGTTCATTGTGTTCCCCAGCATCAGTGGCGACCGCCGGATGGGCGTGCGGCGCCCGCATCGCGGTGGAGAATCCAGGCGGATCCCATTGCGGACAATCCGCTCACGTCGGCCGCTGGTCTGTTCGATGCGGCACAAACAGGCCCAGAAAAGAACTCCAAAGAGCCGGGAAAAGGGGAGGGGAGGCAGTTGACCCGGACTTTTCATGAATCGCCCACGCCTACGCCCACGCCCTCGCTTATCTCCTGATCGCACAGAGAGCTCTCTGCAGTCGGCCGTCTAACCCGATACGAGGCGGTGTTTCGATAGCCCCCTGTGCAATCAGTATCCCGCGCGACCATCGTGGGCTTTCATGAAAAAGCCGGGTCAACGCAATCCCGGAATAACAGCAAGCTTGCACACCCTACCCCTCGCGCGAATCCGGCGGCGTCAGTCGGCTCCCCTCAGGACGCGCTGCCAAGGCGAATTCCATTGATGCCAGTTGCCTACTGTCCGCCGCGCACCAGCCGCACCTGCAGCATGCCAATGAAGCTGGTGCCGCCAAGCCCGCCAGAATTGGTGAAGAACACCAGCCAACCGGTGCCGGGCTGGTGCATCCGTGGTGTGGACGACCAGAACGAAAACACAGGCGTATTCGGAAACAGCGTGTCGTTGATGGGTGGTGCGCTGCGGCACTCCTCGACCAGGCTGCGCAGCTCTTTGATGTTGGGCAGACGCCAATCGGTGCGCCCGGCAAACGTGCTGGCCTCAGCCACCGCCAGCGCGGTAGCCCAGTCGTAGCCGTCGACGCTGCCGGTGCAGGTGGTGCCGGTCCAGGTCTGGCCTTCGGCACAGCGCTTCCAGATCAGGCCGGTCGGCACGTGGGTCAATACGCCGTCTCCGCTTATCCGGTAACTGCTGTCGGGATTGCTCGCTGGCAGGTTGTTCTGGCAAGTGACTGCGGCCGCCGGTGCGGTCGCCAAGGCCAACAGCAAGGCGCAATGCATCATTTTCATGGTCGGCTCCTTTCCGATCAGGGCGGTGTGCGGACCAAGCGCACCGCGTTCGATGCGACGCGGCTGCTCGAAATCGCTTCACCGTTGGACACAAACACACTCCAGCTGCGCCCGCCATCCTGGACACTGGCCGTGGCCGACCAGTAAAACGCCGAAATGAAATTGGGGTTCGGCGTGTAGGTGTTGGGGAAGTAGGTGCTGTCGATGGCTGGATCGAGGCGGCCGAAATCGGAGATGCCTTCCAATTCTTTTACTGTTGGCAACCGCCAGTTGCTGGCCCCGCACAGAGTGACCGCATTGACCGCCTGGGTGAATACCTGGGTGTTGCAGCGCTGTGTCCCGGGCGGGCCGCAGAACAGGCTCGGACCCTCGCTGCCAGGGTTGCCGTCAGGACTCGCAGGGAAGTACCAGGTATAGCGATGTTCGAAATGCCGCAGATGATCGGGGTTGTTGACTTTCACCTCCCAGATCAGCCCGGTGCGATTGTCCCGTGTGCAAGCCCAGGCAGCCGGCGCGCTGCCCAGCGCGGCATTGGCCGGCAGCGGGTTGCCGGCGTTGGAGAGCTTGCTGAAGTCGAATCCGCCGTTGCCGGCCCCGATCTTCGGCAGCTGACCGGCCATCGCCAGCGCATCGCGACCCAGCCGCGCATCCTGCGCCAGCGGATGCACACCGCTGCAAGCGGCCGGCGCGCCGAGTCCAGAGCCTGAGCACAGCTGCATGCCGCTGTCGTTGAGAGGCGCGCCTTGGGGCACCCCATCCGGCTCGAAACCGTCGATGAAGACCGTCTGCCCGGTCGCCGACGAAGCGCCCAGCAAGGCAGCCAATCCCAACGCCTGTCGTGCGATCTTTCGCATACACCACCCTTGCGTGGGTTGTGATCGGGAGCGCGGCCGCTAACGCAGGGTACGCCCCGGCTGACGCGCTGCGGCCACTATAAGCCCCGCCCACAGCAAACTGCCACCGTAGAAAAGTTGCGTGCCCGAAGGGTCCAACTACCCTTGAGAGGAATCACGTATGGCAGTGCTCACCTGTGCACAACCAAGGCCAAAGCCTCCACTTCAAAAGCCTGTGGCTCCCGAACCTTCAAGGCGACGTAAATCGCGTGATATCAGTCCTCGGCAAGCTCCCGAAGTCGCAGATGGCCCACAGATTCTGCCCACCACGCACTCGTTTCAAAGTCGCATGGATTCATCCAAATTCTCCCTTCCTCAGCGCCCCCCCCCGCGTGGCCTGTTCGATTCGCTGCAAGCGCTCACGCAGCTCCGCGTTCTCGCGCTCGAGCTTCGCCATGCGCGTGTTGGCCTGCTCGTCGCGCAGGCTGACCTGATCCTCCAGCTCGCGCACGGCCTCGACCACCAACGCATCAAATCCACGCAGGTGCACCGCCTCGAAGCCGCGCGGGTCGTGACTGGTCCACTCGGGGAACACCTTGACCAGCTCCTGTGCAACGAAGCCAATCTGCTCACCGTCAGGCAACGCATAGGCCTGCACCGCTTCGGCGCGGTAGTCGAAGGTATGGCCCTTGAGGTCGAGCAATCGCTGCAGTGGCGACAGGATCGGGGCGATGTCCTCCTTCAAACGCGCATCGGAGGGCACGGCGCAACAGCTGCTGGCGCTGATCGTGCCTGAGACCACCAGATTGCCCTCGACAAAGCTCGGCCCCCTGAGAGTCACCGTGCTCGCGGCGGTGCCAAGCTCGACTGCGCCCGCGCTGGTCACCCGCAGGGCAGTGCCTGCGGTCGGCACGCTGAGGTCAAAACCATTGCTGTTGGCGCTGCCATCGAACACCAGCGCGCCGGTCAGTGCGCCATTCGCAAATCGCACGGCGCTCTCGCCCGAACTTGCCGCCGCCAAGGTCAAGTGGGTGTTGCCCACGTCGCTACTCAGGAGCCCAAGCGTGCCCGCTGAAGGCGTCACCAAGCCGGCCGGCACGCCGCGCCCAACGTGCAGGGGAGCAAGCGGTGCATTGGTGTTGATGCCAGCGCCGCCGTTGGCGCGAACCAGAAACTGGTTCGAACCGGTGCTGTTCACGTTTCCGCCAGAGGCGTCCGACCAGATAAATGTACCTTTGTCGCCGTCGGGCAAACCTACTGCAGCTCCACGAATAAGCGCCCGCGTCCCGATTGCGACGCTGTTGTCGCCGCCGGCGAAGCTCCCTTCGCCCATCGCCACAGAGAAATCACCGAAGGCGTGATTGCTGAATCCGCCGGGTACGGTGGCGTAGTTGCCCGTGGCAGTGTTGCCAAACTCGCCGTTGCCGCCGCCACCGACCGTGCTGCCTACACCGCTGGCGGCATTTGCCGATGCGCCGAGAGCGACAGCGACCGTATATTGGCAGCGACCTGAGCACGGTAGCGGCGGCCTGCGACCTGATCCTTTGACCGCCCAGGACCTGCGGCCTTGCACCGCATTGGCGTGTAGTCGCTCGCCATCGAAACGCTCCGCGACGCATCGAAGGAGCGTCGTCTACTTCAAGCACGCAAAGTAGAGCCAAGTTCTGCCGTCGGCAGCTGAGCCTTTGCTCGGAGACGAACCGACAGGACTCAGCTGCCGCTGGCGGCGCAGGCCAGGGTGATGTCGTCGAGCAGGAAGTCCGACTTGCCACTGGCGGCAGTGTTCACGTACTCAAAAACGATGCTGTGCGACTGCCCGTTGGCAAAGGCGCCAAGGTCAACGGAGCGCGCGACATAGGCGGCCTCGGCGCTTGCCGGTTCCGTGAAACTGCGCTGCACCGCACCGTCGACTCTCACCACCAAAGTGGCGTCGAGCGGTGCGCTGACCACACTGCGGCGCAGGAAAAAGTTGAGGTGGCGCGGGCTGCCGGCCGGGATGACCACACTCTGGGACAGCGTGGCCACTTCCGCGTGCTGGCTGTCCAGGGTGCCGCCGAACCAAGAAAACACGCTGCCGTTGCGCGGCACCGCAAAGCCGTTGTCGTTACCGCAGGTTGCCGCGTTGCATAACGCCGAGCCAAAACGTTGCGAGCTCGACGACCATGCTGCATTGGTCGGCACGCCCCCCGCGAAGGTGGTTGCCTCAAGGCCGGGGTCGACCAGCAGTTGCGCCGGCGTGCAAGTTGGAGGCGGCGGTGGCGGTGGCGCGCCGCTGCCGCAGCCCGGCCACCAGCAGGGATTGGCGGCATTGAAGGCGAGGATCGCCTGCGCCTTGGGTGGCCGCGGTGTCTGCCCGAGTTCCTCTACGATGCCCCAGCTGCCAAAGCGGCCATAGCTGAAGCTCAGCGCGAACACCGAGAACAGTTCGCCGCCGTTGGCCTTCCAGGTTTGCAGATAGTCCACATAGGCGCTTTGCATGCGCGGGTCGCGATTGGCGGCGACGAACAGGTTGCTAATGGCGACGTTGTTTTCGACCCCGAACACACCGACCAGATGCTGGCCGCCCTCGTAGGCAAGCAGCCGCAACGTGCGAGCCCCTGCTGCCGAACCATGGCTGGTCGTCCACGGCTGCACCTCCTGCAAAGCGCTCACCGGGCAGGGCTGGGTCGGAATCATCGGGAAGTTTTCGGTGCACGGAGTGGCAACCTCGGGAAACACGTCCAGCAGTTGCCCGCCTTGGTTGATCTCGGCAAACAGCTGGTTGAGGCTCCAGGTCTGGATCTCGTCCTCGTTGACCGGCAGGTTGGTGTAGTTGGCGAAGTAGGGCGCGATAGCCACTGCGTCCATATCGGTGTGGCACGGCGAATTGCGCTGACCCACCTGCACCGCCAGCGGGCAGTCGGCCGCCTCGGTCTGGGTAAACGCGTTGGCGGCCTGCGCGCCCAAGGTGCAGATCACTCGCGCGGACTGGGTCCCGAATGCGATCTTGAAGCGCTGACAGATCTGCGCTGTGCGCAGCCCATGGGCGTTGAGACGGCGAATGAAAGGGTCGCCGAGCCCGGCAAACAGCTGGTTGCCGCGCGCCTCGATTTCGGCGCCCTGTGGAAACGCCGAATTCCAGACTTCGTTGGAGTATTCCAGATAGATGTCGAGGCTAGGGTCGAGCTGGGCCAAGACAATCGCCGCAAAGGCCTCGACATAGGCATCGCTGACCCGCTGCGGGAGGGTGAACCAGGGTTCGGTGCGGGTCACATTTGCCAGCTCGATCATGATTTCCAGCGGCACACCGTCGGCGCCATTCCAGAAGGCGTCGTTGACCCGCGGTCGGTCGCTGAAATTCTCCTGCGGGTTGGCACCGCCAAAGAAGCCGCCGCCGTTGGTCTCCATCCAGTCCATGAAACGGATCGACCGGTACGGCGCCAGCTCGGCGACGAAATCAGGATGGAAACGCGGCACGCTGGCGTTGGCCGGATCGAAGCCCGGCGCCAGCACCCGTATGTTGCGGATGTGATTCGGCGCCGGGCCAGTGGCGGTGACGTCCAGCGTCCAGATCGACTGACCATTGACTTGCACCACGTCGCGGCCCTGCACTGATTCGGCGACTACCTTCTGCGCGCCAATGCCATAAGCGATGTTGCCCTGGCCTTGGTAGAACACCAGGTAGCGGCCATTGGGCCAGCGCGCATCAGAAGAGTTGAACACCGTGCGGGCGATGCAGAACTGCTGCGGGTTGGCCGGATTGCAGGTCGGCAGCGACTGCACCCAGCCGTCGGCATCAAGATCAAGTTGCCCGGCCTGATCGGTGTCGAACACGGTTTGGCTGGCGGTGATCCAGGGCCGCGCCTGCTTGATAAAGTCGGTGAACGGGTAGGCCACGGCGAAGTCGACCACAGACTCGAGGTTGATACCCAGTCCGGAACGCGTCGATGAGGCCTCGCCGGACTCGAACCCGCTACGGAATACGCTGTCGTTGGTGGTTGCTGCGACGGCCAGGGCAGCACCGGCAAGCAGGACAAAAGCAACGAGGATTCTCATCGGTAAGCCCCACGGCGACCGGCGGATGGGCCGGGCTCTACCTTACATCACGCAAAAACAGGTGTGAATTTGTCATCCTTTGGCACGCTCAGAGCGTGAGAAAAATTCGAACGCCGCAGCTGACGGACGATGCTGACTCACGCTCTGGTCCAGCAGTCGTGCTTGCTTATGCGCAGCGCAGCGTTATCGATCAACGCGAAGCCGGTTGGTAGCGGTCACGCAGCTCGGTCTGCCGCGAGCGGGTCGGCTGCGCCACGCCGCCGATCCAGACCTGCTTGGCGTAGCTGGTGACCTCCAGCGGATCGCCGGACCACAGCACCAGATCGGCCTGGTAGCCGGCGGCAATGCGACCCAGCGAATCGCCAAGGTTAAAGATGTTGGCCGGGCTGCGGGTCAATGCGCCCAGTGCGGCGTCCCACGGCAGCCCGTGAGCTACCGCATTGCCGGCGGCTTGGCGCACCTTACGCGCGTTATGCGTACTGTCGTTGCTGTTGGTGAAGGCGATGGGCACGCCCGCGGCATGCAGGCGGGCGGCGTTCTCCATCGTGGCGCCGAGCTGGTCGAACGAGGCCGGCAGGTTCTGCAGCGGGTCGAGCACCACCGCCACCTTGGCCGCCGCGAGCTCGCTCGCTACCCGCCAGGCCTCGACGCCGCCGATGATCAGCGGCTGACAGCCATGGCGCTTGCAGAACGCCAATACCTGGCGGATATCCGCAGCACGGTCGACCTTGAAGGCAATCCGGCCGCCATCGAGGAACTGCGCAAGCACCTCGCGACCGGAGACAGTCAGCAGCTGAAAGTCGCCATCGCGCATGCCCTTGTCGGGCCGTGCTTCGCGCACCGCCTGGGCCAGCAGCATGTACTCCGCAGCGCGACTGTTGCCGGCGAGAACCGCGCTGTCGGCGCCCAGATCGACCAGTAGCGTGCGACTGCTGGCGGCAAAGGCGTCGGCGCGGCCATGCAGGCGGGCCACGTTGCCGATGCCGGCGAAGATGCTGCCACCCGGCAGCGCGTTCGGTGCCAGCAAAGTGAAGGTGATGCCCTCGACCCGGTTGACGCCGATCACGGCCGACTCCGGATTGAACGCCGGCTCCACGTCGAACTCCGGCCGCGGCTGGATGGCGGTGGGATGGTCGCCGCTGCCCGGCGTATGCGCGTTGTCGACCGTGCTCGGCTCCAAGCTGATTTCCTCCAGCCCCAGCCCGGTTAGACCGCCAAACAGGCCGGGGGTAAGTGCTTGACCATCGGCCTCGATCACCTGGCCGCCTGCCGCTGCTGCCAAGCCAGTTCCAATCTCGACGATGCGACCGCCGCGGATGCGCACATCGCTGGCCTGCAAGGTGCCGGCCGAGGTCTGGGTGTGCACGGTGGCGTTGCGAATCAGCAGTTCCTGGGCAGCGACCGGCACGCTCAGCACCAGTGCCGGCAGCAGCGCCAGCAGCATGCTCAGCGCCTTCATGGCGACACCTCGGTGGCTGGCTGTCCAAGCATGAAATCGGACGCCGGTGGTGCGGCTGCCGCCGCGCGGTCGAACACACGCGCGCCATCCAGATACACCTGGTCGGCGCGGGCGTAAACGCTGAATGGGTCGCGGTTCCAGATCACCACATCGGCGCGCTTGCCGACGGTCAGGCTGCCGACTTCATCGGCAACGCCCAGCGAGCGCGCGGCGTTGGAGGTGATCCAGCGGATCGCGCGCTCCGGTGCAATCGACAGCCCCGCCTGATTGCCGCGTGCCATCGCCTTGGCTGCTTCCTGATTGAGGCGCTGGATGCCCTCTTCCGAATCCGAATGGACGATGGCGCAGCCCTTGGCCGGATGGTCGACGAAGGCGATGTTCTCCCAGATTGCGTCATAGGCTTCCATCTTGAAGCCCCACCAGTCGGCCCACAGCGCGCCGCAAACGCCTTCGCTGGCCAGCCGGTCGGCCAGCTTGTAAGCCTCGACGCCATGATGGAAGGCGGCGATGCGGAAGCCGAATTCCTTGGCGAGGTCGAGCATGATCGCCATCTCGTCGGCGCGGTAGCAGTGAATGTGGACGAGGATATCGCCGCGCATGGCGCCAACCAGAGTCTCCATGTCCAGCTTGCGCTCGGGTTCGGCCGGCGGCGTGGCGCCCATGTCGCGCTTTGGCTTGTTCTCGAATGCGGCCTGCTCGCGCTCAAAGTTCTGCCAGGCACGCTGGTAGGCCTGGGCGTCGGCAAATGCCTGCCGATAGCCGGCGACGTTGCCCATGCGGGTCATTGGTGCCTTGCCCTGGGCGCCATAAAAGCGCTTTGGGTTCTCCCCACATGCCATCTTCAGCCCGTTCGGGGCGGCCGGAAACTTCATCGCCTGATACGTCGTCGCGACCACATTGCGCAAGGTCACGCTGCGGCCGCCGATCAAGTTGCCCGAGCCCGGCAGCACCTGCAGGGTGGTGACGCCGCCGGCAAGCGCGGCGGCGAAGCCGGGGTCCTGCGGCCACACCGCGTGTTCGGCCCAGACACCCGCCGTGGTCGGCTCGACCATCTCGTTGCCGTCCGAATGCGCCTCCAAGCCGGGGCTGGCATACACACCAAGATGCGAGTGCACGTCAATCAGGCCGGGCGTGATCCAGCGGCCGCCGGCGTCGATCACCTGCGCATCGCCGGCATCAAGACCCTGGCCAATTGCCGCCACCTTGCCATCGCGCAGCAGCAGGTCGGTGTTTTCCAGACGTCCGCCATTGCCGTCGAGCACCGTCGCTCCGCGAATCAGGGTGGGCGTGCTGGCTGGCGGTAGGTAAGTGGATTGCCAGGGCGCGCCGTGGGCGACGCTGCTGAGCAGCACGGCAGCAGCGAATGCGCAGCGGCCAATCATGCGGTGTTTCATCGACGCTTCCTGCCGCAGGGAAAGGCCGCGAGCATGGCTCAGCGCGGCGGTGGCGACAAGCATGTGCGAAACACAGGCGGCGGTCGGTGGAGCAGCCAGCCGCGGGTGAGAGGGTTCTGTCGGATTTGCGTGTGACCACCATAGCGCCGCCAGTGCTACCGCCACTGGGTAGAATGCCGCTGGTCGACACGTGGAGCGCCCAATGCCCATTCGCCCCGAAGATCTGCTGACCGGTGGCGCCCTGCAGGGCGCAGTGGCCGATTCGTTGCTGCGCCACCGCGAGGCGATGAACCTGTTGGCAGTTGGCGAGCAGATTGGCAGCTACCGCGTGTTGCGTGAGCTGGGCCGTGGCGGCATGGCCGTCGTCTATCTGGCCGAGCGCGCCGACGGCGAATACCAGCAACAGGTGGCGTTGAAGTGGATGCAGGGCGCACGTCTTGAGGCCGACGCCGAGACGCTGTTCCGGCGCGAACGCCAAGCCTTGGCTGATCTGCGCCATCCGCACATTGCGCGGCTGCTCGATGGCGGACGCAGTGAAGGCGGCCGGCCATGGTTTGCGATGGAGCTGATCGAGGGCGCGCCGCTTGATCGCCACTGCGTGCGGGCAGGCCTGCCGCTGGTGCAGCGACTGGCCCTGTTCCAGCAGGTTTGCGCCGCAGTGGCATTCGCCCATGCGCGCGGCATGCTGCACCGTGACATCAAGCCGTCCAACGTGCTGGTTGATGCCGACGGCAGCGTGAAACTGCTCGACTTCGGCATCGCCCAGTTGATCGGCGAGGAGGCCGGACCAGCGACCTGCGCCCACACCCCCGGCTTCGCCAGTCCGGAGCAGCTGCGCGGAGACGTGCCGACGGTGAGTTCGGACGTGTACCAGCTCGGTCGCCTGCTGGCGGTGCTGCTGTGCGGCGACGAGAGCGAGCGCGCAACGCTGGCAGCCCCGCGGCTCGCCGCCGCGATCAACGAGACGGCCGCCAGCCAAGCACCGGCTTCGGCGCTTCTGCTCCGTCTGCCGGCGGATCTCGCCGCGATCCTGTGCAAGGCGACGCAGCCCGAGCCGCCGCTGCGTTACCCGACGGCCAACGCGCTGGCGACGGATGTCGATGCATTTCTGGCCGGTCGCGTGGTGACGGCGAGGCGGCCGACAGTCGCCTATATCGTCGCCCGTTTTGTGCGCCGGCATCCGGCCGCCGTGGCAGCCTCGACCTTGGCCTTGGCGCTGGCGATTGCCTCCACAGCCTGGTTCACGTGGCGGCTGCAGGCCGAGCGTGACGCTGCCGACTACCAGGCACGCGTCGCTGGCAGCGTGCTTGATTTTCTGCGCGAGGACCTGCTGGCAGCGGCCGACCCGGCCGCCGCACCGGGCCGCGAGATGAGCGTTCGCGAGGCGCTCGACCGCGCCGCGGATTCGGCCGCCGCGCGTTTTGTCGGGCAACCCGTCGAGGAAGGCGCGATCCGCACAACGCTCGCCGGCCTGTATCAGCAGCTTGGCCGTCTGGCGGAGGCCGAGCGCGAAGCGCGTCGCGCCGAGGCGCTGGCGGCGCCATCCCCGGCCAGCGCAACACAGCGCAGGGGCGCGCGCGCCGCACTGGTCGACGTGCTGGTGGAGCGCGATCAGCTGGACGAGGCCGAGACGCTGGCGCTGGCGCTGGCGCAGGAGTCGGCTGCCGCCCTCGGTGAGGCGGCCGAGCCGACACTCTCGGTCGGCATCGACCTCGGTCGAATCGCGCGCAGACGCGGCCACTTCGAGGTCGCCGAGCGACGCTTCGCCGAGCTGAGCGTGCTTGCCGCCGACACCTACGGCGACCGCCACCCGCTGGTGGGTGTCGCCATGCGTGAACGCGCGGAGGCGCTGCAGATGCTCGGTCGCCACCGCGAGGCGCTGCTGTTGACCGAGTCGGTACATGCGGAAGCCGCCAGCGATCTCGGTGGGCAGCATCCGGCAACCCTGCATCTGGCGTCGCAAATCGGCACCCTGCATCGCCACGCCGGCGACGCCGAGGCGGCATTGCGCTGGCTTGAGCCGGCGCTGCAGGGGCGCCTGCAGGTGCTGGGCGAGCGCCATCCGGAAACGCTGCTGACGCGTAATGAGCTGGCCAGCGCGCTACAGGAACTGAAGCGCTATGACGAGGCCGAGCCGCTGTTTCGCGAAGTGCTCGACACTCGCCTCGCGACGTTGGGCGAGGCCCATCAATACACCCGCAACTCGATGAGCAACCTTGGCCTGCTCTACACGCTGTGGGGAAAGCTGGATCTCGCCGCGCCGCTCTACGAGCGCACGCTGGCGATCGAGCTGGCGCAGATCGGTGACCGCCATCCGGACACGCTGGCGTTGATGCACAACATTGCCGGCCTATACCGGCGTCAGCAACGCGTGGAAGCTGCACTGGCGATGCATGACCGCACGGTGCAAGGCGCGGAGGCCAGCGGCGATCTCGGTCCCGCGGCTTGGCAGACCGCGCTGTTTCGTGCCGGGCGGGCGACCACGCTGCAGGCGGACGGGCAGCTGGAAGCGGCCGAGGCCGAGTTTGCCCGCGCACAGAACATCCTCGCGTCCACGTTGGGGCCAACGCACGCACGCACGCAACGGGCTAGTGAGCTGCTGGAGGCGGTCCGCGAGCAGCGAGCCGCGGTCACCGGCGAATGACCCCACGCGCCACCGACCAAGGCAGGTCTCGCCTGCGTAGAGCGCAGCTTGCTCCGCCGCAAACGGGATGGCCTGGCCCGGTGCAGTCAGGCGACCCGTGATGGCGCACTGGATCACTTCGAGTTCGAGCCCGGGGTCTCAGCGGCTTGTTGCAATCGCAAACGACAGAACAGCCGTTGAGTTGCGAGCAGCGCATCCACCAGATGTGCGCCATGCTGGCGGATGCGCGTCGTGCGGGTCTCGACCCGCCGTTCAGCATCGCGGCAGGACGGAGCTGGACGGACGGCGTGTTGTATTTGCGCGGCGCATCCAGATGCGCGCCACACGGGACTCTGGCCTTAGCCAGGGTTGCCCAGCCGCTGCGCCAACCAGGCCCGGCCGGCGTCCCAGTCGCGGTGCGCAGTGCGCGGCGAGATGTCCAGCGCAGTGGCGGTCTGCTCGTCGTTCAAACCGCCGAAGTAGCGGCATTCGAAGACCCGTGCCTGGCGTGGCTCGACCGACGCCAGTTGTTCGAGCACATCGTTGATCTCGATCAGCTGCTCGAACTGGTGTTGTTCAGCGATCTGCAGCTCGTCCAGGTGCACCGCCGTCGCGCCACCACCGCGCTTGGCCGCCATCCGCTCGCGGGCGTGGTCGACCAGCACTTGGCGCATGATGCGCACCGCCAAGGCCATCAGATGACCGCGATCGCGCGGCGCGCCAGCGGTCTGCGACAGGCGCAGGAAGCACTCGTGGACCAGCGCCGTGGTGTTCAGTGTGCGACCGTCGCGTCCGCCCAGCGCGCCGCGCGCCAGTCGTTTGAGGTCGGGATAGACCAGCTCGATCAGGCTTTGCCATGCCGCGCGGTCGCCAGTGTTCGCGCGCCCAAGCAGCTGGGTGATGTCGTCGTCCGCATCCATGGCGCAAGTGTAGCCCGCACTGCTGGCGACACAGGTGACAGGCAGGCCCAGAAATCGAACTCGCGTTCGCGGCTGGACTTACGATTGAGTCGTGGTCAGGCCTACTGCGGCAGGCTCTGCAGGCTGAACCGGCAACCCCGCCGCGCAGGCTCGAAGCCTATGCAAAAAATTCCCGCAAAAATTGCGATGAAATGCTCGTCGCAACGATGGCGGTCGGCGTTGCGGCGCTGCTGAGCAGGCTCGGCCCGGCATTGCTGGTCTCGTCGATTGCAGCGACCACGCGCGCAGGCGAGTCGGTGCGACCGGCCAGCTCGAATACCAGATTGACCGCGCCGCTGCCGCCCGCCGCAAGTCCGGCGGCGAGACTGCAACCGATTGCCGCGAGAACACCAGGCGCGTCGCTGATGGCGCCGTGCCTGCCCGGATAAATCAGGCGACTGATAAGGTCGGCCAAGGTGGTTGGGTCGCATTGCTTCCGCGGCAAGACGCCCAAGCCGCGTAGGCCGAATACCGAACGCAGAGCGAGACTCAATGATGGGTGGCGAGTGATCCAGACGAAACGCGCATGCAGCCTGCGTAAGTCACGGTCCCAGCATCCACCTATCGCCCCGCCACGCTGTCGGAAGCAAGCTCAGGCTGTTTTGTTGAAACTTCTCAGGCTCAACTGCTCGCGGCTGTGCTGCTTGTGCTTTCACGTGATGGAGCGCAGTAATGGCTTCTGAGCTGCCGGCCCCACACTGATGGCGCCGGCAGCTTGGCCGGAATTCAAGCGGCGCAAGCGTGAGGAGTTGTGGACTTGACTGCATACGAATCGCCCACGCCTGTTCCCACCCATTCGCGCGACTCACGCGCACGCGACTCACGCGCACGCGTGTCACGGCCCGCGCTCGCTGGCGTCGCGCTGGCGCTCGTCGGCGCAGTAGTGCTGATTGGCTGGCTGTTCGACATTCCCGTGCTGCAGAGCATCCGGCCAGACTGGCCAAGCATGAAGGCCAATACCGCACTTGGCCTTTTGCTGTCCGGAGTCGCGCTCTGGCAGCTGCGGGACCAGCCATCCACAGGATGGGCGCTGCGGCTGAGCCAAGCGTGTGCAAGTTTGGCCGCGCTACTCGGCCTACTGACGCTGGCTCAGTATGTCTTTAGCTGGAATCTGGGCATCGACAATCTGCTCGTTGCCGACTCGCTGCACGCGATATCGCCTATACATCCGGGCCGCATGGGCGCGAACTCGGCGTCGGCAATGTTGTTAGGCAACGCTGCCTTGCTCTTGCTCGCCGGTGCTGGTGATCGCAGCGCGCGCCTTCCCGCTGCCGGTATGCTGTCGATCTTTACCTTGCTGCTGGGCTTGTATGCCGCCGGTGGGTACGTCATCGGCGACTCTGCCGCGTATGACTGGGGCCAGCTCACGACCATGGCCCTGCACACCTCCCTGGCATTCCTGCTGCTGGGCGCCGCTGGCCTGGAAATCGCGTGGCTCAAGGGTGGCTGGGGTTGGTCCCTCAGCACGCCGGTAGTCGCCGGGTTAGCACTGGGCATGCTGGCTCTGGTTGCACTGAGCTTGGAATCCTCCCGCAGCACGCGCCAGTCCGTCGAGATGTCGCAGGTTGTGCAGCGTACTCAGGAAGCAAGGACTGCCATCAGCGACTTGAACGCTGGCCCTGCAGTTGCACTCAGCAGCGCGCGTGGTTTTGCCATCACCGGTCGTGAGGACTTTTTGGCTTCCTACCTGCGGAGCCACCAGCAGGCACTGGAGACCCAACAGCATCTGCATGAACTGACGGCGGATAACCCGCGCCAACAGGCGCGCCTAGTCCAGCTTGCAGCGCTGCTGGAGCAGAACCGCGATTTCATCGACGAGGTGATCGAGATCCGGCGCGCTGGCGGGCCCGACCCGGCCATGGGAATGATAAATACTGGCAAGGGGCAAGCCCTCCTCGACGCGATCTACGCCGTTACCGCGCAGATGGACAGCGAGGAGCAGGGCTTGCTGGCGCAACGCGAGGCCCAATCAACTGCCTTGAACACGCGAACCTTTCTGGTGCTTCCGATCGGAACGGTTGTTGCTCTCGGATTTTTCCTCGGCGCGCTGCTGTTCTTGAATGCGGAGGTGACCGAACGGCGACGTGTCGCTACGGAAGTGGCCACAAGTGAGGCGCGCTTTCGCTCGCTCGTTCTGGCCAACTCGCAGATCGTCTGGACAACCGATCCAAACGGACAGGTCATCGGCCCGCTGCCAAGCTTGCAGGCCTTCACCGGGCAGAGCGATGAAGACATCCAAGGGTCTGGCTGGACGAATGCCCTGCATCCGGACGACGTTGCACTCGGGCTGGACGTGTGGGCGCGGGCGGTGCAAAACCGGTCCCTCTACGAAGTTGAATATCGACTCCGCCGGCATGACGGGGCCTACCGAGATTTCAGCGTGCGCGGGGTGGCGGTGCTCAACAGCGATGGCAGCGTGCGCGAATGGATCGGCAGCTGCACAGATGTGACCGACCGCCGCAAGGCTGAAGCCGAGCGTGACCGCTTCTTCTCGCTGTCGCTGGACATGATGTGCATCGCCAATACGGATGGTCATTTCCATCGCATCAATCGGGCGTTCGAGACGACGCTAGGATTCAGCGAAGCGGAGGTGCTCAGCAGGCCATTCCTCGATTTCATACATCCAGACGACCGTGAAGCTAGCCTCGAAGCAGTGAAGTCGCTTGAGACTGGCGCCGCGCTGGTCAACTTCGAGAATCGCTATCTGTGCAGGGATGGCAGTCACCGCTGGCTCCTTTGGTCCTGCGCACCCGTGGTGGAGGACGGTCAGCTTTACGCTGTTGCTCGCGACATCACCGAGCGCAAGCAGGTCGATGCCAACCTCCGCCAGCTCAATGCCGAGCTCGACCAGCGGGTGTTAGAACGCACCGCGCAGCTCGAAGCCGCCAACCGGGAGCTGGAGGCGTTCACCTATTCGGTGTCGCACGACCTGCGCGCGCCGTTGCGCGGGGTGGACAGTTTCAGTCGCATGGTGATCGAAGACTACGGTCCAAAGCTCGATGACGAAGGCCGCCGCATGCTCAACGTGGTGCGCTCCGAGTCGCAGCGTATGGGCCGGCTGATCGATGATCTGCTCGCCTTCTCACGCGTGGGCCGCCAAGAAATGCACTCGCAGTCAATCGACATGACCGCGCTGGTGCACGACGTCATCGACAAGCTGAACCTGCCACCCGAGCGCAAGCGCCAGATCGATGTGAAGCCGCTTGCGCAGGCCCACGGCGACCGCAACCTGATCCAGCAGGTCTGGGTCAACCTGCTGTCCAATGCCCTGAAATTTACCAGCCACCAGCCGACGCCGGCAATCGAGATCGGCGTCTCATTCGCGGACGGCCTTGGTAAATACCATGTGAAAGACAATGGCGCGGGCTTCGATGAGCGCTTCGTCCACAAGCTGTTCGGCGTGTTTCAGCGGCTGCACACCGAAGACGAATTCGAGGGCACCGGCGTTGGGCTTGCGCTGGTGCAGCGTATCGTTCAGCGTCACGGTGGCACGGTTAGCGCCCAAGGCGAGGTCAACAAAGGCGCAACGTTCTATTTTTCGCTGCCTATTTCGAAGGAGCACCCAACATGAACACGCAAGTCAACGGCGTCGAGATCCTGCTTGTCGAAGACAATCCGCGCGACGCGGAAATCACGCTGCGCGCGCTCAAAAAGAACAATCTCGCCAATCGCTTGGTGCACGTCAAGGACGGCCAAGAGGCTTTGGACTGGCTGTTCGGTGCCGGCGAGTACGCCGGTCGAGATGTAAATCAACGCCCGAAGGTGGTTCTGCTCGACCTTAAGTTGCCTAAGGTAGATGGAATCGAGGTGCTGCGCGCTGTGCGTGCTGACCCACGCACTCACCGCCTCCCGGTGGTGGTGGTGACCTCGTCGCGCGAAGAGCAAGACGTGGTTCGCACGTACGACCTTGGCGTTAACAGCTATATCGTCAAGCCGGTGGATTTCGAGAACTTCTCCGCCGCGGTGGCCGAGGCGGGTCATTACTGGCTGCTGATCAATCAGCAGCCGGGGTCACCGGTCCGGTGAAAGAGTCGCCGTCAGGCGATGTCCTCACCTCTGCCGCTCGTCGGGGATTGCGCGCGGTGGTGGTAGAAGACAATCCGCGCGATGCCGAGATCATCGTGCGCGAACTGCGCAACGCTGGATTCGACGTGGGCTGGACTCGGATCGAAAGCGAGAGCCAGTATCTGGCGGCACTCGAGACCTTGCCGGACCTGATCATCTGCGATTACAGCCTGCCGCAGTTCGATGGCCTGCGCGCACTGGACCTGCTCGTTGAACGCGATCTGGAAATCCCTTTCATCCTGGTTTCCGGCACGATCGGCGAAGAACGTGCCGCACAAGCGATCCAGCGCGGTGCGGACGACTACCTGCTGAAGGACCGTCTGGCCCGGCTTGGGCCGGCCGTTCACCGCGCGCTGGATATCGGCCAAACGCGCAAGGAGCGCAAAGCGGCGCTGGCGGAGTTACACCAGAGCGAGCGCGCCTACCGACAACTCGTCGACTCGTTGCCCGTTGCCGTCTACACCACCGACACCAGCGGGCGGGTCACGCTGTTCAATGAGGCGGCCGTGGCGCTGTGGGGGCAGCCTCCCGATGCGCTGAATCTCTACAGCAACCCGATGCGCCTGCTCGATCTGGAAGGCAGAGAGATCCCTGTCGCGCAGCGGCCGACGGCACGCGTGCTTGCCGAAAACCGCGGCATTCTCGGCGCCGAGTACGTGCTGGAACGAGCCGACGCGACGCGTCGCCATGTGTTGGCCTACCCGCATCCGATACGCAGCGAAGACGGCACGCTGACTGGCGCGGTAAGCCTGATACTGGATGTCACCGAACTCAGGCAAGCCCAGCAGGCGCTGCTGGCGGCAGAGGTTTTTGCCCAGGCCACCATTGACTCGGTGTCTGCACATATCTGCGTGCTGGATGAGACCGGGACGGTCGTCGCGGTGAACCTGGCCTGGCGCGAGTTCGGCCAGCAAAGCTATCCGCAGCCGGAAGAGTCCACCGCGTATCTCGGCACGAATTACCTGCAAGCGTGCGAAGGGGCCGTCGAGTCCGACACACCGGAAGCGAGTCCGATGGCCAGCGGAATCCGCCAGGTCATGGATGGCACGCTGGCGGAATTCACCCTCGAATATCCCTGCCACAGCCCGAGCGAACAGCGCTGGTTTTTGGCCCGGGTGACGCGCTTCCTTGGGGCCAGCCGCAACGTCGTCGTGGCCCATGAAGATATTACCGAGCGCAAGCTGGCGTTGGAGGTACTGGAGGCGAGCGAGGCAGAGCAGCGCAATCTGGTGCGGCAGCTGGAGGAAGAACGGGCGCGTTTGGTCGCGGCCCAGCGCGTGGCAAAAGTGGGAAGCTGGGAGACCGACCGGCTCACGCTATCGGTCCGCTGGTCGGATGAAACCCATCGCATCCATGAAACCGACCCCGCCACTTTCGATCCCAGCCACCAGCGCCTCCTTGCGTTGGTTCACCCCGCAGATCGCGAAGCGGTGGATTCGGCGTTCGCGCAAATTCACCACCAGGGCGATGCCCACGTACTCGAACACCGACTGCTGCTGGCGGATGGGCGGATCAAGCACGTGGAGGAGCGCTGGCTCAACGTTTTCGACGCCCAGGGCAAGGCGATCCGCGCCGTCGGCACCTGTCAGGACGTGTCCGAACGCAAGCTCCACGAGCAGCAAGTCGCACGCCTGAGTCGCGTCCAGATGCTGTTGAGTGGCATCAACATGCTGATCGTGCGGGTGAACGACCCCGGTGCGCTGTATCAGGGAGCCTGTCGGATAGCCGTAGAGGACGGCGGCTTCCTGATGGCCATGCTGGTGCTGGTCGATCCGGCCAACGGCGGAATACGAGTAGCTGCAACTGCCGGCAAGGACGAGGACTTTGCGGCGGAGATCAATCATGTGCTGGCGACGCCCGCACTGGCCGAACATTCGCTCACCGCGCGCGCGATTCGCGAGCAGCAGGTGGTGGTCGCCAATGACTGCCGCACGGACAACCGACTCACCCTCGCCGCCGCCTTTTGCGAGCGCGGCGTGAAGTCGCTGGCCGTGTTTCCGCTGCTGGTTGCGGAGCAGACCGTGGGCGCATTTGTTCTGTATTCCGCCGAGCTGGATTTCTTCGGGAGCGACGAGCTGGGCCTGCTGACGGAGCTGACCGACGACATCGCCTTTGCGATGGACCACATCGAGAAGTCCGAGCGCTTGGCTTATCTGGCCTTCTACGATCAGCTGACCGGACTGCCGAATGCCCAGCTGTTCCAAGATCAGCTAGATCGCTACATCGCCGCGGCCGCTCAGGATGGCGGACAGGTGTGCGTTTTCGTGCTCGACCTCGATGGCTTCACCGACATCAACCGGAGGTTAGGTCGGCAGGTGGGCGATGCCCTGTTGCGCGCGGTGGCGACGCGGCTGCAGCACGAGCTGCCGCAGCCCTTTGCGCTCGCTCGGACCGCAGCGGATACCTTCGCCGTGGCCAGTCCGAGTGTGGACGGGGTGGCGCTCGGCTGCGATCGCGTCCGCGATTGCACGCTGGGAGCATTAAGGGAAGTTTTTCGGGTCGCAGGTCAGCAGATCAGGATCTCCGGCAAGGTCGGCATCGCGGTGTTTCCCGAAGACGGCAACGACGGTAAGGCGGTGCTCCTGAACGCCGAATCGGCGCTCAAGCGAGCCAAGTCCAGCAAGCAGAACTATCTCTACTCGTCGAATGCGCTGAACGCACTCGCCACCGCCAGACTCACGCTTGAGGGCGAGTTGCGCGAGGCACTGGTCGACAACCAGTTCCGCGTCCACTACCAGCCGCGGGTAGACATGGCTCGCGGCGATATCGTTGGTGCCGAGGCGCTGATCCGCTGGCAACATCCCGTGCGTGGCCTGCTGGCACCTGGCGAGTTCATCGAACTTGCCGAGGAGTCGGCCTTGATCGTGCCGATTGGCGCCTGGATGCTGCAGGCGGTATGTGCCCAACAGGCGGATTGGGTGGCGGCTGGTTTACCGACCGTACCGGTAGCGGTGAACGTTTCGGCCGTGCAGTTCGAACAGGGCGATCTGCTGCAGGTGATCCGTGATGCGCTGCAGGCCAGTGCGCTGGCGCCGCGGATGCTGCACCTCGAACTGACCGAGTCAGCGGTGATGGGCGACCCGGATGCCGCCGCCGCGGTCCTGCAAGCGGTGCGCGCGTTGGGCGTGGAATTGGCGCTGGACGACTTCGGCACCGGCTATTCGTCGCTGGCGAGCATCAAGCGCTACCCGTTCAGCATGGTCAAGATCGACCGCAGCTTCGTCACTCACATCACCAGCAACGTCGAGGACGCGGCGATTGCCGGCGCGACCATCGCGATGGCGCACCGCCTGCGGCTGAAGGTGGTCGCCGAGGGCGTCGAAACCCAGGGCCAGTTCAACTACCTGCGCGCGCAGGGCTGTGACGAAATGCAGGGCTATCTGTTCAGTCGACCGGTGGCGGCCGAGGCGTTCGCGCAGATGCTGCGTCTAGGTACACGCCTGCCCATGGCAGACGTTGCCGATGAAGCCAAGCCGACCCTGCTGCTGGTCGATGATGAGCGCGGCATACGCTCGGCATTGACGCGCCTGCTGCGTCAGGACGGCTACCGGATCTTGAGCGCAGGAAGCGGTGAAGACGGGTTGGAGCTGCTGGCGCTGAACGCCGTGCAGGTCATCATTTCCGACCAGCGCATGCCCGGCATGAGCGGCACCGAGTTCCTGGGCAAGGTGTCACGGCTGTATCCGGCTACGGTTCGCATCCTGCTGTCGGGCTACACCGATTTGAAAGTGGTAACCGAGGGCGTCAACCAAGGCGCGGTGTTCAAATTTGTGACCAAGCCTTGGGATGATGACCAGCTCAGGCAGCAGGTGCGCGAAGCTTTCGCTCACCAGCAAACGGGCGCGGGGGGCTGATGGTGTTCAGAGGGCGTCATTAATTCCCGAATTGTCCGGGTTAGCGGTCCGGTCGAACCAAGTCCGACCGGCTGCTAGACACTCGGCGGTCGCGGGCGAGCCTGTCGTCGAGCACCTTCGCCGCTGTACGTCATGGTTGCCCAGTTTCATGCTGGCCAGTTTCAGCACCTGCGGTCTATGAACGCGGCAGGCACGTGTGGCCCTTGTCAGCGCTTGAAAATCGACATCCGGCATCGTGTCTGGCAGCAACCAGCCTTTCCAAATTCAACACGTCAGGGGCGCTATTCTTTGATCGCTCAGGCGGCAGCCGCGGCTTACCTCCCACTTCGCGACTATTGCGCCCCGTTCATCGCAGGCCTGACATTGCACCGGACTCTTTTTGACACGCCAGTGGTCAACACGTTGCTGCGCGCCGCTTCGCAGGCCTTCTTGCGCATGGCCGGTTGGAAAGTCGAAGGCTCGTTGCCCGAGGGCGCTGGCAAGTGTGTGCTGATTGCAGCGCCTCACACCAGCAACTGGGATTTGCCTTACACGCTGATGGTGGCTTTCGCGCTCAACCTGCGGGTCTATTGGATGGGTAAACAAAGCCTCTTCCAGTGGCCGTTTGGCGCGCTCATGAGGTGGCTTGGTGGTATTCCCGTCGACCGTGCCAAGGCGAACAATCTGGTGGCGGCCTCGGCGCAGGCGATCAGGGCTGCCGATGGCCCGCTGCAATTGGTGGTTCCGCCGGAAGGCACGCGCGGCAAGACCCGTCACTGGAAGACCGGGTTCTACCACATCGCGATCGCCGCGCAGGTCCCTATCGTGATGGCCTACATGGACTACCAGCGCAAGGTCAGTGGCCTCGGCCCGGTGTTCCAACCCAGCGGCGATATTGAAGCCGACATGGCCGAGATCAAGGCCTTCTACGCGCCGATCAAGGGTCGCAATGCGGCTCAGTTCGAAGCTGAGTCGTCCGCCTAAACCTGATCCAGCAAAAACTCACAGAATTGAGGACTCACAGAATTGAGGACTCACAGAATTGGAGCGCCCAGTTTTTGGGCCTGCGGTGGCAAAGACTGGGCGTCCGAAACGCCACGGATCGCGGACCAGTCCGACAGGCTGGCAGCCGCATCGGTCGCTCCGGCTTCGGCGTGTTGCTTGCGTCACTCGCAGCTGGCCGCGCCGCGCGCGTCCTCCTCCCCCAAAGCCACGCGCCACTGCTACCACGCTATCGGAAACCAGCTCAGGGTGATCCAGGAAACGCAGCAGCTCGGCTGTCTTTTGATGGTGCGCGGCAAGGGCAGCGCATGATCGCGGCTTGGCTCGGCGCATTGATCGCACTCTTGCAAGGGTCGCCGCGAACGCCGCAGAACCAACTTCAGGCACCGCTGGAAAGCTGCAACTGGAATGCGATATAGGCCACGTAGGCCAGCAGCAGGAACACGCCATTGGCGCGCGTTACCTTCAGGCCCATCAGCATCATCGGCACCAGCACCACGGCAAATCCGATCATCACCGGGATGTCGAGCCACATCAGGGTCGAGGCGGTGGTCGGCAGCGGGGCCACCACTGCCGTGGCACCGAGGACGAACAGGACGTTGTAGATGTTGGAACCGATCACGTTGCCGATCGCGATGTCCGCATGTCCGCGATAGGCCGCGGCCACCGATGAGGCCAGCTCCGGCAACGAGGTGCCTATCGCCACCACGGTAAGACCAATGAGCAGCTCCGACATGCCCCACAGGCGCGCCAACGAGGTCGCCGAATCCACCGCCAGCTGCGCACCCCCGACCAAGCCCGCCAGCCCCACCACGATGTACAAGCCCGATCGCCAACCAGCCTTGCCCTTGGGGTTTTCGGCCACGTATTCGTCCTGCACCTCCTTCGATTCGCCCTTTGAGGTGCGCAGCAGAAACCACATGAACGCGGCGAATGCGGCCAGCAGCAGCACGCCCTCCCAACGCAGGATCACGCCGAAGCTGGCCAGCGCCCACAGCAGCAGGCTGATGCCGATCATGATCGGTAACTCGACCCGCACCATGCGCATCTGCACGGCCAGTGGTGCCACGACCGCAGCTAAGCCAAGGATGATGCCGACGTTGGCGATGTTGGAGCCGACCACGTTGCCGACCGCGATGTCGGTGGTGCCGCTGAGCGCCGCACCGACGCTCACTGCAAGCTCAGGCGTGGAAGTTCCGAAGCCCACCACCACTAGGCCGATGACAAAAGGACTCATGCCCAAGCGTTCGGCGATCCCGGATGCGCCGCGCACGAAGACATCAGCGCCGACGGCAAGGATCGCCACGCCGGCCGCTAGGATCAGGATCTGGATCAACATATCGGGTCGAAGTTTCTCGAAAAGTTGGGTAATGGTGGCATGCCAGCGCTCAGCGCTGCAGGATCCACCACTGTTGAGTCTGCGGAGCTAATCCGCGATGGCAAAAGTCTCGGCCGGCACGGCATTTTCGCACCCAGCCGCCGATTCAACGAAGAAAGCCGAAGGAACCTTGATGTGTGTAAGCTTTCGGCGGCGCGAAGAATATTCTTGGGCAGGGGGTCATTGAGTCATCGGCGCACTGGGGAGTGGTCGTGTCGAGGCCAAAAAGGATGAAGCCGCGCGTGATGCCGGTGCCAAACTCGGCCAAACCGCTGCGGCGGCCGTGATCGCCGCACGTGCCGATTCGGGCGCAAATAGACGTGATCCCGTGTTTGGTCCCGCCGCCGCCGGTACGTATGTGCCCACCATCGAACGGGTCGGCGTCAACATCGCCAAGATCCGGCCGTGGGTCATGACCTAGGCTGACGAAGTGCGTTCACCGCCGCCGCCGGCGCTGGACAGCAAAATCTGGGCGCGTGACTTCAACGAAATCACCCGCCTCGGCGGCAAAAAATCCAAAGACCGCACGCCAGCGTGTACCGATATCGGGAAATTCTGGGGCAATCGCAGCGTCCGCATCGTGTTGCCACAACTGGTCGGCCGACCGGGTCGCGCACTCGTCGATGACGCTCGCTTTCTGGCGTTGACCGAAATGGCCTGGGTCGATTCCTATGTGTCGATGATGGACGGCAACTATGCGATCAATTTCTGGCGACCCATCACCGCCATCCGCAATGCAGAGTTAGACGGCAATGACGCCACCGGACCGGATGCCGAATGGCGACCGTTGCTGATCAACACGCCGCCCCACCCGGAATACCCCTGTGGCCACTGCCTCTCGGTACGGTGATCGAGGCCGAGTTCGGTGCCGCCGCGCCGCCAATGGTGCTGGCCACGGAGGACGCGCTGCTTCGACGCTACGACACACCCCGCGAATACATTGACGAAGTCAGCGAATCGCGCCTGCTCGGCGGCGTGCACTACCGTTTCTCAATCGACGCCGGTCGTAACGCTGGGTTGGTCATCGGCAAACTGGCAGTCGAGCGGCATTTCAAGCCAATTGCAGGAGGGCGCTGAGGCGAATGGCACTTAGTTAGCTCGGCCTTATCATGAATGCGTCCGATGATCGCGCAGGATACTGATCGCACAGGGGATTCTCTGAAGGAGCGGCGTATCGGGCCATA